>ERZ778514.772-NODE-772-length-27050-cov-9.506427_pt1 | contig 27050 bp, 30 predicted proteins | sample MGYA00510344_ERZ778514 | MGnify/ENA primary metagenome ERZ778514 (study PRJEB29527, sample SAMN07138968) | mouse gut metagenome | material: feces | host: mouse | place: China:Nanjing | collected 2016-01-25 ...
AACACTTCGTTCTGCTCAATTTAACATATGCACCGGAATTTCGGCTTGAGCCGAATTTCGGCTTGAGCCGGATTTCGATTTGGGTCAAAAAAAGTCGGATGTTTCAAAATTTTGAAACATCCGACTTGACTTGCGGAATGACCGAGATTCGAACTCGGGATACGCTTTTGACGTATACACGCTTTCCAGGCGTGCCTCTTCAGCCACTCGAGCACCATTCCTTGGTTCTTTTAAGCTGACTCATCTGAGCATTGCGAGTGCAAAGGTAGGAAATTTTCTTTAGCAAAAAGAATTATAACCGTTAAAAGATGTTTACACTCAAACTTCTCACACCGCCATCTTATTCTTCATAAACCGGCCAAACAAATAGCCGAGAACATCGGCCTGTATGCGAGACTTCAACAAAGCATTGACACCGACATAAACAGCCACAAACACTATCGCCTCCACGCAACACAACACCGGAGGCAACATCTCAAACGCACCCGCTATCAACGCGCACGGCAGCAATCCGAGAGTCGTGACCGCCACATAGGGCGCAAGATCGGCAAGATAACTCATGAACGGACGGCCTGTAATGCGTATCACATAGACCAGAGTCACAAACCATGTCACCACCGACGCCACAAGCTGCCCCCAGAGAAATATCTCCACTCCATACACCACATTGCCCCCCGAAGTCATCGCAATATAGGGCAACGTCACAATCACCGCAACGACCGACGTCACATCCTTGACTGTTTCGGTCAGGACAAGCAGCTTCGACTTGGCCAGCGACAACATAAAATTCCCATAAAGGCTCGACAGCACCATGAATATGCCACGCATAAGCAAAAGCTGAAACAATACTATCGAGGGGTCCCATTTGGTGCCGAAAAGCGTGTGGAAAATCGGCGTAGCCATCACTGCAAGCAATCCCATGGCCGGAAACAGCAGATAGGCCGCCAGGCGATGAGTCTTGCCACACATGCGTGCATATCGCTCACTGTCATCCTGCACGCCCGAAAGCAGAGGGACAAACGAGGAGGTAAACACCTGTGAGAGCGATGTCACACCCATCTTGCTCCACTTGTCGGCCTGTGTATAATAGCCAAGCGTAACGAGGCTGACCTTATGGCCTATGACAAACGACCCCATGGTGAGAAACACGGTGTTGAGCACCGACGATATCGTCACTCCCGAACCGAGACGGACAAACCCTCGCAGCGACTCAAACGAAAACCGCCACAACGGCGTCCATCCGCTCGTAAGCCACAATATGGCCACCTTGACCACCGATATGACTATAGCCTGCCACACCAATGCCCACGCGCCATAGCCCGTGACCGCAAGATAGATGCCCACGACTGCTCCGGCCACAAGCCCGAGCGAATTGCTCACAGCCACCATACGTGTGTCCATCAGTTTGGTGAGACGATTCACCTGGACTATTGAGAATGCGTTGATTATGAATGTCAGAAACATCACCCTCGACAGCGGTATAAGACGCACATCGCCTTGAAACAGGTCGGCAATCACAGGGGCGAGGATATACAGCAGCATGTATATGGCCAGCGACATTGCCACGTTAAACCACAGCACTGTCGAGTATTCAAGCCGTGTGGGCGATTTGCGCTGGAGCAATACCGCGGCAAAACCGCTGTCGACAAACAATGACGCGAATACATGAAACACCTGTATCGCCCCGACAAGTCCATACTCCTCCTGCGTAAGCTCGCGTGCGAGCACAACGCCGGTGACGAGATAAAGCACCTGTGACGACAGGCGGTCTATGACGTTCCACTTGAGCGTGCGGGCCACCGACTGCTTGAGCGTGCCGCCGCTCTCGCCCGACTCCTTTCGCGAAGATGTTTCCGACTCTGACATATGCCTACTTGGACAACGGCATTAGCTTCAGACCTACCGAACGGTTTTTAATCTCAGGCGAACCTATATAATAGACCGATGTGCTGCCCATGCCATACACGCCGAGCGCGCTTACGGCATTTACGCCCACCGACCCGGTGCCTTTGGCATTGACAGTAGCTTCCTCGGCCACAAGTTCGTCGGCCTGAATCACTCCCGTGCCTGTAAGATTGAGCTTGGCCTCCTTGCATTTGCCGGTCAGGATGAGTGTGCCGTGCCCCAGACGTAATGTACCCTTGACCTCTGTGGCGTCAATTCCGCGCACTATCAGATGGCCGTTACCCTCAAGACGGGCTTCAAGTTTGGGTAGTCCGTTGAGCGAAAGCACTCTGACAGTCGAGTCGGAAGTGTTTTCGACCTTGGTCAGATGTTTGGAGTGAACGGTTATCGTCGGCAGATTGCGGGCCCCTATAATTTCGGGCGAAAGCTGAATGGTGAGGCGGCCGCCCTTGTTGGTAAACATGAATGACGAGGCCTGCTGAGCCGGACAGTTGAAAAAAGCTCTTCCGGCCTTATCGGGGTCGGAGGTATAATCGACATTGATGCCGTCGCTCACGCGCAGCTCGCTAAACTCCCCCACATTGAGGTCATAGCTTGTGTCGGTCTGCGCCGAGAGGCTCAGAGCACATGAGATGAATAATATAAATGAGCAAAGTGTCTTCATATGGTCAGAAATTATTGTAGTTGCTATTGGTTGTCTATAAGCTCCTGCACCTGCGAGAGCACCTCCATGAGTTCGTCGAGTGTCGAGGCTCGGAGCATGCGTATACGGGTGTCGCGGAAGTGCGATATCCCCTTGAAGAGAGGCGAGGCCGCGAGATGACGCCTTATATGCAGGATGCCGCGATACTCGTCAATGCGGTCCACGCTCTCGCGTATCTGACGCCGCAGCAGGTCAAAACGCTCGGCTACGGTGAGCGGAGCCCCCATGTCGGCATGCAGTGCCTGACGTATGTCGCGAAATATCCACGGCGCACCGATCGATGCACGGCCCACCATCACTCCGTCCACGCCATATCGGTCAAAGGCCTCGCATGCAGCCTCGGGAGTGGTGATGTCACCGTTGCCTATAAGGGGAATGGTCAGACGCGGATTTTCCTTCACTCGGGCTATCATCTCCCAGTCGGCCGAACCTGTATACATCTGCGAGCGCGTGCGTCCGTGCACTGTCAGCGCGCTTATGCCACAGTCCTGCAACTGCTCGGCGAGTTCGACTATTATCTTACTGTTGTGGTCCCAGCCCAGACGTGTCTTGACCGTCACGGGGAGTTTCACGGCATTGACCACAGCACGTGTTATCTCGAGCATCTTGGGTATGTCGCGCAACATTCCCGCTCCGGCCCCTTTGCCCGCTACCTTCTTGACCGGACAGCCGAAATTTATGTCTATAAGGTCAGGACCGGCCTGTTCGACTATTCTGGCGGCCTCGACCATAGGCTCCACCTCCCGGCCATATATCTGTATGGCCGTGGGACGCTCGCCCGGATCAATCGACAGCTTGCGCACTGTGGCCGGGATGTCACGTATGAGCGCGTCGGCACTCACAAACTCTGTGTAGACCATCGACGCCCCCTGCTCTCTGCATATAAGACGAAACGAACGGTCGGTCACATCCTCCATGGGTGCGAGCATCACAGGGCGTGGGCCGAGATCTATATTTGCGATTTTCATATGCCAAATTTAGTAAGAATTATCCGTTTGGGGAATTTTCACAGCCTTTTAGACTAACAAATTATCCATTTCTGCACAAAAAGCCACGATTTTCACCGTCCTATTTTATTTTTTGCAGGTCGGCAATCAGGAAATTGCTGCCTGCAATGAGCACAAAGCCCTCGTCTCCGGCCATCTCACGCGCCCTGCTCACCGCCACGTTGACATCCTGCTCGACATATCCCGTCAGGCCTCTCTCAGCGGCCTTGGCGGCCAGCTCCGACGCCGGCAATCCGCGCTGGCTCGACGGCCCGCTGAACCATAGCGTCACGTCGTCCTTCACTTCGTCAATCAGATCGAAGATATGGCCGAGATCCTTGTCGGCCACAAAACCCATGACGAGATGGCGCGGACGTTGCTCGATATTTTTAAGCTCTTTTATTATGAGTTCCCATCCGCCCTGATTGTGACCTGTGTCACACACCGTGAGCGGAGCCTCGGCCACACGGCTCCATCGGCCGAAGAGATGAGTAAGCCCCGTGACATTGCTTATGCCGCGCGCCACAGCCTCGTCGGATATATCAAAACTGTGCCTGAGCACCTCAACGGCCTTGAGCACCGTGGCTGTATTGCGCCGCTGACACTCACCGCGCAACTCGCCGCGCAACGGTCCGAAAGGCGTGGAGGGATACATATTACAGTCACTCTCCACCCTACCCTCTATCGGCCCGGCGAAATGAATCTCCGTCCCGACGGCTGCCGCCGTGTCTCTGAACACAGGTTCCGTCTCATCGTCACATTCACCGATGACCACAGGCACACCGGGCTTGATGATACCCGCTTTCTCTCGGGCTATCTGTGCCCGCGTGTCTCCAAGCAGCGACGTGTGGTCGAGTGATATATTGGTGATGATGCCGAGTATCGGCGTAATGATATTGGTCGAGTCAAGCCGGCCGCCGAGACCTGTCTCTATGACAGCCACATCCACCTTCTTGCGGGCGAAATATTCAAACGCCATGGTCGATGTCAGTTCAAAGAAACTCGGCGAAAGGCCCGGATTATTGTCGCGCGCCTCAATCCAACGCTCCACGAAATCCACGACAGCCTGCTCCTCGATCATCTCGCCGTCCACACGTATACGTTCACGGAAATCATAGATATGAGGCGAAGTGTATAGCCCCGTCCTATAACCTGCCGACCGGAGTATCGCCGCAAGAGTATGGGCCGTCGAACCCTTGCCGTTTGTACCCGCCACATGTATCGTGGGATAGGCATGATGGGGATTGCCGGCCATATCGTCAAGACGGCGCGAAGTGTCAAGCCCAGGCTTATATGCTCCCGGACCCATATGCTGAAATACAGGCAGAGAATTATACAACAGCTCTATAGCCTGAGAATAATCCATATTATAAACGTAAATTGATGTAGATTGTGATAAGGTAAGGATAATCAGAGTCCAAACTCCATACTTAAATACTCTAATAAACAATCCATCCGGCCACTCCGGCAAGACATATTATAAGTATAGGATGCCACTTGAGCCAATACACAGCGACGAAAGCTGCCACACAAAGCGCAATGCTCCATATCACCTGATAGGTCGTATCGCCGAAATTGGCCGCATTCATCAGCAACAATGCCGCCGATGCTATAAGCCCGACCACCACAGGGCGCAATCCGGTGAAGATGCCGCGCACCACCACACTGTCCTTATGCCGGTGTATGAGATGGCTCGTATAAGCCACAAGCAGAAACGACGGCAACACTACAACCAGAGTACATACTATCGAGCCAAGTATACCCCACAGCGGCGAAGACAACGATGCGGAATACTCTCCGGGAGCAACATAGCCTATATATGTGGCCGAATTGATGCCTATCGGCCCGGGCGTCATCTGCGAGATAGCCACGATGTCGGTAAAAGTCTGTTCGGTTATCCATCCCGGGCCGACAATCTCACGCTCGATAAGCGCGAGCATGGCATAACCGCCGCCAAACCCGAAAAGCCCTATTTTGAGGTAAGCCCATATGAGCCGCAGATATATAGTCATAATTTTTCCTCCTCTTCCTTACGCATTTCACCTTCAAGTTCTCTGAGTTTTCTCTGATGGCGTGACAGCCACCACCATCCACCGATTCCGCCGAGCACGATATAGAGTATCGGACTTGACACTATCGGGAGTTTCGACCATATGAGCAGAGCCACGGCGACAGGTATGATCACCGTGCGCCATCCGATGCCTGCCGAGCGCGCCGACGATATGACCGGAGCCACTATCAGAGCCACGACAGCCGGACGTATCCCCTTGAATACAGCCGAGAGAGTCTCGTTTTCTTTGATCAGATCGGGTGTCAGGAATATGGCTATACACAGGATTATCATGAACGACGGAAGTATGGTGCCGAGCGATGCCGTGACCGCCCCCTTCATGCCGCGCAACTTATCGCCGACAGCCACCGAGACATTCACGGCCAAAATACCGGGCAACGACTGCGCCACAGCTATAAGGTCGAGATATTCGGTCCGGTCAATCCATCCTCGTTTGTCGACAATCTCTTTCTCTATAAGTGAGAGCATGGCCCATCCGCCTCCGAATGTAAACGCGCCTATCTTGAAAAACGTCGTAAACAACTGCAGATAGATATTGCCACCTGCGTTTGTATTTTTATCCATAAATCTCAGAACGCCTGATTATTTCAACGCGAACCACACAGCACGGAAGTGGCACGGTGGATTCTCGTCGGTGTGAATATATATCTTATCATAGCCGAGACAATAAAGCCTGTACATACGGCAGCCACGACCGTGCCTTCCCTGAGACCCTCGATATGTCCGGCCAACGCAAACGACAACATGGCGGCCATCGTGACAAGCGTTATGTCAAACGCCACCTTCATACGTCCAAAGTCACGGTTCCAGCGGCGGGAGGAGTATTTCACGACCCCCTCGGCACTCATTATCGCCACATTGGGCTTCAGTTCGAGCACCACTCCGAGAGCCTGCGTGATACAGCCGGCCAGGACAAACCCGACAGCCATAGGATAACTGTCGACCTCAATCGGCGCAAGAAGACGCATGTTAATATCCATAAACAACCCGAGCAGAGCCGAAAATGGCACCTGAAGAAGTATCTCTATTCTGTCGCGCTTAGTGCCGATGCCTCGTATCAGCATCAGTTCGATAAGTATCAGCACGACATTGAACAAAAACGTCGCCGACCCGAGTGTCAAAGGGGTATGGAGCGACAACACATAGTTGATACATGAAATTGGGGTGGTGCCTAACGATGACTTGACAAACAATACAACCCCCAGCGACAAGATATAAAATCCGAGGATAACTGTAAGATACTTCAATACACTCTTTCTCATAAATTGCATTTTGAGACTGCAAAGTTACTACAAAAAAGTGAAATGCGGAAAGATATAGTGATAGAATTGAGTTACAGTTGTTTCAGCCGTGCTTCCGATTATTCGTGAAGCCATTGCAATCACCGCTGAAGCCAAATCAGGACGCCGCTACGTTACTTATCCGTAACCATGCCCGATAGGGCGACAGACGGACACGGATGGCGAAACAAGGCGTTAAGGGTTAGTGAATTACTGACAACTCACACAAAAAAATCCGGTTACACATATATATATAAGGATATGGCAACAATGCGTAACAAGTTTGACTGCGCCATGATGAACTGACAATAGACAGTGAGAAAGAAAAATAACGGCAACCGAGCTATAAACTTGGCTGCCGTTATTTTTTCAGTCGAACTTGGGTCAGTAGTTGGATTGCAGGAAGATTTCTATATCTTCCTCGGCATAGAGGATTTTACCGTCATGTCGGTAATATGGGATTAGACACCAGTCGCGGTGGTCCTGCGTGGTGCGTCGGCTTACTCCGAGCAGCTCAGACAGCATGGCATCGGTAATGAACCGCATGCTGTGGAGCAATGGATGGTATTCCTCTTTCAACTGCTGGCACATAGCGGTTATGTCGTCTGTTTGTGCTGTCAGGCGCATTATGCGCGGGTCAGTGGCGGTTATTGTTTCTTTCATTGCCCCGCTCCTTTCGCCCTCACGATAAGCCGGGTGATGTCGCTACTCTTGAACTGTGAAAATCTGCCGATGTGGGAGAACCAGATTTTGCCGCGCTCTTTCAGAGTGTGTGGCTTTCTTTCGGATATGTGGAGATCGTCGTAGGTCTGCTTTGTGTTGAGCCAGTCCGACAATCTTCTGTCGCGAAGCTCGTCATAACAACGCCTTGACAGTCTTGTGGAGAAAATCGACACATTCAATCAGTGAGTCGAATACTTCTCGCTCAACTTCAATTGTGTCCATAGTATGACCACATTTTTGATATCCTTACCCATCGAAGGGATATTAACCGAAATGGTGTCAATCTGCTGGGCATGGAGTCCGAAGACTCCAATGCAGCAGATAATTAAAATGATCAGCTTTTTCATTGCTCATCAACGGTATGACTCTGCGAATATGTCTATAATGTCTTGGTCAGACATCTGTACGCGGTCGCTTGTGAACATGATGCCCATTACCTCGCGGGTGTTGTGCATGAATGTCTCGAACTCCGACGGCTCTATTCCGTAGTCCGACATTTTCAGGTCGGCTACACCGCAGGCTTCCTGCAATGCCACAAGCGCATCGATGAAGTCTTCAGGCTTGTCTGCGTCATGTTTCCCAAGAAGCCGGGCAAGCTCAATGAAGCGGTCGTCGCAACCGTGATTTCTTATGAAGTAGCTGAAATATGCCTTGCTTGTCATTATCAGTCCCGCGCCGTGAGGCAGATTGGGATGATATGCCGACAGTGCGTGTTCCAGACCATGCTCGCTGGTAAGCAGCGTAAGGCACATCACAGCACCTGAGAGGGTATTGGCAAAAGCCACACGGGTGCGTGCTTCAAGGTCATTGCCGTCTTTTACAGCACGCGGCAGATACTCTGCTATATTACGTATTGCCTCGCGAGCGTTCATGTCGCTGGCAAGATTGGCGGTGGAGGCGACAAAACCCTCTATGCTGTGGAAAAGCGCGTCGAAGCCCTGAAATGCGGTAAACATCGGAGGCACAGTCAGCATGAGTTCAGGGTCGACAACTGCGAGAACCGGGAACAATGCTGGGTGCATTATAAATGCTTTCTCGTTGGTATCCTCTTTTGTGATTACTCCACAAGGATCGGTTTCCGAGCCTGTTCCGGCAGTTGTAGTGATTGCCAAAATCGGCAGCGGCTTGTTGTTGATTGGATTTCCTTTGCCCGAACCAATCGCTACATAATCCCACAACTCACCGGGATTTGTAGCAAGTAAGGCAATCGCTTTTGCACAGTCCATGACACTTCCGCCACCGAGTGCTACGATAAAGTCGGCTCCGGATTTCCGGGCGGCATCAGCTCCGGCTACTGCGTTGTCGACTGTCGGATTGGGCGCGATACCGTCAAATACGGCTGTTTCTACTCCCGCAGTGTGCAGCTGTTCTTCCGTGCGGACAAGGTAACCGTTGGCGCGTGTCGATTTGCCGTTTGAGATGACTATCAGAGCCTTTCTGCCCGGCATTGTCTGAGAGTGGAGATTGTCAAGCTGTCCTGCCCCGAAAAGAATATGGGTAGGAATGTACTGGTTGTAATCAAGAATCGTATTCATGTTTTATTTCATATAAAGATTGTCGAACATCGGTATTGCCTCTCTGATTTTCAAGATTGAGGACTATATCTTTTGTTTCCTCGAAGTATTTCATAATCAATACCAGTCATGTTTCTCGTTACGGTTAAGTGCGGCAATCGCGGTCATCTCATCCTCAGTCAACTCGAAGTCAAATATTGAGATGTTTTCTTTCATGTGGTCGGGGTTGCTTGAGCCGGGAATGACTACAACACCACGCTGCAAGTCCCAGCGCAAAATGACCTGTGCGACAGACTTGCCGTGCCGCATGGCGATTTTGGTAAGCACCGAGTCGCTCAGCAATTCCTTCTGATGCCCTCTGCCCCCTAACGGATACCAAGCCTCGACCGCTATTCCGAGATTCTGGATATGGGGAACGACATCGGTGTCCTGATAATAGGGGTGAACCTCGTTCTGCACAAGCACAGGCTTTATATCTACCTGACGGATGAAATCGTCGATTTCCTTGATATAGTAGCATGACACGCCTATGGAGCGGATTTTACCCTCCCTGACATATCGTTCCATCGCCTTGTAGGCTTTCACGTCGTTTGTGCCGGGATGATGCAGAAGCATCAGGTCAACGTAGCCGAGGTCGAGTTTGCGCAGACACTCATCTATGGCGGCTTCGGGGTTGCCATACTGGTTGGGGTATATTTTCGTAGCCACAAAGATTTCTTCCCGCGGCACACCCGATTCACGCACTCCACGACCCACCTCTACTTCGTTGCCGTACATGTGCGCGGTGTCAATCTTTCGGAAGCCGAGAGATATAGCCGACTTTACTGAGTTCACGCACACGTCGCCTGTAAGACTGTATGTGCCGAGACCCACCACCGGCATATCATATCCGCTGCTGAGGCGGATTGTGGGTGCCTTACCGTTTTTTCCTTCTGAAAGAGGAAATTTAGAGTAATCCATATCTGTGTCAAATTTTATATCAAGTCCTGAAATCCACTTTTCAAGCTCTGTTTTGGCTGTGTTTCCTGCAAAGCGTCGTCCGGGTATCCAGACAGCATCCGGAGCGAGAGAATGCAGATTGCGGTCGCTGCTTCCAAGACCGCTGGAGTGTGAAGTGCAGAACGGTACTATCGTTTTACCTTTGAAATCTCCGTTCTCAAGGAATGTGCTGATTATACGCGGTGCTTCTCCCCACCATATCGGATAACCGATGAAAACCACATCGTATCGGTCAAGACCGTCAGGCATCCCTTTGATTGCCGGACGAGCCTTAGGATTGTTCTGCTCCCTGTTGGCACGACAGTCGCTGTTATAGTCGAGGTCGGCGGCGGTATAAGGCACTTCCGCTTCTATTCTGAATGTGGATGCCCCGGTTATATCCGCTATACCCTCGGCAATACCTTCTGTGGTGCCCGTACATGAGAAATATGCCATCAACACGCTGCCGTTGGTACCGGTTTCAAGGCCGGGAATCGGATCATGGGCCGGATTTTCATTTACGGGGTCATCATCCGTTGTGGCGCATGATGCACACGCTGTCAGAGAAAACATGGACATTATCATTGAAAGAATTTTGATTTTCATATATTCAAGTATTTATATGTCGGATATACCTGGCAGGTATTCCTGCGACGATTGTATTATCGGCTACATCATTTTTTACTATCGCACCGGCGGCCACTATGGCATTTTCTCCTATGGTGACACCAGGCAGGATTATCGCTCCGGCTCCGATCCATGCGTTACGGCAAACCACAACCGGGGCTGTAATCAGTGAATGCCGTTTTTCAGGTTCTTCGGGATGTCCTTCGGTCGCGATTTTCACACCCGGGCCGACAAACACTCCGTCCTCCAGCGTTATTCCGCCCTGATCAAGAAAGGTACAGCCGAAGTTTATAAAAACCTCTTTGCCTACATTTGTCATTTTGCCGAGAGCGGTATAGAACGGCGGGAACATTCTCACCGTGCTGTCAAGCCGCTGTCCCCAGATGCGTTCCAGAATGGCACGTATCTCATCGGGCGTATGGTAGCCTGTGTTCAACTCGGCAATACACCGACGGGTATTCTCAATCTCGTCACATAGAAGTTCGGGGGCAGTTTCGGATATGCGTTCGCCGTTTCTCATCCGTTTAATAATATTAGTTGACATGTCGTTTCTTCATTGATATGTTTTCACAGTGCAAAATTAGCTTCAAAACAAATGGCAGGAATAACCAATGTTACGCCTGAATGTACCTCGATTACGGAATTACGCATCTGCCTTAAACCTCTGATTCGCAAAATGTACCAATCTTACGGAATTATGTACCCCGATTACATCTATGTGAGTTTTCCGCATTGCGCGACAACTGATTATGCTTATCTTTGCAATGTAATAACTATAATTGATTTGTGGCATGAACAGGATTCGTCTTGGCATTATCAGAACTAATAAGATTTCCGAATGGTTAATCCGTGGAAGTCGGTTTGACAAACGCTGTACCATTTCCGCTGTATGTTCAAGGAGTATGGAAAAAGCGAAAGAATTCGCCTACGAACATGATATCCCACATTGCTTTGATTCTGTTGAAAAAATGGCAATGAGTACGGATGTAGATGCGGTGTACATCGCAACACCAAATTCGTTTCATGCCAGACATAGTATAATATGCATGAGATATGGCAAACATGTACTCTGCGAGAAACCTCTTGCATCCAATGCTAAAGAGGTGCGTAAGATGATTGACACATCAGAAAAATACGGAGTGGTTTTGATGGAGGCAATGAAGACAACTGTAACGCCAAACTTCAAAAACATTATCAGCAATATCGGCGATATAGGTGTTATACGTCGCTATTTTTCCTCCTACTGCCAATATTCATCACGATATGATAATTTTAAGAAAGGGAGTGTGCAAAATGCGTTCAATCCTGAATTTTCAAATGGTGCAGTCATGGATATTGGGATATATACGATATATCCTATGGTCGTTCTGTTTGGAAAGCCGCTGGAGATATCCGTCAGTGGGACAATGCTTTCCTCCGGCGTTGACGGTCAAGGTGCTGCCATATTCAGATATGAACAGATGGATGCTGCGGCAATTTATTCAAAAATTGCAAATTCGTATCTTCCATCGGAGATTCAGGGCGAAGATGCGACTATATCAATCAAGGATATACATAATATGAAGGAAATTGCAGTATCCTCAGGTAAAAATACATTCGACACGACATGGAATCATAACGAATATATTGATGAATACTACTATGAGATTGCCGAATTCATTGACGTGATTTTATCTGGAAGCATTGAGTCGAAGATCAACAGCCATAGAAATTCGCTTATTACAATTGAAATTATCGATGAGATCCGGAAACAAATCAATCTTAAATTTCCTGCGGATTTCATAAGCTAACGAATTTAACAAAACACCATATGGATATATACGAGGCAGACACTATTGAAAAATACAACCGCTATTTCGGTTTTGAGACGCGACACCCTCTTGTCGGCATTGTCTATTTTGATGATACCGTGGAGCAGCCGACACACTGCATGCACTTCGGGTTTTATTCGCTTTTTCTCAAAAAAACCACCGGGTGCAAGATAAACTATGGGAAGACGACATATGACTTCGACGACGAGACGGTTGTCAGTTTTGCCCCCGGCCAGACAGTAGGCATACACCGTTTTGAGGACGGTCCGGTTCCGGAAGCTGTCGGACTGCTGTTTCATCCTGATTTTCTTCTGCGGACTCCTTTAGGCCAGAAAATCAAGCAATACACATTCTTCTCCTACGCCTCAAACGAAGCATTGCATCTATCGACGGAAGAACGCCTGATCTTGCAGGACTATATGGACAAGATAGCACGTGAACTGCAACATCCGATCGACAAGTTTTCCAAATCACTTATCATATCCAACATCGAGGTTATGCTCAATTACTGCATGCGCTTCTATGAACGTCAGTTTGTGACTCGCGAAGAACTTAACCATAACGCCCTCGGCAAATTCGAGCAGCTGATTGACGAATATCTTGACAGTGGACGTGGTGTAACCGACGGAATACCCACAGTAAAGTATTTCGCCGACAAGATATGCCTTTCATCCAACTATTTCGGCGACCTTGTAAAGCAGGAAACTGGCAAGACCGCACAGGAATACATACAGCTAAAAATGATAAACTTCGCTAAAAATTCGTTGTTGAATCCGTCTCTTAGTACCAAACAGATTGCCGAACTGCTCGGTTTTCAGCATTCACAGCACTTCATCCGCTTCTTCAAAAAACAAACTGGAAGCACTCCAAGAGAATACCGGTTGCAACTTAATTAATCAAAATAAAGTATTGCTTAAACCATAAATCGGCAACTGATCTATGGTTTAAGTATCCCTATGACAGAGTTCTCGACGGGTCTCTCCGGGCGACGTGGCTTGCGTGTGGTTTCAACAACATCAGAGGCGGTCTTGTATATTGAGAGATATTTGTCATATATTTTCGGCTCATTAATTACAAATTACTTGAACCGCTCTATCTCGGCGTAATCAATGTCGTTGAGAATAAGCGTGAACTTTGTCCGAGTCGTTTTCTGTCCATACAGTTCAAAGCGACGCAACAGTCGGGCAAGCACCCTGTAGTGGCCTGACAATGGTGCGCCATCAAAATGCTTGTCGAGAAATTCATTAAACACATCGAAAAACGACATCTTTTGCGGCGCGGCTTCAAACGGTTCCGGGGGGGTGATGACGCAATATTACATCCTCGAAGGATTCTTTGGAGAGTGATTTTTGAGGCGTGTTGACGCAGATCGAAATCAATAGGCTCGCTCTCCAAAGAGCCGAGATTGTCATTTATTATTTGCAACTTTGCCAATGTATTTCGGTCTGCGCGTGGCATTATGATTTTACCGTCACGAAAGCGAGTATCCTCAACAAAATTACAAAATCCACGGCGTATATGCAAAACAATCTCAATCCCGGCCACTCGGTCGCTCATCCGGCAGCATCGGCAAAAATGGTATTTATTTATGTAAAATGTGTAGATGAAAATTTGCGGGAATTTATTAACTTTGCACAATCAAGACCAATCCATACATCCGCCGCCTCCGGGTAGATGACCGCAACATCAGTGATTTTGTTATGAAAATATTGAAAGGGATACGCCGGGCACTCGCCATAGCGAGTATTATTACGGTAACATTACTGTTTCTTGACTTTACAGGCTCCGCCCATGCTTGGCTTGGATGGATGGCAAAAATACAATTTCTGCCCGCGCTGCTCGCTCTGAATGTCGGAATTATCATAGCACTTGTGGCCTTGACACTGATTTTCGGACGTATATACTGCTCTGTGATATGCCCGCTCGGCATAATGCAGGACGGTTTTGCATGGCTCGGCCTCAAAGCCCGCCGCAACCGTTACAGCTACTCGCCTGCCAAGACCGCTTTGCGCTACGTCATGCTTGCCGTGATGGTCGCCGCAATTATCGGAGGGGCCGGAGTCATCGTGGCGTTGCTCGCGCCCTATAGTGCATACGGACGCATAGTCCAAAGCATATTGTCGCCCATCTGGCTGTGGGCCAACAATCTGCTTGCACAATGGGCCGAAAGCCATGACAGCTATGCTTTCTACACCATAGACATTTGGCTCAAAGGCGGCGTCACTCTCATGGTAGCCGCTCTGACTCTCGTGATTCTCGCCGCGCTCGCATGGCGCGGAGGCCGCACCTACTGCAACACTGTCTGCCCCGTAGGCACACTGCTTGGATTTCTCTCGGCTCATTCTCTCCTGCGTCCGGTCATAGACACATCGAAATGCAACGGATGCGGACTGTGTGCTCGCAACTGCAAAAGCGCGTGCATTGACAGCAAAAATCACGCCATTGACTACTCTCGTTGCGTCACATGCATGGATTGCATCGGCAAGTGTCACAAGGGAGCGATATCCTACACTCTCGCCCGCACTGCAACCAAAACGTCAGGAGACGCGACCGACAATTCACGCCGACAATTTCTGACCGCGACAGCCGCAATCTCGGCCTCGATGGCTCTGCGCGCTCAGGAGAAAACCGTTGACGGAGGCCTGGCCGCAATCACCGACAAGAAAATCCCTGAGCGTAAAACCCGCATAGTCCCTCCCGGAGCTTTGGGCATAAGCAATCTGTCGTCACACTGCACCGCATGTCAGCTATGCGTTTCAGCCTGCCCCAACGATGTGTTGCGTCCGTCGACCGACCTCGCCACACTCATGCAGCCCGAGTCGTCATATGAGCGCGGATATTGCCGTCCGGAATGCACTCGATGCTCTGAAGTGTGTCCTACCGGAGCCATACGTCCAATATCGATGGCCGACAAATCATCGATCCAGATAGGACATGCCGTCTGGGTCAAAGCCAACTGCGTGCCGCTGACCGACGGAGTGGAATGTGGCAACTGTGCCCGTCACTGCCCGGCGGGAGCCATATCCATGGTAGTCTCCGACAGCGGCAATCCCTCATCGCCCAAAATCCCTGTGGTCAACACCGAACGGTGCATCGGCTGCGGTGAGTGCGAAAACCTGTGCCCGGCACGTCCGTTCAGCGCGATATATGTCGAAGGGCATGAGAAACACCGTGAAATCTGACAAGTCATCTCTTCCAATGAATAACAATAACAGCAATAACAATAATAGTCCACGTTCGCGTCGCGACTTCCTGAAACGTATCGGTCTCGGAGCCACCGTGACAGGCCTCGCCCTGGCCGGATGTGAATCGGCCGGAAGGAAAGCTGCCGGAGGGCTGTCGTCCTCTGTTGCGGTCCCCGACGGCAAGATGACCTACCGCACAAACCCAAAGACCGGCGAAAAGGTGTCGATACTCGGATATGGCTGCATGCGCTGGCCGACAAAACCCGACGGAAACGGCGGTGACGACGTGATTGACCAGGAGACGGTCAACCGCCTCGTCGACACAGCCATAGCCCACGGCGTGAATTATTTCGACACATCGCCCGCCTACTGCAAAGGGCTCTCCGAACGTGTCACAGGCATAGCACTGAGCCGCTATCCGAGAGACACGTATTATATCGCGACCAAACTTTCCAACTTCTCTCCTTCCACATGGTCACGCGAAGCGTCGCTGGCAATGTATCACAATTCGCTCAAGGAACTTCAGACCGATTACATCGACTACATGCTCCTCCACGGCATAGGCATGGGTGACGACGCCATGAAGACGTTTGAGGACCGTTACATCAACAACGGAGTGCTCGACTACCTCATGGCCGAACGCGAAGCAGGACGGATACGCAACCTCGGATTCTCCTACCACGGCGACATCGCAGTGTTTGACCGCCTGCTGGCCGAACACGACAGATACAAATGGGATTTCGTGCAGATTCAGCTCAACTATGTTGACTGGAAGCATGCCAAGGAAGTAAACCCGCGCAACACCGATGCCGAATATCTCTACAACGAGCTTGACCGTCGCGGCATCCCGGTAGTCATAATGGAGCCCCTGCTTGGCGGACGCCTGTCCAAAGTGCCCGACCATATCATAACACGGCTCAAACAGCGTGAGCCCGAGCGGAGCGTGGCGTCATGGGCTTTCCGTTTTGCTGGCTCACCCGAAAGAGTGCTGACAGTGCTCAGCGGCATGACCTATATGGAACATCTCGAGGACAATCTTCTCACATATTGTCCTCTCGACCCGCTGTCGGAGGAAGAGACACAGTTTCTCTACGACACGGCCGATCTGATGATGACCTATCCAACCATCCCGTGCAACGACTGCAAATACTGTATGCCTTGCCCCTATGGCATCGACATACCATCCATATTGCTGCACTACAACAAGTGTATCAACGAAGACAACGTGCCGGCGTCGACTCGCAGTGCCAACTATGCCTCGGCACGTCGCGCTTTCCTTGTGGGCTATGACCGCTCCGTCCCGCGGCTGCGTCAGGCCAACCACTGCATAGGATGCAACCAGTGCTCGCCCCACTGCCCGCAAAACATTGACATACCCTCCGAGCTGCAACGCATCGACCGGTTTGTCGAAATGCTAAAGACCAATCCGTCATGACACCACGCCGACAGGAGACAGTCGACATGCTCCACACACTGGGATGTTCTTGCATCATCGACAACGGGACCGACAGGACAATCTGTCATGAACGCGGAGTCAGAGACCTGCTACGCATCCTCACCGCGACCCCTACCCTGCTTGCCGGCAGCTTCATAGCCGACAAGGTTGTCGGCAAGGGGGCAGCCGCCCTCATGACGGCAGGAAGCGTTGCCGCTGTCTATGCCGACACCATAAGCCGGCCGGCACTCGCAATGCTCTCCTCTTATGGCATCACGGTCACATACCGCACATGCGTTCCCAATATCATCAATCGTTCCGGCACAGACATTTGCCCGGTCGAGCGGCTGTGTGCCGATGCGTCCACTCCGGCTGAATGCCTGCCGCTCATCCAATCGTTTGTCAATTCACTTACCCAACAATGACCCTCACACTCACCACCCTACGTTTCAAAGAGACCGAGACATATCTCATGGCGGCACTATTCATCGCAGGAAACATAGTGTTGCCCCAACTGTTTCACCTCATCCCTCAGGGCGGCATCATCTGGCTGCCAATCTATTTCTTCACCCTCATAGGAGCCTACATGTATGGATGGCGCGTAGGGCTGCTCACAGCATTGGCGTCACCCGTCATCAACTCACTTCTTTTCGGCATGCCGCCCGTGGCAGCACTTCCGGCCATCATACTCAAATCCACGCTTCTCGCAGTCATAGCCGGACTCACAGCCGCTCGTTTCCGCCACACATCCCTGCTGTTGCTCATAGCCGTAGTGCTTGGCTATCAGACCATCGGCACCATTGGCGAATGGGTGATGAAAGGCGACTTCATGCTTGCCTGTCAGGACTTCCGCATGGGCATCCCCGGCATGCTTCTCCAGATAGCCGGAGGTTATCTCATATTACCGAAAAAATAGCAGCCATGACACTACGCACCGTAACATTCTCACCTACCGGCACTACAGCAAAGATAGTCAGTGCCATTGCCTCGGGCATCATGGACACAATAAAATGTGAATCCATAATCTGCGACACCACCTGTCGACCTGCCGAGACGTTCGTGGCCGGCCCTGACGATATCACCGTGATAGCCGCTCCAGTCTACGGAGGCAAAATGGCTCCCATAGCCAAAACCCGCCTGACCGCAATCAAAGGCCTAAACTCTCCGTGTGTGCTCGTAGCCGTCTATGGCAACCGCGCTTTTGAAAACGCACTCAACGACATGGCCGACTTTGCCACATCACTCGGTTTCATGCCCGTAGCAGCCGGAGCATTCATCGGCGAACACTCCTACTCATCACCGGCCACCCCGATAGCCGTCGGACGCCCCGATGCCGACGACATAGAGACCGCCCGTGAATTTGGCCGCAACATCGGCCGGCACCTCTTGGCCGGGACGCTTGAACGGATCGACACGACCATGCTCCACGACCGCCCGTCACCTGAAGAGTCTCTGCTCAACTTCCGCAACTTCGTGACCGGCTATCAAAAGCAACAGGCCGTCACGCCCCGCAAATTTCTACCCGAGGTCAACACTGCCTTATGCTCACAGTGTGGCCAATGTATCGACATTTGCCCTGTCGGAGCTATCGGCGACGACTGTCTGAGCGTCGACGGCTCGAAGTGCATCAAATGTTGCGCCTGCGTGAAGAGATGTCCGGCCAATGCCCGCTCACTCCACTCTCCGTTCGCCCCGATACTCTCCCAAAACTTCGACCTGCCAAAAGCTCCGGTCCTCAGTCTGTAAAAACCGCCACACCCCTCCAAGAGTCACAGCCCCTGTGAAGGAAAAACAGGGGAAACTATTCGTTGTACCGATATAATTCTGCCGTTATGTTGTAACAAGTGCTACGTATATCAGGCTCCTTAACCCGAACTAAATAGACAAGTTGAGCACCAACTTTTCTACTTTCTTCTTCGATGACCTGCATACATGCCTCATAAGTGCATTTACCGCTCGGTGTTAAGCCATTTTCACCAACTACAATAGAGCCAATCCGATATATGTTCTTAGGTAACGTTTGATTTGTCTGAACAATAGGGATCTGTCCCTCTGTTGGTGGATAATACTGTTTGACTGTTATTTGTTTTTTCAATGTACAAGAAGTAATTGCGAATGTCATCAATACTGATGATAGTATGACAAGGATTTTTTTCATGATGTATTTTTTATAGGCAAATTTAGCAAATAATTCGTAATCACACAAATGCACGTCAGCGACTTCGGATGTGGAAGCCGCTGACGATAGCCGCTCTTACCGTCTTCACCAGTTGACTATCTTATCGACAATCGTCTGCTGCTCTGTGGCCGTGCGTCGCAGATATATACGGGTAGTCTCGATACTCTCATGGCCCATGAGATCGGCAAGAAGCGCGAGATCATTGTATCGTTCGAGAAAATTTTTGGCAAAACGGTGGCGGAAAGAATGCGGATACACGACAGCCGTATTTATGCCATACCTCTCTGCAAAAAGTTTCAGTTGCTGGGCAATTCCTCGGGCCGTTATGCGTTCGCCAAAACGGTTGAGAAATATATAACCCGACTCGATGCGTCTCTTTCCGAGCCATTGCATCGCCTCGGTGCGCAGTCTCTTCGGTATGTAGAGACGCCTCATCTTGCCCCCCTTGGAATAGATGTCAAGATAGCCCTGCTGCACATGCTCGGCCTTGATCTGCAACAGTTCGCTCACACGGGCTCCGGTGGCGGTGAGAAACCACACTACGAAATACCACGACGTGTGGCCTCCGTTCTTCAGACTCGTCTTCAGAAATCTGTAATCGGCATTGCTGATGACATTCTCAAGAAAATTTTTCTGCTGCACCTTTACGAAACTCATTTTAAGCCGGTCTTTCTTCATATACTCCAGATATTTATTGATAGCCTGCAACCGTAGATTGACAGTCTGCGGCTTATGATGTTCCATTAGAGACCCCTTGTAAGCCAAAAGGTTTTCACGTGTCACCTCCGGATATTTTTCAAGAAAATCGGTCACGGTCCACACATACGAACGTATGGTGTTTGCGGCCAGCTCCTGGCGCATAAGAAATGTTTTGTACCTGTTTATCATATATGTATACATTAGAGAAAAGATAAAAGTAATGATTTTTTCACATCCCGCCCCCAAAGCATTATCGTATTTACCGATTGCAGCTATCGAAAAAAACATCAATACTCATCAATCCTTTCGCGGCTCCCGATTGTACTTTTGTATATGTAAATGAGAACAAGCAACTTTTTAATGATCCAAGTCCTATGACACACCTTATGTATTTCTGGTATATAACCGTCGGAATCGTCCTTCTGACATTCCTCGTAAATTTCATCCACTATCTGGTGTCACACAAACGGAGCCGCAAGCACCATCATCTCATAGGCCTCTCACGCGAACGTGACATCTTCTATATACCGGGCGACAAACTTGAAGACGATGAATTTGACGAATAACCATCCTGTTCAGTCCTCTTGTCAACTGGCCGATGCTGGCGACTTCATAGCCGACTACACGGCATGGCTGTGGGGATGCGGAGCCACCTGCATGCGCATCGAAAAAAACTCGGGCCGCATAGCACGCGCCCTCGGCTATGACATATGCATCACCATTATGCCTAAACACATAAGCCTGACACTCAAAGACTCCGCCACCAGCTCTCAGGCCACCTATCAGCGTCAGATGGTGACATGCGGCATCAATTTTGACCTCAACACCCGTCTGAGCAGCCTCAGTTGGAAAATCGCTGATAGGAAACTATCCTACTGTCAGGCCAAGGCTCTCTTTGACAAAATCATAAGCACCACCTACTCCACCACTCAGCTCACAGTGCTGCTCACATCGCTCGCCAACGCCTCGTTCTGTCGGTTGTTCGGAGGCGATGCCGCCGCCATGCTGGTGGTATTTGCGGCGACATTCGCAGGCTTTGAGTTGAAACATATCCTCCTGAAAGCCCGCCTTGACGTGCGTCTTGTGTTTATGGCCTGTGCGTTTATCTCGACTGTAATCGCCACAGGCGCGCAACTCTTCGGTTGGGGCGACACCCCGGGCACAGCCATAGCCACAAGCGTGCTCTACCTCATCCCGGGGGTGCCTTACATCAATTCGGCAAGCGACCTCATCGACCGTCATTATCTGTGCTCGCTGAGCCGGTTTATGGACGCCTGCGTACTGACGGCATGCCTGTCTATCGGCATGTGTGCCGGACTTTCGCTCATGGGCATAAATCACGTGTAGTCTATGGAACACTTACTTCTACAAAACATTCTTGAGGACGGATTCTTTGCAGCGATGGCAGCCATCGGTTTTTCAAGTATCAGCCACACTCCGGCCCGCACATTCATCATATGCGGACTCGCCGCAGCCGTAGGCCACGCTCTGCGCTATGTAATGATGTCGCCATGCCTCGGCAACATCAATATCATACTGGCCAGCACGGCCGCTGCCTTTGCCATCGGACTCCTTGCCGTGCTCCTCGCCCCGGTGGTGAGAGTGCCGGCCGAGGCTTGTCTTTTCCCGTCGCTGCTGCCGATGATTCCGGGCATGTATGCCTACCGCTCCATCGCGGCTCTCATATCATGTGTGAGCAGCCCGTCGCCCGACAATATAGGCAGCCTCTACAGTCTTGCCTTCAACTCCACCACCTGCCTGCTTATTATTCTTGGCATGGTCATTGGTGCCAACATTCCTATATTCCTGTTTAAAAAGATTTCTTTTCAGGCCACTCGCTGATTTTTCGTACCTTTGCCTCCATGGAACTCCGTCAGATAAAATATTTCGTAAAAGCCGCCGAACTGCTCAACTTTTCCGACGCTGCCCGCACGCTCAACGTGGCCCAGAGCACGCTGTCGCAACAAGTGAAGCAGCTTGAGGACGAGCTCGGCATACAGCTCTTTGAGCGTCACGCCCATGCCATAAGCCTGACCGAAGCCGGGCAGGAACTACTACCCTATGCGCGGCGCACGGTGTATGATGCCGACACATGCATCGCACGCATCAACGACCTCTCCAATCTTGCCTCCGGCTCTCTCAACATAGGCGTGACCTACTCGTTCAGCCCCATACTCACCGAGACCCTCATAGAGTTCACCCGCGAATACCCCAACGTGCGGCTCAATATTTTCTACAAACCGATGGCCGAACTTATGGAGATGCTCCATTCGCGCTCGGTCGATTTCGTACTGGCGTTCCGTCCATCGGTAAGAATCGAAGAGATAGAGTCTCACGTCCTGTTTGACAATCATCTTGCCGTCATCGTGCGCGATGGACATCCGCTTGCTTGCAAGGAGCGTGTCGGCATCGCCGATCTGAGCCGTTACAATCTCGCGCTTCCATCCAAAGGCCTTCAGGCTCGCAATGCTTTTGACCATTATCTCTCGGCCCGGTCCGGACAGCTCGACATACGCATCGAGCTCAACGAGGTCAACATTCTGCTCGAACTCATCAAGCACAGCAACATGGTCACTGTTCTCGCCGAAGCCACCGTCTACAACCAGCTCGGAGTTAAAGCCATACCGCTCGACTTGCCATCCAACGAGATGGAAGGATGTGTCCACATGCTCCGCAACTGTTACCGCAAGCACTCGGCTCTTCGTTTCATCCATATGCTGCGCGAGTCAAACGCCGTCAAGGCCCGCGTACACGGATGGTTCACCTGACGGCGTCTGAGAGAGAGAAATATATATATTGACCGATTATTTTCTTACACATTCACGCTTGTCCCATACAGGATGAGCCGGGTCCTCGGCCACAAGCGCGTCGGCCAGGTCTATGCCGAGCGCGTTGGCCAACATACGTCCATACTCTTCATCAGCGTTATGACACGCGCGCACGTGGCGTTGCTTGATGAAAAGCGGCACTCCATCCATCTGTGCGGCAGTGTTGTCACACGTCGCTTTCTTGTCGTCATCGCTCATGAGACGCCACAACTTGCCCGGCTGGGTATAATAATCGTCATCATACTCGCGCTCATCATAATTATACATCTCCCCATGCAGCTCAAGCGGAGGCTGCTTGAGTTCGGGCGAGTCCTTCCATTCGCCAAAACTGTTAGGCTCATATGATATTGTAGCCCCCAGATTGCCGTCGGTACGCATCTTGCCGTCACGATGATAGGAATGATACGGACATTTCGGCATATTGACCGGGATGAGGTTACTGTTGACCCCGAGTCGATAACGCTGGGCGTCACCGTAGGAAAACAGACGCCCCTGTAGCATCTTGTCGGGCGACAGACCTATACCGTCGACTATATTCGACGGATTGAACGCCGCCTGTTCTATCTCGGCATAAAAATTTTCGGGATTACGGTTAAGTTCGAGTATACCTACATCACGCAACGGGAAATCCTTGTGATACCACACTTTAGTGAGGTCAAACGGATTGATGTGATACTCGCGGGCCTCCTCCTCTGTCATAATCTGCACTTGCAGTTTCCAGCGCGGGTAGTCGCCTCGCTCGATAGCATCGAAAAGATCGCGCTGATTCGACTCGCGGTCTTTGGCTATGACAGCCTCTGCCTCGGCATCAGTGAGATTTTTAATACCCTGGAGAGTGCGGAAATGAAATTTCACCCACACACGTTTATCATCCTTGTTGATAAAACTGAACGTGTGGCTTCCAAAGCCGTGCATATGTCTGAACGATGCCGGTATGCCGCGCGGCGACATGGTGATGGTCACCTGATGGAGAGCCTCGGGCAAAAGAGTCCAGAAATCCCAGTTGCTTGTGGGATTGCGCATACCTGTACGCGGGTCGCGCTTGATGGCATGATTGAGATCAGGAAACTTCAACGGGTCACGCAGGAAAAACACAGGCGTATTATTGCCTACAAGATCCCAGTTCCCCTCATCGGTATAAAATTTCATCGCAAAGCCACGGATGTCGCGCTCAGCGTCAGCCGCGCCACGCTCGCCGGCCACAGTAGAAAATCTCACAAGACACGGAGTCTGCTTGCCTATCTTTGAAAATATCGAAGCCCGTGTAAATTCAGTGATATCATCAGTGACAGTAAAAGTGCCAAACGCACCCGAGCCCTTGGCATGCATACGACGTTCGGGTATTACCTCACGGTCGAAGTGAGCTATTTTCTCAAGATACCAAGGATCACTTGCGGTCATAGGGCCCGGTCGGCCGGCAGTCTGAGCATTCTGGTTGTCGGCGATAGGGCGTCCGTTTTCAGCGGTAAGTCTTTTCTTATCCATACAATCATAATGGGGGCTAAAAGGTAAAACAAATCATCATTAACAACAACAGCCCCGCCCCTAAAGTTTGCTCCAGAGCCCATCTTCCTCCGCCCCATTCGCCCATCCACCCCCATCCTCGCGAAGCTTTGTCCCCGCTTCCGAGCTTCAGCTCGGCACCACAGCTCGGCGTTATCGCACCCCCTTCAGTCCCATCCTGCCCTATCTTTGCAATCATGAGGCTCATCACCAAAAACACCCGTCACAGACCGCCCGTCCCCGACATCTGGTGTCACGGATTCGCGCGATATCTCGGCAGGCAGCTCACCCCGCCCGAGCGAGCCGTCATATCCGCCCTCGAAAAACAGCGACGCCAAAGCCATCCCGCACCGATAATGATCATCGACCGCGGCCATCGCGACTCCACAGCCATCCTCCGAAGCTACCTAGCCTATCGCCTCGCCACATCACCCAAAGGCGCGACAGCCATCAGTTGCACCCCCGACAAGCCACGCCGTCTCAAGCGAGAACCAAGGCTCCGCCACATCACCTACCGTCAGATTGACAGCATCCGTGGGAGCACACCCGCATTCATGCTATTGCTCAACGCCCATCTGGCCAAGACCTTCTCACCCTTCCACCCTCGGCAACACAACTTCAAACGCGTATGCTCCGCCCTCTTCCCCATCCTCGACGCCTCCGGCTTCCTGGTCATCCACCTGCATGCCGACCACATCCCCTCCCACGCCCCGGGCATAGCCGAATGCCCCTCCGACCCGCCCCGGTCACCCGATGACGCTACCGTCGAGGAAGTCTCCGTCATCACCATTCCGAGCCTCGAGGCCCTCGACAAGCTCCTGCTATCACTGCGACAGTGCGCAGTCCTTGTCTCGGCCCCGAGCCCAAGCTCGGCTCCCCCTCACCCGCTTTAGCGGTACGCCGTGCTCCGCAGCCCAAAGCTAAACCGCACGGCGAGCGTCCATTGACATTTTGACACCCATCCCCGGGCCCCTCATCGCTTTTTGGGCATTATATTCAATCTATACTGCACCGAAAAAAGCACATAACGAGGCAACGCATTGGAATAGGAAATAGTTCGTCCGGAAGCATTTACCGCACAATTGACATTCGACAATTGGTGCAGCAGATCAAATCCGTCAGCCATAAACACCCACCGTCCGCCTCGCGGAGTATATGTGACACGCACATTCCATATGGCATCGGTCGTATCAAGATAGTTCAAGCCATACCCGCGACGCGTATAAAACATAAAATCCGTATTTATACCGAACCCACACGGAAGCACAAACTGCCCCAGCACCCCATAATTGAAATGACGCGCATTTATCGTATTGAAATCCTCGCGGCTGGATATCGTGTGACGCAACATCCCGCCTCCCGACAGTTGCACATTCTGCCGTCCTATCTGCCAGTCGAGTTTAAGATTTCCCGACGCCACATGATTGGTCACCTTTGACTGCTCCGGTGCCGCCCGGTCGACACCTATCATATCAGCATAATTGGTTATACTGCCACCCGCATTCGCGCTCATGGTAAACTGTTGCCGGCGGCCAAACTGAAGCATGAACGAATCATTGACACTATAACTGCTGTTGCCGTCAACATTATACGTACTCGTACGACGCACGCCTGTGGTCGTATCATATGTATATCCCCTCACAAGAGCATCAGTCGTAAAAGAGGCCGAACCGCTGAGCGTATTACTCAGAGTCCTCCCGTCAGGCCTGTATATCCATTCTATATTATGAGTACGTATATATTCATTACGCAGGTCAGGATTACCAACGGCGATATTGAGCGGGTCAGCGTCATTGACCACATCCACCATATGCAGCAGGTCGGGAGTCTTGGTATTGTAATTAAAAGAGTATCTCAGTTCATTGGCATACGTCAGCCGTCTCCCCTTCGATATGGCACCCCATGAAAATATCGCACTTGCATCATATCGGGTCGCCACGGCCACAACAGAGCTTCGGGTCACAAGATAGTCCCGGCCGTCGCGCCAATAATCAAGATGGTCATGCTGTAATGAAATTTCAGGATGCAGTTGTATGAAGAGCTCAGTCTTCGGCCATATCTTAGTAGCCCACGATAATATCGGTTTGACAGAGTGACGGTTCGTCATCAGACGTGAAGTATAGCTGTTTGAGGGGTCCATGACAGCAAGATATCCGCTCGGCACAGTCCCGTAGATACCCATGTCGGCAAGCCGGTCAAGTGCATACATATACGAGTCCTTGTCGGTATTCTCAAAGCGGTAGCTGTAATAAACATTTAATCTCATTTTACCAACTGTGGTACCGTACTCCACCGTGCCGTCAAGCGTCAGCCGACGGTTAGGCGAATTGTCAAAATACTGTCTTTTAGTCACTGCCGCCACAGGGTCCGCCCCGTAATTGATATTATAGTCGCGCCACAATTCCTCCTTGGCATCCTTATATTTGACACCAAGCTGAAAACGCACAATGTCATTCGTCCTCGGTATCTTATAATTCAGAGTCGGAAAACACTGCACCTCCCATTCACGGCCATGTCCGTCACTGCGTGTGACCGAACGATTGGAGTGCGTCAAGCATCGAACCGTCGGAAAGCTGAAAAGCCGAAGCATTATAGACCAGCGTATCTCCTTTATGATAAAACT
>ERZ778514.782-NODE-782-length-26877-cov-5.628738_pt1 | contig 26877 bp, 40 predicted proteins | sample MGYA00510344_ERZ778514 | MGnify/ENA primary metagenome ERZ778514 (study PRJEB29527, sample SAMN07138968) | mouse gut metagenome | material: feces | host: mouse | place: China:Nanjing | collected 2016-01-25 ...
ATATACCAAAGTTGTAATAATTGCAATCATGCTTGCCACATCTGCTCGCATTATTGTTGTCCTTTAAGACGGGACGCGGACAAAATAATTATTGATAATGTCAAAGAAAGGTTTGATTATCATTTTGCACTTGCATTGAAAAGAATACGAAATGATTGCGCGTATTGCATGAAACGTGCAATGACAAATACACCAAGCATAACATTGGTGGTTACTCACGGATTGCGGTATTGGATAAAATCATGGGGCTATTTCATAAAGAAAAGGCGCATGATAAAAAAGCGATGCCACAAATGCACTGAATTTCAAAAATGTAATATAAAGTATGATATATGAATGGCAATACAATATATCACGTTTGCTTGGAGGGCGCATTGCACCGATATTTCGGTTCAATATCTGCCATCTTTGACCAATTCACCCCGGAAGATTTGGGGGTGTCAAAGTCCCGGTTGTGGGCATACGGTATAACGGAAGAAAAGCCGTATCAGAATAAAAAGTGTGTAATCCGCAAGGGGATTATTCACCGAAAGAAAACAAATCGAAGTTTGCCAAGCAAGTATGGTGAATGAAAAGAAAGGGTTGCCGATAGAAGCAACCCTTTTCCATTATAAGACATACAAAGCCCCATCGGGAATGTCGCCGACAAATTCCGCCCTTTGGGGTGCAACATCACCCGTTCCGGGATAAATGGCAACAAGTCGTTTGCCTTTCTTTACGACCTCTTCAAGCAACTTCAAGGCTTCATCCTTGTTCGGTTGTGCATACATCAGCAAAGACACGGCTTCCGAAAAGTCCTTGTCGGGGTATTCGTCACTTGTTATGTAGTAATACAAGTCAATACCTTTCAATTTTTTAATGTCGATTTTCATGTTCTTATCTTTTTATTTGTTTGTTATCGGTTTCAAAGCCCTTATATAAGCCACCATTTCCGCGTAAATGTCCGGCAAATACTTTTGGAACACACGGTTGCCCAAGAAAGCATTTTCAAAGGCATGGGCAAGATATTCCGTTTCTTTCATTCTTATTTTTCTGAAATATGCGGTTGAATGTCCAAATCCATATTTAACGACAAGTGATTTTATTGTGTCACGGGTACTTCCTATCTGTTCAAGGACATCATGTTTTGTGATTCCACGCTTTGCGAAAACATCATCATTCATCCATGATATTTTTTCAGACAATGCAATAAGTCGTTTATCAATGTATTCAACCATTGTGATTGTCTGTTTTGTTCTTTCATAATACCAACCGCCGCTTTCGTGATTCCATTTGCGTTCATAAAGTGTATATTCACCTTTCTTTTTCAACTTCTTAATTTGCGCATCACGCATTGCAATCAATTTGGGGTCTTTCCACAAATCACGTTGTGCATCAATACAATGCCCATATTCGTGATAAATAACCGCCTTGCATTCCCAAGGACTTAATTTGCCACGTTTCTTTCCTGCAATGTGTACCAAATCGCCAATGAATGAAGAATAAGAACCTGTATCAGAATCCAAGATTTCAAGACGAATTGGTTTGTTCGGGTCTATCAAATCAAAGAAATCTTTTGCAAAGGTATAATCTTCTCCGTTCAAATAAGCGGATTTTGTCTTTAATTCATCCGGCATAAGCCTTGAAACGCTTGATTGTGGTTTTTTCGCATCAATCTTTGCCAACAAATCATTCAATCGCTTTTTGATGTTTGACTTTGCCAAAAGCCATTCGCGCTTGTCACCCAAAACGGCGGCAAGGTCATTTGTCACATCAATTGCATCAATCTTGGCTTTGTTCGCATCCTTGATTGCTTGCCCGGCTTGCTTTATGTAATCCTTGTATTCCTTTTCGGCTGCAACACACCTATCTTCCAAATCCGCTATTGCTTTTAATATCTGCTTGGAATCATGGGTGTTCATTGCAGAATCAAGAATGTATGTGTTCAAGCCCCAATCACGACATTTTGCACGAATATCCGCATCCATCTTTTCCATTTGGGCGGTTTTGCTTTTGATTGTTGCAAGGGTTGATTGAAGCCCGGCAATATCCTTGTTGGTAACACGCAATTCAAGCATATTGAGTTGAACCGACAAACCCCACTTGGTTGCATTTGCCCTTGCTTCTTCAATTTGGCTTCGATATGCCGCCAATACATCGACTTGTTGAATGGTCGGCAATGCAATCTTCAACCCCTTGGACAAATCCCCGTTCTTGAAGTTGTCCCGGATAAAATAGGGGGTTGAAGCCCATTTCTTTTGTGCTTCGATATGGTCTTTGACCCACTCTTTGAATGAATCCGGCACATCGGTAACGGTGTTTGCCGCTTGCTTGTGCTTGTAGGTTGTGCCACGCAATGCCGCTTTGAGGTCGCCTAACTCGTTATCATCAAAGGTTTCTTCGTCCATCAAGATAGGGATTGCATAACACATACATTGAGGATGCCAACCAATAAACTTGAATGTCTTGGGGTATCTGCCGACAAGACGGGCGCAAATATCACAATCACACAATGGTTCATGGTTGCTTCTTACCACCTCATAGCCCACAACAAAATCAAGTGATTGCCACCTTTGCCAATCACTTTCACGATAAGCCATGTTGATTTCTGAACGGGTAAGCCTTTGGGCATTTTTTACGCTTGACCGATAAACACCCCGTCCGGGATGGAATGCCCTTGCAGCCTTTGACAACACAAGGTTGCCGCGCTTATCACGGACACGGCGGAACAATCGGTTCGGGTCTTTCAAGTTCTGCTTGACATCCCTTGCCAATTGTTGTGCGCTGCGACCCTCGCCCAATCCCGCATCAAGGGCGGTTTCCATCTGTTCACGATATTGCCCAACATACTTCCAAACACGTTCCGAAAGGTTCATCCCCTCGACCTTGCGCCCCTGAAAGGCTTGCAAAGCATCCAAGTTGCGGTCTTGCATCTTGTTCAACCGGGCTTTGCTCAATCTACTTGTGTCCATGATGGATGCAATGAAGCCATCATTCTTCTTGCAAGCAAACAACCATTGTTTCTTTGACCCGGTTTCGATTGTGGTTGTAAGGCGGTCGGCAAGTTGTGTCGTAACATCTTGCATCACCCCTTTTATTTTTGGGTAATCATCAAAAGAAAAGGGCTTTTCGGGGTCAATTTTGCCCCTTGTCGCGGCTTGGGATATTTCCCTTGTCGCCACATCAAACAACGCATCAACGGCACGTGCATATTGTTCCGTTGTCCTGTAATGTGCATTGTCGTATGCCTGTATTGAAAACTGGGTTGTCTTTTGTCGCTTTGCCATTATTGCCGCTTTTTGAAATGTTCACATTGTGGGTCTGACAAGAAACGACAATACTTGCCATCGGTGTAATAAGGGCAACGGCACATGAATGGTTTGCCGTTTGCCCCTATTTCGTGCCAATCATAAGAATGGGCGCAATCTTGACAATGATATTGCGCTTTCTCAAATGCTTTCTTTTTTGCCATACCCTTACGCATCTACATCAATTTGAGGTTCACCAATCACAAAGGAATTTTCGGCGGATTGTTCTTCCTTGATTTTCTCAATGGTCTTGGTCGGGTCTTTTGACAATCCGACACGTTCAACCGATTCTTCTTGCGAAATCACGGGTTTGTTGCCGTTGGCTGTAAGCCAATAGTTCAAATCATCAATATCACTTGTAATCATATACGGCACAATTTCGGGTTCAATCTCCACTTGGTCGCATTCTTCTTCAAGTGTGGTGTTCATCTGACCGATATATGCAAGAATCACATTCACGCGCCTTTGCAAGTATTCGTCGAAGATTTCGCATTTGTCCTGCACTTTCAAATGCGCATCCATGAACAACAACTTCAAGGCAACGCCGGAAATAGCTCCAAGCCCCTTGACCGCATCAAACGAAATGTCCGGGGTCTGCGTGATTGTGTATATCAATTTCAAAAGGGTTTCAATCTCCAACTTGACGGCTTCCGGGGCTTGTTGCCAAGACACATATTGCATTGTTGCGCCATCTTCGCCCTCAATAACCGCGCCGGAATCACCTTTCTTTGCCCAACCATTGATTTGCCCAGTAACAAAGATTTTCGGGCTTGCATGATAATCGTTGGTGTCGGCAAAGTTAGAAAGCAAGGTTTCCAATCGGTCAATCAGTGCATCCACATCTTCCGTTTCAAACTTGGGCTGGTATCCGTAAATAACTGGGATTTTGCCAATCGCAACGGGCTTCGGATAACCGGGGACAACTTCAAACCCATTGTCGCCATTCATCCACAACCAATGTTCGGTGTCGGTGAATGTTTCAAAGTAATCAATGGCATTATCCTTGCTATCCTTTCGGCTGAATGCACGTGAAAAGGCTACCATATCCCCGGTTTCATCAAAGAACGGGTAAAGTGTATCACCATAAGCCGGGGAAAACAACGTGCAACGCAATTTGTGGTCGGTTGGGAATCCATATTTGGAATGCTTCTTTCCCTTTTTCACGGTGTACCAATACTCCGCACATTCCTTATAACCGAAAATTGACCGCCCTATTTTGCGGTTCAAAGACTTACTTTTGACATCATAAAGAATGCGGTTCAATGCCTTAACAATCATTTCTTGCTTCTCATTCTCCGGGGTGCTGTTATACTCCGGGGCGTTGCCAAAACAGAATGACACGGCACGGGAAATAATCAGCTTTTGCAAGGCAAGGGTAACCCTTGCCACTTTCACCGTGCGGAAATTCGTGCTTTCTCCGCCTGTGTCAATCACCTTTTGCGTGGATTCTCCTTGGTTGTCATCGGTTACTTTCACGCGCTTGTCGGGGCGCAATAAGGGGTTGTTAATATCATGCAACTTGGGATTCAAAGCCTTGTTCGCGGCTTCCGTGTCAGGCTGCGGGATATAACGGTGTGACTTCAATTCGGGAATGGCATCATTCCCCTTGTTTTCCCTTGCCAATTTCAAGATTTCTTCAATTGTCATATTGATAATGTTTTATAGTGAAACATATTTTTATCCAAAAAGACTTGCCACATCGGTTTTGTTGCGCTTTGCCCTGCGTTCAACCGTACCCGTCAAAGCATCCGGCGCATCATCATGGGCATTCTTTCCAGCTTTCAAATAGCCTGTAATGGCATTTGCAAATTCAGGGAACAAGCGTTTCCAACCTTGCGGCATGATTGTGAGGTTCTGAACGGTTGCGGAATTGCTGAAAATGCGGACATCCTTGTTGTCGGTCTGTGCAAACCACTTGAATGTTGTTTTGTTGTTACCCATAAGGCGACATTGTTTTTCTACGTTCCGGGCAAAGCCACGACCGCCATTGTTTGATTCAACCACACATTCGGCAACATTGTGTTTGGTAAGCATCTTTGCAAGTTCGGGTTCGGTGTATTCCATCGCCCTTGCCGTGTAAAGCACATCAACAATGTAGTTGGCAATCTCCGTTTCATCATAAATGATTGCACACAAGTAATCATTGCCCGTGTCGGCGGTGTCCACGTATGCTTTGCGCTTGCAACGCATTGTTGCCGGGCGCGTGATATACTCCGAAAAGCCACTTTCATACATAAGACCCTCGCTTGGTTGTGGGTCTTGTTGGTACAAGGATTCAAAGACTTGCGGATTGCGCTTGCGGATGGATTGCAGCTTGTCAAGATTATGTCTTTCGCCCCAAAGCGGTTCACCCTCTTGTCTTGGGTCATAGTCGGTGGGCGCACCCTCTTTGATAGCCTTGTAAATGACAACAACCCATCCATTCGGGTTTGTGTCCTTGTCGTATGTGCCTTGTTGCCGCAATAGTGTTCCCGCCAAATCATCTTCATGCCACCGGGTAAAGACAATCAGTTGTTGGGAATCATTGTGAAGTCGGGTTTCGGCAACCGTATCGTACCAATCGGACACGGATTCACGGACTATCGGCGACCATGCCGTTTTTGCATCCTTGTAAATATCATCCATTATCAGCACATCAACGGGTTCACCCGTCAATGCGCCACCAACACCAACGGTTTTGAAGCCGCCCCGGTGTCCGACAATCTCACATTCATCTGCATTGCGTAACCAAGACCCGGCAACCGTTGTGACATTGCTTGCATTCAAGGATGTTTCGGGGAATATGTCGTGGTATTCCTCGGAATCAATGATTCTTTGGATTTCTCGGTTGAACTTTCGCGCCTTGGGTGCATTGTAGGACACAATGGCAACTTTCTTGTCCGGGTTATCTCCAAGGATGAAAGCGGGCAATCTTCGTGTTGAACCCTCGCTTTTCCCATGCTGCGGGGGCATAAAGACCATAAGTTTGCGAATCTTGCCATGTGCAAAGTCGGTCAATACGTTGTAATATCGGCGGTGAAAGTCTGCCGGGCGAAATGTCGGCATGGTGGAAAGGGTAAAACGCAACAAATCGGAACGACTTTCACGTGTAAGCCGTTCTTTCATCGCCTTGTATAGCCTTATTTTGTCCGCCCTCTTTTGCATCACTCCAACTTGCGTTTCAATTCCTCAATCTCATTGTCCAATTCTTCATCGGTCTTGTTGGCAAACAAATCCTTGCCATCCTTGCCCGTCACTTCCGTTGATTGTCGGTTTCTCCAATGGTCAGGGTCGCCATTCGTCAAAGTGAATATGATTGCCGCCGTGTCTGCCTGAATGTGCTTCTTGGTGGTGGTTTGTTCTTTGATTTCGGGCTTGGGGTTGCCCCTTTCATCCTTTTTCTTGCCCGGTATCGTCACAACCTTTGTTTCGGTGACTTCATAGCCTTGTATTTTCTTCAAAAGACTTTTCTTTGCTTCTTGAACAAAGAATTGCATCCGTTCTTCCTTTGCCTGTTCTATCGCATCAGCAAAGTCCGGGTAATCATTCACCCATTGATGGTATGTTTTAGGGGTTATCCCCACTTGGCGGCAAATTTCGGCAATGGTGTATGTGTCAGACTTCACAAGCCCAACAATCTTGTCCACCGTTTTTTTACTGAACTTTGCCATTCTGTATTCTCCTTTTTAGCGTTGATTTTATTACATTTATAACTTACTCTTTTAATTCACACTTAAAGCCCCTTTCTTGTAACTCATTGAATAACAATGATAATTTGGTTACATCCCCACATTCAACAATCAAACGTGTGTCAATAGCCTTTTTTCCGGAATCTTCATCATTGTTTTCTTCTTCTGAATCAGAATCAAGGGACACGCCCCAATCTTCCGGGTCAAAGTCGAATTTTTCGGCTTCCTGCATGATTAAATCCGTGTCAAAACAAAGATTCTCTTTGCTTGTCGCATTGTCTGCAAGTGCAAGTTCCCGTCCTTTTGCCGAATCCAAATCAATGTCCTTGCGCTTGACCGCCACAAGTGAATTACCATCGGTTTCAACAATTATCACGTTGTCAAAACCTATGTCGGCGGCTTTTTCTGCTGTCTTGTTTCCGGCAATGATACGGTTGTTCTTGTCAATAAGGATTGAACGACCAAGACCGAACTTGCGCAAGGATTCATCCATAAGGTGTTCACCGAATTGCGTTCCCTTATTGAAGTTCTTATCATCGGGGATAAGGTTTTCAATCCTCGTTTCAATCATCTTTGCCATGACACCACGGAATTATCAGGTGGAACAACCAAATCACGAACACGGCAAACAATGTTCCGAATGCCGAACCAAGAATTGTGAAAAGGGCATCCATGACTTCAACCGTGCCATGCCCTTTTGAATCCCACCATTCTTTGAGGATTGCGGCAAGGCATCCGGCAATAAAACCGACCCACGGGGCAATCAAAATCCCCAAAACAAAAGCAATCAGTGCGCCGACAATGAAATGTTTGCGTTTGTCGGGCTGTTTGGCGGCTTCTCTGACACTTTCAAAGGCTCCAATGATACTTTCCTTTGCTTCGGAAACAAAAGCCCTGAAACGCTCTTTTATGGGGGCTTTCATAAATACACTTTCCCCGGAAAGGAAAACGGGCGGTTGCGACTTGCCGGACAATACCCCCAACCATACTTTGCCGTGGAATAAAACTTTCATGCGCTCCTTGAAAGACAACTTCCAACAAGAAACGCATTGTTTGCCATCGTTCCACACGGGCAACGATTGACATTCTTTTTCCGTCATTGTGGACGGTCTTTGCAGTACCTTTGTGGACTGCGGAAAATCAATTGGTTTCATCTTTTTTTGAATCATTTGTAATGCAAATGCAAAATTAGGGTGTGTTTTACAATAACACACCCTAATATGAAAAAAGATAAGCCAAAGTTATACACACTTCAACCGTATGGGCAAGTTGGCATAACACCAAGCAAGCAAGACGGCATCCCTCGATTCTTGATTTGTACGACCAATCAACCCGGTTATCTGTTGCAGTTCATCCGCCGTAATTTTACCGTCTTTGCCTTTCCAACACTTGCGTAATGGTGCGTGTTCCAAGACTTCAAGCCCCTTTGCCCGTGCCATTTCACAAATCAACTTGCCCGTTTGGTGGTTTTGCCCGACCTTATAGCCTGTTGCGGCGGCATATTCCTTGCGTGAACCGAACTTCAAGTGCCAATTGCTTTTGACCATCCAAGATGCTTCAACAACAACAATCACACTTTGCCCGGTTGCTTTTTGTCGTTCAACAACATAGTCGAAATAATCCACTAACCGGGCGAATGATAATGTCGAAACTTCCAATGTCCGATTCTTCACATTGAGGTGGGCAACCCCGGATTTGTCAATGTCCGGGTCAATACCAATCACATTTTGATATTTCATAAGACATCAGGATTAAAAGGGTAAATCGTCATTCGGCTGTGCGGGGTCTGCTGCTTGTTGCGCCGGGGAACTGCTTGCGGTGGATTGTTCACCTTTCAGACCGCACAAGTTCACTTCACTTGCGTTCACATTGACGGCAACTTGTATGTTTCCGTTCCTGTCTTGATAGGTTTTCACCGACAAGCGACCCCGGACGAACACTTTACACCCTCTTTTGAGGTATTGAGTAAGACCGCCGCCATCGCCATACCATAAGACGGACACCCATGTTGTTGATTCTACACTTGTGCCGTTGGCATCTTTTCTTCTTTCTGAATGTGCGATATTGAAAGACACATACTTTTTGCCGCTGAACTCTTTAATTTCGGCATCACTTCCGATATTGCCGATAACTTCTAATTGTAACATGATTTTTGAATTTAATTTTGGTTATCATCAATGAATCCCACTTCAATGCCGACATATCCACCCCGGCGAATATGGGTTTCAATTTCTGCTTCACTCTCAATCAGGCTTTCGGAATCATCGTCATACAAGGCGAACACTTCCACTTTGCCCAACGCTTGTTTGGCTTCCGCTTCTGTCAGAACGTGCCAAACAAAATTGTCGGATGTTATTTTTACACGTTTCATTTCTTATGCTTTTGATATGCAAGTGCATTGCATTTGCTTGTTAATACTCCTTTCCATGCAAAATTTCGCGATTTTAATTGTACTTCATTTTTGTGTTGATATGCCAAAGCAAATCAATTTTCAAGGTCTTTGCCCATCCCTCAATGTAGGCGATACCAAATTGCACTCGTTTTTCAATGCTTATGACATCGCGGGAAAGTCCTTTGACAAGTCCAAAGGCATTTTCCGTGAAGCTGAATTTGTGATAAGCCCGGTAATATCGACAAGGCTTCATCATGTCAAAATCAATTCCCAAAGCCCCGGCAAGGTCAAAAAGCCTAATGGCAACATCTGCCATTTCATCTTCAACGGTATTCTTTACGTGTGAAGCAAAAACATCGGCAAAAGATTCCCCCTTGTCCAAATCTTGCTTCACAAGTAGTTTTGCGCCGTATCCGGCTTTATCCCCTTTTCGGTCAGCTTCCACCAATTCGGCAACCTCGGTGATAACCAACATCAAGCAATGTTCATTGCTCCATTTTTCTTTCCAAAAACCATGTTTCACGGCGTTGGAATGTGCTTTCTCTTTTAATTCGTTGTAATTCATGTTTATAAAAATAATCTTGGTTGAACGGGTAATGAAAGTATCTTTTCATTTGCCGCTTTGAAAAACTCTTTTTTTATCTCAAATCCGTATGCCCGGCGGTCAAGATTTCTTGCTGCATATAGGGTTGTACCACTTCCGGCGGTCGGGTCAATAACCACATCGCCGGGGTCGGTAAATATGCGTATCAGATTTTCAAGCAATGGAACGGGCTTTTGGGTCGGATGCACTTTGGGTGTTTTGGTATCTCGCACCCAATCCATGCAATTGAATACCATTGCCCCCCCCATTGTTGAATTTTGGTAACTTGTCACGGTATAGCAACACACCATATTCGCAATTACCAACTATCTTCATATTCGCTTTAAGAACTTGCGCTGAAAAGTTCTTTCGGAATACAAGGTTTATATAATGGTTGAAGCCATATTTTTTGCCTAACTCAATGTATTTGAATTGTTGTTCAAACTCACAAAACACAATCATGCAAGGGGCTTTCCCGGCTTCCTTTGGCTCTTTGACAAGCATTTGGGAACAAAAGTGCATAAATTCCGCCGGGCGAAAATCCTTGTCGGTGTCGAAAAATTCTTTTCCGGCTTTTGCGGATTCCCCCTTTTTGTTGTCACCATCCACATACCATGAAGGATTGCTTGCATAAGCATTTACCCCCAAATTATAAGGCGGGTCGGCAATAATCAATTGTGCTTTGGGGATTCCATAAACTTTGAAGTTTTGGAAATGGTCATTGAATAATTCAACCTTGTTCATCGCTTCACAATATCATAAATCGCCCGTGTCAATTCAATATCATAAAGTGCATTATGCAAAGAATCATCAGACACGGACACGCCCAAGAACTTTGCAACGGTGGACAACTTGAAATTCTCCATATCGGCGCGGCGGTCGGCAAGGTAAGCGGATGCAAGAACCATCACATCAATGGAATTTGACCAAAACCAAGAACCAAAGTATTGGTCACCGTTCTGCAAGAAGAATCCACGCAAAAATTGATTGTCAAATGCGGCATTGTTATAACCTACCAAAAAGAACTTGTCTTTCTTGTCGTACTTGTCCACATACTTGCCAAGCATTGCCACAAATTCTTGATAAACTTGTTGCATGGGTGGGTATGCAAGGACTTGTTCACGTGTCACCCCGGCAACCTGCAAGGCGGCATCTTCAATCACCGCTTTGGGGTTCGGTTGAACGTGAAAGTCGAAATCCTGAATGTGCTTTCCATCAATCACGATTGAACCGCTTATTTGGTGGATTCCGTTTCGTCCGGGGTTTGTCCCGGTTGTTTCAAGGTCAAAAAATAATAGTTTCATTGTTGCATTGATTTATAGTGATACACTTATTGATTAAAAAGATTTGGTTCGGGTGGTCTGTTAGCTGCTTCAATGTCTTGCACCCTTTTTATTTCTTGGTCGATTTCCCTTTCAACCGCCTTTGACTTTTCAAGGGTCAAATGACTACGGCTTTTGAAATACTCCTTTTGCAATCGGCGCATTTCCACCACCTTATCGAAAAATTGTCTTGCATTCATTGTTTCTTATATTTTTGATAACCATTGTTCATAAATCCGGGATGCAACTTGTGCCATCATCACGGGCGGCACTGACATTCCGCAAATGTATTGTGGGCTTTGCCCGGCAAAGTTGTAATCTTGTGGGAAACTTGAAATACAACACACCTCGCTTGCACTCAAAAATCGGGGTTGCTCAAAGTGAATCAAGCATGATTCCTTGCTTGCAAGGGTCGGGCATATCCTATCCATATACACATAAGTTTGATTGAAGTTGCTTCCTTTGCCATACAACCGTTCATTTGCCGCGCCTTGGTTCAAATCTCCATGTTGGCGATTCTCCCACAACAAGCGTATCACCTTTGATTTTGCTTCACGACCCTTGAAATCGGCGCATTCTCCAAACATTATCGGTTCTTCCTTGAAAGTCATATCCAAGTATGGAAACGCATTAAACAAGTCATATTGGCAAGGCACTTTGTCAATCAAATCTTTGCGCAAGCACACGAAAAAGACACGTTCACGGCGTTGTGGAACTCCCATATTTTGTGCATCAAGCAACCAATGTTGGCAATAATATCCGGCATCCTCAAAGGATTCATATATGCGCCGGACATATTGTTTCGCTTCACCAAGCAACAAGCCCTTGACATTTTCAGCCACAACAACTTTCGGTTGAAGTCTTTTCGCAAGGTCTATGAAGTCAAAAAACAACGTGTCCAACACTTGTTCCGCCTGTCCCTCTCGAAAGTGCTTCATCTTTCCCCAAGCATCTTCCCGACTTCCTGCCATGCTGAAAGTCGAACAAGGGGGCGAACCATCCAAAATGTCAAGGTTGAACAATTCCGGGGGCAAATCTTCCTTATGCTTGAACTCTTGGATGGGTTCAAGGAAAGGGAACTTCGGGTTGTGATTCTGACAATATGCGTACATCATGCGGTGGTCTATCTCGTTGCAACCGATAACATCAAACCCGGCAAGTTTGTAACCCATCGAACTGCCCCCCCCACAAGCAAAACAAGAAAACACCTTGCCTTTGTCTTTGGTAAAGTGGGTATCCGCTAAATTCCAACGGTAATCAAATTTATGTTGAATCATATTTTTTCTACTTTTTCAATTTTTTTGCCCCACTGGTCGTAATACACTGCCTTGTTTTTGTGAACACCGCAAAGCATCTTCACGCTTCCATCCTTGAATGTTACTTTATACTTGGCGGAATGCGGGCAATCTTTATAATTATGCCATCCACGAATGCAGGTTGTTCCACAATCAATTGAATCATCGCACTTTATTTTATCTTTCATCACTTGTTGTATTTAATATATTATTCACCCTTGTTGCCATATCTCTGAATTGTGGGTTGTACCGAAAATCATCTTCATACTTATTCAGCAAATGAAGCATTGAAGAATGGTCGCGGTGAACGTACTTCGCAATCTGTGTCAGCTTCATTTTTGCACGGCGACAATGGTACACGAACAACATCCGGGCAAAGAATCCGTCACGTTTCCGGGACTTTGTGATATATTCGTGGAACTGCATCCTGGTAACTTCGTGGATTGCATTCTGAATCCGCATCACTTCTTTGTTTTCCCGGCACACTTTCGATTCAAACCAAATGTCCTTTTCAAGTCGTGTTGCCGCGTCGTACTCGATTGAAGCACCTTTTGAACCAATCCAATTGTCCATCATGTAGATTGCATCACAAGACAAAAGCAATTCAAAATCCTTAACCATGTGTTGTTCCCAAGTGGCATCAGGGGACAAACCTTTTTCCATCGGGTTCACGACTTCAAAGCCTATTTCTTCAAGCAAGGCTTGTGCATCGGCGAATTTTCGCCTTGTTTCTTCAAGTGGCAAGCCTGTAATCTTGCCGGATATATAAATTTTCATTTTCTTGTATTGATTTGTTGGTTGTTATATAGAAACTTGTTCACGAAATAGATTTGCCCTTTCCCCGTTACCTTTGTTGTGGTTGATACAAGGGTTTCGCCGTTGGCTTTCTGAATGGTGGTTTTCTTCATTTCAAACAATCCCATTTCCATTGCCTTTTGGGTGGGTTGGTTGTACCGTTCACCATATTGGCACAAATAGCCATTTTCGCGCATCCAAGCGAAAAGCCGCTTTTCCCCGGTCTGAACACCATTTTGGCAAATGATTTTAGCCAATTCACCAATCAAGACGGATTGTTTTGCCGTTTCAACCGCTTGTGAAAACAAGACACGGGGTCTTTCCGCTTCAATCTGCTTTTGTTGCTTTTCTATCTGTTCCGCCTGTGAAGCTGCAAGGCGCAAGGCTTCCGCGAATGTTTGAGGTATCGCCGGGGCTGCTTGCTTCACTTCCTGAACAATCCTTTCCATTGCATTGAATTGTTCAATGAATCCGACCTTGAATTGCATTGCTTTTGCACCTGTCAGACCCATTGCAAGCAATGAAAATCCATCCCGGTTCATCAAATACATTGGTCGCGGTTTGTTTTGTGCATCAGAGTATGTTGATTCACAAAACCATCTTTGGTGGGCTGAATTTTCAGCCGTCCCCAAAATGTTTCTTATGGATTGCATCACGTTCTTGTGTTGCTTTCCGAACACTTGTGCCACCTTGACGGAATCCGTCACGGGTGTTCCTTTGTTGGTCTTATAGACCACATTTTGTTGAATAATGCCGTTCATTGTTATAGTATGTTTTATAATTAGTTATTCCGCATCATCAAACAAGCCTTGGTTTTCATCAATGAATGTGTCAAGTGCATCATCACAATATACACCCTCACAAAGTGCATTGCATGGATGCTCGATTTCACCTTGTTGCCAAGGACAAAACTTGCACAATTCATCGTCCAACTGCTGCTTTAATTCTTCCTTATTCATTTTGTTATAATTTTCTTCTGTCTTTTCCTTTGATTTCAAAGTAATTACACATTTCATTCAACCTACTTGCCACCCGGTCGCCGTATCTGTTCACCAACTTTTCACCATTGATTTTCAGATTTGAGGTTATAAGGGTGATTTCATCGGTCTTGTCGCCCCGGTATTCGATAAGCTGCCGGACAACATCAACACGGTTTCCCATGTAAAGTGATTCTTGCGGCTCACATCCCAAATCCTGAATGCCTAACATGGAAATTTGCTTCAAGGTGTGAATCTCCCCGGTGTCAATGAATTTATCGCAAATGGCATCCGCACGGAATGTTCTCCACCAAAGGGGGCGCGGGCTTGAATCATCAATGAATTGCACCCGGAATCCCCAAGCCGTGCAATATGCAAGCATGATTTCAAGACACCAAGATTTGCCCGTGCCTGTGTTCCCGGCAATATATATTCCCCTTTTCAAGCGACCGGGGACAACCCCTTTCGTTTCCGGGTTCAAACATTGCATTGTGGGGTCACAATGACACCATTTGATAAAGTTTTCGTAAGTGAAGCGGTTTTCATCATCAATCACGAACTTGGGGTTTCGACTTTTTCCGATTGCTTCAACAATCTTCAAGGCTTCCGCAATATCATAATGCAAGTATTGATAACGGGTGAACCCTGCAAACATTCCACGTTGGTTTATGGCATTTAAGATTTGGTCAATGCTTGGCATCTGAACCTTGACTTGCTTTTTGCTACCGTTTTTGTCGGTAAATGTTTCTTTTATGTCCATTCGTCATTGCAACTTTTATTGGTTTGACTTTTTTTTGAGGTTGCCGGGCGATTGTCGCGTTTTGACCACGTTACGATTGCCATGCGCCAATCTTTCATCTTGTTCTTACCGACCATCCAACCTTTGCTTTCATAAAAGGCAATGAATGCTTCCGCATCTATCGAATACCCTTTTTCTTGAATATATGCTTGAACTTCTTGCAATGTAGGGGGGCAAAACCGTTTGACGGTTTTTGCTTTTTCCCTCTCTATATCGTTAGATATAGATTTATTCTTTTCTTTTCTTTTATTTTCTTTTATTGCATTGCAATCCATTACATTTGCATCGGGCTTGCTTTGCATTTGCTTTTCACGCCTTGAAAGCCAACTACTTAAAGCGGCTTGTTTCCGCTTCTCTGTTATGTCGTTGCGCTTGTTTATCCGTGCATTTACCGAATTTGACCAAAACTTTTCGCCATCATTTTGAAACAAATTGAAGTCCCGGACAACACTTTCAACAATGTTGCTTTCCGTATGCAATGCAAATGCAATGCTTTTGCAAGCGGTCAAAGGCAATTCGCCGCCCTGTTCATACAGATTCTCTATAAGACACCAAAAGACACCAAGCCCGGCAATCCCATGTTCAAACAAGACTTCTTGCAACTTTGGGTCATTACGGGCATTGTAATCATGTGAAAAATACTCTTTCATAACTTTGCACGTTTTTGTGATTCACCAAGCCCGAACAATGCGAAATCATATTTGCAAGGGTCGTTTTTATCCAATTCCCGCAATTTGGCGGTCAATTCTTCAACCGTCTTGCGGTCATTGCCGTTCCTCTCAATCAAACCCATTTCGCGCCCAATCCGGGCAACATGGGTGTCAAGTGGTATCATCAATTCACTTGGCTTCAAATTGTGCCAAATACCCATATCAACAATGCCATCTTGCCGACATAGCCAACGCAACATCAGGTTCAAACGCTTGCAAGCTGAACCACCCTTGTGCCTGTTGGGTGTCGGGTTGGATATGTGCCTTGAATACTCACCGCCATTTGCTTGCGCAAACAATTCACGCAACCTTGAAAAGCCATCCCACACATTAGAATCACTTTCGGAAAAGGCGATTGCCAAAGTGTTGCATTGCAGATATACAAATTGCAATCCCCGGCACATATACACCAAGTCCCGACCAAAGAATGTGCGGTGTATATTCATTGCCGGGTCAATGTCATTGAATCTCCCACTTATAACAAACTCAAATGGGCGGTTCTTCATAATATCATGGAACATCTTGCGGCATCCTGTCAATATCTGCTTTCGGTTTCCCCAAGCGATTGTTGAAGCAAGGAATGCGGCAATTTCAATGTCTTGTTGTTTTTCGTATGCCCGTGGGAATTGTACCGGGTCATTTTCAATGAAAGCCGGGGTGTTGAATTGCTCCGCAAGGGCATCCATCTTTTGTTTCAATTCATTCATTGTTGCGACTTTTAAGCCCCCGACCCGGCACATGGTCAAGCCGGGGGCGATTCAACTTCTTAAACCTCAATGATTGCGATTTCCGGGGCAATCTCCTTGACTTGCTCCAATTGTTCGTCAATCACCTTGTCGCGCAAATCTTCAAGGGTTGCTTGCGCTCCGGGTGAAAGCAACACGAATGACACTTCACGCCCATTCACTTGTGCGAATGTTTCAACCTCGATACTTTCAGACGGCAAGCCCTTGAAAATAGGCATTTGAACGGTGAATGATTCCGGCAAGTTGGAATTGACCACTTGGGCGAAATTGTCCGTCCTGTTGCCGTTCTCTTTTACGGCACGGTCAATCTTATTGTTCACATCGGCTGTGAAGTTCATCAGGCTTGAAACCAACTTCATGTTTTCCATGCGGTCGGCAAAGAAAGCCCGGTTCATTTTGATAAACAAGCCAAGTTCCGTTGGTGTCCACACCTTGCCACTATTTATTCCGAACTCAACAAACTTGGGATTGTATGCCAATTTGCCAACAACCTTTCCGCGTGTGTATTCGTCCGCTTCATTGGTTATCAAGGTTATTTCAACCTTATCACGGTTTACAAGGATATGGCAATTCTTCTGTTCAAATTGCCCTGTGTTGATTCTCTTTGCAAGATATTCAACAACCGCACCGATAACGCCCGACAAATCGGTCTTGACCGGGGCTTTCGGTTCAAGTTCTTTGGGGGCTGCACCCTCACGAATCACCAATTCGGCTTTTGCCATGTTTGGTGCAAGATTTACTTGGAATTTTTCGTTCTGCATTTTCTTTTACTTTTGAATGTTAGTTGTTTGTTCCTGTTTTAGCCTGTTCACCGACAACAATTCGTGGTTGAAACAATGTCGGTTGCAGTTCATCAGCGGTTGCCGGGCGGCTCTCTATCATGTCGCCCTCGTCATTGTAGTATTCCGTTACGCGGGCTTCCCGGTCTGTGAACCTGTAACATACTTCATTCACATACTCCGATTTTGCCTTAATGTTGGAAACCATGTTTGCCCGTTGTTCTTTAAGTGGTTTCAAGCGTCCTTTGTATTCGGCTTGCACTTGCTTCATTTCCGCTTCGATTTCAGCAATCTCAATCGACACGTTGGCAAGATTTTCTTTGTGTCCTTGCAGTTCTTCCGGGGTGTATGGCTTCATGTACCCCTTGTTTTCGCAAGCATCGCAATTGTCTTTCAGAAAGGCAACACGTTCAATCTTGCTTGTGTACTCTTTACCAAGTGACTTTCCCATGACCATTTTGTTTTATAGTGAAACACTTGGTTGTCTGAACAACAAAACATCATTCCACAAGTCAATGAATTGTTCCCCGAATTGGCGGGCGCGGTCGGATGTTTTGAAGCAAAGCCGAGAACCGATAGACGCAGACGCAATCGTAGCCGTATAAGGCGTATCCGCATACACGAACCCCGCAGCAGCATTGGAATATACAAACCACGGAAACCATTTCGTTTGATTTCGGTTTGAGAAATCCGGGGTGAAATTATCTTCCTTGTTCCATGCCTGTGCAATGGTGAACAACTCATTCAGGGCGACAAGGGCTTTCATGTGCTTGGGGTTTATGTCGTTCACCAATCGGGCGACATCTTCAAGTTTCACACTATTGTCGGAAAGAATCTTCTTTGATACGGTGAAGTCGGCATTTGGCTTGCCATTAAGATGCTTCCGGGCTTTTTCAAAGTCGGTGATACACTCGTTTACTTCCTTGATTTCGACTTCTTCAAGGGAGAAATCAAACGGGGTCAGATAATCTTCATCTTCCGAATCCAAATCTTCATTGTGATTCTCGATAAAGTCCATCATTTCGTCCGCAGCTTCATTCTTTGAATCGAACTTGCCGCAAATCTCTTGCGTTTTCTTGTTTGTGATTAAAAACTTTTTCATGTCTTTTTGAATTAAAAGGGTGATTTGTTGAAATTTAATGTCATTCCACTTTCCGCAATGTGGATGGTCTTACCTGTCGCTTCCATGATTCCTTGCCGGAACTCACTTGCATTTGAATTGCCATCGGAAAGGTGTATCAACACAATGTTGTTCACCCCCGACAAGTCATTTGCAAGCAATGTCCCCTTGCAAGTTTCATATTCCATGTGGGATTTCATGGTTCGCGCCCTCAATGCACTTGGCAATCTGCCGGATTCAACATTGGCATCCAAAATGTCTTGTCTGAAATTACATTCAATCAAGATATTGTTCAATCCTGCAAACGTATAGTGCAAATAATGCGTATCAGTCGCAAACAAGACCATTCCACATTCCGGGTGATATATCAGGAATCCGAAAGGTTCGGCGGCATCATGTATGGTGTCGAATGCTTGAACCCTGAAATTGCCGATTTCGACAATGCACCCGGCTTCCATCATAAGCGGTGACAAATAGGGGCTTTTGAACTTCTTTATCACTTCATGCAATGTTCCCGTGGACATATACACGGGGATTTGCGCCTGAATGAAGTTTTCAACGTGTTTGGCGTGGTCGCCATGTTCGTGTGATACAATCGCCCCTTTGATGCGTGAAACATCGAAATTGACCGCCTTTTGCACTTCTTTGAATGAAATGCCACATTCTATTGCCAAGGCTTCCTTGCCATTGTCAAGCAAGTAACAATTGCCCTTTGAGGATGAACCCAATACTTTAAGCTGCATAACCTTTCGGATTTAGGGTTTAGAAACCGGGTGAATTTTGCGGTTCTTCCGTTTTCGGTGCTTCTTCCGTTGGAATCTCGCTCTTGATTTCCCCGGTTTGGGCATCAACAACCGTTTTTGTTGTTTTGTCTTTACCATCTGCCAAGTCCATGCTTATTTGTTCCTTGTTAGCATTGTTCTTGCGTTCTTCTTCCGGGGTGTCCTTGATTTCTTGATACTCGACATCCTGAATGTCTTGGTATTCCTCAATGGTTTTCATACCCATTGAAAGTTCCGGCGCATAAGCACTTGTCCAAAATGATGCGGCACGATACATTAGCATTTGCCGTGTCATTGTCTGCCATTTTGAACCGTTCTTTGTGAACCAACCCTCTTGAATGGCAAGCCGGACGGAAACGGGCGAACTTTCCAACATCTTGTCCGAACCCTTGGCGGTCGTGAATGCGACACATTCAATGTCCATCACCTTTTTGCCGTCAAATTGCTTGGTTACGGCACGTTTGGAACGTGTTGCATTGTCCCAAACATAATCCGTGTAATCCACCATCCCCAACATACCCTTTTCGATAAATCTGTATTGTAAGGGATTGAAACGCCCGCAAGTGTTCACGGTTGCGACAAGGAATTTGGACGACCAAGACGGTTTGCCATAGATGGGAACCATGTTTTGCATCACCATCAAAGGACTTGCGCCGATACGTTGTGCAATCTCAATAGCAATCATGCAATTTGCCATTGCTTTTTCAATCGGATTTTTCTCTGAAACCTTATACATTTCTGGCACAAGTTCGGATGAAGCAAACAACTTGCACACACGTTGCATTGTGTCAAACTGCACCGGGTCAAAGAAGTTGAACCCTACTTGGGTGGGTTGTGAAACAACCACCGCATTGTTGTTTTTTGGCTGTAATTCGTTCATTGTCTTATGATTTAATTGTTAGATTTATGGTTGTCAAATCCCCCCCCAATTTATCCATCAGGGTTTTAATTGAAGCAAGTTTCAGACCCTCAACAACAAGTTCCCTTGTTTGCTCCTGTGTGGCAAGTTCCGCAATTGCCCGGACTATTTGCCCTTGATTGCCCATGATTGCGATTTCTTGGGCGGTGGTGTTGGAATCTTCCGGGGTTTCGGTGGCTAATATCACCAAACCGCGCTTTGTCTTGTTTTCACTTGTCATTTCTGACATTGATGTTGCAAACTCTTCCACCTTGGAAATGAATGCACTTTTCTTGTTTTCTTCCATTGTTACGAAATTTTATTGAATTGTTAATTTGTTGTCTTTGGTGACAACAAGGTTTATAATCTGACTTTCCGTTGGGATTATCTCATTGACACTTTCGCGACCGTCAATGAATATCGGGGCACAAATGCCATAATGTCGGCAAAGGGTGTTGATAATATCCAACCCGGCATTGACTTGTCCGGCGGTGTTGGCACTGCCATAAGGCACACCATCAACAAGCGGAACGCACGTTTCAACGGCATTGCCATCAAAGGTGTAATCATACAACTTGAATGAAACGAACTTGAACATGGCATTGATGCGTTTTTCGCATTCGTCAATCTTGGTCTTGGTGAATTGCTCAATGGTGTATTCTTCACGCTCGACATCGGCGATTTGTTGTGCCAACTTCTTGCCGTTTTCTTCAAGCTGTGATATTTCCTTTTCACAACGTGAAATGGCATCACGTTTTGCAAGTCTTGCTTTCAGTTCATCGCACGAAGCGTTCCACGTTGCCTTTTGGCTCTGCAAATCCTTTGTGTCAATCCCGGTGTTGTCGGTTGAAACGGTGGCTTCAATGTCGGCGATTTCCTTTTGCTTGGCAACCCATTCGGGGATGTTTTCAGGCACAACGGCGGCAACATCAACAACGGGGATTCCGGCAAAAGATGCTTCCAAGATTTCAATCTCTTTGGTCAAAGATTCGCTTTGCTTCTTGGATTCCTCGATTGATTCCTTGATGCTCTCAACCCTTGCTTCCTTTTCGGCGATTCTTGCGCCAAGATTCTTGCCCTTTTCGGTGATTTCATTGCATTTGTCAGCTTGTGCCCTGTTGAACACTTCACGGGCTTGCGAAAGCATGGATTCGGGCAATTCTTGTCCGCAATGCGGGCATATTGTACCACCGTCATATTTCTTGCCGTTTTCCTTGTACCATTCATTGCGGATGGTGTCTTGTTCTTCTTTGAGTTTGTCAATATCCCGGTGGATGCGTGCGACCTCAACTTGCCCGTTGGTTATATCCTTTTTCACGGAATCAAGTTCACGTTTCTTGTCCTTGATGCTGCTTTCCAATTCCCGGCGTTTGCTATTGGCTTCAAAGGCGGCATTTTGCGCTTGTTCCTTTGCCTTGAAAATGATTTGTTGGCATTCTGACTTCAACGTATTTATTTGCTTCTGCTTTGCTTGCTCCTTGTCATACTGCTTGCGTATGGCGGCAGTAACATCGGCAATTGCCTTGTCAATGTCGGCAATCTCCCTGTCTGCACGTTCAATTTCCATTTCTATTGCATGGAAATCTTCATTTTCCGGCATCATCTTGTGGGTTTGGTCAATGCGCGGTTGGTTTTGGTCAAGTTCACCTTTCAAACGCTTCTTTTTAGCCGCGATTTCGGCTTTGAAGTCTGCGAATGATTTGCCGCTTATCTTATCAAGCAAAAGGGCAAATTCGGGCTTTTGTGAAGCAATTTCGGCATCTGTGATTGTTCCGGCAAGCTGAAACAATTGTTCGCGCTGCAACTTCCAATCCATATTCACAAAGAAAGCCGGGTTGGTAATCATCTTGAATACGGATGAATCAATGATTGCTTCAATGCGCTTGGTGTATTCGCCCACCTTGACCGGGGTTTCATTCCACCAACATTCCGTGTGATTTCCCTTGAACACTCGCTCAACTTGTCCACGCGGTTTTACCCAATCTTCAACAAAAGCACGTTTCAGGGTGATTTCCTCACCATCAACGACAATTACACCTGACACACTGCATTCCACGTTGTGAAGCTCTTGCCCGTTAATGCGTGTCTTTACTTCGTAATCCTTGCGGTCTTTGGTGTCTTTGCCAAACAACAACCAAATGAATGCGTCAAAATGTCTTGACTTGCCAAGACCATTGCCGCCGGAAATGGTTGTAACATCGGCATTGAAATTCGTTGTCCGCTCCTTTTCACCCTTGAAGTTTACAAAGGTCAAGGACTTTAATGTTACTTGTTTCATTGTTGCGATATTTATTTGTTATTAAATAGTTCCAAAGCCAATTCAACATCAACCACAATTATACGCCCATGTTGGGTAATAGCCCGGTCAATGCGCCCACTTCGTTTGATGCGGTTTGCCGTTGTCATGCTACAATTGAAAATTTGAGCAATCCCGGCAATGCCATACACCTTGCGATGTTCCTTGACTTCTTGGGGGGCTTGTTTCGGTGCTTCTTTCGCACTTTCCAACAATTCCATCAGTTGCCCAACCGTTAGGTCGATAATTCTTGTTTGTGGGTCAATGTTTATCATTCTTCATCTTCCTTGAAATAATCGGGGATTGGTATTTTCTTTAAGAAATGTGCGGATAATGCAAGGCTTGCCACCTCCAAGAATAAAAACCACAAGGGGGCATCCTCCGTACTGCACAAAAGGCAAAGCGATATTGAGAACCACCAAACCACGGCTTTTTGTTTGATTGTTAAGCCTTTCAAGACAAAGGCATTTTTTAATTCATTCATTGTTGCGAAATTTTGATGTTAAACGAATGGTGAAAAATCCCCATCAGCCTTTCGGCGACCACGTACACGGCAAATCCTTGTCGTTGTTGTCCGGGCATTACGTGCCATAATCACGTTGTCATTTGACCACATTTGAGGTATCAGAATACCCAAAAGGAACAATGCAAACACTTTTCTTTTGAATGGTGAAAGTTCAAATGATATGTGAAATGTCATGCAAAACCACCACGCGGACAATTCATTTACCTTGGTGCATCTTGTTTTCTCAAAGATGTTCCGGGCATGATTTTCAACCGTTCTTTCCGAAATATAAAGGCGGTTTGCTATATCCTTTTTAGTTGCGCCCCATGCGAATAATTCCGCAATTTCGGATTCGCGTTTGGTGAGTTTTACGGCATCTTCTATCATTCTGCAATCCCCCAAACATCAGTGATTCCAAATTCCGAAAAGACTTCTTCCACCGCCTTTGCTTCCGAAACTTTTGGTTCAACCTTTCCTTTCATGCGGATAAGGAATGCCGCCCGCGTTGTCACATTCAATGCCGCCATCAGCTTTTCGCGGCACGTTGGTATGTCGCCATTACGAACTTGCGACCACCCTTTTGAAAATGAAAATTGTTCTTTGCTCATTACTCTTTTATTTTTAATTATTGTAAAATTGCGGCACAATTTTTCGTCATGTCGCAAATTTGACGTAAATTTGCTATTTGTTTCAACGAAACTTTGCTTTACCTTTGCATTGTTTTCGTTTACGTTTGCAAAGATACGGCATATTGTGCGAAAAACCAAATTTTTATCACACAATTTTGCGTATTAAATTTGCGTGTATAACATAACTAATTGAATATGAATGAATTTGATATTAAAAAAATTCGTGAGCAATTGAATGTTTCGCAAGAAAAACTTGCGGAAATGCTTGGAGTACACCCAAGAACCGTTCAAAATTGGGAATCAGGTACAACAATACCGAAAGCAAAACACGCAATGTTGCGTGATTTGATGCTAAAACAACATCAGTATGCCGGGGGTGCTGAACAAAGCAATGTCAATGGCGACAATATCAACGGCAACAATGTGACGGTAAACAACAAGCCTGACACCGCAAGATTGTTGGATTTGCTTGCAAGCAAGGAACAATCACTTGCCAAGGCACAAGAACACATTGATAAATTATTGGTGATAATTGAACGACTAACAAAATAAAGATATGGACACAATACAAATCAAGGTGAATGACTATTACGGCAACCCATCTTATTATTCGGTTATGCCGGAATCCATCTTTGATGCACTTGAACTTGCATCATTAAAAGGTGAAGAACTTGCCACCGTTGAAAGGGCGGCATTTGATAAAATGATTGTTGAATACGACAAAAAGATGAAGCCATGAAAGTATATAGATACCTTATATTAGCGTTGCTTTGCGCCCTGTCTGTTTCTTGTTCAAAGGATAATACTTTGGACAATGAAGAACCCCAAACCGTATTGTCCGATATTGCCGGAACATGGTTTCAATATGCTTATTTGTGTTCCGATGGGTACTTTGTGGATATATCAGACACCGGGGATTGCGCATATTATGAATTTGCCTATCCCAATATATTCACGCAATACACCGTAAATGAATCCGGGGAAAAGGAAATCATAAAACAAGGGGAATGGGTATATAATGCCGAAACAAAGATTGCCCATATTACAGAACCGAAAGGATGGAATCTTGACATCGCCTTTGATTTCGGTGTTTTGAATGATTCCTACATTGCGACAATGAAAATAAAAGGTCGCACACAAAATTCAAGTTCAACAATTAAGGCAAGACTTTTACGATGAAGAAAAGCATAAATCCCCGTGCCTTTGAAATTCAACGCAGATTCTTTCAAGCGTTGGATTTGGCTATTGCATCGGAAAAGGTGAATGGCTTGAAAGGATTTTGTGAAGAACACAAGTTGAATCGCACAAAGTATTCACGCATTAAGAATGCGTTGGATAAACCCATTGAGGAATCAACGTATAAAATGATTGATATTGACGCGCTGGCGGCTCTCTGTTCGGATTTTGGTGTGTCGGCTGAATGGTTGTTGCTTGGTCGGGGAAAGATTCTTAAAACGGAAAAGCAATGAAAATTCAGTGGGGCGTAAAATTCATATTGCACAAACGGCATTCAAGGGACACAAAAGCATCCATCCGAATGCGTGTCACTTTGCGCGGTCAAACTCCTATTGATTTCCCGACAAGGCTTGATATTGATATTGAACAATGGGACACGACCACACAACACGCTTTGAGTGCTGCACCGGGGGCATCTGCAATCAACCGCACCATTGATGAATGGAAAGCCAACATCAATGAAATCTTTGCCCGGTATGAATTACTTGAAAAGCGTGTTCCGACCGTTGGGGAAATCAAAGACCTTTTCAATGATATGGTCGGGCGCAAGACAAAGACGAATGAAAGTGTGCCGAATCCCGGCGACAATCTGTTTACCGTGTTTGACATCTTCACGGACACGATGGGCAAGCAAAATCAATGGACGGATGCAACACACGAAAAGTTTGCAGCCTTGAAAAGACACTTGAAAGACTTTGACCCCAAGTTGTCTTTCCCGCAAATTACAGAATCAAAGATGCAAGCATATCTTGGCTATCTGAACAAGCAAGGATTCCGAAACACCACCATCGCCAAGCATCTTGCATTTGTGCGTTGGTTTTTCCGTTGGGCTGCATCAAAAGGATATTATGATGGTGATATTCACGACACATTCAAACCAAAATTGAAAGGGACGGACGGCAATTCAAAGGAAATTATCTATTTGACCCAAGCCGAAATCAAGTTGCTGGAGAATTACCAATTCTTGCCGACACAAAAGGCACTTGAACAAGTCCGGGATGTTTTCTTGTTCTGTTGCTTCACCGGGTTACGATATTCGGATGTTGCCAAATTGAGAAAAACGGATGTTAAAGATGGATTCATTGATGTTGTAACACAAAAGACCGTGGATGGCTTGCGCATTGAGTTGAACAAGCATTCACAATCCATCCTTGACAAATACAAAGACAAAACATTGCGCGGTGATTTGGCTCTGCCTGTGATTGCTAATACAAAAATGAATGCACATTTGAAAATCTTGGGGCAAGTGTGCGGCATTGATGAACCGATAAGGATTGTATATTTCCAAGGGAATGTCCGGCATGAAGAAGTGTTCCCCAAGTGGGCGTTGCTCACCACCCATTGCGGGCGGCGCACGTTTGTTGTTACCGCCTTGCAGCTCGGAATCCCAAGTGAGGTGATAATGAAGTGGACGGGACACAATGATTTTTCGGCAATGAAACCATACGTTAAAATTGTCGATGAATTGAAAGAACGGGCAATGTCCCGGTTTGACAATTTATGATGGTACACGAATATATCAACGTAAAAACCACGTACACGAATTTGTACACGATATTTTGCCGTATTTATGGCATTGTATGGCATTGTATCATGTCATTTTGTGATATGATAGGGGCTAATGTGCTGAAATTTCGTGATTTTGGCTTTTCATGGAATCATAGCGTTTCAAAGGTTTTAGTCCCTCTCTCTCCGCAATAAACGCTGAAAATCAGCAAATTGTAAAATGAACACCCGATTTTACACCCAAGAATGTAAAATCGGGTGTTTTTGTATTATTTAAGAAAACTGCCGAGCGACTATGCATTGATCAGTGATTCTTTCGGATCAGTCCGAAAACCCTGTGGACATAATATTTTGAAAAAATTCCAATATTGCAATGTAAGAATACAGATTCTTTTAAGGCATTATAAATTAAGTATGTCAGACAACCGCTTGATTGGGTACCAGTATTATAACTCATCGTTTACGATTAATCACCCACATGGTTTTCGGACTGACCCATTCTTTCCATTTCCAATTACCTTATGAAGTCATGAAACAATATCATACACAAAG
>ERZ778514.788-NODE-788-length-26675-cov-6.349249_pt1 | contig 26675 bp, 28 predicted proteins | sample MGYA00510344_ERZ778514 | MGnify/ENA primary metagenome ERZ778514 (study PRJEB29527, sample SAMN07138968) | mouse gut metagenome | material: feces | host: mouse | place: China:Nanjing | collected 2016-01-25 ...
CTCCCAAGAAATGAGATTCCAAAACAAATAAAAAACATTGCCCAGGGCTGCCACATATCTACAGGAAACCAGTGAAATGCAATAATAAAGGCTGCGATGATGGTAACTACTGAAACCAACATGCAAATTGTTCTTAACCAGATCGGCATTTTCTTTATCAGCATATCTGTAAAGAATATGACTCTAAGTCCTGTTATCAAAGCAGAAACAAGCAAGAATTGAAAAGCGATTTTTACCGGAACGCCTTGATTTCCAAGTTCAAACATACTGGAAAAGCCTTTTGCTGAATTTCCAAAGACAAGACAAAAAATATTCATCACAAGCATTGCAAATCCAAATACGATCATTACTTGCGCCATATAATTAAAGACAGTTTTCTTTTTATCCATACTATATTACTCCTAATCTTTTTTTTAATTCATCGGCATATTGCCGAGAAGCTATGATCTGCTCCCCATTTGACATTGTAATCCTGATCTTTCGGTTAATATCAGCTTTCAAGGATTGAATGTTCTGCAGATGAATCAGGAATGATTTGCTCACGCGAATGAATCCATATTCTTCAAGCTGTTGTTCCAGCTCATATAGTCGGAAATCCGATTCGTATATTTCATTCGATGTGTAAATAAAGCATTTTCTGCCCACGCTCTCTATGTAGATAACCTGAGCTGTATCCAATAAATAAATTTCAGCGTCTTTTTTAGCTGTAAGCTGATGATTCATCATCCGCAAAGTTGCTAAGATTTTTTCTATGTCGGGTGTCAATTGTCTGCAGGTAACGGATATTTTCAGATCCGTTGCCTTTTCGTCAACAGAAACCTCTATCTTCACAATTCCACCGCCTTCCTGAGTTTTTCAAGCATTTATATTATACTTCCATTCTGTCCATCTATCAATTGACGCAAACGCATGATGCCGCTTTTCCAACATAAGCTGCCACATTTTTTGCTCCTTGCTTATACCAGAGTCCGTTGCTTCCATCATAAATGTACTTGTCCATTTTAAAATCCTCCAGTATAATTAAGGGATGGTAAGCGCCTGCAAAATGGCGGATTTACAATCGGGTTTTGATGAGGAGATAATAATGAAAACAAAAGTGATCTCTCCAAGAATTCCATCTCAATTAATGACGGTGGAAGACTTGCAGGCGATGAAGTGTTCATTAGAGGATGACGCGCGTATAATAGGAGCAATGATCCATGAGGACAACGAGACGGGACAGGATTATTATAAACTGGATGCGGAGGCTTCCCTCTTTGAGCGATGCAGATTTATAGACTGTGAATTTGAAAAGGCTTCTTTTATAGATGTGATATTTGATAATTGTGACTTTTCAAACAGCCATTTTGTGAAAGCATATTTTAATAGATGTGAATTCAAAAATTGCAAATGTCTTGGAACTGTTTTTAATGAAGCTGTAATGAAGCATGTTAAGATTATGGATAGTACTTTAAAGTACGCGAGCCTGAATAACGCAAAATTCGAATGCGTGGAGATGAACCATTGTGATATGACAGAAAGTTCAATCTCAGAGACTATCCATAAAAATTGGAATGCCAGTAAATGTCTGTTTATTGGGACGAATTTCTTTCGCACAAAATTGAAAGATTTTGATTTTACAAGTTGTGAATCAGAGAATCTGATTATTTCCGATACGCTTGAAGAAATCCGCGGAGCAAAGATTACAGCAATCCAGTCATTGGAGATGGCCAGATTGCTGGGGATGAAAGTGGTGTAAGGATATGGTAGATCAACTTGAAGTTATTTTAATGATTTCCGATATCTCCAAAACTGAATTGCAAATGTGCGAAACAGGATCAAATAAAAGATACCCATAACAGTAAATATTCCTGTGAATATTATGCCGGACAAACGGTTGAGATGATGATACTGAGAAAACATTTGCGGGATGATCACACAGCAAAAAATAAGAATCAGAGGGATGATACGATGTTTGAATACTCGTTTCATCATATCTAATCTAGAGTCATCATCGCAAAATATTTCTTCCGTGCCATCCATCTTTGACGCGGGTTTTCTAAAGTAGCTGTATCCCGCGTAGTCTTGCATATATTCCCAGCCGCAGTCGAGGAACATCTGGATATATTCGGCTTTATGGGCTATGCCTTCAGGATTGTAGTCAAGCTGATAAGTCACATCTTCTGGCTCACATTTTTCAAAATGATACAACCCGGGAAATTTCATATTTATAAATCTCCACCCGTTGTTATGCTGATTTCGAAGATATTCCTGTTCCTGTGTCCACTCAAGGATGGTAAAAAATCTAAATTCTGTCTTTGTAGTCTTCATTTTATTATTGTACCTCCTTCATAGTACGGTATAATCGTTCGATTCGCATTATTTCCAATTCTAAGACCTGATTTCCCAATTCCGTGATTCGATAAAGCTTTCTTTTATCTTCCTCTTGAACAAAATGAATTAACCCGTCTTTTTCCATTTTTGACAAACTGCCATACATTGTTCCAGGACTGAGTTTTATCTCTCCCTGTGTTAAAGCTTCGACTTTTTGTACAATACCGTAACCGTGCATAGTATCCCGCAGACAAAGCAAGATGTAAAAACCTGTTTCTGTCATTGGTACATATACCTTTTTGATATGTGCGTTCATTCCGCCACCTCTTTTCTTACCGTAATATGTATCGCACTACGATACATATTATATCGCACCGCGATATAAATGTCAATAGTTCTAAAAAATAGTGCTGTGATTTTTCAAATAGCCTCATTGCATGGGTCTTAACAATTCTATATAATCTAGGCAGGAGGTGCGTAAAGATATGGCTAATGAAGATAAGAAGGATTTTAACGTGATGTTACACAAGGATACCGATATGCCTAAGATGCAGATCATCACAGATGAGGCTTCGATAAAGAAATACGGCGGAGAAAGAATGTATTTTGCCCCGCCTGTGACTTATGACGAAATTATGAAAAAGATTCCCCACGGACAAGTGATCACTGTTGGTGTAATAAGGGATCATCTGGCAAAAAAGAACAAAGCGGACTTTACGGATCCGATAACAGCGGGAATTTTTGTGTCTATTGCGGCATGGGCGTCTTATCAGCGTTCTGAGGATGAAACTCCGTATTGGCGGACATTAAAAGCAAATGGAGAGTTAAACGCAAAATATCCGGGCGGCGTTGAAGCACAGAAAGAAAAACTGGAAGCCGAGGGACATACGATCATTCAGAGAGGCCGTAAAAATATAAGGTATTATGTGAAGGATTATGAAAATGTTCTTTTTGATCTGAAGGATGAAAGATCAGAATTTGAGGGAGCGGGCAAATGAGGAAACGTTGGATCAATTTATTGAAAGAAGAGAGAATATCTGTATGTGGATCATAGTTAAGGAAGGAGAAGAACAGTGGAGAAGAAGACATATCAGGTGTGGGCGCTGGCTGTTCCGATTGCCTTTGAGTCCTTTTTTCAGATGCTTTTTGGGTTTGCTGATACATATGTGCTTGGTCAGTATGCAGACAGGGCTGTAGCCGCGGCAGGGTATGTAAATCAGTTTCTTAGCATTGTTCTGCTCATGTTCCGGGTAGTGGCGGCAGGAACATCCATTTTACTGGCACAGGCAATCGGGGCGGATGACGATGAAAAACAAGGATCTATTTGCGGCGCGGCATTCTGGCTGGCAGCAGTATTTGGACTGACGGCCTTTTTCGTAATATTTTTACTGAAGGATAGTATCATATATATTTTACGGATGGATCAGGTTCTTTGGAAACCGGCGGCAGAGTATCTGGGAGTTATGAGCTGGGGGCTGTTTTTTCAGGCTTTATTTGCCATATTTACATCAATATTCAGAAGTTATGGAAAAGCGGTCTTTACGTCTGCTATTTCCATTGCCGTAAATATATGGAATATTGTTGGAGATATTCTGGTAGTCAAAGGATACCTGCATATATGCGGGACGGTAAAGGATGTGGCGCTGGTGACTGTGAGCGCGAATGCCGCGGCTGCTGTTGCAGCGTTCGCGATTTTTCTGATGAGGGATCGGGATAAGATTATGGGAAGACCAAGACAGGCGGATCTCAGGGAGATTCTGAGATTAGGGGTTCCTGCAGCGGGAGAGTCCTGTTCTTACAAATGCTCTCAGATGGCAGTGACGATGATCATTGGAATTTTGGGAACTGAGGCGCTGACAGCCAGAATATATGCGATGAATTTTTCGTATATGATGGTGCTGCTTCCAAATTCGATAGCTACTGCAGCGGGAATCATAGTCGGAGTGCATATTGGAGCAGACAGACCGAAAGAGGCAGAGCAGACTTCATATGCATGTATTCGAAAGGGTACGGCGGCGGTTGCGGTTTTGGGAGTTGTGTTAGCGATATTTGGCAGAAGGCTGCTTGGTATCTTTACGGACAATGAGAATATTTTGCGGATGGCATATATCGTACTGTTGATGGACATCGTGACTATGTTTGCCAAAAATGTGAACCTTACTTTTGGAAATTCTCTGAGGGCTGTAGGAGATGTGAATTATCCGGTGGTAATTTCAGTGATATCCATGTGGGGGATCGGAACGGGACTGGCATGGGTGTTGGGGTGTGCGTTTCGGTTGGGGCTTCCGGGAATCTTTGCGGCGTTTTTACTGGATGAAGCCCTGCGGTCATATCTGCTTTGGCATCGGTGGAGTGGGCGGATCATCAGAGTGAGGTGATGGATATGTTACAGACTGAAGAACAGAGTACAGAAAATATTACGATTTCAATAACAGCTCTTAAGCGGGCAGGTTCCTAACGACGCAAAAGAAGCTTTATCTATTGACATTCCCCCAGGGTCAGGGTGTATTTTTAAGCTGTATCTGTGAGATATCATGAAATGAGGTGCTTATGAAAATTAACGATGTAGAGAAACTGACTGGACTGACAGCGAAAAGTATCCGTTATTATGAGTCAAAAGGATTGATCACTGTGCAGCATAATAAGGAAAATGGGTATCGTATCTATACGGAGGAGGATGTTTTGCATTTAAAACGGATCAAGGTGCTTCGTTATCTGGACTTTAGCATTGAAGAGATCCGTTGTATTCAGGAACAGGAGCTTCCGGAAATCCAGAGGACATTACAGAGGCAGGCAGAACAGTTTGAATCCCTGAGTGATACCTGCGATTTGAAGAAATCCCTTTGCATCTCTTTGAGCAAAGACTATGATATGAAAAACCGGATGGTCAGGGAGTATGATGAAGCTATTGAATTTTTGAAGGGGAAGGAATTTGAAGAGGTTCAGGAAAGTCTCAGAGAGCTTGCCTGCCCATCCTTGCCGCAGATGATTGTATGTACGCTGGTGCTGGGGGCGCCTGTACTTGGATTATTTTTAAATATCCAAATGCATAGCGGAAATAAGGAAATACTTATAATAAATGCGGTATTTGCACTCATCGGGGCTGTATGGATCAGTCTGCAGTGGAGGGATTATTTTCAAAGACGCAAATATCAAAAAGAGCGGATGAAGGAAAAAGGAAAGCAGGATGTCTGGGTTGTTCTGGCTATCATACCTGTTCTTATCGGCATGTTCGCTATGCTTGTCCTGATAGACAGGCTGGTTATCTCTTTGTTTGCGCCCCGGGACTGGCTGTTTTACGAGTTTCAGGGCGGCGGAGATATTCTTTTAATCTTGATCACGGAGCTGCCGCTTTTTGGAGCGATCGTGTACCTGATCGAACGGATACGTCATGTATTGAAAGAAAAGTCCAGTGATCTGGCTGTGTTGTTCGAGATATTATGGAATCATAAGATGATATTTTTCGTGGTCTGGTGTGCGCTGTTTTACTTTGCCGTTGTGAACGTGGCTTTTGTCACGCCAGAAACGATCGTTTCATATAGTACGCTGCACCCTGCGGGAGTTACGTATGAATATAAGGATATCAACAGGGTAGATACCTCTTTTGGATGGAAAAATATTGACGTCAGAGAATATAAGAAGAAGGGGACATTTTCATACCGGATTTCGATCGGGGAGAAAAAGCTGGTCTTTTCTCAGCCGTCTATTAACGAAAGTATTGAACGCTATGTGGAGGATACATATCTGGAGCTTGAGGAATTTGATGCCAGAGTGATGTCCTTGGGAGTGCCTAAAAAAGGGAGCGCAAAGTATTCGGACCGGTGCGATCTGGATCAGGTGTATGTAAATCGGTTCTTACGGATCATTGAAAATGGAAATTGAAAGATGTCACAAAGATGCCAGCCGTGAATGGTATTCTGGAATCGTCTAAAGAAGAACTTTTAAAAATGAAATTCTTAAGGTTTTCTGATTTAAAATTAAAAAACAGAAGTTGTTATGCTGTGCAAGCCGATTTCTGTTATAATGGTCATATCAATAAAGGAGATGTCTGCATATGAAAAAGCGATTCCGGTTTGTCCGATGGCTGTCAGTCAGGCTGCTTATAATAAGCTTTATGCTTATTCTGCTGACAGGCGGTTTTTACGGCATTAAGGGATATAATATGTACAAAAATGCAATAGATGAAAAATCACTTTCAAAGAGGGTGGAGGAAATCCGTGATATGGAGAATTTCACGTATTATTCTGAACTGCCCCAGTTTTATATTCAGGCTATCATATCTGTGGAGGATAGAAGATTTAAGAGCCACAAAGGTATTGACCCGTTCGCGATCGCGCGCGCGGCGTGGAGGGATATAAAGGAGGGGGCTTTCGAAGAAGGCGGGAGTACAATAACCCAGCAGCTGGCAAAAAATATGCTGTTTACCAAGGATAAGAAGATGGAGCGTAAAGCGGCAGAGGTGTTTGCGGTATCGGAGATAGAATCAGAATATACGAAAGAAGAGATTTTTGAGCTGTATGTAAATATGGCTGACTTCGGCGGGGGATACTATGGTATCTATCAGGCATCGAAAGGATATTTTGGAAAAGAGCCGTCAAAGCTTTGTGATCATGAGTCTGTCCTGCTTGCCGGAGTGCCTAACGCGCCTTCGGCCTATTCGCCTGATAAAAACATGAAACTGGCTGCAAAACGCGCAGAACAGGTGCTTAAAAGTATGGTGAAAAATAAGGTCATAACGAAGAAAGAGGCGGATGAGATAAAGAATCAGATTCAGTGAATTTTTTGCGGAGAGGAAAGAAATAAAAACATGTCTGTTTTTCCATAAAAATATTGTAATACAGTCAGCAATTGTGTTATATTATTAAAAGATTGCCATACATTGGAAAACATGGAAGCGGTTTTGGTTGCTGCCATGTTTTTGTGTGCGATTTTTCGTTGATGATCAAAAGAAAGGATGAAGTGTGAGATGACAGAAAAACAAAAAGACTCCGTTTTTGAAAAAGGGAAAAGGCGGAGTCTGAGCGGACGAATATTGAAAAACACAATCTTTAATATCCTGATACTGGTAGTTATCTGCTGTGTGATCATGGCGCTGTCTATGCAGTCGTTAGCCAACAGTATCCTGTTGGACAGCTTGCAGCCTATGGTGCGCCAATCCGCTAAATCCGTTGAGGCTAATATCCATATCCTGGCGGACCGGATGATGACGATTGCCGATGATTACCGAATGACAGGAGGAGCGGGAGCTTTAGGTGCAGACACTGCCAAGGCAGTCAGAAAAAGCCGAAGCGATGTTTTGACTGAAGCCGCCGAGATTTATGAGCTGTACACGATTGCGCTTTATGACCTTGACGGGAATCTTATACAGGGGATTGACGGCGCGCCAAAGGCTCTTGATGACAGTTTTTTGGGGCTTCTTAAGGAAACAGATAACCTGACTACCGATTCTGCTACGATCTTTCAGGACAGCCTTGGCATTACTATGGGTATGCCGGTGAAGGAAGAAGGAAAGACTTACATGTATGTCGTAGGAGTTTACAAATATGATGCCATTGATGATATTATCAGCAGTATCAATCTGGGCAAGAATGGTATGGCTTATATAGCGAACCGGGAAGGGATTATCGTTGGTCATCCGGACCAGTCTGCGGTTCTTGAACAGAAGACGCTGACTCAGGTCAGTGACGGCAACGAGGATGCCATAAGCCGGGTGACTACCGGAGAAACAGGATCCATAGAATTTCCTATCGACGGGAAAAAGATGCTGGTAGCATTTTCACCGATCCGCGGCACGCAGTGGTCGCTTGTCATCCAGGTTCCAAAAGCGGATTATAATCACCTGATCAACAAGGCGATGCTAGTAGCTGTATTGTGCACTTTTGCGGTGCTTGTGATTTCTATTCTGCTGGTTCTTAAGCTGGCACGTTCAATCTCGCGTCCGGTAAAGAGTGTTACGGACCGGATGGTTTCCTTCTCTGACGGAGATCTGCATACAGAAGCAGTGGCCGTACAATCTGGGGATGAACTTGGCGTGATGGCGCGGACTCTTAACGATACGGTGGAAAGTGTCAACCAGTACATATCGGATATCCAGCAGGTGCTTAGGCGGATTGCGGACGGCAATCTGGGCGTAGAGCCGCAGATGGACTATAAAGGAGACTTTACCCTGATCCGGGACAGCCTGACTTCTATCATCCAGTCAATGAATGATACGATAGCGGGATTCCGTTCGGCCGCTGTCAGGCTCGCTGAGATGGCGGAGGAACTTAGCGGTCAGTCAGGCCAGCTCCATCAGGCCTCCCTTGAGCAGAATGAATCTGCGGAGGCACTGGTAGGTGAGGTGTCTACGGTGAAAGAACGGCTTTTAGACGTTACTAAAAGCAGCAGCCAGACCCGCAGCAAAACAGAGGAGATCACCCAGTGTATCGAAAAGGCCAATACGCAGATGTCTGCCCTGTCCGGCACTATGAAGGATATCAGCGCCAATGCCCATAAGATCACGAAGATTGCCAAGGCTATTGAGGATATTTCCTTCCAGACAAATATATTAGCGCTCAATGCATCTGTGGAGGCGGCGCGGGCAGGAAGCGCCGGCAGCGGATTTGCCGTAGTAGCCAATGAGGTCCAGAATCTGGCGTTTAAGAGCGCTGAAGCGGCTAAAAGTGCCACACAGATGATCGGAGATACTATTGCCATCATCCGCGCCGGTGTAAGTCTGAATGAAGAGACCGCAAGCTCTTTAGAGGCTATATCCGATGTTTCCGAACAAATCAGCAGCATAACAGACCAGCTTGTGACTGCGGTGGAGGGTCAGGAAAGTGCTTTGATCTCCATGGAAGAGCGGATCGGAGGAATCACCGCGATTGCTGACCGGAATCTGCAGAATGCAGAAGGAACAGAGGAATCCAGCAGATTGCTGGCAGACGAGGCGGAAAAGCTTCAGGCACAGGTGAAAAATTTTGTTTTGAAGGGAGAGAGTGACAGATGAAATGGATAATCCGTAAATTGCTGCCGTTATTTTTGGCTGTTTGTCTTGTCGGGTGCGGCAAGACAGAAGGATTGCAGGACGGCTACTATACTGCCCAGGCTTCAGATTTTCATTTTGGATGGAAAGAATATGTCACGATCATCGTGAAAGGAGGACGCATTGTTTCTGTAGAATATAACGCGGAGAATGCCAGCGGTTTTATCAAGAGTTGGGATAATGCCTATATGCAGACTATGCTGCACTCTAACGGAACATACCCGAATGAATATACCCGCTACTACGCCGGACAGCTCTTAGATGGGCAGGGTGAGGAGGAGATCGATGCGTTAAGCGGGGCGACTTCGTCTTACGGTTCTTTTCAGAAACTTGAAGCGGCCGTGCTTGAGCAGGCGAGAAAGGGAGATTCAAGTATCGCGATCGTAGACAACAGTGAAGAGGAGTAGGCGCGGAGGCAGTGCTTTTTCTCAAACTGTGAAATAGATGAAAAACACGCAGATGAAGACTCTCCTCTGCGTGTTTTTCATTGCGGGGAATCTGAATTTGATCAATTTGCCGTGAAAATCTATATCAGTATTTGACATTTCTTCTCTCTGTATTTATAATGTACGGGAAATATCGTAAATACAGAAATGAAGGGAAGGTTGATCATGCGTGTGATAGCCGGAAATGCCAGAAGATTACAATTGAAAACTTTAGACGGATTGGACACGAGACCTACGACGGACCGCATCAAGGAGACTCTTTTTAACATGATCGCCAATGAACTTAATGGCTGTATGTTTTTGGATTTGTTTGCCGGCAGCGGAGGTATCGGGATCGAGGCGTTAAGCCGGGGAGCGGAGTATGCAGTATTCGTAGAAAAGAATCCAAAGGCTATGTCATATGTGAAGGAAAATCTTGCCCATACGAAACTTTCGGATCGCGCCAAGACATTGCAGACGGATGCGCTCAGCGCCCTGACCCGACTGGAGGGACAGTATCAGTTTGATCATATTTATATGGATCCGCCTTATGGTAAAGAGCTGGAGAGAAAAGTTCTCTGTCAGCTGACAGATTCAAGTCTTCTTAAGGAAGATGGTATCATTATCATAGAAGCGTCTTTGGATACAGAGCTTGATTATGTAAAGGAGCTTGGATATTCTGTTATAAAAAGTAAGATCTATAAGACGAATAAGCATGTCTTTCTTAAGAAAGACGGCATGGAGATGATGACATAGCACAGGCGGTGTTACAGGCTTTTAAAGATGGGAGAGGAATAATGATAAGAGCAATCTATCCGGGCAGTTTTGACCCGGTCACCTACGGGCATCTGGATATCATGAAAAGAGCGGCAGCCCTTGTGGATGAATTAATTGTCGGAGTATTGAATAATAACGCAAAAACACCGTTGTTTTCCGCAGAAGAACGTGTTAGAATGTTAAAGGATGCTATGAAGGATATAGAGAATGTAAAGGTTTTGCCTTTTGAGGGTCTTTTAATAGATTTCGCGAAGCAGATGGATGCCTGTATGGTCATAAGAGGATTAAGGGCAATCACTGATTTTGAAAATGAGCTGAAGATGGCGCAGACGAACCATAAGCTGTCACCGAAGGTAGAGACTGTATTCCTTACGACCAGTCTGGAACATGCTTATTTAAGTTCCACGGTTGTAAAGGAGGTGGCATGTTTCGGAGGGGATATTTCCCAGTTTGTGCCAAAGAGTGTTGAGAAGATGATACAAGAGAAAATGATGGAAAAGGAGAGTGTACACCAATGAGCAGCCGTATTGAACAGATTATAGAAGAGATTGAGGAATATATTGACAGTTGCAAGTTCCAGCCTTTATCTACTTCTAAGATTATCGTAAATAAAGATCAGATTGATGAGCTTTTGCGTGAATTACGCATGAAGACTCCTGATGAGATCAAGAGATACCAAAAGATCATTGCCAACAAGGATGCCATCTTAGCAGATGCGCAGGCAAAAGCAGACGGCATGATCGAGGAGGCACAGATCCATACTAACGAACTGGTGAGTGAGCATGAGATCATGCAGCAGGCTTACTCACAGGCTAATGAGATTGTTACAGCAGCTACGGAGCAGGCACAGCAGATCCTTGATAACGCGGCTAATGATGCCAACGATATCCGGATCGGAGCGATCCAGTATACAGACGATCTTCTTGCTAACGCTGAGAGTATTATCGGACATACTCTCGACAGCTATACTGCAAAATACGACGGTTTGGTGAATTCCCTTCAGGAATGTTATGATATGGTTCACAATAACCGTACAGAATTAGAAGTTCCGGAGCAGTCTCCGAGAAGCCTTGAGACAGAGTATGCCGATGAAGGACCGGATATACCGGAGCCTGTATTTGATTTTAGTGACGATTCGATGATCTAAATGCGAAGATTAAAAAAAAGATGCAGATATAAAAAAGCAAGTAAGCTGGTTACCAGAGCGGTAGCCAGTTTTTTTAACAGATAGGAACACATGGGGATCCCGGTTCCTTTTATCATGGAAGCAGTCTGCGCCGCAGCGCACAGCCCTCCAAAGGAGGCGGCGGACAGGCATAGGATATAGACTGCCTCAGAACGCAGATCTGACTGGCACAGCATGGTAATCCCATTCGTAACTTCAAGGTTTGATATAAGGATCAGATGTAAAGAAGAACTGCCCATGGAAAGAGGTTCCAGAAGTTCTGTAAAAATCGCAAAGATCATAATATAAACTCCTACTTTTGTAATGGATTCAAGAGCATTGGAAATAGAAAAGTCCAGCGCGTCGGACAGAGAAGAATGTAAGGGAGTGCCTGATATCTGCAAAGAAGCAGAAGTTTCAAAGCTTTTTCTGCTGTGCGGGCGGCAGAAAAAGCTTATGATGATCGGAGACAGTAATAAGATCGCAAGGGTAGGCAGTTTCAGGCTGTCATTGCGCAAATTTTGCATAACAAGGAAACTTAAGATGAACATGGGGCTTGTATTATTGCAGAAAGAGAGAAGATAAGAAGCCTCTTCTTTTGAAATACTGCCCTGACGGTACAGGTCTGCAGTCACCTTGGCGCCCATTGGGTATCCGCATAAGAATCCTGACAGCACGGCAAAAGAGCCGAAAGGCGACACACCGAAAAATCTGCAGAACATGGGTTTTGTAACATAGAGAAGCATATCAATTGCTTTTGTCTGAACCATCAGATTGCAGATCAGGATAAAGGGAAACAGTGTGGGAAGGACCGTATTGAACCACAAAAGCAGACCTTCGCTTGCGCCTCTCAGCACCGGGGCAGGGAATAGAAGCATGATAATAAATAAAGCAATTAAAAACAACGGCAGGGAAATCCTCCTGAAAATATGAATAGGAAATGTCATGGCGGCTCTTTCAGTCAAAGTCTTTAAAATAATTTATGGAATGTACCGCTCGTTTATGAAATATATTAGGATTGTGGGAGCACAAAGAAATGCTTTTCATAATTTGACAAAAAATATACAATTTCAGCAAAATAGCACTTGTGTATTTTGAAAGATTGTGATATTCTTAACAAAGATAAAGTCTTATAAAAGATTTTGTTTTTTGACAATGAGTTGTTAAAAAAATAACGAAAAAGGAGAAGAAACCATGAGCAGCAAAATTACAATCATTGGAGCAGGAAGCGTAGGAGCTACAATTGCCTACACATTGTCCGGACAGGATATCGCATCAGAGCTTGTGCTCATCGATATCAACAAGGCAAAGGTAGAAGGAGAGGTAATGGACATCGAGCAGGGTACCTGCTTTAGAGATCCGATTTCTATCAAGGCAGGAGAATATGAAGACGCAAAAGACTCTGACATCGTAATTATTACATCCGGTATCGCACGTAAGCCGGGACAGACAAGAATTGAGCTTACGCAGACGAATGTAAATATCTTAAAGGAAATCACCCCAGAGATTGTAAAGGCAGCTCCGAATGCCCTTTACATCATCGTAAGCAATCCAGTAGACATAATGACATACGTATTTACAAAGATTTCAGGACTTCCAGAGAATCAGATCATCGGTTCCGGTACGATTCTTGATTCTGCGCGCCTTCGCTGCGGACTTTCTGATCACTTCAAAGTTGCGCAGAGAAATATTCATGCGTATGTATACGGCGAGCACGGGGATACATCATTTATCCCATGGTCGGCGGCGCGTATCGCGGGCGTTAATGTAGACGATTACTATGAGATGGCAGAGCACTTTGGAAAGCATTTTGAAAAGCTTGACAAGGAAGAGATGCTTACTTATGTTCAGAAGTCAGGCGGACAGATCATTTCCAATAAGGGCGCAACCTTCTATGCGGTAACAAGAGGCGTGTGCAAATTATGCGGCTTCCTCTTATCAGCATCTGAGTCAGTTACGACTGTATCTTCTATGATGCACGGCGAGTACGGCATTGAGGACGTCTGCTTAAGTACCCTGACTTTAGTAGGTCCGAATGGAATTCAGGGCAAGCTTTCCATGAAGCTTACAGATGAAGAAGTCGCCCTTCTTAAGAAGAGCGCGGACGCTCTGAAAGATGTGATTGCTCAGATCGAACTGTAATCAGTAAGATTATTCTAAAAATATAGGAAAGGAAAACGTGAAACTATGAAGTACAGCTATTATCCGGGATGCACTTTGCGGACGAAGGCGAAAGATCTGGACGACTATGCCAGAGCCAGTGCGAGAGTCTTAGGGTTCGAACTGGAAGAAGTCGAAGACTGGCAGTGCTGCGGCGGCGTATACCCACTCGGTACGGATGAGATCGCGACAAAGCTTTCGTCTGTACGCGCGCTGAATGCGGCGAAGAAAAAGAATCAGGAGCTGGTAACGATCTGCTCTGCCTGTCATCATGTTATCAAGCGCGTGAACGATGATATGAAAAACGTAGAAGATATCTGCACCAGAGCGAACAATTATATGGAGCTTGATACGCCTTACAAGGGCGAGACGAAGGTTCTTCACTATCTGGAAGTGCTCCGCGACAGAGTGGGATTTGACGAACTGAAAAAGAAAGTGGTAAATCCGCTTAAGGGAAAGAAGATCGGCGCATATTACGGATGTCTTCTTCTTCGTCCGGGAAAGCTCCTTGAGTTTGATAATCCGGAGAATCCAAAGATCATGGAAGACTTTATTCGCGCCATCGGCGCAGAGCCGGTGATTTATCCGTACCGCAACGAGTGCTGCGGCGGGTACATATCTTTGAAGGAAAAGGACATGGCAAAATCCATGTGCGACAAGATCACAGAGAGCGCAGAAGGCTTTGGGGCAGACATGCTCATCACGGCCTGTCCTCTGTGTATGTATAATCTGAACAAGAGCAGTGCAAGGGAAATTCCTGTATATTACTTTACAGAGCTTCTTGCCGAGGCTTTGGGAGTTAAGGAGGTGCAGGCATAATGAGTTCTAAGAAGAAACAGGCGGAACTGATCGAGGAGATCAGCGGCGTGAACCCGTTAAAATGTATGAAGTGCGGAAAATGCTCTGCATCCTGCCCATCCTATAATGAGATGGACATCAAGCCTCACCAGTTTGTATCCTATGTGATTAATGAAGATGTGGAGAGTCTTGTGAACTCAGAGTCTCTCTGGAAATGTCTTTCCTGCTTCGCATGCGTGGAGAGGTGTCCGAGAGACGTGAAACCAGGAAAACTTATTGACGCTGCAAGGCAGATGGTAGTGCGCCAAAGGAATAATACCTATCTGTCGCCGGATGAAGTTCCGGAATTACTCGACCCGGAAATCCCGCAGCAGCTTTTAGTCAGTGCATATAGAAGATACAGGAGGTGACACAAGCGTGCAGAGGATTGGAGTATTTGTCTGCCATTGCGGAAGTAATATCGCGGCGACGGTAGACGTATCAAAAGTGGCAGAGATGGCGCTGATGGAGCCGGGAGTAGTCCATGCGGAAGATTACCAGTATATGTGTTCTGAAGCAGGACAGGCAAAGATCGCTGACGCCATTCATGAAAAAAAATTAACAGGTATTGTTGTATGTTCCTGCTCTCCGCGTATGCATGAGGCTACATTCAGGAAAGCGGCAGAGCGTGCGGGCCTGAATCCATATATGGTAGAGATTGCCAATATCCGTGAGCATTGTTCATGGATTCATAAGGATATGGAAGAGGCAACAAAGAAGGCCGTCATCCTGATGAGAGCGGCAGTTGCCAAAGTAAACTTAAACACACCCCTTCAGCCCGGTGAGAGCCGCGTAACAAAAAGGGCGCTCATTATCGGAGGCGGTATTGCAGGTATTCAGACAGCCCTTGATATTGCAGATGCAGGCTATGAGGTGGATATCGTGGAGAAGACGCCGAGTATCGGCGGAAGGATGTCACAGCTTGACAAGACTTTCCCGACATTGGACTGTTCTGCGTGTATCCTGACACCAAAGATGGTGGAAGCCTCCGCTCATGAGAAGATCAAGATCTATACATACAGTGAAGTAGAGAATGTAAGCGGATTTGTAGGCGACTTTACGGTGGATATCCGTAAAAAGGCAAGAAGCGTTGACATGGACAAATGTACAGGCTGCGGCGTCTGTCAGGAGAAATGTCCTTCTAAAAAAGCGCCGAGTGAGTTTAACAGAGGCTTAAATAACCGGAGCGCCATCTACACTCCGTTTGCGCAGGCGATCCCGAATGTTCCTGTCATTGACAGAGAGGCATGTATCAAGTTTAAGACGGGAAAATGCGGAATCTGCTCTAAGGTATGTCAGGCGGGAGCCATTGACTACGAGCAGAAAGACGAGATCATTACAGAAAAGTACGGCGCTATCGTCGTTGCAACCGGTTTTGATACCATTAACCTTGATAAGTATGATGAATACGCATACAGCCAGAGTAAGGATGTTATCACGTCTTTAGAGCTTGAGCGTGTGATGAATGCGGCAGGACCGACTCACGGACATTTAGAGCGCCTTTCCGACGGCAAGGCTCCGAAGGAGATGGTATTTATCCAGTGCGTAGGAAGCCGCTGCTCCGACGACAGAGGGAAGCCTTACTGTTCCAAGATCTGCTGTATGTACACAGCAAAGCATGCAATGCTCATCCGCGATAAATATCCGGATGTGAACGTAACCGTATTTTACATTGATGTGCGTACGCCGGGTAAGAACTTTGACGAGTTCTACAGAAGAGCCGTAGAGCAGTACGGAGTCAATTATATTAAAGGTCAGGTTGGAAAAGTCATCCCGCAGCCAAACGGCAAGCTTTTAGTACAGGGCTCAGACCTTCTCGACAACCGTCAGATTTTAAAAGAAGCGGATATGGTTGTCCTTGCTACGGCGATCGAGCCGAATCCGGATGTAAGAAAGATCGCGACGATGCTGACTGCAAGTATCGATACGAACAACTTCTTAACTGAGGCTCACGCAAAGCTTCGTCCGGTAGAGTCGCCGACGGCAGGTATCTTCCTTTCCGGCGTATGTCAGGGACCAAAGGATATTCCTGAGACTGTTGCGCAGGCAGGCGCGGCGGCAGTTAAGGCAATCGGACTCCTTGCAAAGGATAAGCTTATGACGAATCCGTGTACCGCTCATTCCGATGAGCTTCTCTGTAATGGATGTTCAACCTGTGAGAATGTATGTCCTTACGGGGCGATTACATATGAGGATAAAGAGGTTAATGATCACGGTATTCGTGAGGTTCGCCGTCTTGCAGTTGTTAACAGTGCGCTTTGTCAGGGCTGCGGCGCCTGTACAGTAGCGTGTCCGTCAGGAGCTATGGACCTTCAAGGGTTCTCGAACAGACAGATCATAGCGGAGGTGGATGCAATATGTCGATAGAAAAGAAAGAATTCAGACCGAAAATTGTGGCGTTCTGCTGTAACTGGTGCAGTTATGCAGGAGCTGACCTTGCAGGCAGCAGCCGTCTTGGTTATCCGGCAGATGTAAAGATCATTCGTGTTCCCTGTTCCTGCCGGGTAAACCCGATGTTTATCTTAAGGGCATTTGAAAAGGGCGCAGACGGAGTGATCATGTGCGGCTGCCATCCGGGAGACTGCCATTACAGCACAGGTAACTTCTACGCAAGAAGACGTATGACGCTTCTGTTCTCCATGTTAGATTATATCGGCGTGGAAAACGGACGTACACGGGTAGAGTGGGTATCTGCAGCAGAGGGCGTAAAGTTCTCTGACACCATGAACAGCTTCGTGGAGAAGATATACTCACTTGGCGAAAATGTAAGATTGGGGGATTTAAGATGCAGGAATTAATTAATCGTGCGAAGGAACTGCTGGATGACGGAACAGTAGCGCGAGTTCTCGGCTGGAGAGCCGGAGACCTGCCTTACAATCCGGAGCCGGCTTACTTTGAGAATGCGGAATCGTTGAAGGATTTTGTCTACAACGGATTTTGCGGAGCAAATCTAAGTAAATACATGATTGAGGCGTCAAAGTTAGAAGGAAAGACTTTAGTATGCTTAAAGCCATGTGATACATACAGCTTTAACCAGCTCATAAAAGAGCACCGGGTAGACCGGGAGAAAGCATACGTCATCGGCGTAGGCTGCAAGGGAAAGCTTGATATTGAAAAGATCAGAGCACAGGGGATCAAAGGGATCGAGAGCATCGAAGGCGCTGAGATTACCGATGAGGCCGAGACTCTGAAAATCCAGACCATTTACGGGGAGAAGACCTGCGCTTACTCTGACGCTATGCTTGAGAGATGCCATGTGTGCAAGGGAAAAGAGCATAAGATCTATGACGAGCAGATTGGCGAATCTAAGGAGACAAAGGACGGAGAGCGTTTTGACGAGGTTTCTAGGATAGAGGCTATGGCGCCGGCGGAGAAATTCGCATTTTTTAAGAAGGAGCTTAGCAAATGTATCCGCTGCAATGCCTGCAGAAATGTCTGTCCTGCATGCAGCTGCCGCAAATGTGTCTTTGACAGCAACAAGTTTGACAGCTCCCAGAAGGCGAATGTGGATTCCTTCGAGGAGAAGATGTTCCATATTATCCGAGCTTTCCACGTAGCAGGAAGATGTACGGACTGCGGCGAGTGCAGCCGCGTGTGCCCGCAGGGAATCCCGCTTCATTTGTTCAACCGGAAGTTTATCAAGGATATTGACGAGCTGTACGGCGAGTATCAGGCGGGAGACGACACCGATTCAAAAGCACCGCTCACAAACTATACGTTTGAGGATGCGGAACCAAGTATAGTAGGAAAGAGGGGATAATGTATGTATAAGATCGCAAAAGAAAATCTTTCCGCATTATTCCGGTTAATCGCGGATAGTCAGGAATTGTACCTCCCGGTAAAGACAGCCGGACAGGTAAACTTTGCCGCATGGAGCGAGGAGGCAGAAGTCGCTCTTGATACGCTCAAATCCGTAAAATCTCCGAAGGATGCATTCTTTCCGCAGAGTGAGGGTCTGTACACGGTAAGACGGGAAGGCAGAAAGATGAAGGTAGAGCCAGAGAGCCTTAAGGAGCAGGATTTTGTAGTGTTCGGCATGAAGGCCTGCGATGTGAAGGGCTTGGAGGTACTGGATAATGTATTTTTATCTGATCCGGTTGATACTTTCTATGCGGCAAGAAGAGAGCATGGAACTATCGTTGCTCTTGCTTGCCATGAGCCGGAGGAATCCTGCTTCTGCAAGGTGTTCGGAGTAGACGCGGCAAATCCGGCGGCAGACGTTGCAGCCTGGATGATCGAGGATGAGCTTCACTGGAAAGCTCTGACTGAAAAGGGCGAGGCTCTGACTGAGAAGGTGAAAGAGCTTCTTTCAGACGGAGACGAGGCGGCTGTAGAGACAGAGAAGCAGTCAATCCATAATATCATAGAAAAACTGCCATATATGAACCTTTCTTTAGACGGATGGAATGGCGGCGCCCTTTCGGAAAAATTTGACGACAAGCTCTGGGAAGAGTTATATAAGCCATGTCTGGCCTGCGGTACGTGTACTTTCGTGTGCCCGACCTGCCAGTGCTATGACATCAAAGATTATGATACAGGAAACAGTGTATCCCGTTACCGTTGCTGGGATTCCTGTATGTATTCAGACTTTACGATGATGGCCCACGGCAACAACCGTACGAGCCAGATGCAGAGATTCCGCCAGAGATTCATGCACAAGCTGGTGTATTATCCGGCAAACAATGACGGCATGTACTCCTGCGTAGGGTGCGGCCGCTGTGTGGAAAAATGTCCGGCATCCCTTAATATCGTAAAGGTTATCAAAGCATTTCAGAAACAGGGAGGTGAAAAATAATGAGTGAATGTACCTGTCATAAAAATTATACATTAGATACTCTGATTCCGCAGGTTGGCGTGATCACCGATATCCGCCAGGAGACGCCGGATGTTAAAACCTTCCGCGTCAATGCGCCGGAAGGAGGAAAGCTTTTTGAGCATATGCCCGGGCAGTGCGCTATGGTATGCGTGCCGGGCGTCAGCGAAGGTATGTTTTCCATTACTTCTTCGCCTACTAATAAAGAGTATCAGGAATTTAGTATTAAAAAGTGCGGAGTTCTTACTGACTATCTTCACAGCCTTGAGGTGGGCGATGAGATCACGGTAAGGGGACCATATGGCAATTCCTTCCCGGTAGAGACAGAGCTTAAGGGAAAGAATCTTTTGTTCATCGCCGGAGGTATCGGTCTTGCGCCTTTGCGTTCCGTAATAAACTACGTGATCGACAACAGAGCAAACTATGGAACGGTTGATATTGTCTATGGCTCCCGTTCTGCAGATGATCTGGTTCAGCTTAAGGAGATTCAGGATGTATGGATGAAGACAGAGGGGATCAATGTCCATCTGACCATTGACAGAGAGCAGGAAGGCTGGGACGGCCACGTAGGATTTGTCCCGAATTATGTAAAGGAGCTTGGCTTTGATACAGATAAGACAGCGCTTGTATGCGGTCCTCCGATCATGATCAAGTTCGTGCTGGCGGGTCTTAAGGAACTTGGATTCACGACAGAGCAGGTGTATACTACATTAGAGCTTCGTATGAAGTGCGGTATCGGAAAATGCGGACGCTGCAATATCGGTTCCAAGTACGTGTGCAAAGATGGACCAGTGTTCCGCTTTGATGAGATCGATGAGCTTCCGAATGAGTATTAGTCAAAAATAACGAAAGGATACAAAATAGCATGGAAAATATGGTAAATGTATATTTTAGCGGTAAGAGATACAGCGTTCCGGCAGACCTTACGATCATGACCGCCATGGAGTACGCTGGCTATACATGGAAAAGAGGCTGCGGCTGCCGTCACGGTTTCTGCGGAGCCTGTGCAACCGTATACAGAATTAAAGGGAAGAACGAGTTAAAAACCTGCCTTGCATGCCAGACTCAGGTAGAAGAGGGCATGTATGTGGCAAGCATTCCGTTTTTCCCGACAGACAAGAGAACTTACGATATCAAAGATATCAAGCCGACACAGCAGATTATGATGGAGCTTTATCCAGAGATCTATAGCTGTATCGGATGTAATGCCTGTACAAATGCCTGTACGCAGGATCTGAATGTTATGCAGTATATCGCGTATGCCCAGAGAGGTGAGTTTGAGAAATGCGCGGAGGAGTCCTTTGACTGCATCGGCTGCGGCTGCTGTACGGTAAGATGTCCGGCCGGTATTTCCCATCCGCACGTAGGTGTTCTGGCAAGAAGACTGACCGGAAAGTATATCGCGCCAGAGACAGAGCATCTTACGAATCGCGTAGACGAGATCAATAAGGGCGAGTATGACGGATTGATCGAGCAGATTATGCAAAAACCGATCACCGAGATGCAGGAACTTTACAATACAAGAGAGATTGAGAAATAAGGGAGGGCGTAATTATGTATACACCATATCCAGAGAATATGATGGAATCCATCAAAAAGGTAGAGGCTACAAGGGCAGAGCGTATGGCTACGGAACCAAGACGTCTGACTGCTGATGAAAAAGAGGCTCTCCTGAAGGAATTCCATCCAGATTATAATCCGGATGCTTTTGCAGAGATCAAGGTAGGTCCGAATAAGGGGCAGAAGGCGCCCCTTGAACTGGCAGAGATGCTTCACTCAACAAGCCGGATTCTGAATAAGGATATTGATATTACAAAGATTGACTATGACGTAGACGTACTGGTAATCGGAGGAGGCGGCGCCGGTTCTTCCTGCGCCATCGAAGCGCACAACGCAGGCGCTAACGTAATGATCGTAACAAAGCTTCGTATCGGCGATGCCAATACGATGATGGCCGAGGGCGGTATTCAGGCGGCAGACAAGGAAAATGATTCACCGGTACAGCACTACTTAGATTGCTTTGGCGGCGGACATTTTGCCGCAAGGCCGGAGCTTGTGAAACGTCTTGTTATGGAAGCCCCGGATGCGATCAAGTGGTTAAATGAACTTGGTGTTATGTTTGACAAAGATGCAGACGGACGTATGGTAACGACACACGGCGGCGGTACATCGAGAAAGAGAATGCATGCATGTAAGGATTACTCCGGCGCTGAGATCATGCGTACCGTAAGAGACGAGGTATTAAACCTTGGCATTCCGGTAATAGAGTTTACCTCTGCCGTAGAGCTTTTGAAGGATGATAAAGGGCAGGCGGCAGGAGCTGTACTGCTGAATATGGAGACAGGAGATTATTCTGTTGCAAGAGCGAAGACTGTTGTTATCGCAACAGGCGGCGCAGGAAGAATGCACTATCAGGGCTTTCCGACATCGAATCATTATGGGGCAACGGCAGACGGACTTGTACTGGGATACCGGGCAGGAGTGCCGCTTCTTTATCAGGATTCCATCCAGTACCATCCGACAGGCGTGGCTCATCCGGTACAGATTCAGGGCGCTCTTGTTACAGAGAAGGTGCGTTCCGTCGGCGCTCAGCTTGTAAACGCTAACGGCGAAGCCTACATTCATCCTCTGGAGACACGTGATGTCAATGCTTCCGGCGTTATCCGTGAGTGTGAAGAGGGACGCGGCGTGGAAGCGCCAAGCGGACAAAAGGGAGTATGGCTTGACACGCCTATGATCGAGATTCTCGGCGGAGAGGGAACCATCGAGAAGAGGATTCCAGCCATGTTCCGCATGTACATGAAATATGGAATTGATATGAGAAAAGTGCCGATTCTGATCTATCCGACGCTTCATTATCAGAACGGCGGTCTTGAGATCGACGGAGAAGGCTTTACGAAGGCAATTCCAAATCTTTTAGCGGCAGGAGAGGTCGCAGGCGGAATCCACGGAAGAAACCGTCTGATGGGCAATTCCCTTCTTGACGTGATCGTATTCGGACGCAATGCCGGTAAGAAGGCTGCTGCAAAAGCGAAAGAAGTAGAACTTGGCACGATGAACCTTGACCATGTGGCAGGCTATGAGAAGGAGTTAACGGATGCTTCGATGGCTACAGGAGAAGTGTCGCCGAAGCTTCTTCCGAAATATGCCCGTCACGAGAGATAGAAACAGTGAAATTAATAGGAGATTAAAAATTATGCGTGAGATAGAAGTTAGCAAGCTTACTGATGTAATTGAAAAACTTTGTATCGCAGCAAATGAGCATCTTCCGGAGGATGTAAAGTGTGCAATCAAGAATTGCCGCGCATGTGAGGATGGAGAGATTGCGAAAGGAGTTCTCGATAATATTATCGAGAACTTCGAGATTGCTGACAATGAGTGCGTGCCGATCTGTCAGGATACCGGCATGGCGTGTGTGTTCTTAGAGATCGGACAGGACGTACATCTTACAGGCGGAGACCTTACGGAAGCCGTCAATGAAGGCGTGCGCCGTGGGTATGACAAGGGTTATCTTCGTAAATCGGTTGTGAAGGATCCGGTTCGCCGCGGAAATACTGGCGACAACACACCGGCAATGCTCTATACGGAAATCGTTCCAGGAGAGCAGATCAAGGTAACGGTAGGACCAAAAGGCTTCGGAAGCGAGAATATGAGTCAGATCCGTATGTTTAAGCCATCCCACGGCCTTCAGGGGATCAAAGACTTTATCCTTGAAGTTGTAGAGACGGCGGGGCCGAACCCGTGTCCGCCTATGGTAGTCGGCGTAGGAATCGGCGGAACCTTTGACAAGGCAGCCCTTCTTGCAAAGAAAGCGCTGATGCGGCCGGTTGATTCTGAGAACCCGGATCCGTTCTATGCAGATCTTGAAAAAGAAATGCTTTCTAAGATCAATGAGCTTGGAATCGGTCCGCAGGGCTTTGGCGGAAAGACAACGGCGATCGGCCTTAATATCGAGACATTACCGACTCATATCGCAGGTATGCCATGTGCGGTTAATATCAACTGCCATGTGACACGCCACAAAACGGAGGTGATTTAGATGGCAGCAAGAAAGATTACATTACCGCTTACCGAAGAGCTTGCAAAGACACTCCATGCAGGAGACAGCGTGCTCGTGACCGGAACGATCTATACGTCCCGCGATGCTGGACATAAGCGCATGTGCGAGTCATTGGCAAAGGGAGAAAAGATACCGTTTGACCCGAAGGATGCAACCATCTATTACGTCGGTCCTACGCCTGCAAAGCCGGGCAAAGTGATCGGCTCCGCAGGCCCTACGACAAGCGGGCGCATGGATGCTTACGCACCGACCATGATGTCTGTAGGCGCAAGAGGGATGATCGGAAAAGGCGCGCGTCTTCCGGAGGTTGTTGAAGCCATGAAGAAGTATTCCGGCGTTTACTTCGGAGCCATCGGAGGCGCTGGCGCGCTTCTTGCAAAATGTATCAAGAAGGCAGAGCTGATTGCTTTTGAGGATCTTGGCGCAGAGGCGCTTAGAAAGCTTTATGTGGAGGATATGCCGTTAGTTGTCATCATCGACAGTGAGGGAAATAATCTGTATGAGAGCGGACGCGCCGCATATCTGGAGCAGAAGAACAAATAGAGATTATGATTTCCTGCCATAGCTTTTTACTTTGCGCTATGGCAGGAATAGATAATCCATAATCAGTTTTGAAAATTTTACAAAACTTAGAAGGGAGAACGTAAGACATGGAGTTATTTGGAGGAATATTAGCAGTCAAATCTGTAGTGTTTCTTACTTTCTCGGTCTTTGCCATTGCGGCGATCGGCTATGCAATCGGCAGAATAACAATTAAAGGAATTAATCTGGGAACGGCGGGTGTATTTATTGTTGCCCTTGTGTACGGGTGCTTTTTGTATAGCCGGCTGTCGGGCAATCTTGTAGCGGGAGAGACGGATTTTGCGTCTGATGCATTGAAGATCGTGGAAAATATGGGACTGATCTTCTTTGTAACTTCTGTGGGATTTATCGCAGGTCCGAATTTTTTCGGCAATCTGAAGCGGAACTTTAAATCCTATGTCATGCTGGGGGTAGTCATTATCGCTGCTGCTGCGGGAACTTGTATCGCATGTATCCTGATCGGTACGAATTTCACTGATCTGACGCATGAGGAGTTCCGTGCGATCTTAGTGGGAATCCTGTCGGGAGCCCTCACCAGTACGCCGGCATTTTCAGCATCAAAAGCGGCGGTAGGCGCAGACCTTGAGGCGCTGGTATCTGTAGGCTATGGTATCTCTTATCTGTTCGGTGTAGTGGGAGTTGTGCTGTTTGTGCAGATCATTCCAAAGGTTTTGAAGGCGAACATGAATGAAGAGGTGGAGAAGATCACTGCCAAAGAAGGGGAAGGCCGGAAGAAAAAGAACCTGATCCTCACAGAAGTGGACGAGTTCGGATTCATGGCGTTTTCACTGGCGGCAATCGTCGGTATCCTGATTGGAAGTATCAGCTATATGAATTTCTCACTGACAACCACAGGCGGGTGTCTTCTGACCGCACTTGTATTCGGTCATTACGGCCATATCGGTAAGATATCCATCGTGCCGAAGAATTCTACTTTGAAGATGCTTAGAGAGCTTGGACTTATGCTGTTCCTCATCGGAGCAGGCGTATCCGGCGGAGCGAAGTTTGTAGAATACTTTGAGCCGGTATACTTCCTGTACGGGGCGATCATGACCATCCTGCCGATGATTATCGGATTTATGGTGGCAAAGAACGTATTGAAGCTGCCGCTTCTTAACAATCTCGGTTCTATCACCGGCGGTATGACCAGTACGCCGGCGCTTGGGACGCTGATTAATATGGCAGGGACAGAGGATATCGCGTCTGCTTATGCCGCGACCTATCCGATCGCGCTGATTGCAGTCGTGCTGGCATCGCAGCTTATTATTATCTTCTGTTAGGATATATAAGAATATTTTTGATTGCCAAAGAGAAGATCAAAAAAAGAGACATCAGGAATGACGGAGTATTCTGTTTTCTGGATGTCTCTTTTTATAAGTAGAAATCGGAGGTACATAAAACGTGATGCAGATTATCATTTCACCCGCTAAAAAGATGAACACAGATACAGATATCGTCCATTATCGGCAGATCCCCGCTCTTTTAGGCGAGACAGAAGGGCTCCTTAACTGGATGAGGACGCTCTCTTTTGAAGAGCTTAAGTCTTTGTGGCGCTGCAACGAAAAAATCGCAGAGCTGAATTACCGCCGCGTCCGGGAAATGGATCTGCAAAGCAGCCTGACCCCGGCTCTCATATCCTATGAAGGAATCCAGTACCAGTATATGGCGCCGAAAGTATTTACCCGGGAAGAGTGGGATTATGCAAAGGAACATCTCTGGATTCTGTCCGGATTTTACGGGGCGTTAAGACCGCTTGACGGAGTAAGACCTTACCGTCTGGAAATGCAGGCGAAGGTAGCAATAGACGGTGTGAAAAATCTCTACGATTACTGGGGAGACCGTCTCTATCGGAAAGTGAAAGAAAGAGGAAAAGTAATCGTAAATCTTGCCTCGAAGGAATATTCAAAATGCATCGAGCGATATCTGGAGCCGGAGGTGCAGTTTTTCACATGTGTTTTTGGGGAGCCAAAGGACGGTAGAATCATCCAGAAGGGAACACAGGCGAAGATGGCAAGAGGTGAGATGGTGCGGTTTCTGGCGGAACACAGGATTGAAGACCCAAAGGAGCTGAAAGGCTTTGCGCGTCTGGGGTATCAGTTTTCAGAGAGTGAGTCTTCGGACAGGGAATACGTATTTGTAAAGAATAAATACAAAGATATTGCATTTTGAAATCGGTGCGGATAACCAGCTATGAGACATTTTCTTCTGCATATCAATATCCACTTTTACATCCCATTCCGAGCTATGCCTACATCAGAAAAAATGCCGTACAAGGAAACATCCCATACGGCGGCGGGTAAAGATCATTTTCCGAACAGATCGCTGTGCGACCCGGTCCGAGACAAGGTCAACACCAGAACATCATCCTCAATGCGGTAGATAAGCAGCCAGTCGGGCAGCACATGGCACTCACGGTGTCCGGCCCAGTTCCCGGACAGGGCGTGGTCCCTGTTTTTCTCCGGGAGGGGGATTCCCATGGCAAGGTCGGCGATCACGCCCTCCAACAGACGAATGTCCAG
>ERZ778514.789-NODE-789-length-26674-cov-4.594989_pt1 | contig 26674 bp, 17 predicted proteins | sample MGYA00510344_ERZ778514 | MGnify/ENA primary metagenome ERZ778514 (study PRJEB29527, sample SAMN07138968) | mouse gut metagenome | material: feces | host: mouse | place: China:Nanjing | collected 2016-01-25 ...
CAGTATCATCTATATTCGGATCGTTACAGGAAGTTGAAAGCGTAGCAAGCCCGAAAACAAGGGCAGCTGCCATTTTCCAAAAATTTGTGTTCATAAGTCCGTAATTTTAATGACTATAACTAATAAAAAGAGTAAGATTAAGTTTGTAGAAACGGTCAGAAAGCCATCTGTCCCCCAGGCTTTGTCGCCATAGTCATTCCGTCCTTCATCAACCTGTCTGCCTCCTCCTCGCTGATCCACTCCATTATGTTGTAGAAATGTCCTACCGTACCGTATTCACCGTCCAAAGTAGTAACATAGGCCCTGAAAGAGACAGTAATATAGTTCTGGCATCCGTATATAAATGACGGATATGCCTGACTGCCTTCCACACGGAGCTTGTTGTCTCCCCTTATGATTCCGAATGCCGTCCATTCATCGCAGATGACCTGATCCTTCTCCACGGCTACCGTCGGAGAAGAAGGGTCTTCCGGCTCCAGTGTAAGATTGACATCATAGCCGTCATACAGCCAGTCGTGGCAGACAATCGTGTTCTTCAAAGTCTTGTGAGGCTCTGTCCATACAAGTCTTCTGGAAGAACCATCCAATGAATAATTCAGCAGATATGTTGATGTCAGCAGACAATATCCGGAAAAATTGTTTATATCGAAAGGACAAGTCTTCAGCAGTACGCATTTGGTCTCAAGACCATATTTTTCATCTGTTCCATATACCGGCATCTCAAGTTCCTCAGGTATTACAAGCCTGAGCGTAAATCCGAGAGAGTCAGTATCGCCTATGTTTTTGAACAGACCTTCTACTTCCACTTCAGTACGGACCTGTCCGGCAGGGATGACAATCGTATTGGATTTAAGACGGTAGTGGTAGTTCTCTATCGCATTGCTGCCCCTGTCGATGATTTCCACAGCAAAAGTCCTGTCGTAGCCACGTGCCACAGTAGATATCACCGGGACACTGAAAGTTTCATTTTCAATGACCGGATAGATACCCAGAGTATCTGCGAACATTACATATTCAAGATCAGAGGAATCAAAACTGTTTTTGTCTTCCTTGCATCCGGTAATACATACGGCCGCAATCACAACAGGGATAAACAAAATTTTATAAAAACTGTTCATTATACCTTCGTTTATCATTTATGTTATATTATAATCCTACATATCCAGGATTCTGTTCAAGATCCGTCCCTGGCGACTCTATCTCGTGATTAGGTATAGGCCATACAAAGCGGTAGTCATCAGCCTCGATTTTGAGTGAGCTGCCCTGTTCAAGAGAGTTTGACTGTGGCTTGCGCTCAAAGCCGCGTCCCCAACGCTTGAGGTCATTGAGACGGAAGCCTTCCATATAAAGTTCACGTACACGCTCATTTGAGATCTGGTCAAGCCAATTCTTCTCTGTGAGGCTTATGTTTCCTCCTGTGCTGTAACGAGCCTTGCGGAGAGTCAGAAGGTCATTCTGCGCCTCTGAATAATTTTTCTGATGGCACAAAGCCTCGGCACGTATGAGATACTGCTCAGACAGACGCAGCACCTTCGGCATATTCACGTGATAGATCCTGGCATTGGCAATGAACGTCCTGTTGCCATAGTATTTCATAAGCAGAGGCCAGGAAAGACCGTGGGCATATCCTGTCTGCTGTGTAGAGAAGAATGCAGGAGCACGAAGGTCACCGTTGTCATAAAGATTCAATGCCCATAGAGCAGGAACATAATCCGGATAGAAATACCTGTAGTCTGTTGTATAATTCAGGAAAATCCTTCCAAGCGCACCTCCGTATGAAGTTGTAGTGAAGCCTATTTTCCATATAACCTCAAATGAGGAATCGTAATCCCAGAGATACTGGTAAAAGCTTACTGCATTTCCTTGCGAATCAGTCGTATATGTAGAATTCGCATCCGCCAGGCGGAATGAGGCATTCTCATTCTCTATGACCTTGGTGGAGTATTTTATGGCATCCTCCCAGTTTCCCATATACAAAGCGACCCTCGCGTGGATAGCGTGTGCAGCAGCCCTGCTCAACCAGATGTTGTTGTATGCATCCTCCTCCTCATTGATCATTTTCTCCGCCTTCTCAAGATCGCTCAGCACAAAATCCCAGGACTGCTTAAGAGTAGCTCTGACCGCTGTCTCTTCCTTTGAATAGGAATCACGCAGCATAACTCCAAGCTCCTGCTCAGCCTTTGCGTCATCACCTTTAGCTTCAGGATTTTCAGCCTTGTCAGTCAGAGGATAAGCCTTGCAGAAACACTTTATGAGTTCTGAATATGCAAGTGCGCGTGCACAATATATCTCGCCTGTCCAGCTGTCCAGAGCATCAATCTCATCATCATTTACAAGTGAGGCACGTACGCCGCCTACCCTCTCAAGGAAAAAGTTGCACTGTCCTACAATAGTGTACAAAGCCGCATAAACAGACTCGACTTCCGCGTTCGTAGTACGTATGTTCCATTGCCAGATGTCACCATGCTGGTTGGAAAAGCCGTCAACAGCATATACAAGATCCGACTGTATGTCAGGAAGATAAGTCAGATATCCGCTATACAGTGCCGAAGACTTGAATGAGGCGTATATACCGATCAGAGTCTGTTCTGCATCCGAAAGTGTAATCATCGCATCCTTCTCAAGGATAGCATCCCCAGGATACTTTTCAAGGCACGACGTAGCACTGACGAACATAACGGCAGTTGCCGTCAAGCAACGTAATATATTCTTAAATACATTCATATTCATTGTTTTCAAACTTACGTTTTATAATAAATGCTGCACCTCGGAAGAATCCGGATTAATTCGGCTTCTTCGCCCGGCTTGCAATTCATTTTAGAAAGTTAGATCCAGACCAAAAGTAAACTGGCGCGACATAGGGTATGACGCCTGATACATATTGGAAGATCCCTCCGGATCAAGACCGGAAAACCCCGTCACTGTAAACAGATTCTGTCCCTGTGCGTAAACCCTGATACCTCTGAGGAAACCTGTCTTTTTCAACATATCCTGAGGAAGAGAATAGCTCAGAGTGAGATTCTTCAGACGAAGGAACGAAGCGTCTTCAAGAAGACGGCTGTCAAACTCGGTGTATATACCGTGACGCGGTATGTCAGTAATGTCACCCGGCTCCTTCCATCTGTCAAGCAGTCTGCGTGACTGGTTGTATGATATGAAACGTCCGTTTGATTCATCGAAGTAACGGTCATTGTTGATCATATACCTTCCTGCAACCCAGCTGAACTGCGCAGAAAGTGAAATACCTTTCCAGGACAATGCAGTACCGAAACCTCCAAGCCAAGGGGCTATGGACGACTTACCTGTCAGAACCTTGTCAGAGTCGCGGAGTTCAGTGGTTATCTCCCCGTCCTTGGTCAGCCAGAGAGCATCTCCGTTCGCCGGGTTCACACCGAAATAGCGGTTGAGATAGAACTGTCCGAGACTTTGTCCGACCACAAGTTTAGTGCTTGTATTGCCAGGCTCATATTCCGTTACACCATTATAGAGTTCAGTAATCCTGTTGTAGTTGTATCCGGCATTGGCATTGAATGTCCAGGTGAAGTCACGGAAGGATACGAGAGTAGCCGTAAGATTGATTTCCGCACCCAGATTCCTCATTTTTCCGACATTGTCCCACATATAGCCATAACCGTTTGAGGTCGCATACGAAAGAGGAACCTCCATCAGCATATTTGTAGTCTCTTTATCATAAAGCTCAAGATCCACATTGAGCCTGTTCCAGAAACCGAAGTGAAGACCGAGGTTTGTAATCCAGGTAGACTCCCACTCCAGTTCCTCATTGCCCGGCTGGACAGGAACGACACCGGCATTGCCTACATAGTCCATACCTCCTCCCACAAGAGCAAGATGCTCGTAATTCGGTATGGAAGAGTTACCGGATGTACCGGTGCTCAGCGAAACCTGTGCATTTGTCAGCCAGGATGAAGTATGCTGCATAAACTTCTCGTTCTTCAGATTCCACATAAGTCCGGCTGACCAGAAAGCGGCATACCTTCCGCTTGTTCCAAAGCGGGAAGAACCGTCGGTACGTGCTGACAATTCAAGGAAATAACGCGAGTCATAATTATATTCTCCCCTCGCGAAGAATGAAAGGAACGAATAGTCCGCAGTGGATGTACTGCTCCAGGAAGTAGCCCTCGTACCTGTGGATATATCCGTCAGGAAATCATTGTTCTGACCGGCAGTCGACACTCCGAAACTTTCATAATGGTATGTGATACCCTCCTGTCCGACAAGGAAGTTGAACGAATGAATATCCTTTATATCAAACTGATAACCTATCGTATTCGATATGTTCAATGTCATACCGTCTGACGAATTCCTTGTAGCCCGTCCGTCTTCCTGGTTAGGGGCATAGCTCGGAAAAGACCTGCTGAACACAGTATTGTGCGAGTAGTCAACCGCAAACTGGGAGCGTATGGTAAGTCCCTTTATAGGGGTAGCCTCCGCAAAAAGCGTAGACATCAGTTTATATTTTTTGTAGACACGAGGATTGTTTTCAAGCCACTCGAGAGGGTTCTGCCCCTGTCCTTTCCAAGATCCGTCACCGATAGACGCTATAGAACCGTCCTTTCTGTAAGGGTCCCAGTAAGGAAGCAACGGGAAGCTGAAATCGGGGTGACAAGAGTATACTCACCTTCATCAGCCTGCTCTATATTCTGGTAGCCGAGCATAGTATTGGTTCCCATCCTGAGCCACTTGGCCATCTGCTGCTCCAGATTGAAACGCATCGAATAGCGTTTGAATGTAGAACCTACAGCTATTCCGTCCTGATCATAATATCCTCCTGACACATAGTAATTTGTCTTGTCCGTAGCTCCGGACACCCCGAGTTCGTAGCTCTGGAGGAAGGCTGCGTCATTGTAGACTACATCAAGCCAGTTGATATCTGTTTTCGAAAGAAGATTGTAATCCTTGCCGTCCGTAAGCCCGATTTCCTTCTCATACTGGATACGCTCGGCAGTATTCATCTGGTCCCATTTGCCATAGGCAATGTCAGAGAAGCCGAGCTGCATACGGTAATTGATGAAAGGCCTGTCGGTCTGACGTCCTCTTTTTGTAGTGATCACAATTACTCCATTGGCCGCACGTGCTCCGTAGATTGAAGTCGACGACGCATCCCTCAACACTGTAAGAGATTCAATATCAGCAGGATTTATAGTATTGAAATCAGAAGCGGAAATAGCTACTCCATCGAGGATGTACAGAGGAGCCGTACCTGAATTGATAGAGTTCGTACCGCGGACAGTCATAGTGGCCGCCGCACTCGGTTCTCCTGAATTCGACAACACCATAAGTCCAGGAACCTGTCCCTGCAGCGCCTGGTCAAAAGCTGCTGTAGGAGTGCTCTCTATCGCAGATGACTTCACAGTCGCGACAGAACCGGTAATGGTACCTTTTTTCCTTACGCCGTATGCAATTACGACAACATCATCAAGACGGGTGTTCTCCGTCTGCAATGCCACATCAAATCTGACCTCGGAGCTGCCTGACGGCACAATAAACTCTTCATCAATAAATCCGATGGAAGAGAAGACCAACTTTGTTCCGGGTGCAACGTCTATGGTATAATCTCCGTCCAGTAAAGTAGATACTCCTACACCTGGTCCCGCTATGACAGTCACACCGATAAGGGGTGAATTGTCTTCAGCGGAAGTTACTATACCACTGACCTTTACCATCGTCTGGGCGAACGATATGCCCCCCCCGAAGATGCAGATTAAAATACTGATAATTAATTTTTCTAATCTGTTCATTGAAGAAATTTTACAAAAAACGGACGCAAATTTCAACAAAATAAATCATAAAACCAAAATATTTTCAGACACGAAAATAATGTCACACAGCACCATACAATGTCTTTTAACCTCCTTCGCTTACACATTATAACAAATAGTCTGAAATTTCACCTCCCCATCCGGCGAAACAGCCTTACACCGGTAACAAATATCAATCAAAGCGAAAAAAGAGAACAAAAGATTTTTTTGTTCTCCCTCAAACTTTTTTCAATATCCGTATGGACCGGACCTCTGAGATATCACCGTCAATAATTATAAAAATCCTTATAATAAGCCTCAAGTACATATCCCTGCAGACCTTTCTCAAGATCACAATGTCTTACCATCCGATAAAAAGAGCCCTCGCTGTATCCTGTCCCTATATCTTTTCTACAGTATTCGTATGTGTCAGAATATTTTCCCTGGTTAAAAAAGCTGAATTCATACCACGAAATGACATCAATATTATTGCAGATGGCAGAATAGGACGAACGGTTGTCCAAAGCCACCGGAAGATAAAAGCTGGTGACTGAGTTCGCAGGGTTTTCGTGCACGGCAAGCCTTTCCTCCCTTTTGTAATAATTGTTGTAGACCTGCACTGCCGTCACATTCGACTGGGACCAGAAATCAGCATATTTTCCGGAAGAGAATCTGCTCAAAGGCACATAGCTCATATACATCAATGAGGAAGAGCTGCCTGTAATGCGCAGATCGACCGAGGCGATTATGCTCATATACAATATTATATCAAACGAATAATACCCGAAGTACACTCTGCCGGTATAAGGGTTGACGGCCTTTTTGCGTATCACATACGCCCCTGCCTCAAAGAAGTCATCCGACGGCGAAGGATCACGGAATGTAATGGTACTGCCGCTTACGGACATCATATTGCAAGGTTCCCCTTCTTCAAAGCACATTTCCAGGTTTTCCTCAACTGAACCGTTGCAGCAATATCTGCGTATTTCAGTATCGGCATCACACCACACCGGACATATTGCCTTATATGACTGCAGGCTGCCCGGAGCAATCTGCCAATTGACTATTTCCCCTTTATATCCCTGTCCGGAAAATGCAGGAGTTACATCAACCTTCAGATCTGAAGATATCTTGCTGAAATTGTCATCATACAGATTCAGGACACAATGCTTGACATTGGTACCGTCAGCTTCAAGTCCGCAGACTTTTATCCGGAAAAGATAGCTCTCCCCTTCATCAGGTCCAAACGAGCCTGGTACATATTCAATATTGAAATTACTCTCAAAACCAGGATTTTCAAAACAGATGTTAAAAGTCTCATTTACGGAATAATACGGTTTTTCACCATAAAACTTCGCTATCCTGTCCGGAAAGAAAAATGAGTATAAGGATATTGGGGTCCATTTCACGTCGAGCAGGCATACTCCAAGATCATACGGCTCACCGCACTCGCTTACAGCAAGTACATCACGTATATCCTCATAATAAAGTCCTATCCTCGGGAGCTTCGGAGTCAGCGACAAAAACGTCACATCCCCGCCCTGCCTTAATGTGAATTCAGTTGCACGGTCCGATATGGCATTAAGATACAGTTTTGTCCTGTCCTCAGGCAAATACACCATACGATACCCGGAAGACAAGGCTTCATTCATATCATCACCTCCTATGACAAAACTGTGGCTGCCCGCAGATACTATAACCGGATTGTCTGCAGATGCACCTGGAAACTCTATAGTCCCCCACTGCCCGTAATATTCCGGTGCCCTGATTATATAATCAGAGAAAACGCCAGTTATATCCGGAGTACGTATGAGACAGGTATCTTTCAGGAGTCCGTCCCACGACGAAAGGAACAGGCGTGCAGTCCTCTCGCCCGGGGAATCGCTGCCGGTGCGCACACTGACAGTATTTCCGGAAACGCGATATGACAATCCTGCAGCCTCAAAAGCCTCAAGATCGGGCACAACGCTATAATCCATATCGTAATAGTTGCGGTAAATATCCACGGAGCGTTCCATACCGTCTTTATAAACTTCCAGGACCTTCCGTGTAAAATATAGTTTCCTCCGGTCATTTACATTACCTATATCCACTCTCCACGAGACTCTGAACGCACCTTCATCAGTCACGGAAAGAGTCAGGAGATTATCCGTGTTCCGGACAATGTTGAAATCCGACACATTGTCTTTTCCGAGATACATCCTATATACAAGCTCATCACTTGAGATGCCTGCCGCAGAATATCTCGCCTTTATTTCAAGATATGTACACACGTCCTTCTTCAACGGAATATTGTCTGGAATCTTTTCCCAGGGATCCTGATTTTCAGGCAGAAGGACTCCCTGACAGTTCTCCAGCATATAAAACACCGCCTCTCCGCCGGAATTGAGCATATTGATATCTTTGTATGAAGCACAGTCACCGTCCGATACGCTCTCCGGGACGCTTGAACCGGAGAAAGGACGCACATCATCCGCCGCCTGGCACAGTTTCACTGAAGTCAGCCTTATAGTGCTCCGCGACAGACTGGAACGGTCTATGGCAAGCCTGTATTTTGCAGCCAGACGCACCATATCGATTTTCAGGTCTCCGGAGATATGTTCCGGGCTTATCTCCGGGGACACGCCGCATACAGGCAGATGGCCGGATTCCGACAGTCCACGGGAACATACGACATCCACTATGGAATCCTCGGTTTCAGGAGGTTCTATCTTCCCTGAATTTCCCACAGCATATATCCTGTATTTCCTTTTCAGATTCATCTGCAATGTCAGGGCATCCGGATCTGATGAGTAAAGCGATTCTTTCAATATTCCGTCCGAATATACAAACAGATTCACATCGCTGATCCTGTCTTCATCCAGATCATATCCGCTTCTGGTGCTATGGCAATCCAATGACAGATTTACTCTGACAGTCACATCATCCAACGTCCTCCTGCAGACTTCCGCAAGTTCACCGGCACATCCGCAGCACAGAAAAAGCCACGGAAGCAAATTTGTCCACGCTCTTCTCATTTCAGCACAAAATCAGTGACATTCTTGATGCCTGTTATCCCGAAATAAGATTCAACGATATCTCCGTTTACCGCCACCCTGCGACCTATATTGCCCGGATTCACGGCAAGACTGAGCCTTTCACGTATCTCACCCGCAGGCAGCTGCACTGCGATGCAGGACGATTTCGAGTCTGTGCTTCCACGTGCAGCAATGGCGATATTTGTAGATGATTTGAACGGAGGGGAGAATGAAATTCCCTCAGACGATGAAGTGAGGTCACCTCCGACGATATAGCCTTCAACCCAAACGTCAGTCTCCCCTATGCTCGACTTGGCCTGCGGCACAGACATAGGGTTCCCGACTCCGGTCCCTTTGTCTTCTTCTGCACCTATCTCATATTTTTCATCGCTCCATATCCTTGACGTATCAAGCTGGATTGAAATGCCTCTTTCAGCGTCCGGTGACGAAGAGGCTATACCGACATTTACCGTCAGAATCTCCCTGGGTTCCAGCGTACGTGTCATAAGCACGGTCTCGGACGCCCCCGATGAAAGTATGAGAGAAACGCTTCCCGGAAGAAAGTATGCTATACGTTTCTCTGAATATCCATACATGAGACGGCCACGGTCCGACCGGAGGAAAAGCACTCCTTCAGGGCAGGCCACAAGAAATTCCGGATCAATCTTAAGTCTCATCCCGGAATTGAGCTGACGGCATTCAAGACAGGCAGCAACTGTTCCTCCGGCAGGAACAACGGTACATATATCATCCCCATACTGCGGCGCTGAAAACTGCGGTCTGGAAAATTCGGCAGACCTGACGCTTACATTGCAGCTTCCGGAAGGCACCGTTATCTTCTCCGGAGCCATCCCGTACGGTCCGGAATAGACGACAGATCCGTCTGAAGCGGTAATCTTCAGAATAAAATCATTCGTATCAGGAAGTTCTGAACGTTCAGCCTTCGACACGGCCATAGACGAGCCGTCAATCCCAAGCCTCAGATATCCGCTTCCGGAATCTGATTTTGAACAGGATACAAATGTCATCGTAAACATAGCCGCGACAGATAAAGTCAAGCAGCACAAGAAACCGGTAAATCTCTCTCTTTTCATATCTTTCTCCTCTTTAAATTCACAATGGCCCATAATTCGGCCAGCACAAATTTATCCGAGGAGAAACGACATTTCAAGCGTACTGGATTATGTTTTTCCCTTTTTTACGATTATTTCTGTTTTTTGCGGAACTTTCTTTTTCCTTATGCTTTTTCTTATGGTTCAGACAGCACGGATCTTCGCATATTTCAAAAGTAGTATCTTTTCCCCGTGCTCATCAAAGGCGATCCTGGCCTTCATATCAGACACGCTTCCGGAAATCTCCACAATCATTCCGAAACCGAAACGGTTGTGTTCTATCCTCTGCCCCGCCTTCAGTTCCAATATCGGAGTAGGAACAAAATCAGCATCAGGCACTCTCACTGGAACACCGGCCTGAGGTCTGCGGAAAGGAGTTATCCCGGATTTAGGGGCTGTATTCTCAGAAACCGGACGCCGTGAGACGGACGGTTCCTTTTTAGGGGCTCCGGAACGTCCGTAATTATAGCCTCCGCCTCCATATCCGGACCTGCCTCCCTTGTCATAAGACCCGTCACGACTCCCATACTGCCTTCCCTGGCGTCCCTGTCCGAAACTCCAGCCTCCGGATTCACCTCTGACTGAGTCCATATCATCCTGATCGTGCAGCGTCAGAGGATTGGCTATATATCTCGTATCGACTTCCCTCACAAAACGGCTTGGAGCATTGGACTCGTGTTTACCGTTCCGCATACGGGTGGTGGCGAACGAGAACATTACAGCTTTCTTTGCACGGGTCATCGCCACATAGAACAGCCTTCGTTCCTCCTCTATATCGCTCTCGGAAGCAAACATACCGCCTGAAGGGAATATATTTTCTTCAAGACCTGCGACATAGACATAAGGAAATTCCAGACCTTTTGAAGAATGTACTGTCATAAGCGCAATCTTATTGTTGACATCATCACCGTCTTCAATATCCACCGCACTCAGCAAAGACACGTTTTCAAGATAATCAGAAAGTGTCACCACCGGAAAATCGGATGGAGCCAGCTCCGCCCCCTCCTCCACAAGCCCGTCCGCCTGTATATCTTCAAAATATTCATTGTGCCTGTCCTCCACAAATACTTTCACGCTGTTGAGAAGTTCCTCTATATTGGCGGCACGCGACTGCGACTCTATGCTCGTATCCTGCTTGTAGGACATAAGAAGCCCGCAGTCAAGCGAAAGTGAGACGGCAAGAGTATGCGAATCTTCTCCGGACACCCTGATGCTGTAACCCATCATCATATTGCAGAACTCTCTTATCTTCTTGATTGCAGGAGCCTTCAGGCCGAACATTTCAAGGTCATCGGAAAAAGCAGCCTTCATAAGAGAGCATCCCTTTTCGACAGAGGCGGCCATCAGCGCAGCGACAGAGGTATCCCCTATTCCGCGTGCCGGCTTGTTCACAATCCTCTTGAAAGATTCGTCATCGTTAGGATTGACGGCAAGTTTGAAATACGCCATCATATCCTTGACCTCCGCCCTCTCATAGAAAGAGTTTCCTGAATATATCACATACGGAAGATTCCTTTTGCGCAGAGCCTCCTCCAATGCCCGTGACTGGGAGTTCGTTCTGTAAAGTATTGCAAAATCCTGATACTGCGCACGGTCAGCCTGAATCCTGGCCATAATGTTGGATGCGATAAGCAGTGCCTCCTCCTGTTCGGTATAAGCCTGTATAAGCCTGATCTTCTCGCCCTCCTCGCCTGTGGAGAAACAGTTTTTCGGAATTCTCGCGCTGTTGCGTGCGATCAGGGAGTTTGCCGCATCCACAATGACTTTAGTGGAACGGTAATTATGCTCAAGACGGAACGTCCTGTTGTCAGGATAATCCTTCTGGAAATTAAGTATATTTTCAATTTTGGCTCCGCGGAACGCATAAATGGACTGCGAATCATCACCTACCACACAGATATTCCTATGGAACATAGCCAATTTCTTAAGAATCAGATACTGCGAGAAGTTGGTGTCCTGGTACTCATCCACCATTATATAGTCGAAACGTCCGGCTATATTTTCAAGAGCAGCAGGATTATCCCGAAGCAATATATTCATATTCAACAATATATCATCAAAATCCATTACACCTGCCTGACGGCATTTCTGTGCATATAGACGATATATGTCAAATATCCTCGGCTTTTTGGCGGCCGAGTCATTGGCCAGTATCTGCTGGTTGCGGCCGTATGCCTCGGCAGTAACCAGATTGTTCTTAGCCATTGATATACGTCCCAGGACATCTTTCGGCTTGTAAATCTTTTCGTCAAGCTGCAGTTCCTTCACGCAGGCCTTTATGGCACTTGTCGAATCACTGGTGTCATATATCGTAAAAGACTGCGGATAGCCGAGGCTTTCCGCATACTCTCTCAGAAACCGGATGAACACAGAGTGGAATGTGCCCATATAGAGGCGTCTTGCACTCTTTTCCCCTACCATCACTGCTATCCTCTCCTTCATTTCTGAAGCAGCCTTCTTGGTGAATGTCAAAGCCAGAATACGGGAAGGTTCTCCACCTTTGGCCAATATATAGGCGATTCTGCTTGTCAGCACCCTTGTCTTTCCCGAACCCGCTCCTGCAACAATAAGCACCGGTCCGTCCACACAGCTGACTGCAAGCCTCTGCTCGTCATTCAGCCCCTCTAAAATAGTACTCGAATTGTTTTCCATAACGGCGGCGAAATTACGAAAAAGTCGAGAGTAAAAGAAAATTTATTTTATTTTGCCGAGACGCAGAAGTATAATTGAGTGTTAACTCAAAATTACGAAAAAAATGCGTATATTCGCGGCGGTTTTCAGAAAATACTAAAAACGGTTCTATAATGTCAAACAACATTAATTTGAAACAGGGGCTGAACATTCCGATTTCAGGAACTGCCGCCCAGAAGACAAGGAAAGATGTTGCGGGTACCGTTGTTGCCATAAAGCCGACCGACTTCAAAGGTCTGCTGCCAAAACTCCTGGTAAAGGAAGGCGACAGAGTCCTCGCAGGATCACCGGTTCTTGCCGACAAAGTTTCTCAGGACATCCTTTTCACATCACCTGTAAGCGGTACTGTGGAAAGTGTTGTCAGAGGAGAAAAAAGAAAGTTGCTTGAAGTCCGCATCAAAGCGGACAAGACCACTGAGTATGTTGATTTCGGGACAAGGAAAGTCAATGAGCTCAGTGCAGAGCAGGTCAGGGAGGCTCTCCTACAGAGCGGTCTGTGGCCGTCTTTCATCCAGAGGCCTTACGGCATCGTAGCCGATCCTCAGATCAAGCCTAAAGCAATTTTCGTATCTGCATTTGCAACTGCGCCTCTCGCTGCAGACATCGACTACACTCTCAGGGATGAATTCGACAACATCCAGACCGGTGTCAACGCTGTCGCAAAACTCACGGACGGCGGAGTCCATTTCTCTCTCAACGGAGTCAACTTCAACGGGACTCCTCTTCACAAGATTGAAAATGTAATCCACCACACATTCACAGGAAAGCATCCTGCGGGAAACGTAGGAGTACAGATCCACCACATCTCACCTGTATCCAAAGGAGAGACAGTATGGACAATCTCACCTATGATGCTTGCTGCCATCGGCAAACTGTTCAATACAGGAAAATATGATGTAAGCAGAAAAGTGGCCGTTACAGGTCCTAAAGCCATCGATCCGGCATACGTGACCGCATTCCCCGGAATGTCAATGACGGACATCGCGGATTTCTATGACAATTCAGCAAACGACATCCGTTTCATCAGCGGTGACGTCCTTACAGGAACAAACGTAGGAGCGGAAGGATTCCTCGGATTCTTCGACAATCAGGTAACTCTCATCAAAGAGGGTAATGAATACGAGATGTTCGGATGGGCAAAACCGTTCAGGACCAACCTGTTCAGTGCATCAAGGACTTATTTCTCATGGCTGACTCCAAACAAGAAGTACGATATGGACACCAACCTTCACGGAGGTCCTCGCGCTTTCGTGATGTCAGACCTCTATGGCAAGGTCCTCCCTATGGACCTGTATCCTGTACATCTTGTAAAAGCCTGTCTTGCAGGTGACATCGACAAGATGGAGAAGTTCGGTATCTATGAGGTAATAGAAGAGGATCTCGCCCTTTGCGAATACGTATGCCCTTCAAAGATTGAAATACAGTCAATCCTTTCCGACGGAATCAACCTTATGCTGAAAGAAATGGCTTAAAGACAGAAAACTATGAACGGATTAAGAAAATCAGTAGATAAAATCAAGCCTACCTTCGAGAAAGGTTCAGGCAAACTCGGATTCCTTCATTCTACATTCGACGCCTTTGAGACATTCCTTTTTGTACCGGACACGGTGACACGTAAAGGTACCCATATCAAGGACAGCGTTGACTTGAAGAGAATTATGATTATCGTGGTGCTTTCTCTCGTTCCTGCGATGCTTTTCGGCATCTGGAACGTAGGATATCAGCACGACCTTGCCTTCGGAATGGGCTGGGGCTTCTGGAATATGGTATGGTATGGTCTTCTGAAGGTCATTCCTCTATATCTCGTATCTTATATAACAGGTCTCGCGATCGAATTTGCATCTGCACAGATCAGAGGCCACGAAGTAAACGAAGGCTACCTCGTATCAGGTATGCTCATCCCTCTTATCGTACCGGTTGACGTTCCTCTATGGATGCTTGCAATTGCAGTTGCCTTTGCTGTAATCATAGGAAAGGAAGTTTTCGGAGGTACAGGTATGAACATCTGGAATCCTGCACTCCTTACACGTGCATTCCTGTTCTTCTCATATCCGAGCAAGATGTCAGGAGACACTGTCTGGACTGGAGGACTTGCAAGATTCAGCGATGAAGGCACAGCCTTTATGTCAGGAAACAGCCTCGTGGACGGCTTCTCCGGAGCTACACCTCTTGCACACCCTTCAATTGAAGGTCTGCAGAATGCAGGAACCAGCTTTATGGATATGTTCCTTGGTCTTATCCCCGGATCTGTGGGTGAAACTTCTGTTGTAGCGATCCTCATCGGAGCCGTAATCCTTCTCTGGACAGGAGTTGCCAGCTGGAAGACTATGCTTTCAACTGTACTCGGCGGCCTTGCGATCGGATACCTCGGATACGGGCTTGGAGCTACAGACCTCCCGGGATACTACCAGCTTGTAATGGGCGGTTTCGCATTCGGTGCCGTATTTATGGCTACCGATCCTGTAACTTCAGCGCAGACTGAGACAGGAAAATGGATCTATGGCTTCCTTATCGGAGCTTTGGCCGTGACCGTGCGTCTCTGGAACCCTGGATACCCGGAGGGAATGATGCTTGCCATCCTTCTTATGAACACGTTTGCACCTCTGATTGACCATTACGTAATTGAAGGTTCAATCAGCAGAAGAGCGAAAAAAGTCAAAAACGCTTAATATATATAGGTATGAATACAAACAGTAATTTATATACGGTAATATATTCGACCGTCCTCGTAGTGGTGGTTGCAGCGGTTTTGGCCTTTGCGGCAATGTCGCTCAAACCACGTCAGGACGAGAACGTGAAAATAGAGACCATAACAAAAGTGCTGTCTGCAGCGACACAGTCCGACAATACTGTATCAATCGGAGACGACACCGATGTAATGGCAATGTATGCTGACAAGATCACCGATGCCTTCTATGTAAACGGCAACGGAGAGAAAGTCGGAACTATGAATACAGGAAAAGACAATGTAAAGAATATCATCGTCGCTTCCACAGGAGACTTGAAAAAGCAGAATGATATCATCAAACAGATCGAAGCCGGCAAGACCGGACTCCTCGCTTCCCTCAAGCTCCCTGTCTACGTATTTGACATCAACGGAGAGAAAGTAACTGTCATCCCTTGCTATGGAGCAGGTCTCTGGGGACCTATCTGGGGATATATAGCCGTTGCCGCTGACGGCAGGACTATTGACGGTGCCATCTTCGACCACAAGAGCGAAACCCCTGGTCTTGGAGCAAAAATCACTGAAGAGCCTTTCTACGGCCAGTTCAAAGGCAAATCATTCGGTGAGGGTGAGACAATATTTGCAGTTGTGAAAGGCGGAGCCAAAGGCGCATCCAACGGAGTGGATGCCATCAGCGGCGCGACAATCACATCACAGGCTCTTGGAAACACAATCAACATCTGGGCAAAATACTACGCGCCTTATCTCAAGGCTTCAGCAGAGAAGACCTGCTGCTGCGGTGACGAGTGTGAAACAGCTAAAGCAGAGGAGGAATAGTTATGAAAGACTGGAAAGAAACACTTTTGAATCCGATTTTCAAGGGCAACCCTATCACTGTCCTTGTACTCGGTATCTGCTCCTCACTTGCTGTGACCGTACAGCTCAAAGGAGCTTTTGTAATGGCACTGTCAGTAATCGTGGTAACCGGACTGTCGAGCTTCGTCGTGTCACTGATGAGGAATTCAATTCCTAACCGTATCAGAATCATCGTACAGCTTGTAGTGGTAGCCCTTATGGTTATCCTTGTAGACCAGGTACTTAAAGCATACGCCTACAGTATAAGCAAGACTTTGTCAGTGTACATCGGCCTTATCATCACCAACTGTATCGTAATGGGACGTATCGAGGCTTTCGCCCTCGGCAACAAGCCGCTTCCGTCTCTCCTTGACGGACTTGCAAACGGTGCAGGTTACGGTCTCATCCTTATCGTCGTCGCATTTTTCCGTGAACTTCTCGGAAGCGGCACTCTCTTCGGATTCAGGATCATCCCTGAATCGTTCTACGGGGCCGGTTATATGAACAACGGTCTTATGATCCTCCCTCCGATGGCTCTCATCCTTCTCGGATGTATCATCTGGATCCAGAGGGCAATACAGAAAGATCTTCAGGAAAAATAACATCAAACTCAGATCGAAATGGAATATTTAAGCTTATTCGTAAAGTCAATCTTTGTTGACAATATGATATTCGCCTACTTCTTGGGTATGTGCTCATATCTGGCGGTATCAAAGAATGTGAAGACAGCTACAGGTTTGGGTGTTGCTGTTATCTTCGTACTCCTTGTGACCCTACCTATCAACTATCTGCTCAATAAATATATGCTTCAGCCCGGAGCACTCAGCTGGATCGGGGAGCAGTATGCGGAGATAGACCTGAGCTTTTTGAGCTTCATCGTGTTCATCGCCGTAATTGCGGCAATCGTACAGATAGTGGAGATGGTTGTGGAGAAATTCGCCCCGGCACTCTATTCGTCACTCGGTATTTTCCTTCCGCTCATCGCGGTAAACTGCGCAATCCTCGGAGGCTCACTCTTTATGCAGGAAAGGGACTACGCCAATCTCGGTGAAGCGACAGTATACGCACTCGGTTCAGGAATCGGCTGGTTCCTTGCAATCGTGGCACTTGCTGCAATCAGGGAAAAAATGGCATATTCGCACGTTCCCGCTCCTCTCAAAGGACTCGGAATCACTTTCATCACAGTGGGTCTGATGGGTATAGCATTTATGACATTTATGGGTATTCAACTTTAATCAGGAGGAAATCAGATGAATGCATTAGTTATGACAATCATATTTTCAGTGGTGGCTATAGTAGTCATCACCCTGATCCTGGTTGCACTTCTTCTTTTCATCAAAGCGAAGCTTACACCTTCAGGAAAGGTAAAGATCAGCATCAACGGAGGAAAGAAAGAAATCGAAGTGACCCCTGGTTCTTCACTTCTGGCAACACTTGCAGAGCAGAAGATTTTCCTTTCTTCAGCATGTGGAGGAAAAGGAAGCTGCGGTCAGTGCAAATGTCAGGTATTTGAAGGAGGCGGAACAATTCTTCCTACAGAGGTCGGCTTCTTCAACAGAAAACAGATCAACGACAGCTGGCGTCTGGGATGCCAGGTGAAAGTGAAAGAGGATATGAAGATCGGTATCTCCGAGTCTGCCCTCAGCGTAAAGAAATGGGAATGCGAGGTTATCTCCAACCACAACGTCGCAACTTTCATCAAAGAGTTTGTCGTAAAGCTTCCTGAAGGAGAGCATCTTAACTTCAAGTCAGGAGGATATATCCAGGTGGACGTGCCTGCGATTACAGTTGACTACAAAGACATTGATGTAGACGAACAGTACCGCGCAGACTGGGAAAAGATGGGAGTATTCGACCTCAAGATGGTCAACCCTGCTCCAACCCTCCGTGCCTACTCTATGGCCTGCTACCCTGCAGAGGGAGACATCATCAAACTCAATGTCCGTATCGCTACTCCTCCTTTTGACCGCGCTGCCGGCAAATGGGTGGATGTGAATCCTGGAATATGTTCTTCATACATCTACTCTCTCAAACCTGGCGACAAGGTGACTATCTCAGGTCCTTACGGAGAATTCTTCATGCCGGAGAACCTTCCTGCAGATCAGGAGCTCATCTTCATCGGAGGAGGTGCAGGTATGGCTCCTATGCGCAGCCACATTATGCACCTGTTCAAGACAGAGAAGACAGACAAGAAAGTCAACTTCTTCTATGGAGCACGCAGCCTGAAAGAGGCATTCTACCTTGAAGACTATCACCAGTTCGAGAAAGACTTCCCTAACTTCAAGTTCAATCTTGCACTTGCCCGTCCGGATCCTGAGGCTGATGAAGCAGGAGTTGCATATACTGCAGGCTTTGTCCACAATGTTCTTTATGAGACTTATCTCAAGAACCACGAGAACCCTGAGGACATAATCTATCTGATGTGCGGTCCTCCTATGATGGCACAGTCTGTAGTCAAACTGCTTGACAGTCTTGGAGTGCCGCCGGAGAATATTCTCTTTGACAATTTCGGAGGCTAAAAGAACCGGCCGCGATTCCATAGGAATCAGGCAACAAATAAAAAGTCCAGCTTTAATGAGCTGGACTTTTTATTTGCCATATCGTCTCCGACGGATACGGCTACATATAGCGGAGCAGAAGTTTCCTGATATGATCTGAAACTTTCTTGGCGGAGTCAGTAGTCAACTCCAGCTCTTCCGCAAGATTCTTATACTTCATCAGTTCAATAGCATTCTTCTCATTGCGGAAAATCTCTCCTATATACTCCTCATAGGCGTCATCTGCAGCGTGTTCCAGCTCAGTAATCCTGTCACAAAGCATAGTAATAGCCGAAAACTGATTTCTCATATCATCAAGAAGAGACATTATAGATTTAAGGCACTCTGCCTCATCACGGATAAACTGTGCAAGATCTACAAGCTGCTGGTCGATCTTCTCCGGCACATAAAGGAGAACCGCCTTTGCAGAAGAGTTGATCTGGTCCAGGAAACGGTCGATATTCAATGCCATAGTCTGCATATCATCCCTGTCCAGAGGAGGAATGATGGTTTCATACAGGATTTCATAGAATTCAGCCAGCATAGCGTCACCCTGCACCTCACATTGCTTGACTTCCCTTTCAAGACGTTTCCATTCATTATGATCATCCGTCGACATCATTGCCGACAAGGCATCCGCAGCCGTCAAAGTAAAGACAGTCTGTTGTGTGAATATAGGAAGAAAATGAGTCTTTGTAAGAAAAGACATACTCTTTCTTTTGAAAAATCTCATAACAATATCATTCTATCAATGTCAAATTTATAAAGAAAAAATATACAAAAACAGAAAACCGACACATAAAAAGAGAAAAAATCGGAAAAAACAGAAAAACATAATTTCCGGGACATCGGTTTCCTTGATTTGTCCGAAGTTATTGTGAAGCTTTGCAGAAACGATTTTGAAAACGGATTATGAAAAAAGGTCGGAATTATTATTGTTATTTCTGTAAATTTATTTTCTTTTTGCGCATTCGCGCAATTGCCTTATTTGTTTTCATTCCGGCCTTCTGGTACGGATGCTCCTCCGAAGATTACACTTCATACATTCCGGAGGAGCTGTCCGTTACCTCAACCTCATTTGCAATTCCGGAATCCCGAAGCGGCGTGAACGGTCATATAGACATATTCATATTCAACGATGACAGGCTAAAGAGGATTGATTCATACCAGAGGGTAGAATGGTCCGGAGGCAAAATCAATCTGGCTTCAAGACGCGGAGACAAGATAGTCGTGGCCATAGCCAATTCGTATAAAGGATACGACTACTGGAAATGGACAAGTTCATACGAGGGGCTCAGGCAGGAAACCGCATTACTTTCAGAAGAGAATACGGAATTTCCTATAATGAGCGGAGAGAGACATATTACTGCCGGATCGTCTGAAATATATCCTTTGGATATGCGCAAGCTGATGTCACAGATATATGTACGTTCCCTGAAAACAGATTTCAGAGGGACTGAATTCGCAGGGGAACCTCTTGAAGATGTCAAAATATATCTGACAAACGTAAGTGCCTCCTGTCCGCTCTCCGGTGCGGAAAAATACAATCCGGAATCGATCATAAACCTCGGGGCACTGGATATGGATGCAATTGAGGATTTCAAGGATATTGCACTGATCGTCCAGGATATAGGAAAGGTTGATTCAAAAGGATTGTCACGTCCGGTATCCCTGTTCTGCTATCCTTCCGACCACGAAACGGAAACGGCAGGTTCACCATTCACAAGGCTTGTCATAGAAGGATGCATCAGAGGCAACAAATATTATTATCCTATAACAATCAACCGGGATGACGGACATATCGGCATAGAAAGGAACTGCCGGTACATCTATGACATCACAATATGCAGATCAGGGACATCCGACCCTGACATACCCGTCAGCATTGAAGACATAATGATATCAGGAGAAATTGTGCCCTGGACAGAAAAGGACAACGAAAACATAAGATTTTAGGCCTATGAGAACAAATGCCTCAATTTTAGCTGTGGCAGGGATTATACTGCTGTCGGCATGCTCAGGACTGTCAGATATGAAACAGGCTCCTGTCTCTGCCGGATCCTGCAACACCATTGTTTTCAAAAGCGGGGACTTCATCCAATCAAGGTCCTCATCCGATCCGGACGAGATGAAGATAAGCGATATGAATATTTTTATATTCAACCGTGACGGTCTGCTTGAGCAAAAGATATATCTCCGTGCATCAGAATTTGAAAATACAGGCAAAGGGCCAGGGCATACGGTAAGGCTGCTGAAAGACTGCCGGTATTCAATATACGCCTGTGCGAACACAGGTTTTCCGCTAAAGTGCAACAATCTCCAGGAACTGCTCGAATACAGATTCCATTTGGCCTATCCTGACGATTACAGACAGGGTATGCCGATGAGCGGGCTGAAAAAGGACTACACTGTAAAAGATGACGAAGACATTTACGTGCCTCTGAAAAGAAATATGTCAAAGGTTTCGCTCCGCATAGACAGGAGCAGACTTGACAAAGATGTTGAATTCAATGTCAGGAATGTAGTGGTACACGGATGCCCCAAAAGCATAAACATGTTCGGAGCCAGCAGGGCTGAGTCTGAAGATGACGTATTCATCACCGGATTCAACAAGACAGAAAACGGCGTCAGTCCTCTGAACAGGAATACACAGGGACAGACAAGCGGTGAAATAAGCCTATATATGCTGGAAAATCTCCAGGGTAAACCTCTCGGGGAAACACACGGATATGAAGACAAGTTTTTTGAGCCGGGTGATCCTATGGCCAAAAGATGCTCATATATAGAACTGACAGCGGACTATATCTCAGACGATTATTATTCAATTCCCGGTAAGGGGCTTGTCTACAGATTCTATCTTGGTGAAGGTCCTTCGGATTTCAATGTCGAGAGAAACTGCCACTATCATATAACAGTGATACCGGAAGGAAGCGGACTCACCGGAAGCGGCTGGAGGGTAGACAAGAGAGGCCTGGAATACAAAGATGAAACCTATATGAAAATTTCTCCAGGCAATTATATACAGGGCAAAATCGGGGACAGGATACACGTCCGGTGCGAATACAAGCCTTCATTTGCACCGTTTGACATCGGCATTGAAGAGCTGGAGTACGACAAAAGACGCGGAATCTACGACTACAGCATAGATGATGACGGCAAAGGAGTGGTCCTCACCCTCAAAGGAAGCGGAAGCGGGCTGCTCTATATGGAAGCCGGAGAACCTGTAAACGATAGTGCAGTTATAGTAGTTGTAGTGGACCAGCCTTAACGTCCGCGATGGTACATCAAGCGCAGCCTTGACAGCCAGGCACAGCCTTGGTCTCAACTGAATATGATTGCCATGATACGCTCCGTTGCCCCTCCGTTGTCCTGACAATATTCATAGGCCGTACGGCTCAGTTCTGAAAGCCTTTCAGGATCGGCTTTCAGCCCTTTGTACCAGTCTGCAAGCTCCTGTCCCATTGAGGCAGGAGTTGCGGCACCAAGAGCCATCAGCTCAACAAACTGCAGGTTTTTGTCATACAGAGGTCCCATAGATACAGGCATACCATAGACAGCCGCTTCTATGACACTATGAGGAAGAGTCGTAAATCCTCCTCCTACAAAAGCGGCCTCACCATATCTGTAGAGTTTTGACAGCATACCTATTTTATTGATTATAAGCACCTGCGCTTCTTTCAGAGATTTTTCCGCAGATTCTGCAATTGAAGCATCAGATGAAATGAAATCATCTTCCACTTCACTGTAGACGACAGTTTTATTCACCACCGATGACTGTATACGCCTTATGGGTACCATATCAAGTTCGTGAGGCACTACAAGCACCTTGGCATCCGGAAAGGCATTTATCAGAGGTATCACAACATCGTCATCCTTCTGATGCGTACTCCCTGCCACAAACACCTTCCTGCCGCAGCTCCAGCAGTCTACAACAGGATTGCTCCATTCCTCTGAAGCTATACTGAGCACCCTGTCAAAGCGCGCATCTCCAGTCCTGACGGCATTCCGGCATCCTGACCTATGCAGAAGTTCAAGAGTTTTGCCGTCCTTGACCATTATCGCCTTATAGCTGTCTCTGAGCAATTTGCGGTATATGCCTCCATACCATTTCAGATAGGGTGAAGCCTTGACAGCCCTTACTGACATTATATAGGTATCAATACCGTTTTTTCTCAACTGAGACAGATAGTTGAACCAGAATTCACCTATAGTAAATACAGCCTTTGACGGTCTTACAGCATTGACAAAACGTCTTGCATTGGAAAAGGTATCCATAGGGAGATAGAAGACCCAATCCACGACCGGCCAGTTCTTGCGCACTTCATACCCGGATGGAGAAAAGAAGGTCAAAAGTATCTTCCTGTCAGGATAACGCTCCCTTGTCGCCTCCATTACAGGCCGCGCCTCCTCAAACTCCCCCATCGATGCGCAATGGAACCAGATTATATCATCATATCCCCTTACGGCATCTTCAATACGTCTGATACAGTCCTTGCGTCCGTCTGCAAACAGTTTCAGCTTCGGATTCCAAAGCGAGGCAACCCTGATAAAGAACCAGACTATATAAATCAATATGCTATACATAAAACAACATTATAAAATCACGGGCACAGGCCACAATACACAGAAACAAAAGAATACTACCTTATATACTCCGCGGTAAATGTACCGCCTTCGGCAGCCAAGTCCTCAGGAGTGCCTTCAAATACGACCTGACCTCCCGCATCACCGGCATCAGGACCCAAGTCAATGACCCAGTCCGCAGCTCTGATCACATCAACATTATGCTCGACAACCACAACAGAATGGCCTTTTTCTATCAGGGCATCAAAAGACCTCAGCAGTTTCTCAACATCATAGAAATGAAGTCCTGTGGTAGGTTCATCAAATATGAACATTATCTTCTGCTCTTTCGTCTTTGTCTGCGCACTGCTCATCGAAAGGAAGTATGCCAGCTTTATCCTCTGGCTCTCGCCTCCGGACAAAGTGCTGCTGCTCTGGCCAAGCTTTATGTAAGAAAGTCCGACATCAACAAGCGGCTGGAGCCTGTCCGCGATACGTCTGGACGCGGCATCCCCCTGGCTTCCGAAAAATCTGATGGCCTCATCCACACTCATATTCAGTATATCGTCGATATTCTTCCCCTTATACCTGACTTCAAGTATATCCGGCCTGAATCTCTTTCCTCCACAGGCTTCACACAGCATAGTGACATCAGCCATAAACTGCATCCCGATTTTGACAAATCCTTCTCCCTGGCACTCGGGACAACGTCCTCCGTCCATATTGAAAGAGAAATGGGAAGGCGTGAAACCGTTCAGCTTGGCATAATGCTGTTCAGAAAGAAGTTTACGTATGTCGTCATACACCTTAAGGTATGTCACAGCATTTGAACGGGAACTTTTACCGATAGGATTCTGGTCCACATATTCCACCTGAGTAATCCTGTCAAGATTTCCGCCGAGTCTGCGGAAGGTTCCCGGAGCCGAACCGGTCTGGTTGATATGCCGGAAAAGAGCCGGATACAGAATATCTCCAACAAGGGAAGACTTGCCGCTTCCGCTGACTCCGGTCACAACCGTCAGCACACCGAGAGGAAACTTCACGTCTATGTCCTTAAGATTGTGCTCCATCGCCCCTTCGACGCTGATATGATAGTTCCATCTGCGCTTTGTCCTCGAATACCTGCTGCGGCGACCCGTAAGATACTGGAAAGTAAGCGACCTGTCCATCACATTATCATCAATACTGTCTCCGATACGTCCTTTGAACACGACTTCTCCTCCATAGATTCCGGCCTTGGGACCTATGTCTATCAGAAGATCCGCCGCACGCATTATTTCCTCGTCGTGCTCCACTACAACGACAGTATTTCCTATATCACGGAGGCGTTTCAGCACCTCGATCAGCCTTTCGGTATCACGCGGATGCAGTCCTATACTCGGTTCGTCAAGAATATACAGAGAGCCTACAAGCGAACTTCCGAGAGCCGTCACAAGATTGATCCTCTGGCTCTCTCCTCCTGAAAGAGTATTGGAGGCCCTGTTCAGAGTAAGATACGAAAGCCCCACATCCCTGATATACTGAAGACGCGAAACTATCGCTTCTATAGCCTTGGACGCTATGCTTTTCTCATATTCAGTCAGCTGGACATCCTTAAAGAAATCCAGCAGCTCATCCACATTCATCGACAGGAGTTCATTTATATTCTTTCCTCCCACCCTCACATACAATGCGTCTTTCCTCAGCCGGCTTCCTCCGCACTCACGGCAGACTGTCTTGCCGGAATAACGGCTCAGCATATATTTGTACTGGATCTTGTATTTGTTTGATTCCACCCAACGGAAGAATTCATTAAGTCCGATGATCGATTCATCCTCAGTCTCAGCCTGATATCCTGTCCATATAAGATTTCTCTGCTGCTCCGTCAGATTGTGATAAGGTTCAAATATAGGTATTCCATATCTTGAGGCGTTCTTGACAATCTGATCCTTGAACCATCCCATTTTGTCACCCCTCCAGCACGCAATAGCACCGTCATATATGCTTTTGCTTTTGTCCGGGACCACAAGGTCTTCACTTATACCTATGATCTTCCCCAGACCGCCGCACACAGGACAGGCACCGAGAGGACTGTTGAAGCTGAACATATATTCATCAGGTTCACTGAAGCTCATCCCGTCAGCCTCAAAACGGTTGACAAACCTCTTCATCTCCGTACCGTACACGTACATCGTGCCATTTCCCTTGTCAAATGCAGACTGTATGGAAGAATGCAGACGGGTATTCATATCTTCACGCGCAGTATCATCCATATCAGAAGCCGCAGGAATCCTCAGGCGGTCAATCAGAAGATAAAGTTCATCAGGAAAATCACCGGAGCCGGACATCTTCATAATCTCCTCTATCCGCACCACCTTATCGGTAAAGAAACGGGAATACCCTTCCTCTTTCAGTCTGAGCATCAGCTCCACCTTGTCTTCCCTGTCCTTCCAATCCAGGTCTGCAAGCAGATATACGGTATCACCGGCTTCGCTGAAAATATATTCCATCACGTCATTGACGCTATGGCATCTGACTTCCTCTCCGGACACAGGCGAAAATGTACGTCCTATTCTGGAGAATATGATTCTCAGATAATCAAATATTTCAGTAGTCGTGGCGATTGTGGAGCGCGGATTTCTCGTATTGACCTTCTGCTCAATGGCTATTGCAGGAGGTATGCCGTCAATCAGTTCTACATCAGGCTTGGACATCCTGCCGAGAAACTGCCTTGCATAAGAAGAAAGGCTTTCGGCAAAACGCCGCTGTCCCTCAGCAAAAAGAGTATCAAACACAAGAGATGATTTTCCCGATCCGGAAATTCCGGTCACCACGACAAATTTACCACGAGGGATTTCTATCGTTATATCCTTAAGATTATTGACTTTAGCCTTTTTTATCAGAATATTTCCTTCATCCGCCATATATAATACACATTTCTAAGCATCATACAAATATAGCAAAAGCTGAGAGCAAAACGTCAAGCTTGCTTGTAAGTTTTGCCGAAGTGCCAGCGTATATATGTCCGTCAGGACAAATATAGCAAAAGTCGAGAGCAGAAGCAAAGTTTACTTTAAAACATCCGGTTTTACAATAAACGGCTAAGCCGAGACCAGAGCGTATATATGAGCGCAAACTCAAATATACGAAAATTTGCATTTCATATTATCGTCTATACTCAAACATATTGCCGAAGACAATTTTTCAGAAAAAACATAAAAAAACTCAACAAAAATTTGGAGGTTGAAAAAAAATGCGTATCTTTGCATCCGCAATTGAGAAACACAGTTGCCTTTGACAAGACTGGTGCGGTAGTTCAGCTGGTTAGAATACAGGCCTGTCACGCCTGGGGTCGCGGGTTCGAGTCCCGTCCGCACCGCTCAAATCCCTTCAGAAATGCTTTCTGAAGGGATTTTCTTTTGTCCCCCTCGGACCATCAAACGATATAATTGACAAAAACGGTTGGTGAAACCATTGTAACTTGATTATATTCATA
>ERZ778514.794-NODE-794-length-26537-cov-10.078053_pt1 | contig 26537 bp, 22 predicted proteins | sample MGYA00510344_ERZ778514 | MGnify/ENA primary metagenome ERZ778514 (study PRJEB29527, sample SAMN07138968) | mouse gut metagenome | material: feces | host: mouse | place: China:Nanjing | collected 2016-01-25 ...
TATATAGCGGAAAAAGCGTAATTTTGTAGTGTTATGCTTGATATGTTAAGATTTTCACGCAAGCCCTATAAGCTGGGCCTCGTCCTCAGCGGGGGCGGGGCGCGCGGTTTTGCTCATGCCGGAGCGTTGATGGCTCTTGAGGAGATGGGGATTCGTCCCAACATCATCGGAGGTGTGAGTGCGGGCTCGGTCGTGGCGGTTATGTATGCCGCGGGCATGAGTCCCGAGGCGATTATCAAAGCGTTTTCCGACATCAAGTTTGGCGACTTTGCCGAGCTTGCCGTGCCGCGCGACGGCTTTTTCTCTATGGACGGTTTCCGTAAATTTCTGCGCAAGCGGATACCCTACGACGACATCTCCCAACTGCCTCTTCCCACGGTAGTATGTGCCACCGACCTGCTCGACAGCAAGGCCGTGGCATTCAGCGAGGGCAGCATCGTCGACTGCGTATCGGCCTCGTGCAGCATACCCATCGTGTTCAAGCCGGTCAAGATTGACGGCGTGACATATGTCGACGGCGGAGTGGTGGCCAATCTCCCCGCCTGGGCCCTGCGTGAAAAATGCAAATATCTCATAGGCATCAACTGCTCGCCCATGCCCCGCCGGGGCAAACCAAAGTCGATACTCGACATCGCCCAACTGACATACGACTCACTGGTCAAAAACAACGCTCAGGCGCAGATGGAGATGTGCGACCTGGCAATAAGCATCAACGACATCGCCACATATAAAGTATTCAACCTCAAGGAAATCAATAGAGTCTTCCGCTCTGGCTACGACTCAACGATGCTCGCTCTGCTCAATGCAGGCTTCGTCAGACCAGCCTCGGTGCGCAAGACCTGAAAAACACACTATATACGATATTTTCTTACCTGAAATAATTATGGATTGTAAACCAATCATCTATCAGTTGTTCCCCCGCTTATTCACCAACACCAATCCCAACTGTGTGCCCAACGGCTCCCTCGCGCAGAACGGCTCGGGCAAGATGAACGACATCACCGACCGCGTGCTCGCCGGCATCAAGGAACTCGGCGTGACGGCCGTGTGGTATACAGGCGTCATAGAGCACGCCACCAAGACCGATTATAGCGACAAGGGCATCACGCCTCCCGACAATCCCCACGTGGTCAAGGGTGAGGCCGGCTCGCCTTACGCTATCAAGGACTATTATGACGTGGACCCCGATATTGCTGTCGATGTCGACAACCGTATGGCCGAGTTTGAGGCTCTCGTGGCCCGCACTCACGACGCCGGCATGGAGGTAATCATCGACTTTGTGCCCAACCACACCGCCCGCAGCTATCACTCCGACGCCGCTCCCGCCGGTATCGAGGATTTCGGCGCGCACGATGACACCAACATGTTTTTCTCTCCCTCCAACAATTATTATTACATCACCCGCCAGCTTTTCGCCCCCTCCATCGACCTGGGCACCGGCAAGAAGGCATACATCGAATTTCCGGCCAAAGCTACGGGCGACGACTGCTTCTCGGCCTTCCCGGGCGTCAACAACTGGTATGAGACCGTGAAGCTCAACTATGGCCGCGACCCGCTCAACGGCAGCGGTCACTACGACCCCATACCCGACACATGGTTCAAGATGCTCCACATACTCCGCTTCTGGGCATCGAAAGGCATTGACGCCTTCAGGTGTGACATGGTGTTTATGGTGCCGCTTGAGTTCTGGCAGTGGGCCATCCCCAATGTCAAGGACCGCTATCCCCACGTCAGGTTTATCGCCGAGATTTATGACGTGCATCTCTATCGCGACTTCATCTTCACCGGCGGTTTTGACTACCTCTATGACAAGGTGAATCTCTACGACACTCTGCGCGGCATACAGTGTGCCAACTACTCCGCGGCCACCATTACCAACTGCTGGCAGACAGTCGAGGGCATACAGCCCCATATGCTCAACTTTCTCGAAAATCATGACGAGCAGCGTTTCGGCTCCAAATTCTATGCCGGCGATCCAGCCAAGGTGATACCCTCACTGGTGGTAAGTTCAATGCTCTCGACCGGCCCCATGATGATTTATGCCGGACAGGAGTTGGGCGAGCAGGCCACCGACTCGGAGGGATTCAGCGGATATGACGGCCGCACCACCATCTTTGACTACTGGAGCATCCCCACGCTGCGCCGCTGGTATAACGACGGCAATCCCGACGGTTCGCTCCTCACACCGCGAGAGCGTTGGCTCAGAGCCAAATATGCGAGCATCCTGAGGCTCTGCAACACGGAGAAAGCCATTTCGCAGGGCCGATTCTTCGACCTTATGTATGTCAACTATCAGAATCCCACGCTCAACCCCCACCGTCAGTATGTGTTCATGCGCTCCTATGATGGCGTGACCCTTCTGATAGCCGTCAACTTCTCTGCCGACTCGTGTGACCTCGCCATAAACATACCGCTTCACGCCCTCGAGATGCTCAACATCCCCGAAGGCCGCGTGAATGCCCGTGAACTCCTCACCGGCGACACCGACGTCAAGTCAATATCGTCTACCGAACCATTCTCGACAATGATACCCCCCTACAATGCCGTCGTGTGGCGAATCCGTCACAAAGACGTGAAATAACCCCCGGGGAGGAGATACAAAGCGACAAAAGGAGATACAAAAGGACAAAAGACTCAAAAGAAACAAAAGTTTTTTTGTTTTTCAGGGCTATATAAGTTACAGCCTATAAATAAAAAAACTTCTGTTTCTTTTGAGACTTTTGTCCTTTTGTATCCCCTCCCTCCGAGAGAGAGATTATCGTCCTGTCATTCTCAGGAGTGTGGGGAAGAATCCGTGGCGTGACTCGCCGAGCATGGCGAGAATCAGCTTCTTGCGTATGAAGTAGGGTATTATGCGATATTTGCGACGCAGACGTATGTATTCGGGAGTGTTGCGTATCTGCCACGTGCCGGCAAAGTAATGTATGGCATGCGTGCGCTCTGTGATGCATCCCGGATAGCGCGAGTAGGCATACGAATCCTTGGGGCAGAAATATTCGCGGGGATACACTGTCACTAGTTCGGGAAAATCCTGATGGGTGTTGTCAGGGCGCAGTCCGCGCTCAAGCATATAGTCTGTCATTACGGCCACATTGGTAGTGGTGTCATGTGAGCCGTCGGACTTCACAAACCGGCGCGAGGCATATGCCTCGAGATTCTCGCGGGCATAGCGCGCATCCTTTTTCGCACCCATGATGCCGGTAGTGACATGGCGTGTGTCCTCAAATCCCGTAAAGGCCGTGTGATGGAGAAATGCGTCGAGCGGACGCACTATCTCAACATCCGTGTCGAGATACACGCCTCCCTCGGTGGCGAGTGCGTAGAGCCGCGCCACGTCCGACACGAAGGCATATTTGCCCGCGTCGTAGGCCTCGCGAACATAAGGATAAAGGTCGAGGTCAAAGTTGCTCTCGTTCCACTCTTTTATCTCATAGTCGGGGCAATGTCTCTTCCATGTCTCGATATAAGCGAGCGTGTCGGCAGGAAGCGGACGACCGCCAAACCAGCAGTAATGTATCTTCTTGGGTATCAACGTGAGGTTTATATTAAGGTGATTATCGGGGCCGGAATCAATAAATAGCGATGTGCCACTGGGGATGTTGATGAGAAGTTGGTTGCAAAATTATAAAAAAAGAATGGGAAATCGGAGTGATTGGCCCTTTGCTGGCCAATTTTTACCGTTTCCCATTCTATATTATGTCAGACTCTTGTCTTAGTCGCGGGGTTCGCGGCGGGGACGATCACCGCCTTCACGACGGGGACGGTCGCCTTCGCGGCGGGGACGACGCTCACCGCGGTCGCCGCCCTCACGACGGGGACGCTCGCCACGGGGTGCGCGCTCGCGCTCTACGTAGCCTTCGGGCTTGGGCTGGAGCGCACGCATCGACAGGCGATACTTGCCGGTCTTCTTGTCGATTTCAATGAGCTTGACCTCTACCTCGTCGCCTTCCTTCAGGCCCGAAGCCTCCATGTTTTCGAGACGCTCCCATGAGATTTCAGAGATGTGGAGCAGACCGTCGCGGTTAGGCATAAACTCGACAAACGCGCCAAACTCGAGTATCGAGCGTACTTTGCCGCTGTACACCTTGCCCTCCTCGGGCAGCTCTACGATAGCGTTGATCATCTCGAGAGCCTTGTCGATCGAGGGCTTGTTGGCTGCGGCCACCTCGATATATCCGCCATCGGGGATTTCGTCGATGCTTACGGTCGCGCCGCTGGCCTCCTGGATGCCCTGGATGACCTTTCCGCCCGGGCCGATTACAGCACCGATAAGCTCCTTGGGTATGAGCATGGTGACGATGCGGGGCACGTGGGGCTTGTAGTCCTCGCGGGGTGCGGGGATGGTCTCCTCGATTTTGTCAAGGATGTGCAGACGTCCTTCCTTGGCCTGGTTGAGAGCCTTCTCGAGTATCTCATAGCTCAGACCGTCCACCTTGATGTCCATCTGAGTGGCGGTGATACCCTTGCGTGTACCGGTCACCTTGAAGTCCATGTCGCCGAGGTGGTCCTCGTCACCGAGGATGTCGGAGAGCACTGCATACTTCTCGCCGTCAGAGATGAGACCCATGGCGATGCCGCTGACCGGACGCTTCATCTTCACGCCTGCGTCGAGCAGCGAGAGTGTGCCGGCGCATACGGTGGCCATCGACGAGGAGCCGTTGCTCTCGAGGATATCGCTCACGATGCGGCATACGTAGGGGAAATCATCGGGGAACATGCGCTTGAGGGCGCGGTGGGCAAGATTGCCGTGACCCACCTCGCGACGGCCTACACCGCGGGGTGCGCGGGCCTCGCCGGTCGAGAAGGGGGGGAAGTTGTAGTGAAGGAGGAAACGCTCGCGGCCCTGGTTGAGCACATCGTCGAGTATCTTCTCGTCGAGCTTGGTGCCGAGGGTCACAGTGGCGAGCGACTGGGTCTCGCCGCGGGTGAAGACGGCCGAGCCGTGAGGTCCGGGCAGATAGTCGGTCTCACACCAGATGGGGCGTATTTCGTTGGTCTTGCGGCCGTCGAGACGGATGCCCTCGTCGAGCACACAGCGGCGCATGGCCTCTTTCTCGACGTCGTGATAGTAACGCTTCACCAGTGCGGCCTTCTCTTCGCGCTCTTCTTCGGGGAGCGAGTCGATATATTCGTCGCAGATGGCGTCAAAGCTCTCCATGCGCCAGTGCTTGTCGGCACATCCGGCCTTGGCCACTGCATAAGCCTTGTCATAGCATTTCTCGCGCACGTCCTTGCGGAGCTCTTCGTCATTGACCTCGTGGCAATATTCGCGCTTTACGGTCGCGCCGGCTTCCTCGGCAAGCTCCATCTGAGCCTTGCACTGCTCCTTGATGGCAGCGTGAGCCACACGCAGTGCCTCGAGAAGATCGGCCTCGCTAACTTCGTTCATTTCGCCTTCCACCATCATGATGTTGTCATAGGTGGCACCGACCATAAGCTCCATGTCGGCCTTGTCGCACTGCTCGAAAGTGGGGTTGATGACAAACTCGCCGTCAACGCGGGCAACGCGCACCTCCGAGATGGGGCCGTTGAAGGGGATGTCGCTCACTGCCATGGCTGCCGATGCGGCGAGTCCGGCCAGAGCGTCAGGCATATCTACACCGTCGGCCGAGTACATGGTCACCTGCACGATGGTGTCAGCATGGTAATTGTCGGGGAAAAGGGGGCGCAGAGCGCGGTCTACAAGACGTGAGGTAAGAATTTCGTAGTCACCGGCACGGCCTTCACGCTTGGTGAAACCACCGGGAAAACGTCCGTTGGACGAGAATTTTTCTTTATACTCGACAGTAAGAGGCATAAAGTCAACACCTTCGCCGGCCTCCTTGGCCGAGCATACTGTAGCGAGGAGCATGGTGTTACCCATGCGGAGTTCTACCGCTCCATCGGCTTGCTTGGCCAGCTTACCCGTCTCAAGGGTGATTGTACGGCCATCGGGCAGCGCGATGGTTTTTTTGATTGGATTCATAAAATGTTTTTAATTCAGCTTTTGTAATTTCTTCGTTTTTGCAGCTTAAGGGGGTGTGGAGGCGGCCTTGGCGCGGTCAATATCTCATGCCTCACCGTCGGGCGAGTCCACACGGATTTTGCAAAGTTAACAATTATTTTTCAAATATTTAACAGGCAAAGGCTTAATAATTCAAAAAATCCACGGTGGATGATTGAAATAAGACAGGGTTCGGCTTTGAGAGTGCCTCGCGAGACCGCTGTTCGTTATATGCTTCATCAAAGTTATGTATCAATGCCGACAAAGATTAAGAGAGAGGTTGTGCCTGAATTTTGATGAATTTTGATGGTCTAATGAACTATTTTTGTCTGTTTATGGTTGACAAGTGAGAGAAATTTTGTAAGTTTGTCAACTAAAAAATGGAGCGGTAAAAATGATGGATACCAACAATATATTTGGAAGAAGACTTAATCAGGCACGTCTGATTAATGGCTTTACTATGGAAAAACTGGCTCAGTCGGTTAATCCTTCTGTCTCACGTCAGGCAATCAACAAATATGAAAAGGGTCTGTCAATGCCCGACAGCCGGATGTTGATCTCTCTTGGCAAGGCTCTTGGTGTAAAACCGGATTATTTCTTTCGCCCGTTTACGGTAGAGGTTGACAAAGTGATGTTTCGCAAGAAGAGTAAATTCTCTGAGAAAGATGTATTGTCGGTAAAGGAGAAGGTACGCGAGAAACTGGAGCGTTATCTTGAAGCCGAACAACTAAGCGGTGCCACATCCTGTTTCAATCTCAAAAAGTTGTCTGTATCAATTGACTCAGACGCTGTTAAAATCGCAAATGACATACGAAATGCTCTCGGTCTTGGAGTTGTAGGCATATCAAACGTAATTGAAGTCTTGGAAGATAACGGCGTTAAGATTATTGAAGTCTCGGAAGATGATTCCTTTGAGGGATTGAGCGGATATGCAAATGACAATATCCCGCTGATTGTCATAAACTCTCGTCTTGACAATGAGCATAAGAGATTTACGCTGCTTCACGAACTCGGACATCTGATTATGAAGTTTGGTAATGAGCTGTCGGCCAAAGAGATGGAAAGTATGTGCAATATCTTTGCCAGCGAGTTGCTCTTGCCTTCGTCCGTGCTTATTGAGCGTCTTGGCAGAAACCGCCATGACATATCTCTTGCCGAACTGACCGACATACAGAAGCAATTCGGCATATCGGTTGATGCCATTATGGCCGCTCTCTACCGTAATAACGTCATCACCGGCAGACGCTATGAGGGTTACCTGAAGAAAAAAAACAGTTATCCCGATTTTCGCAATCTGGTAGAGAAGTCAGTTTCTATTCCGGAAACCTCCGGACGCTTTGTGAGGATGGTTTACCGGGCTCTTGCTGATGAAATCATATCATTGGGCAAAGCCGCAGTTTTGTTGAACACATCGGTTGACAGCGTAAAAAATCATCTTCAACTTGTCTGAATGATGGAGATAATAGTCAACGACACAAATATTTTCATTGACATGTTCAGCATCGGTTTGTTGCAGCCTATATGTGATTTGCCATACAAGATACATACCGTGGATTTTGTGGTTGCGGAATTGATTGATGATGAACAGAGGCAAGCTTTTGATGAGCTTGTCGACGATGGCAAAATAATTGTCAATAGCTTCACTGCTCAGGAAGTGATAGAGATTGTCGCGGAGCATTCATCTGTTTCCAGCAATTTATCCATTCCGGATTGTTCCGTGTGTTATTATGCGAAAAAACACAACGTGCCTATGCTTACCGGAGACCGTCGTCTTCGTCATCATGCCGAACAACTCTCTATCGAGGTGCATGGCATACTCTTTTTGTTTGATGAGCTGGTGGCCCATTCGGTTATAACCTCTACTGACGCTGCCAAGAAACTTGAAGCATTAATGACATTAAATTCCCGATTGCCTCAGGCTGCCATCAGAGAGCGGATTGAGAAATGGAAGGGCCATTGATCATTTTGACTCTCTACAAGATAATATAAAAAGTACAGGAGCCTGTAATATCTGACTCCTGTACTTCTGTTTTATTTCCCGGTAATGGTGCCGGGGACCCAGTTGTGGCGTATGATGTTGCTGCCGGCGGGGCCGTCGGGAAGTTTCCACCATTCGCTCTGCCAGTCATTGAAGCCGGTATAGACATCGCGTATGAACTGTCTCTCGCGGGGCCATTTCCAGGTGTGAGGCACAAGAAACATCTGCGGAGCCTCATATCCTGCCTCAGACGCATCCTGTGTGGGCGCGCTTATGACGTTGTAGTCTTGACCGTTGCGATATACCCTGACTCTGAATCCGCCCATGTTGGCGTCGTTTGCTCCGGGGGCTCCGGGTACGGTCGACATGTCGGAGAGAGTGAAGTTTTCGTCGACCTCTATTTCGATTGATTTTCCGGGTCCGTTCCATCCTGAAGCATTGATGATGGTGCTATGAGGACGGTCGGAGCCCCACCAGGAGTGAAATTCTCCGTCGTTGGTGTCTTCGGGCGTGAGAGTATAGTATGTGATGCCGTCGACAGTCTCGACTTTCGATGATGAGTGCGAGGTCTGGCGAAAGCGGCTCTCGAGATAGACGGGCAGCGTACCGCCCGAGGCAAGTGCTGTGACCGTGGCTTTGCTCTCGCCGGCGATATGGGTGACGCCAAACACCACGTCGTTGAAGTCGAAGTCATATGTGCCGCCAAGGTCCTCGCAGGCTATTATCCAGTTTTGCCCGACTGGTTTGTTGGGATTAAGCTCTTCGCGATCATTGACAAAATTGCCTTTGACGCGAAACAGCATGTCGTTCATGTCGTGGTCGCTGCCGTTGACGCCGTCGTTGGTGCGGGCGAAATAGTCTTCCACTCCCATTATGATGTCGCCGCCCCAGGCATAGGTCACGAATGGAGTCCAGGGGTCCTGGGCATTGGGGCCCGGGATATTGGTCGACGGTGATGTTGCCGACGAGTGGCTGTGGCCGTGGGCGTTGAATACGTTGCCCAGATATTTGTTGAGCAGCGGGCGTGAGAACGAGATGCGTGTATGGTCAATCTGAAATCCTGCCGAGCCGTCTTTCTGCAACGCATACTGGCCGCCGTTGATTACAAAAAAGGCCACGTGTGTGCCGGCCGGGAAAATGTAGCTGCCCTGTTGGCCGGGACGGAGTGTGACGCCGTCGGCATCAAACTGGTCGGGACGGAAGTAGACGAGACGATAGTTGGCCGAGCGGAAGCGGGGATACTGATTGTTGCGGTCGGCGGGTGCCTGACCGTTCTCTACTTCGCTTTCGGCCTGGTCGACCATGCGTGTAAACTCTCCGCAGTGTTGCCAGTTGTCGCTCTTATCCTTGCCTTCGTCATCGCCCGACTGCACGATATTGTCATAGCCTATGGTGGCAAGGTCGGTGAGCGGTCGCCATGTGCCGCCGGCTTCCTGCTGTATCAATATGTTGGAGTGAGGAAAGGCGCGGTAGATGAGTATGAATTTGGGCTTTTTGAGCAGTGTCTCGGCAAATTTGTCGGGGTCGCTGTCATGAAGCGAAGCCTCTTCGTCGGTGTAATAGAAGTAGCCAAACGAGTTGAAGGTGCTGGCGCAGCCGAAGAAGTAGTCGAGCGACACTTCTCCTGCTTCTTTTAGCTCGTAGTCTACACCGTCGTCGGGGCGCAGTTGATCTTTGAAGCGCATGAGATTACACTGGTTGGTGCTCTTGTCGACCTCTTCGTGAAACACTCCGCTCTTCGAGCCTACGAGCGATATGAGATCGTGGGCCGAGTAGCCTGTCATGTCGTAGTCATTGTAGGGTGACAGGGCATGTGTGCGGTATGAGTCCATATCGGAGACTCCGGGCGATGTTGTCAGTCCGTAGAGACGGAATACGTCGGATAGATTGGCCTTGCCGCCTGAGGTCTTGTGGCGGTAGGGATTCTCCTTATAGGAAATGCTTTTGATTTTTACGTTATTGCCGGCTATTTTGGTGCCCGGCTGCATCAGGTCTCTGAGCCTGCTCTCGTTGATGTGGGTCGTGAGCGAGAACGCTCCTTCATTTATCACGATGTTGCCGCTGCCGAAAATGTCGCTGTTGTCTCCCCGCTGCATCGAAAACATGTGTTGTCCCTCGCCCGGGTTGATGACCTGGGCGGAGATAGTGAGCTCGATATTATTGCTGTTGACGTTGCCAAACATGCCTGCGAGCGAGAGATTGTTGCTCCATCCGCCGAGGTCCCATCCGTCATCGTCGCTCCATGCCATGTGGATTTTGTCGGGGTCGATGTTTGCGTCGGGATTGCCTATCATTCCGGGCTGTTCATAAGCGAGACCCTGGATCTGTACCTTGTTAAAGGTGATGTTGGTGCCTTTGATTGCCAGCGGATATTCGCGCAGTTTCGCCACATCATCCTGGTGCAGTTCAAGTGATGCTGAGAATTGCTCGTTACCTTTCTCGATGACACAGTTGCTGGTCAGTATGTCGATTCCATTCCAGATATCATTTGGATCGGTCTTATATTGCAGTATGAACGTTCCGTCTGTTGACGGGTCGGTCAGGCTGCCGCTGACAGTGACTTTGAAGTGGTTGGTGGGATTGGAGTTGAATTTTTCCGTGCTTCCGCTCAGAGCGTAGGCCGCGCCCCAGTCGCCGCTTTCATGCGTTCCGCTCCATAGTTCATGTACTGTCTCGGTGTCGATGCCGTCGGGAGGAGTGAAATCGTCCTTGACATTCTCGACGGGAGTCCATAGGCCGAGTTTTTTCCAGAAGTCACGGTTGTAGTCTTCGTCGGTGAGAAAAGTGCCGAGCGCACCGTTTGACGTCAGGTCATAGGTATATATCTGATAGTGGCTGCCGCCGGTGGGCTCGTCGGCGCGTGAGCCGCGGGCGGTTGTGCCGATGTGCATACGGCCGTCATTGATTGGGGCATAGGCTCCATAGACTGTTTTGCCGTCGGCATCTGTTGCTTTTACATAAGCCAACTCGAGCGAGGCCGGAAAATCAAACGAAAATGTAGTTACCGTTGCCGGAAATGACGCCGCGATGCGACATCCGGGTGTAGTCGGCCATGCTGTGTAGACTTTTATTTCAGTAGCTCCGGCTATTGCCGATGGGTTGATGTCGGCGGTGACACGTGACGCGGAGTTCCATCCTTGGTCGGAGCGGAAGGTGCCGAATTGTTTGATAAATTCGCGGGTGTAGAGTTCCTTGTCGGGAACCTCGATTTTGTCGGCTGTGCATGATGCCAACGTCAACGCGAGCGCGGGTAACGCGCCTGCCGCAAAGCGTAAATATGTTTTCATAATATAATGTAGTTAGGTCCCGTGTAGATAGCAGTGGGGATTTACATTAGTGTTTTGGAAGGTCTGTGGTTATGTCAGGTAATATCAGTAGCCGTTAGATTCTAAACAGTAGAGCCCGGAATGGTATATATCTAACAAATTGTTATTAATTGCAAATGTATGTATAAAAAATATTCACCCAAACAAGGTTAACGTTTGTTAACTGTAAAAGCGTGATATAGGTCAAAAAATAGGCTTTTAAGTACAATAAGCGGCTGTGACGGATGATAGAAAAGTACTCATAAAATAGCGACAACCGATATGTGGGTGTCACATGCCGGTTGTCGTTATGAAGCAGTGGAGAGGAAAGAGACGGTCGTGAGAAAATATCACACCCTTTTATTTCCCGGTGAGGGCGGTGGTGAGGCGGGTGAGGGCTTCGGTGAGGATGGCGCGGGGACAGCCTACGTTGAGGCGCATGAAGCCTTGGCCGCCGGGGCCGAACATCTCGCCGTCGTTGAGTGCCAGACGTGCCTTGTTGACAAAAAGGTCGATGAGTGCGTCGTGGTCAAGACCGAGTGAGCGGCAGTCGAGCCATACGAGGAAAGAGGCCTGGGGACGCAGCGGACGGATGGCGGGCAGATGCTCGCGACAGTAGTCGATTACATAGTCGATATTGTCCTGCACATATGAGAGCATGGCGCGCCGCCACTCGTCGCCTTGTGTGAAGGCCGCCACGGTGGCTATGGGCGAGAAGATGGTGGGCTCGTTGAGCTCGTTGGCCTGAAGCCAGCCGTAGAACCGTTCGCGCAACCCTGCGTCGGGCACGATGGCATAGGAGCTGACGATGCCGGCTATATTGAAGGTCTTGGAGGGTGCGCCAAAGGTGATGCTGCACGCGGTGGCCTCGGGCGAGACGGATGCGAATGGTATGTGACGGTTGTCCCACAGAGCCATGTCGGAATGTATCTCGTCGGAGATGACTATGATGCCGCGGCTGTGGCAAAATTCGGCCAGCCGATGCAGGGTGTCGCGGTCCCATGTGATGCCGGCGGGGTTGTGGGGATTGGAGAGGATGAGCATGCGGCATTTCTCGTCGGCCACACGGGCGAGATGGTCAAAGTCCATGGAGTAGGTGCCGTCGGGGTTCTCGCGCAGGGGATTCATCACCACCTGACGGCGGTTGCCTTCGGGGGTAAGGCGGAAGGGATGGTAGACCGGCGGCTGGATGATGACTTTCTCGTCCTCTTTGACAAACACGTTGATGGCCATGCCGATGCCCTTGACAATGCCGGGAATATAGGTGAGCCATTCGCGCTCCACCTGCCATCCGTGACGGTCGGCGAGCCAGCGCATCACTGCGGGCCAATATTCCTGAGGCTCGACGGTGTAGCCGAAGAGCGAGTGGTCAAGGCGGCGGCGCAGGGCGTCGGTGATAAACGAGGGGGTCTCGAAGTCCATGTCGGCGACCCACAGGGGGAGCAGATCGGGACGGCCGTAACGTTCGCCGAGCACATCGACTTTGAGTGCTCCAGTGTCGCGGCGGTCAATTATTTTGTCGAAATCGTATGTCATGATGTCGCTTGCTTAGAGGGTTGGGTTTAGTGCCTGCACTATGTCGTCATAGAGGTCGTCGGGGTCTTCGAGACCTATTGATAGACGTATGGTGGTGTCGAGTATGTCCATGCTGTCGCGCTGCTCCTGAGTGAGCGGTCCGAAGATGGTGCTGGCCGGGTGTATGGCGAGGGTCTTGTTGTCAAAGAGGTTGGTGGCGCGGCGTATGAGTTTCAGACGGTTGATGAAGTCATAGCATACGGCCTTGTCGGCAAGGTCGATGGTGAGCATCGCACCGCCCGTCGGGCCAAACTGCCGCACGGACAGGTCGTGATAAGGATTGTCGGGCAGACCGATGTAATTGACCTTCACGATGGCGTCGACCGACCGTAGGCGTCGGGCCAGTTGGAGGGCGTTGGAGGCCTGTATGCGGTAGCGGGCGTCGAGAGTCTCGAGACCTATGGTCTGCATGTAGGCCACATGGGGGCTCATATAGGCTCCGAGGTTGAGGAGCAGCTCTTTACGCATGCGTTGGGCAAATCCCTGACAGGTGCCGTAGTCGATGACGAGTCCGCCGAGCGATGTCGCACCGCCCGAGATGTATTTGGTGCTCGACACCACCTCGATATCCACGCCGAGGGCGCGGGCGTCAAACTGAGTGAACGGTATGGCCGTGGTGTCGGCTATGAGCGGCACACCGTGGCGGCGGCATATGGCTGAGAGCGCGCCCAGGTCGGCCACCTCCATCTGGGGGTTGGTGACAATCTCGAGATACACGCAGCAGGTGTCGGCGTCGATGGCGTGCTCCACTTCGTCGGGACGGGTGAGGTCACACAGGCGTGCTCCCACACCGAAGCGGCTCAGTGTTGAGGTGATGAGCAGATAGGTGTTGCCAAACATGTGGCGTGACGTGACGATGTTTTTGCCGGCTCCGGCTATGGCCATGAGTGTGTTGCTGATGGCTGCCATGCCCGAGGTGAAGGCGATGACGTCGGCCGCTCCGGTGAGGGCTTTGACCTTGTTTTCAAAATAGATTACCGTGGGGTTTGTCACGCGCGAATAGTCGGGAGCGTCGATGCGGCCGCAGAAGGCGTCGGCCATGACTTCGGCATCGTCAAACTCATAGGCCGCAGTGTGATAGACCGGCATGCTCAGCGCGCTGTAGGCGTCGGGGCTCTGAAAGGCCGTGTGTATGGCAAGAGTCTGTTTTTTCATTACAATGTGATATATAATGGACGCAAAAATAGCAAAAAATTTCATGAATTTGCGTATTTTTGCGCTATGAATAATTCCAAGGATAAAATCAACAAGACCAATGCGGCCCGTCTGCTTGACAAGGCCGGCATAGACTATGGTCTGATACCCTATACGGTCGACCCCGACAATCTTGCGGCCGAACACGTGGCCGAGGAGCTGGGCGAGGACATCAACTGTGTGTTCAAGACCCTCGTGCTGCACGGCGACAAGACAGGCTATTTCGTGTGTGTAATTCCGGGCAACATGGAGGTCGACCTCAAGAAAGCCGCCAAGGTGGCCGGGGCCAAGAAAGCCGAGATGATACCGATGAAGGATCTGCTCGGCGTGACCGGTTATATACGCGGAGGCTGTTCGCCCATCGGCATGAAGAAGCCTTTCCCGACCTATTTTCACTCCACCGCGCTCGATTACACCGATATTTATGTGTCGGCCGGAGTGCGTGGCCTGCAAATCAGGATTGCACCTCAGACACTCATAACTTTCTGCAACGCCACGGCGGCGGACATAGCCGTAGAGAAATGAACGGATTTGGTAAGATATTTACCTTCACCAGCTTTGGCGAAAGCCACGGTGAGGCCATCGGCGGCGTGATCGACGGCATGCCGGCCGGAGTTAGGATTGACCTCGGCGCTGTGCAGCGCGAGCTTGACCGCCGCCGTCCGGGCCAGTCGGCAGTGACCACGGCCCGCAAGGAGAGCGACACGGTCGAGGTGTTGTCGGGGCTTTTTGAAGGTGTCACCACAGGGTGCCCCATAGGATTTATAATACGTAACGAAAACCAGCATTCCAACGATTACGAGCAGTTGCGCACGGCTTTCCGTCCCTCGCATGCCGATTATACTTACACTGCCAAATATGGTCTGCGCGACCATCGCGGCGGCGGACGCTCGAGCGCGCGAGAGACTGCCACCCGTGTCGTGGCCGGAGCCTTTGCCCGCCAGGCGTTGGCTCATTACGGCATCACCGTCCAGGCCTACACCTCGCAGGTGGGCAACATATGTGTCGGAGAGGACTACACCGCGCTCGACCTCGGTCTCACCGAGTCCAATCCCGTGAGATGTCCCCATCCCGCCAAAGCCGCCGAGATGGAGCGGCTCATTCTTGATGTAAAACGCGAGGGCGACACCATAGGCGGCATCGTCACATGTGTCATAAAGGGTGTGCCCGCCGGACTCGGCGACCCCGTGGGCGGACGCCTCGGCGCACGTCTGGCCTCGGCCATGCTCAGCATCAATGCCGCCAAGGGCTTTGACTACGGCATGGGATTTGCCGGAGTGGCCATGAGGGGCAGCGAGGCGATTGACCGCTTTGCACGCGACGGAGCCATGCCTCCCCGCACTCTCACCAATCATTCGGGCGGCATACAGGGCGGCATATCCAACGGCGAGGACATATATTTCCGCGTGGCCTTCAAGCCGGTGGCCACGTTGCTTCAGGATGTCCCGACCATCGACACCGAGGGCAACCCCGTGGTGTGGAAAGGGCGCGGCCGCCATGACCCCTGCGTTGTGCCACGCGCCGTGCCCATAGTCGAGGCCATGGCCTCCATAGTATTGCTTGACGCTCTGCTACTCAACCGCGCAGCAAGAATCTGATGAAATATTACAGGGATTTTTCTGATTTCCTTGCCGTGCATTTTGACGGCAAGATGCAGAAGCTCTCGGTCGACGCCGGCTTCACGTGTCCCAACCGCGACGGCACCGTGGGGCGCGGCGGCTGCTCCTACTGCAACAATGTCTCCTTCAGTCCCGGTTATTGCCGCGACCGTAAGGGAGTCGCCGCCCAGCTCGAGGAGGGCAAACGGTTTTTCGGCCGCAAGTATCCCTCGATGCGCTATCTGGCCTATTTTCAGTCCTACACCTCCACCCACGGCTCTGACATCGACCGCCTCATGTCTCTCTATGAGGAAGCGTGCGGGGTTGAGGGGGTCGACGGGGTGATTATCGGCACGCGTCCCGACTGCATGCCCGACCGGCTGCTCGCCCGTCTGAGCCGGCTGCCGTGGGTCATGGTGGAGTATGGGGCCGAGTCGGCCTGCGACGATACCCTCGCGCGTGTCAACCGTTGCCACACCTGGGCCGACACGGCCGATGCCGTCAGGCGCACTCACGATGCCGGTCTGCCGGTGGGTCTGCACCTTATCAACGGTCTGCCCGGCGAGGACGAGGAGACGATACTCGCGACGGTCGATGAGGTCAACCGTCTGCCCGTCGACGTGGTGAAGTTTCACCAGTTGCAGCTCATACGCGGCACCCGCATGGCCCTTGATGTGGAGCAGGGTGCCTATGACATACACCGCTTCACCCCCGAGAGCTATGCGGCCTTGTGTGCCCGGCTTGTCAGGCGTCTGCGCCCCGACATAGCCGTAGAGCGGTTTGTATCGCAGTCGCCACCAGACCTGCTCATATATCCGCGCTGGGGCCTCAAAAACTACCAGTTCACACAGCTTGTTAATAAGATATTATCGGTTACACCTTAAATAATGTATTATGGAAATAATCAATTTTGCCGACAGGCCCTCTCTCGTGAGCCAATATATGACCGAACTGCGCGATGTCAACGTGCAGGGCGATATGATGCGTTTTCGCCGCAACCTTCACCGCATAGGCGAGATAATGGCCTATGAAATCTCCAAGCGGCTCCACTACTCCAAGGCCGAGATTAACACTCCGCTTGCCTCGATGCAGAGCGATGTGCTCGACGAGCAGGTGGTGTTGGCTACCATATTCCGTGCCGGCATACCGTTTCACCAGGGTTTTCTCGACTATTTCGACCGTGCGCAAAACGCTTTCGTGTCGGCCTATCGGAAATATCGCGAGAAGGAAAATTTTGACGTGTTTATCGAATATATCGCATCGCCCCGTCTCGACGGCAAGACTCTGATACTGGTCGACCCCATGCTTGCCACAGGTTCGTCAATGGAACTAAGCTATCGCGCCCTGCTCACCAAAGGCACTCCGGCCAACATACATGTGGCCTCGGTTATAGCCTCGCAGGACGCCATTGACTACATTCGTGCCACTTTCCCCGAAGAGAACACCACCGTATGGGTCGGAGCCATCGACCCCGAAATCAATTCTCATTCCTACATAGTCCCCGGTCTCGGCGACGCCGGCGACCTCGCCTACGGAGTGAAGGAGTAGTGTCAGAAGTTTAAAGTGTAGAGTTTAAAGTTTAGGGCATTCCGGATACATGAAGCGTCCGGGCTGCCCCTTATATTTGTATGGTGTGTTAATAAAGGTTAAATAATTGGGGGGGGTAATTTTTTGCGTACATTTGCGAATGTTGATATTCTTTAACTTTTTAAACGGGAATATCAATAAAATAGCTGTGATTAGAGTGATAAACCAATCAAAAATGAGTGTAAGATGAAAATATTAACCTTTTTCAATTACTCATGGAGTGATGTCGTGAATGTTTAAGCTACGTGAAGAATTGTAAAATATAATCAACAAACCACATTATCAATTCAGTATTTTTATGATTAGAAGGATTTTTGCAAGTGTGCTGGCTGTGCTCGTGGCATTGCCGGTGCTGTTGGCGCAAGGGCCGGTAGTCATCACGGGTAGGGTCATATCCACCGATGACGAGCCGCTGCCGGGCGCGACGGTGAGCGTGGTAGGTACAAAAGATGCTACCGCTACCGATGTCGACGGTAATTTTACACTCAGGGTGCCGGCTACGGCGACCGACAAAAAGATACAGGCCACATACATAGGTATGCGTCCGGTCGAGATGGCCATATCAGGGATTACCGGCCCTGTGGTGATACGTCTTGTGGATGATGAGACCCGTCTGGACGAGATTATCGTGACCGGTTATACCACTCTGAGCAAAGAGAGGGCTACAGGTGCTTTCGGCACTCTGTCGGCCAAGAAGCTCGAGACCAAGCTCGCTACAAGTCTGGCTGACCGCATAGAGGGTCAGATGGCGGGTGTGGTGGTCAATAAAGACGGCTCTATGAGCATACGCGGCCGTGCCACGCTCAATGCCGAGACCGACCCGCTCGTGGTGGTGGACGGTTATCCCACCGAACTTAAACTTAGCGAACTCAATCCCGACAACATCGCCAATATAACCGTGCTTAAGGATGCCGTGGCTGCTTCAATCTACGGTTCACGTTCGGCCAACGGTGTAATTATTGTGTCGACCAAGCAGGGACAGGAGGGCAAGATGCGTCTGAGCTATCGCGGCACACTCAAAGTGCTCCCCAAGCCCGACCTCGACTATCTGCATATGGCTAATGCGAGCGACTATATCGATGCCGAGCTGGAACTGTACAATCAGAATCCCGGCGGCACTACGATAGCGCGTCGCGGCACCATGAGCGACGTCAGCAAACTGATAGCTTTTCAGAAGGCTGGAATGATTACGGAAGCAGAGTTTGACAGCCGCATCAACGCGCTGCGTCAGAATGATTTTCTTGCCGACATGAAGAAATACATGTTCCGCACCGAGCTGACTCAGACTCATAATGTGGGCATAAGCGGAGGCACATCCACCAACCGTTACAATCTGGCTGTAAATTATACCAACACCAAAGGCTCGTTTATCAACACTCACAGCAACCGAGTGATCATCGACCTTAACAACGAATGGAAGCCTTTCAGATTTCTGACCGTGGGTATCGGCACGAGCATCTCTTATTCGCGTGACCATGCGCCCAACACCGGATGGCAGATGTACACCAACTATAATCAGTACATACGTCCCTACTCGCGGCTCTATGATGATGCCGGCAATCTCGCCAACATCTCGCCTGTATCGTATGCTTCCGAACAGATGTATGCCGGCATTTCCGGGACCAAGGACTTGTATTACAATCCTATACAGGATGCCTATGACTCATATAACAAGACTGTCAACTTCGGCGCGCGCATCAATGGATTCATACGCTGGAATATCATCGACAACCTCAATCTCGAGGTAGGCGGCAACTGGAACCGTTCCAACTCCACTTACCGGGCCATCTACGGGGCCGACAGCTATGTGATGCGCAATGCCTACAACAGTTCGACTTCGCTTGCCAATCCCACCAACCATTACATACCCGACGGTGATGCCATCGACGAGACCCGTTATTCGCGCGAGGACTGGACATTGCGTACACAGTTGTCCTACTCCAAGAGTTTCGGTCTGCACCGCGTGAGCGCGCTTGCCGGTAACGAGGTGCGCCGCATATCGTTTGACAACAACCAGTATGAGACACGCTACGGCTATAATCAGACAGCCGGCTCGTTCTCGCCCGTCAATATCAAAGACCTCAAGGGCGGAGCCTACAACAGTGACATGGTGGGCGGAGGCGCAGGTGTGTCGCCTAACTACGGAGCCTATACTCTGCGTGACAACCGTTTCGTGTCGTGGTATTTCAACGGGTCATATGAATACAACAACCGTTATCTCGTGAGCGGCAGCATCCGTGAAGACCTTACCAACTTTTTCGGCACCGACCCCAAATATCGCCATAAGCCGCTCTGGTCGGTGGGTGCTACATGGAAGATAGCCAACGAGGATTTCTTTGACGCCCCCTGGGTCAACCGTCTCAATCTGCGTGCCTCATATGGTGTGAACGGTAATATCTCGCTCTCCGAAGGTCCCTATCTGATACTCTCGGCCGGCAGTTTCAACCCGACCACCGGCGGTGTGTCCAACGGCATTGCCTCGTTTCCCAACAACACTCTGCGCTGGGAGAAGACCAAGACCACCAATGTCGGTGTGGACTTTGATGTGTTTGACAACCGTCTCGGTGTGAGTCTTGATTATTACTACAAGAAGTCGACCGACATTCTCGCTCCCGACTCGACCGACCCGACGACCGGCACCAACCGCATGACCAAAAACCTTGGTGCCATCGACAACCGCGGCATCGAAATTTCGCTCCATGGCACACCTGTACGTACACGCGATTTCAGTTGGGACATGATATTCAACATGAGCCTTAACAAAAACAAGGTGCGCGAATATAATGTCAACCGCCAATATCCGACAAGCTGGGCTTACAACACGCCGATACATGCTGCCGGCTATCCGATGTTCGGCCTCTTCGGTTTCCGTTATGCCGGTCTCGACAACCAGGGTCAGTGTCAGATCTACGCACCCGACGGCACTGTCAAGCTGGCTACCAACTGTGACCTCGACGATGTGATATATCTCGGCACGAGTGTACCCAAGACCGAGATGTCGTTTACCAACAATCTGTCATATAAAAACTGGGACCTCTCCTTCATGCTCGTTGCCAAGCTCGGCCACAAGTATCGCAAAGACGTCTTCCAGGGCTCCAATATCAACAGCCGTTATGTCGGACAGCGTTGGCAGAAACCCGGCGATGAGGCCCACACTATATATCCCACACTCAAGTCGTGGAATATGGACCTCTTCTACTTTCCCTATACCGATATATGCATCGGCGACGCGAGCTATGCCAAACTGCGCGATCTCACGCTCTCCTACACATTTGACCGCGCGCTTCTCTCGCGCATAGGCATGAGCGAGGCCCGCATCTATCTCCAGGGCCGTAACCTGTTTTGCATCACCGGCAAGGGTGTCGACATCGACCCAGAGACAATGGAGATGGACTATACGGGCGGCACAGGCGCGGCTACCAACCTCGGTTATTCGGTGCTGCCGCGTTCGGCCGAGTATTATGTAGGTCTAAGTTTCAGTTTTTAACCTCATTAAGACTAATATAATGAAATCAACCAAATATCTGCTGCCCCTCGTGCTTCTCGGAGCCACGGTGGCATCATGTGATGACTATCTCGACGTCAAGCCTGTGGGCAAGATGATACCGACCGAGGTGTCACAGTTTGAGAATCTTCTCAACAACACCAATACGCTTGATTATTTCATGATGGACAATAACCGCAACTGCTGCTATGCGATGCTCGGCGACAACTTGTGTCTGTCATACAATCATGCCCATTATCAGTACACACCGTCGCATCCCAATCTCGAGATGCTTGCGGCCTATGTGTACTATGACAAACTCGTGCAGCCGACCACCACGCCGTTTTTCTGGTCATATGGCATATATCGCGCGGTAGCGTATTTCAATAACGTAATCGACGGCATCGAGAGTCTTGGTGTCACCGACGATTATTCGATGGGCGTGGTGGCCCAGGCCAAGGCCGGACGTGCGTGGGTGTATCTTTACGGCGCGCTCACCTATGGTCCGATGTATGACCCGGCCGGTCCCAACGACACTCCGTGTATACCGCTGCGCACAAGCGGTGACCCGACTGTGGAGAACGGGCCTCTGGCCACCACTCAGCAATTGTTTGATCAGGTGAAAACCGACCTCGACTTTGCCTGTGCTTATGCTCCAGAGTATTCGGCCAATGCCTCGCGTGCGACACGTGCCGCCGCCTATGCTCTGCGCGCCGAGTATCATATGTATACCCGCAACTGGGAGTCGATGCTTGCCGACACTCAGGAGGCCTGGCGTCTGGCTCTCGCATCGAAGGGATCGGTGGACAAACTTATCTACAATTTCAACGATTTCTATTACGAGCAGGTATCCGACATTTCTCCCGAGCCGGGAGTCGACCCGCGCGTATACATGGAGCTGCGTGGGCCTGACCTTGATTTTGAACTGGTGGAAAACCGCGAGAACCTGTTCTATCGCACTGCTCCCTCCGGCTCTTTGGCAAGCCGCTATTATCCGTCAGACGACTGGAACTCCATCTTTGACCGCGCTACTGACAAGCGTTGGGATCTATTCTCGCTTGCCGATACAGGCTACTCCATCAAGCAGGGTGATGTGACTCATGACGACGGCATTCAGATAATCTATATGCGCAGTGACCTTATGTCGACCACCACAGGCATCACCCATCCTATACTTCTGCTTGAGAAGGCCGAGGCCGAAGCCCGCACCGGGCATCTCGGTGATGCTCTCATCAGTCTCAACACTCTGCGCAAATATCGTTACACAGGTGATGACACTGACCTGCCGGGCGGCGCGTCGCTAAGCCGGGACGACCTGCTCAACGAGATTCTGACCGAGCGTCGTCGTGAGCAGCATATATCAACGTTTGTGCGCACGGTCGACATTAAACGTTATGCCTACGACACGGGTAAACCGTGGTGTAAGGAGGTCATAGTGCATAAGATTGGCGATAAGGAATATCGCGCGCCTGTCAATTCGACGGTGTTCAACTCGATTAATATCGACAATGCCATACTGCGTTACAATCCGCAGTGGGGCATATCTCCTTCCTCAGAGCCTTACCAGCCCTACAATCTGCTGTGAATAAGGCGTTGAAATTCTTTTAATTCCGGCTTCGCGATGCTTCTTGTCGCGAAGCCGTTTTTTATGTTGGGGGGTGATGGTATTCTTGGGGCGGGAGGTTATATTTTGCGCCAGCGGGCTTTGGCGCGGGCTTTGCGGTCGACGGCCCGGCGTATGCGACGTGGCAGCTGAGGGGTGTCTTCGATGGTTTCATCATCTTCAGCCGGCGTGGCCAGTGTGCGGGGTGTGACTTTGGCTTTGGCAGTTGTTTTAGGATGTTTGCTGTCAGTGGAGAGAGGTGTGACTCCGGCAGTCTTGCGGGGCTCGGGGGTGGTGGATTTTCTTCGTGCACGGGAGCGGGCTTTGGCGGAGCGGGAAATGGCAAGATCGATTTCAAAACGCAACATCGCGAATGTCATGGCGCAGTCGGGGGGAAGGCCGCGGTCATATGTCTCGCGGTTGCCGTCAAGATAGCTGTCAAGAGCGGCAAGCATGGCTTTACGTTTGGTGCTGTCGGTGATGACTGTGCTGATGCGCTCTACAAATCGGGCATAGGCTTTCTGCGATACGGGACGGAGGTTGGCTGACTTTTTCATGACAAATGCGGTGTTAAAATTTATACCGCAAAGTTACTGTCGGAAGTGCGCCAAAAGGTGCGATAATGTCGCGTTGTGTGTATATAATTATGGGGGGATACAAAAGGACATAAGTCTCAAAAGTAACAGAAGGTGTTAATTGTCTGTAAAGCAATATGCTCAGATATTAAAAGCCTTCTGTTACTTTTGAGACTTATGTCTTTTTGTATCTCTTTGTGTGACGCCTGTCTATTCTCTCACGTAGTGGGGCATGTCGGCGGGGATAGGCATTGAGATTTCGACTAGTCCGCCGACGGTGCCGTCGGGCTTGCGCCAGGCGGTCTGATATATCATTTTGCGTATGCCGGCTTTCTCGATGGTGTAGCAGTTCTGGCCGCCGGTGTCGAGGAGACGGCGTATGATGCCGATTGACCGCTCGTTGTGATAGTCGAGCAGGTTGTGTCCGATGAGGTCGCCGTGTCGGGCAAAGGTTTTGCGTGAGAGTGTGTTCATATAAAGAATGTTACACTCGGCGTCACACACTGTGACGGCACAATTCATGTCCATAGCCCAGTCGGGGACTGCGTTTCTATACTCTTCCATAGTCATATTTTTCGGCAAATATATCGCTGTTATGAGATGAGAATTATTGTTCCGGGGTGATTATCAGGCTGTCGAGCGGACGTTTGGGCACGCATTGTTCCGACTCGGGCGAGCGGAAGTAGCGTATGTCGCCGTCGGCCGGCAGGGGAACGATGCGGGCGGTCTCGGCCGGATAGCCGAGGGCCACTACATAGAGCGGATTGAGGTGGGAGGGGACACGTAATGTCTCGGTCACTATCCGTCGGTTGAACGACTTGATGATGCACGCGCCTATGCCGAGGGCTGCGGCTCCGAGCGTTATGGCCTGGAGTTGCAGGCCGTCGTCGCAGAGACAGTCGGACGTAAGCTCCGTGTCGAGACATTGTATTAGATAGGCCGTCGGACGCTGGTCGGGCGACGGGCCGTCCCAGTCTTTGTAATATCCGGCCCACGCGAGAGCCTGAAACAGTGTGTCGCACTCGGCCTCGTCGGTCACCAAGCGATAGCGCAGCGGCTGGAGATTGCGGCCCGACGCGCAATAGCGCGTGAGGTCGACAAGGCTGCGCAGAGTGGTGTCGGTGACGGGACGCGAGCGGTCAAACCGGCGTATGGACCGGTCTGACTCAAGCAGCGATCTGAGTGTGTCGAAGAGCTGCATCAGAGTCCGAAAGCTTTCTTTACACTGTCGACCGCATCGAGTTTTTCCCAGGTGAAGAGTTCGACCTCTTTCTCAAAGTCGGGCTCGTAGCGCGAGTGGAAATGCTTGGTCACGGTGCGGGGCTGACGGCCGAGGTGGCCATAGCTTGCAGTCTCGCGATAGATGGGCTGACGTAGGTTGAAACGCTTCTCGATGGCGTAGGGGGTCATGTCGAAGCATGGCATCTCCTTTACGATGTCGGCTATCTCCGAGTCGGTCATGCCGACACGGGCGGTGCCGTAGGTGTTGATGCAGAGGCTCACGGGTGCGGCACATCCGATGGCATAGGCCACCTGCACGAGCACTTCGCGGGCCACTCCGGCTGCCACGAGGTTTTTGGCTATATGGCGAGCAGCATATGCTGCCGAACGGTCAACCTTGCTGGGGTCTTTGCCTGAGAAGGCACCGCCTCCGTGGGCTCCCCGGCCTCCGTAGGTGTCGACGATGATTTTGCGGCCGGTGAGACCGGTGTCGCCGTGCGGGCCGCCGATTACGAATTTGCCGGTCGGGTTGACGAGCAGTTTCACGTCATCGCCGATGAGGGCTGCGACCTCGGCGGGAAGCTGGGCCTTGACGCGGGGGATGAGTATCTCGCGCACGTCATTGGTGATGCGCTGCTGCATGGCGAGGTCGGCCTCGGCCTGAGCTTCGGGGCTATTGTCGGCGGGACGGATAAACTCGTCGTGCTGTGTGGAGATTACTATTGTGTCGACGCGCAGAGGACGGTTGTTTTCGTCATACTCTACAGTGACCTGGCTCTTGGAGTCGGGGCGCAGATAGGTGAATATGCGTCCGCGCTTCTCCCAAGTCATGTGTTTGGCCTCGCGGCGTATGTCGGCCAGCTCGCGCAGCAGACGGTGGGAGAGGTCAAGGGTGAGAGGCATATAGTCGGGGGTCTCGTCGCATGCGTAGCCAAACATCATGCCCTGGTCGCCCGCACCCTGAGCCTCGGCCTCCTCGCGCTCGACACCGCGGTTGATGTCGGCACTCTGCTCGTGGAGGGCGGAGAACACTCCGCAGGCCTCGCCGTCAAATTTCAGCTCGCTGCGGTCATAGCCGATGCTCTTGATGACCCGGCGTGTCACGTCCATGAGGTCGACATAGGCGTTGCTCTTGACCTCGCCGGCGAGCACTACCTGACCGGTGGTTACGAGGGTCTCGCAGGCTACTTTCGATTTGGGGTCGCGCGCGAGAAATTCGTCGAGCACGGCGTCGCTGATCTGGTCGGCCACCTTGTCGGGGTGTCCCTCCGAGACTGACTCGGATGTGAAAAGGTATGTTTTCATATCTGTATAAAAAAATTTCGAAACAGTGCCTCGGGTATAATCAGAGGGGGCGGCCGCTTCGAACATTTTTCCCATCCGTCTCCCGGCCGGTCATAGCGGGCCACGGAGCGCGAGATGTATGTTATCTCTAAAAAATAAAGTGCAGTTTTAGCATTTTTGTAGAGGTTGCAAGCAGCCAAATTTTTCCTCTTTTCCCTAAGGACGGTGCAAAGTTACGACTTTTCAGCGAGACTATAAAACATGTGTGGATAAAAATTTATTAAAAACTGTGTCCTTAAGCCCGCTAAAGATCATAACCCTAATCGGTGATGTCTTTTGGCTCGTCAGTTAGTTCGCGGATATATTTTTCAATAATAGGAGATATTGCAGGCAAATCACTTTCAATGGTTTCCCATATAAATTTTTCTTCGATAAGATAATATCCGTGTACAAGTATGTGTCGCATTTTTTCCATGTAGGCCCATGGCAGCTCGGTGTGAGTATCTTTAAAATCTTTAGTGAGTTTATAGGTTGCCTCTCCAATGATTTCGATATTTTTCACAAGGCCGAAGAAAAAAGTCTTATCCTGCATGAACATATTTTTGCCCCAACGGTCAAGTGAGGTTTTGGTGCGTTGCAGGGCTTGTAATATATGTTCAAGTCGTTCCTTATCTCTGACTGTCTCTCTCATATATAAGTATTCTGTCATGCATGGCCGTGGGTCGGGCAAAGTCCATAAGGCCTTGCTCCGACACAAGGTCAACCTGTCGGTTTACAAGTTTTTCGAGGTCAGTGATAATACGTCCCACAGTCAGAAGACTTATTTTCTGGTCATAGTCGTATGACACCAGTATGTCAAGATCGCTGGCCGGAGTTTCCTCGCCACGTGAGCATGACCCGAATATCCAGGCTCTAAGTATAGGCTGAGTGGCCAGATATTTCCTTATCATAGGCAACAGTTTTGACAGTTCGGCGTTAATCATCACATGTCTGTTTTTTGCAAAGATAATTACTTTGTGGCTATTTTGTGACTATATGATGGACTAAATGCTTGAATTAATATAAATTAACTAATCCTTAATTTCTTCTTGGGGTGTGTAGTGCTCCATGGCCCATGATATGAGGGCGGTGAGATGGGGCATGAGGGTGT
>ERZ778514.800-NODE-800-length-26405-cov-12.695560_pt1 | contig 26405 bp, 21 predicted proteins | sample MGYA00510344_ERZ778514 | MGnify/ENA primary metagenome ERZ778514 (study PRJEB29527, sample SAMN07138968) | mouse gut metagenome | material: feces | host: mouse | place: China:Nanjing | collected 2016-01-25 ...
CTTTCATCGTTAGGAATTGCGACGGATTTTTTGTAAATTTAGGTAAGCAGAACGGAGCAGCAAGCCAGTTGCCGCCATGAATGGAGAAGTTAGTACGACTATCGTACATCTTTTAATGATAACCGGGCATCATTAACCGCATAACCACTTGTTTCATAGTATGGAGAATGTTCACATGAACATAGCAAGGTGTCTTTTCGGGGTCCGAAAAGGTTTTGGGGAACCGGCGTCCCACCAAAACAACCTTGCTATGCAGGATATTTCTCCAAAGTCGAATATCCCTCGATGAAACTGCCGTTGGCTCAGGCTCCGCGATGCACTCACCACACATAATCCACTTTTTTATGACTAATTTCACCAAAGGCGGACGACCGCCACTGATCGACCGATGCGACCACTGCGTCAAAGTACGGTTCAACAATGCCGAATGGGATGAGCTTACCCGAATGATGGAGAGAGCCGATATGACCGTCAAGGCCACGTTCATCAAACAGCTTATCTTCGGCAAGCCATTCAAGGTACTGATAACAGACAAAAATCTGTCGGTTTACTGCGCCAAGCTCTCCGAGTTCTTCGCCCAGTACCGTATGATTGGTGTCAATTACGACCTCGTTGTGAAAACTCTCAGGGAGAATTTCACCGAAAAGAAAGCCATGACACTTCTCTACAAGTTGGAGAAAGCGACAATCGACCTCGTGAAAATGACGGGGGAGGTGAAGTCTTTATCGGAAAAATTCGACGAACGATGGTCGCAAAAATCTCAATAGGCTCATCGCTCTACGGTGCTCTCTGCTACAACGGAGAAAAGGTGAACAAGGAGAACGGACGCATCTTAGGCTCGAACAAAATCATCATTCCGGTTGACGGCAAAGCCGACATCGGGCAGATGGCTGAGAACTTCCGTCTGTTCATGCCGAAGATGGGCAAGACTAAGAAGCCCGTTCTTCATATCTCCCTGAACCCGCATCCTGATGATAAACTGTCCGACCAAGACTTTGAGATACTCGCCCGCGAGTATCTTGATAAACTCGGCTTTGGTGAACAACCTTATGTTATCTATAAACATGAGGACATAGACCGCCACCATATCCATATCGTTACGGTCAATGTCAACGAGGATGGCAAGCGGCTCAATCAGGATTTTCTCTACCGGCGCAGTAAGAAAATCACGACCGAACTGGAGGAAAAGTATCATCTTCACAAGGCGCAGCGTGAGAAAATTTCTCCCGATACTCCGATAACCAAGATTGATCCGAATGGCGACATCAAGCGACAGGTTGCCAATACGGTCAAGATGGTTGGTATGCGCTACAAGTTCCAGACTATGGGCGAGTATAACGCCATTCTTGGACTTTACAACGTGAGATGTGACACAGCCGACGGACGTGTCAACGGGCGCGAGTATCACGGTCTTGTCTATTTCGCCACCGATGATAACGGCAATACAATCGCCAATCCTCTCAAAGCGTCACGACTCGGTAAGTTTGCAAGCCGCACCGCGATAGATGGACGTTTCGAGAGAGCCAAAGAGAAGATAGATGTTGCACCGACAAAACGTAAAGTTGCAGATGTTCTCAACCAAGCCTCCGGCAAAGATGATTTCGTTGCCAAGCTCAAGGAGCGCAACATAGATGTTGTTTTCCGCTACACCGATGAAGGACGCATCTACGGCGTGACATTCGTTGACCACGACACGATGACAGCCTTGAACGGCTCCCGCCTCGGCAAAGAGTTTTCGGCAAACGCACTCAACGCACGGTTCAGTCAGCAACAGCAGACAACAGAACAAGCACCGATTATTCCGGTTATTCCTGCCACAGAAGATACACCTCAAAGTCAATCGACATCATCGGCCGGAACTGCACCAGCTCCAACACAAAGTCAACCTATCCACAGCGACAGCGGAGATTTTGACTTCACATTGCCCGGCCTTGACCTGTTCCAGCCGGGGCAGTCGTTCAATCCCGACGAGGAAGAATTCCGACGCCGTATGCAGCGTAAGAAAAAGAAAGGGCATCGCCCGAAATTTTAACCCCAAATACATTTTATTATGAGCCAACAGGAGGATGACCTCAGAGCGTTGGCGAAGATTATGGATTTCATGAGGGCGGTGAGCATCGTCCTTGTGGTTGCCAATCTCTACTGGTTTACCCGTTTGGAAACCGTCGATAGCGGTTGGTTCTACAATACAGTCCATAAAATCTGCGTCAACTTCAACCGCACATGCGGACTTTTCAGCACAACATTCAACGCCAAACTTTTCGCCCTTATGCTCCTCGCCCTCTCGTGCTTCGGCACAAAGGGCGTGAAGAACGAGAAGATAACATGGCTTCATATCGGCATTGCTGTAACCATTGGCATATTGCTGTTTCTTCTCAACTGGTGGATGCCGGCTATCGGCTGGAGATACACCTATATTATTACTACTGTGAGCGGATATGTGTGCTTGCTGATGGGTGGAATATGGATTAGCCGCCGTCTGAAGAACAATATGATGGACGACCGTTTCAACGACGAGAACGAGAGTTTCATGCAGGAGACACGACTGTTGACAAACGAGTATTCGGTCAATCTTCCCACAAAATTCTACTGCGAGAAGAAACTGCGCCGGGGATGGATAAATGTTGTAAACCCGTTTCGAGCCACAATCGTACTCGGCACACCCGGTTCCGGCAAATCGTATGCAGTCATCAATTCGTTCATTAAACAGCAGATAGAGAAGGGCTTTGCGGCATACATTTATGATTTCAAGTACCCTGATTTATCGACGATTGCATACAATCATCTGTTGATGCACCGTGATGGTTACGGCAAAATCAAGCCGAAATTCTATGTGATAAATTTCGATGATCCTGAGCGCAGCCACCGCTGCAACCCAATTCACCCGGACTTCATGACGGACATAGCCGACGCTTATGAGAGCAGCTATACCATAATGATGAACTTGAACCGAAATTGGGTGCAAAAACAGGGTGATTTCTTTGTGGAGTCTCCGATTGTGCTGTTCGCTGCAATCATCTATTTTCTCAAGCTCTACAAGGATGGCATCTACTGCACTTTCCCACACGCAATAGAGTTGCTCAACCGCCGATATGAGGATTTGTTTCCCATCCTCACCAGTTACCCGGAACTTGAAAACTACCTTTCTCCGTTTATGGACGCATGGCAGGGAGGCGCGGCAGAGCAGTTGATGGGTCAGATTGCATCGGCGAAAATCCCGCTGTCGCGCATGATTTCACCGCAGCTCTATTGGGTAATGACCGGCGATGATTTCACGCTCGACATCAACAATCCGAAAGAGCCGAAAATCCTCTGCGTGGGCAATAATCCAGACCGCCAGAACATCTACGGCGCGGCACTTGGACTATACAATTCCCGAATTGTGAAAATCATAAACAAGAAAGGGATGCAAAAGTCTGGTGTACTGATAGATGAATTGCCGACCATATATTTTAAGGGCTTGGATCAGCTCATTGCCACGGCACGAAGCAACAAGGTTGCCGTGTGTCTCGGCTTTCAGGATTTCTCACAGTTGAAGCGTGACTATGGCGACAAAGAGGCGGCTGTTGTGATGAACACCGTCGGCAACATCTTCTCCGGGCAGGTCGTGGGCGAAACCGCAAAAACACTATCAGAGCGTTTCGGAAAGGTGTTGCAGAAACGGCAGTCAATCTCAATCAACCGTCAGGACATCAGTCACTCTATCAACACGCAGATGGATTCGCTCATACCGCCGAGCAAGATTTCCACTCTCACTCAGGGTATGTTTGTCGGCGCGGTCTGCGACAATATTGACGAGCGTATCGACCAGAAGATTTTTCATGCCGAGATTGTGATTGACAGCAAGAAAGTCAACGCCGAGATGAAACGCTATAAGCCGATACCGCAGTTGACCGATTTCAACGATGATACTCCCGACAAGACACATATGAAAGAGGTTATTCAGCGCAACTACGAGAAAGTAAAGGCTGACATTATCCGGCTCATCGAAGATGAGAAAGCCCGCATCATGGCAGACCCGACCCTGCGCCATCTATTCATGCCAAAATAATCACCACTAAATTTATCCACAATCATGTTAGAAACTGACCGAAGTCTAAACGACTTCAACTACTACTATTTTTACCTGTTGCAATTCCTTCGTATCAACAAGTACGAGGTCGATACCGACCATCCACAGTTACAATCCAACTCAATCGCGGCCCTTGGAGCCTTTGAAGATGCCCGACGCAACGGTGCATCTGTCACGGCAGCCGAGGAGGAGGCTATCAGGGTGCTTTTCACCAACATAGGAGAGTCGGAGTATAACATCGTTTCCGAGCTTATCCTTGAGAATTTCGGCGACACTATTGACCTCGACTGTACCGAGGCGGTGGAATACTGGACAAATCAGGTAATGACCGATATTCCCGACCTCTTTGACGGTTTTGACCGTATGGCTATCGGCTTAGACCCGCTCGACCTCTCCGTCATGGAGAATGACATCGTAGGCAAAATCGTAATCTACCTTACCGACTATGGCCTACAATAAGTTACAGACCATGCGCGACAACATCAATGCCATTAGGTTAGCCTTGCGCATTGATGTTGAACACCGCTATGCGGAAAATACCCTTGAACTGGAGATACTACGCAGGTATGCCGGATTCGGTGGGCTTAAATGTATTCTAAATGATGCAAATGAGCTTGCTGACGCTGCCAAGTGGAGCAAATCTGATATTGAGTTGTTTGCGCCGACAATCGAATTGCGCCGCCTTATCCACGACTATTCCAAGAATGACAAGGAATTTACGGCCTATATGGACTCGCTCAAAGCGTCGGTGCTGACGGCGTTCTATACACCTCAGCCTGTCATTGATGCGCTTGCAGACTCGTTGAAATCAGGTGGTGTGGAGATACGGCGATTTCTGGAGCCGTCCGCCGGGCAGGGTGCGTTTATAGACTCGTTCCTCAGAAATGGTCTATATCCCAGTGCGGAGGCTATGGCTTTTGAGAAGGATTTGCTCACGGGCAAAATTTTGTCGGCGTTGCATCCGTCAATTACCACCGAGATAAGCGGCTTTGAAAAGATTGACCCTGATTTTGAAGGGTATTTTGATGTGGCTGCCTCCAATATTCCTTTCGGGGATTTTGCCGTGGCTGATCCAAAGTATGCTACTTCAAAAGAAATTGCTTACCGCCAGTCAACAAAGGCGATCCACAACTATTTCTTCCTTAAGGCTCTGGATTCAGTGCGTGAGGGTGGCATTGTGGCGTTCATAACCTCGCAGGGGGTGATGAATGCCGCCTCCCCCTTTGTCAGAATGGAGCTGATGCGTCGTGCCGACCTTGTGGGCGCATTGCGTCTGCCAAACAACACTTTTTCCGACAATGCCGGAACGGATACGGGGTCTGACCTTATCCTGTTGCAGAAGCATACGGGCAAGAAAGCTTTGTCGGCAGACGAGGAATTTTTCATTCAGTCGATTGTTGACCGCGACACGAAAGTGCCGAACAACAAATATTTCGCGGCGTTCCCGCAGAATGTAATCTGTACGGAGGCGAAAGTCGGCACTGACCAGTTCGGCAAACCGGCTGTCATCTACAAGCATGACGGCGGTGTCGAGGGCATCGCCCATGACCTGCGCAATGCACTCGGCGAGACGCTGAAACTGCGGCTCAACTTGGAGTTGTATAACAATAAAGGTATCACGCCGCCAACTCCGGAACCACCTGCGCCAGAAACCGTCAAGCCTCGCACTGAAAACAGAGTAGAAAAGCCTAAGCGTGTCACTGAAACTCACCTTATGCAGCAGTACAAGGAAATGAAGAAGAAACACCCGGACGCGATATTGCTGTTCCGTGTGGGCGATTTCTATGAGATGATGGGTGTTGATGCAGTCAAGGCTTCCGAGATTTTGGGTATTACCCTTACGCGCCGGCGCAACGGCAACGCCGGGAGTATAGAGCTTGCCGGATTTCCACACCACGCCCTCGACACCTATCTGCCTAAATTGGTAAGAGCCGGGCAGCGTGTTGCTATCTGTGAGCAGCTTGAAGACCCGAAACTGCGAAATAAAGAGGAAATAAAGCCGACGGAGATTATCACTCCACCGCCAGTGGTTGAGCCTAAACCGACACCTACGCCACCACCTGAACCATCTAAGGAGATTGGAACCGACGGTGGACCCGATTATAATGATAATCCCGACCCGCGACTGTTTACCTACAATCTTTTCGGTGAACTGGAGCCAATCGAAAAGCCCAAGCGTCAGCCCCGTCAGCCAAAGGTGCAGAAGGAAAAGCCGAAGCCCACACCGAAAATAGAAATTTCAGATGCTACCGCCAAGAAATTCCGTCCGCTTTCTGAAAAGGAGCTGGAATTTTACGGTTCTCTGAACTGGGAGGACAATCCACCAATCAACGGCTTTTATGAAACGATGATGAGCATCGCCCATCGCCAAATGGCGGAAATGGAAGCTGAGCGACAGGCGGCGGAAGCAGCCAAGCAGGGAATAATCACCGAGAACGGTACAATCATCGAAAAGACCGAAGGCAATTTTATTCCTCAGCCAAGAGTGGCTAAGGCTGCGACATCACCCCCAGTCGAGCGTGATATGTCGCCCCGTTCATTCTCCGAGGATATACAGTATTTTCACCATAACGGCAGCATGGTTGTTGACAAGGGGCAGATTGGATTTCTTTCGGAGGTTCGTAAAAATGGAGCTACATTCACGCCGCTTGCTCTCAAACCGGAACAGGAGAAACGAGCCATACTATATGTTACCTTATCGGAGACCTACCAGCAGCTTTATCACTACGAGGCTGAGACGCATGAGGAAAATGCTGATATGCGCGAACACCTCAACCAGTATTATGATGAGTTCGTTGGCAAATACGGCAATCTCAACGAGAAACGGAACGTCAAGTTCATCCTTTTGGACGCCAACGGCCGTGACGCACTGGCTTTGGAGCGCGGTGAGAACGGTCAGTTTGTCAAGGCTGACATCTTCGACCACCCGGTAGCCTTCGCCGTTGACGAGGTTACATCTGTCGATACCCCTATGGAGGCGTTATCAGCGTCGCTCAACAAATACGGCGTGGTGAATCTGGAATACATGGGCGGCCTTGTCGACATGGAGGAGGACAAATTGGTGGAGAGCCTTACCGGACACATATATTATAATCCCCTCGTGAGCAATTATGAGATTGCCGACCGATTCATAGCCGGTAATGTGGTACAGAAAGCCGAGGAAGTCAAAGCATGGATAGACCGCGAGGAAGAACGTATCAAGGATTTCCCCGGCTTTGACGGTATTGAGCCGTTCATTGACTTGTCGAAGGAGTCATTGAAGGCGTTGGAGGAGGCGACACCCCGCCGCATCACCTTTGATGAGCTTGATTTCAACTTCGGTGAACGCTGGATACCCACCGGCATATACTCCGCCTACATGAGCAACCTGTATGCCACCGATGTGAAAATAGTGTATTCACCCTCGATGGACGAGTATTCCTGCGAAAGCCGCCACAAGAATATGAAGATATGGGAGGAATACTGTGTGAGAGGACAATACCGCACATACGATGGACTGCATCTGCTAAAACACGCCCTGCACAACACTGTGCCGGACATAAAGAAGTCAATCGGCAAGGACGACAACGGCAACGACATAAAAGTGCCCGACGCCGAGGCGATACAGCTCGCCAACACCAAGATTGACGAGATACGCAACGGCTTCTCCGAATGGCTGGAGGCCCAAAGCCCGGAGTTCAAGGAGCGGCTTGTGGATCTGTACAACCGCAAGTTCAACTGCTTCGTGCGCCCCAAGTATGACGGAAGCCACCAGACATTCCCCGACCTCAATATGAAACTGCTGGGAGACCGCTACGGAATAAACTCCATATACCAGTCGCAGAAGGATTGCGTGTGGATGCTGAACCAGAACGGAGGGGGTATTTGCGATTTCGAGGTGGGGTGTGGCAAGACGCTGATAATGTGCATTGCGGCGCATGAGATGAAGCGATTAGGATTAGCTCACAAGCCGATGATTATCGGACTGAAAGCCAACGTAGCCGAGATTGCCATGACATATAAGACGGCATACCCCAACGCACGTATCCTCTTTGCCGACGCCAAGAGTTTTTCGGCTGAGAACCGTGTGGCATTCTTCAACAATATCCGCAACAATGACTATGACTGCGTTATAATGAGCCATGACCAGTTCGGCAAGATACCACAGTCGCCGGAGATTCAGCTGGAGATACTTCAGGCGGAGCTTGACACCGTGGAGGAAAATCTTGAGGTGGTCAGGCAGCAGGGCAAGGACGTTTCGCGCGGTATGCTCAAAGGGCTTATCAAGCGCAAGGAGAATCTTTCGGCAAAACTCGCAACAATCCAATACGAAATGGAGCAGCACAAGGACCAGATGGTTGACTTCAAGCAGATGGGCATCGACCATATCTTTGTTGATGAGAGCCACCAGTTCAAGAATCTGATGTTCAACACCCGCCATGACCGCGTGGCAGGTCTGGGGAACCCGGAAGGCTCCCAACGTGCGCTAAATCTCCTCTATGCAATCCGTACCATTCAGGAACGGACGGGCAAGGATTTGGGTGCTACTTTCCTCAGCGGCACGACAATCTCCAACTCATTGACAGAGTTGTACCTGTTGTTCAAGTATCTTCGTCCGAAAGCACTTGAAAGGCAGGATATAAGGTGTTTCGACGCATGGGCGGCAATCTTCGCTAAGAAGACCACCGACTATGAGTTCAATGTGACAAACAGTATAGTCGCAAAGGAGCGTTTCCGTTACTTCATAAAAGTCCCGGAACTGGCGGCATTCTACAATGAGATAACCGACTACCGTACCGCCGAGGATGTTGGCGTTGACCGTCCTAAAAAACATGAGATATTCCACAACATTCCGCCTACTCCACAGCAGGAGGAGTTTATTCAAAAACTGATGGAGTTCGCAAAAACCGGTGATGCAACGATTTTAGGCCGTGCGCCGTTGTCGGAAACGGAGGAGAAGGCGAAGATGCTCATAGCTACTGACTATGCCCGGAAGATGGCACTGGATATGCGCATGATTGACCCGGCTTATGGAGATAATCCAAATAACAAGGCTTCGCATTGCGCGAGGGTAATCGCTGAATATTACCAACGGTACAACACTCAGAGAGGAAGCCAGTTTGTATTCAGTGACCTCGGCACATACAAACCGGGGGAATGGAATTTCTATTCAGAAGTCAAGCGCAAACTGATTGAGGACTACGGCATACCTCCGCATGAAATCCGGTTCATTCAGGAGTGCAAGACCGACAGAGCGAGGCAGGCAGTCATCAAAGCCATGAATGACGGAGATGTACGTGTGCTTTTCGGCTCAACATCCATGTTGGGGACTGGTGTCAATGCCCAGAAGCGCTGTGTGGCAATACATCATGCTGATGCACCGTGGCGTCCGAGCGACCTTGACCAGCGCAACGGACGCGGGGAGAGAGCGGGTAATGAGATAGCTAAGATTTATGCGGAGAACAATGTTGATGTACATATATATGCCGTTGAGAAATCGCTGGACTCATATAAGTTTAATCTGCTTCAATGCAAGGCGACATTCATTTCACAGCTTAAACGCGGAGCATTGGGAGCGCGTACTATTGATGAGGGTGCTATGGACGAGAAATCAGGCATGAACTATTCGGAATACATGGCTATCCTCTCAGGCAATACTGACCTTCTCGACAAGGCGAAACTTGAAAAGCGCATAGCGGCGTTGGAGAGTGAGCGCAAATCATTCAACAAGGGTCGTGGCGATGCAGAGTTCAGGCTCCAGACCATCACCCACGACATAGCCAACAACGAGGCGGCAATCGAGCGCCTGAAAGCTGACTGGGAGCGTTACGACAAAGTTGTGCAGCGAGATAAAGACGGCAACCCTCTCAATAATCTGAAGATTGACACCTGCAATCTCTCCGATGAGAAGAACATGGGCGTACACCTGCAAGGTCTGGCACAGCGCACGGACACCCACGGTCAGTATCAGCGTATCGGCGAGGTTTATGGCTTTCCAATCTCAATAATCAGTGAGCGGACACTCGTTGACGGTCGTGAGGGGGTGCAAAACCGTTTCGTTGTCGAGGGCAACTATAAATACAAGTACAACAACGGCTTTATCGCCATGAGCGACACCCACGCCGCCTGTATGAACTTCGTAAACGCCCTTGAACGCATCCCCGGCATTATCGCTCAGCACGAGGAACGCACCGCCAAACTCAAAGCCGATGTTCCAATCCTAGAAAGCATTGTAGCCAAGCAATGGGGCAAGGAGGACGAACTGAAACAACTCAAATCAGACCTCGCAGCCCTCGACCGAAAGATTGCCGCTGAATTAGCACCTAAACATGATGAGAAAGACGGCGAGGAAGTCAAACCTGATACCCAACAGCCCGGCAAAGTCGTTGAGGCCAATCCATCGCCTCAATCCCAATCAACCGATGATAAAAAGTCAATGGTGGCAGAGCCAATAGGTAATTGCGAAAAAAGTTATATTCCTATGACTACCATTTCAAAATATGCAAGTAATGAAATTCACAATGTAGGTCGTAGATTATAAAGGAGAGAGGAGTCAATACCTTATGGTGTTGACTCCTCGTTGCTATTTATGTCTGAAATTGCGGTTATACTACTTACTGTACAAGGATATTTGTTATAGTTTTTGAAACCTTATTGTTAGAGTTCCTTGTTGATGAAAAATTTGTCATTTTCATATTTACACGAGGCGAGTATACGCTTGCCAGTGAATAAAGTTTCCATGCGCCTTTACCGTTGTGGATTCGCGCTTTCTCGAACTTACCATTACCCGAAATTTCCAAATCACCATCGTAACAGCATTTTTTGTCAGATTTTTTGATTCCGACAATTCTACGATATGTTTCAAGCTCAAAAGCCATATTCTGTCCGATACGACCAAGTCTGAAGTAACTTGTGTATTTACCATTTTTTACCTTCACTTCAGCTTTATATTTTATAAACCCACCATTATATACTGGACCCGGGGCAGCTTGAGGTGCAACAAGTTGATTGCCAATCATTATTTTACCCTCATTGTTTCCGAGTAGTTCTGCCTTCTCGTCCTTAAATGGCAGGCAAGGAGTGACATCAGATAAGTCAGTATCGCTGAATTTAAGGATACCATCATATTTGGCAACACAATCACGAATGATTTTAACACCTGTGATAGAGTCCGTAGCCTCAGCAAGGTCGAAAGCATGGTCTAACTCTTCATCGGCTTTGTCCAGAAGCATATAGGCTCCATCAAAACCGATTTCGTTAAAGAATGCACGCTTTGAGGAATCATCCATCTCTTTGACCTTCGCAAGAGTTCTGTCAAAAGCAGCTTGGTCCTTGAATTTAAGAATTTGACTTGCTGAGTATTCTCCAGTTGAGCGGGTAGCAGGAGAATCGCTCAATGTGATAACCTCAAAATCTGAGGTTTCGCTGACCGCATTAAATAGCGGTTCATCGTTATTGCTACACGAAGCAATAACGAAAGCCATCATCGTGATGGTTAGATAGCTTAATAACTTTTTCATTGATTTATATATGTTTGGTTATTGAGAACTTTCCGTTGCAACCCAAACGGAGTGTTCTTATGGTTTACGGGTAATATCTACGGTTGTTGAATTGGAGTCCTTGCCCTCAGTTCCGTCTATTTGAAGGAATGATTTTGTTTCTTTGAAGCCCTCAGGCATCTTGTCGAGTGTTATCTTGACAACTCCCGACTCTGAAACTTTAGCAGTAAAGTGGCAATCTGCATCAACATATTCCCCTTTACCGTTTTTAGCACCAACCAGATTGAGGGATTTGTAGTTGGTGCATTTGAGGGTAACTTCGCCACCCTCACCATCTGCGGTAATCTGAATCTGGTGGTAGAAACTCGGATCAAAAACAGCCTTTACGTTCTCTGCCGGGGTGGCAGATACCTCCCAAAGCATCTTTGCCGGTTCATCCTCGCTGCATGAGGAGAATGAGATTGCCGCAATAATTGCGACAATAAGGAATTTAATTTTGTCCATTTTGAAATTTGTATTTATAGGTTTATATCAGTTTTCCGTTTTTATCCATACGTAATGTAATAGTCACACTACTACCTGAGCGTTTGAATGTCTGGTTATTGCAAGACACCTCTTCAAGTGTGGCCTTGCCGCCAGAGACTGCCGGAGGACGGTTGGCGATATATTTTATATGACATTTCAGTTCAACCTTGTGCTTGTTGAATTTCATGGTCATTTTAGATATACCATTTGCTTCTTTCCTGTCTTTTGACCACCTCATGTCATCTTGATCCGGGAGTTCTGCTGTGAAGAATAATGATTTTCCACCGCTTGCATTTCTTACATCATACTTGATTTTTGAGTGTGACGCGTTGCCTTCTATGGATATTCCGTCAACAAATTTCTTGTTGTCAAGAAGGTTATTTCCACTGCCGTCAATACATTGGACTATTATCTGACATGCGTCAGTAGATGTTTGGATTGGCTCGTAGCCATTTTTATCACATGATGCGAACACAAGGACAGACATCATGATGAGAGAGATTATTCCGATTGTTTTCGATTTTTTCATTGTATGCTTCTATTTGATTGTTTCGTTTATTGTTTTCAGAATGAAGTCTGTTAAATCAATCATACAGACTGATTTCGATTGAGCCGCCACAACGCCCGCTCCGGAAGACACATTACTGTATCCCCATATTGGATCTCCCAACCCATAGTCGCTGAGGTCTGAGAGCGTGCCATTGTCACGCTGCCATACATAATTTGCCCAATTATAGTATGACGGTGATACTGAGTTTATGATAAGATTGACCTTACACTCAGGTATTTCACCTGTCGGATAGCGGAACCAGCAGTGGTCAAACTGAAGATTAAGAGTATAGCTTTTACCGGAAAACTGGCGGTCAGAGAAGAATGTGAAACCATCCGCATCTCCACCCATTATGGACTCAAAAATGCCTATATGTTCGCTGAAAATAGGCTCCATCTTATAGACCAAAGAGTTTATCTCAAATCCATAATTACCGCTTGCATCAAGATTGTCCGAATTTTCATTCGTTTGAGTACCACTGTTGAATGAGAATTTATAATAGTTTTCTCCATCGGGATCTTCTATCCTTAGAGCAACCTTTAGTTTGAACTGTACGGAGACTACATCATTATCCGATTTCCAACAACTCACATCGTATGTTTCCCACGTTGCGGTGGGTGCTTTTATGGACATCGGCATGGAAAGGTCTGCTTCACCCCGACCAAGAGTAGGACTCTCGGCAACAATTCTTATATTGTCACCTTCTTTGGGAATATACGAGTCAAGCTGCAACACTCCGTTGGCATAAATCCTCAAATCGGCATCCTTGACTTCAGTTTTATCGGATGTGTCGGTATAAAGCCGTGATTTGGACACAACTGCTTCAACCGGTTCTCCAGTTGTTATTAAAGAGTTTACACACAATACCGGAGTATGTGGCATGTCGGGTGTAAACACTTCTTCGCACCCTGTGAGAAACGGTAAAATCAGGAAGGGATATATTTTTCTTAGAATAGCCATGTATATGAAATTGAGGGTATGACAGGAAGAAGTTTGACACGCTTGAATACGGGTTCACTTGTGATATAGTGTTCGCCGGGTTTCGACACTGTAATATCACGGGTTCCACGTTTCACTGCCACCGTGTTCATGTGGCAATATGCGTTATAAAGTCCGAAAGTCCAATAGCCTCTCTTATTTTTTACGGTACAGCTTAAATCAAGTCTATGGTAGAACGGCAACTGATAACTATTGATGCCTGTACGCAATGGAGACTCTCCACCGCCGGACCAATCGGCAGTATCAAAATCAGGGGCATCCCACACTTGATTGAGCAGAGTGAAACGGTTGCCTGAATGTCCGACCCATGACGCATTGAGCTGAACCTTGTCATTGATTTTCCAATTCAACATTACATTTATAGTATGGCGGTTATCAAATTTTGCGGGGAATGTGCGTCCTCCGTTTTTGTCGGCGAAAGTACGGTCTGCCCAAGCCAGTGAATAGGATACATGACCTGTCACTTTTCCAAACACCTTCTCAATTTTGAAATCAATACCTTTCGCAGTACCTTTACCACTGCAAAGCTGTGCGTTCCATAAATCGAGAGGTGGACGCAGATAATATTCATCTTTATATTCGACAAGATTATCCATCCACTTGTAGTAACCTTCCACTGATATGGCATAAGTCTTGTCTGAGGATTGCCAATAACCGCCAAGAGAAATCTTGTCAGCCGTCTCCGGCTTAAACTTTCCACTTATAGGTATCCATTGGTCAGTAGGGAGTGCAAGATAACTCTGGTTGAGCTGATGAACGTACTGGGTTGTTCGGGCGTAAGCAAATTTTACAGCCCAATTTTGCGCAGGTCGGTAACTGAATGACAATCTTGGCGACCATCCGTATTTAGTCTTACCACTGATATTGAACAGGGAGCCGTGAAAACCGGCATTCATCCGAAACTTGTCATTGATTTTCCAGTCATCCTCTATGTATGCGTTGACTTCATTAGCTCCGTTTGCCCAAGTTGAGTCCCGGGAAAAAGTATGTGTATTTCCGGCCTTATATTCGCGCGTGGTACGTGCCGGGAGGAAAGAATGGCGTGTATAGCCCGCACCGAAACGAACTCGGTTGTTGTCATTCGGACGCCAGTCAAAATCGCCCCTAAATATCCAATCGTTGATGTTGTTGTCAGTGTTTAGAATGGATCTTGATTCAGTGGTGCCTCCGGGCATCCTGTCAATGTTGTGGAGATCATGTTTCATTCCTGAGAAAAAACGAGTATAGGCAGCAGTGAACTCCGACGAAAGATTGTGGTTGAAGCGATAATTAAGTCCTGTATGGACTAGGAGATTGCCCCAATGCATGTCGAATCTGTCATTTTCAAAAGAACCCCAAGAATCACTTTGGTCCATTCCTTTTTCGTCAGTACCCGTTTTAAGTTTGTCGTCACCGAAATAAAGGCTTACAAAGGCGGTTGCCTTTGGTGAGAAACGGTGTTGAACACGGGCATTAAAATCCATGAAATAATAGTTGAAGCGTAGTTTCTCATCCTCATTTTGAGAATTGGCAATAGCCACAAATGGAATTGAAAGCACATCAAACCATGAACGGCGTAATCCGACAAGGTAGGTCGTTTTCTTACCTATCGGTCCGGAAATATTGAAAGCGCCGGATGTGAGTCCGAGGCGTGCCGAGCCATGATGTCCCTCGCGGTTGCCATTTTGCAGACGCACATCCATAAATGACGAGAGTCTACCGTCATACTTGGCTGGCATCGAGGACTTGAAAAAGTCGATATATCTGATTATGTCAGTGTTGAATGCTGAAAAAAGTCCGGCAAAGTGATTAACCTGATATAAAGGCACATTGTCGAGCATATACAGGTTTTCATCAGCATTACCTCCATGCACATACATTCCTGCCATTCCCTCCGTTCCCTCAGTAACACCCGGCTGGGTGTGCAAAGCCTTTATAACATCAGCCTCACCTAAAAGGACAGGTGTATTCCTCACTTCATCAGCCGTAACCTTTTTCGCGCCTATTTCAGAGGTCTCAACTTGCGGTGCTTCAAGACGCGATAAGACCACCACCTCGTCGAGCATGGTCGATTTTATTGTAGGTTCCTCCATTTTGATTGTGGGGATAATAACTGTAGTGGACGTGACTTTTTTAGGTTTTTCCATTTTCTTTTTACGCTTCAGGACAATATTGTTACCATTAATCTTATATTCAATGGATGTTCCTGAAAACATTTCGGCAAGCACATATTTCAAAGGCTTATTCTTGGCTGTAACAGTAACTTTCACATCTTTCAGTAATTCCGAAGAATACACGAAGTTTTTGCCTGTCTGTTCAACAATAGACCGGAATACCGTTGAGGCAGGCTGATTTACTGCGCGTATGGTGACATTCTGTGCCGTCACTACCGAAGCACAACAAACAATGCCTATAAGCAAAGATATAAGACGCTTCATTACTTGACTGTCATTTGAGTTTCAAGAATATCGTTGATTGTAGCCACAAGGTCAATGGCGTTGCCCTCATAGTGCAGTGAAAGGTTGTAGTCGGACGCATTATCCGGAACATTCACGACCTCTACGCCATATACCTCTTTTATCTTGGAAATAACGGTTGGAAGCGGCGTGTTTTCAAAGTCGATGACTTTGACCACCTTCAACGGTTCTACAGATTTGACTACCTCCTTGTCTTGATTGTCAGGTGAGGTATTAAGGTCGTACTGATGATATATGACAGCCGCAGTCGCTGATAAGACAACGACAGAGGCAATGGCAGCCGCAATTTTGAGACCGCTCCATTTGAAGGCTGGTTTAATATTCAACCGTTTCCAACCCTTGTCAACGGAGAACTTGCCTTTGCGGTAACGCTTTGCTATGTAGGATACTTCTTCTTTCATAATGGTTGTTCATATAAGTGAGCCGGTTTTTGTCCCCACTCACTTATATGACGCGCCCATTATGGATAGGTCCTATCCGCGAAAAATTTTTTATAAAAAAGGTAGAAAGAATGGTTTGTGACCGGTTGACAGAGATTCTCGTAGCCGGGCAAACGCCTTGGTCATCTGATTCTTGACGGTTTTAATGGAAATTTTCATTTCCTCGGCAATTTCTGCGTTTGAAAGTCCGTCACGCTTGCTCATCAAGAATATTTCGCGGCATTTATCCGGAAGTTCATCTATCGCTTTCCATATTCTTGCGTCTCTGAAAGAGGTGTCAATGATTTCCTCGCACACCTCCGGGATTGTATCAATGTTTTCAAATTCCTTTTTTCTTCGAAGGAAACTCACACATTCATTTCTCACGCATCGGTAAATATATGAATTGAAATTCGCAATCTCGGTGCCGGAAGAAATACTTTGCCAAGCCTTCATGAATGAATCCTCCACAATATCCTCCGCATCGTCGGCATTATCAACGATACGGAGTGCGTACATGCCTAATGGCAAATACAGTCGTCTGAAATATGTCTCAAATTCCCGTACTGTCATTATTGTCACTTTTTCAAAGCATTATATAGGATCTGTCCTACGGGTAATTCTATTTTGATTTTTCTTGTTCCATTGCCAAGTTTCAAATATGGAGTTGCGATTGGCTCAAATTCATAGTGTTCCGTGCCGACTTGTTGAATCATCTGACCTCCCATTTTCACACCAAAATGTTCGGAAGCTTCATAATCAAAGTAACCTCCGAAACGCGACACTCCATAAAACCCAATCATTGCTGGAGGCATTGGCAGTCCGTTGGACATTACCGGAGGTTTACCCCAATAATAAGTGCCGAAACCAGTGAAAGATAATTGTGGCGAAAAATGATATGTCAGGCTCCCATTAAGACCATATTGAGTGTGTATTCCTCTGAAATAGCCGTATTTGTTGGCTATTCCTCCAACACAGAAAGACAGATTCCCAATTTGTTGATGAATCCCGATGCTTCCGCTGTCTATTTTCATCAGTCCCGGATATATGGAACTAAATCCGGATGCAACAATACTTCCCGTTTTCCACTCTAAAACATTAGACTGACCCGGCGTTAATGTCCATATTGGTAGTTTCAAATCTGATGTTTCTCTGCGTGCAAAAAAAGATGATGATAGTTTTGGAAAAACGTATTTAAAAGCAGGATTTTCAGATGAATAATAGGATGGCATCGCCTTGTATGAAATATCCAGATTGACAGGAATGCTGTCATGTCCTTTCGTTTCTCTTCCATAAATTTCGGCTTCTGTTTGGGCATGAGCAAAAACAGAAGTCAGGGAGATTATTACGGATAGAATATATTTCATTATGATTGCCTTTTTTGATAAGATACCGGAAAGATAAAAAAGTCCTACTCAAATATCATCCCATTTGTTTGTTGCTTGTGTTCTTCACAACTCTTTTCTGAAACGGAACATACCTTCACCGCCATCCCCGATAAAATTATCCGGCATCTCCGGTTCGGAATGGTGTGAATTGAAAAATTCAACAATGTGGAATCCGCATACATTAACATAGAAATGAATGTTTCGTTTGTCAAAATATGGTGTGCAGGTTTCCCAAACCTTGATTTCAGGATGGAGCCTCTCTATCTCCTGCCATATCCGCTTACCGACTCCTCTGCTTTGTGTTTCGGTTTTTACATACAGGAGATCCAGATGCCCGTAAGCGGACTCCGGCTTAATCACTATTATGGCTCCTCCCATCATTTCTCCGTCTAGTATTGCCTTATATGCTATCGAACCTTTGCAATCGAACGAACTTACAATATCGCTGAGAGGAAGAACGAAATCATCAGTTTTGCCATAATAGTCCTCAAAACCTTTCTGAAACGCGGCCTGTGCTTCTGCCATGAATATATCCTTGTCGGAAGCTGAGAGTATCTCCAGTCTGAATTGCTGATTGTCCATATACCTTAACTTTTATTGGTCAAGCCACTGCCGGAGCGTCTTTGACTTGTCACGGCTGACGAGTATCTCAACTTCCGGGAAATCGGTCAAGACCACTTTGATTTTTCTGTCCCAAAAGGAAACGAGCTTTCTTATGGAATTTATATTGACAATATATTGACGGTTGGCACGGAAGAACATTTCCGGTGGCAGTTGACTCTCGCAATCGTCAATGGTCATTTCAAGCGGGAAACTGGCACCGCTGTTGAGAAACAGCCGCAGTGTGCCGCAATCATGCGAGAGATATGCGACGTCTTCAACTTTCACAATTTCAAATCCGTCACGCCAAGGAACAAGAAATCGTTTGCGCACGGGTTGTCCGGCAAGAGGCAGTATATCCGACAGCCTTTCGGGATTCTGCCTCAAGGCTTTATCGATAGCCGCTGCAAGCTCCTCCCTGACTATCGGCTTGAGAAGATAATGGATGCTGTTGTAATTGAACGCCTTGACTGCGTATTCAGAATAAGCGGTTGTGAATATGATGCGTGTGTTGACGTTCATTTCATCGAATGCGTCAAATACAAGCCCATCGCTCAACCGGATATCTGAAATCACAATGTCGGGGGCATAGCCTTGGAGGAAATATTCCCTTACGGCGGTTTGAGAAACGAGCGGCCCATCTATGGTACATTTAGGGTCTATCTCGGAGAGCAGTTTCTTAAGCCTCAAAAAATTCGGCTGTTCATCTTCAATGACAAGTATCTTCATTTTGCGTGGAATAGGGGGAGTTCGGAAATGTATTTGTCATCTTCCTGACGGAAGGATATGTTGGTCTTGCCGAAATCCTCATACCGGTGGATGAGGGCGGACTGACCTATGCCATGTGAGGCGGGATTGTCGGTTAGAGGCCGGTAATCATTCACTACAACAAGGGAATCTCCCTTTGTCAGAATGGATACTGACATAGGTTCTTCAACGGAAAAACGATTGTGCTTGACTATGTTCTCAAATATTATTTGCAGAGAGCCACACAGTATCATCATCTGTCTTTCCTTGTCATTCAGCCAATAGTCTATCTTTATTGCATTGCCAAAACGAATACGCAGGAGATTCAGATAATGATCCAAATCCCTTATTTCATCCTGAAGGGGATGGATCGCTTCCATAGAATGGTCAAGGACTGTACGGTAAACCCTCGACATGGAGGTGAAAAAATCGACTGCCTTATCCGGGGCATAATCTATCAGTGAGATTCCGGCATTGAGATTGTTGAAAAGAAAATGCGGATTTATCTGGTTTTTAAGCGACTTGATTTTCATACCCGCGAGGAATTTTTCTTTCTTACGTAGAGCGGAATTTACCCATATAAGCATGTGACTGACGATGATGATTGAGATTACCGACGACATAACGTAGTTGTCAAGCCAATTCTCTCCGAGATCCCAAGGACAATTATGAAATATCCGGTCGTAGAGCCACCATTTAACCACTGATAAGGGGAAACATACAGCCATGTTGAAAAGCACTATTCCTGTTATTGTGACTGTGATTCTCTTATTAGTCCATTCAGTTATCTCCAATCGGCGTCGTAGAACGGCCAGAACCATACAATTTATAAAAGAAATTATCGCGCATGCCACCAAATCCAATATAATGCTGTTGACGGTCTGAGTCCACGTGAAATTTTCTTCCTCCGCCATCACAGGAATCCACAGGAGATTGTAGCAAAGGAAAATCAGCAGTGTTAGCCGACACCACTGCATTATCGATTTTTTTGTAAATATTGTAGTCATTGTGATTTCAGTTTACTGCTGCAAAGTTAGGGAATTCCCAATCGCATCAGGTTATAAAAGTTGTCGAAGCGTCAAAATCGGGGGGTGAAACGGCCAAAACCGCCATCGAACCGTCACCAGTCAGCCAAAGACGATTCAAGTGCAGAAAACGACGGTTCAAGTGCCGATTTGTACGGTTCGACCACATATTTCAATAACGCATGGGTATTCTCAATAATTTTGCACTGCGAAAAAATAGCGACATCAAAATGGACAATAGATTTATGAATATTCACATACGGCGCGGATGCCCCATAATATTGATATTGATACTGCTCCTGTTGTGCTGCGTCACATCATCTTGCAGTGTCATGTTAAACCCTGCGAACAGAGCCGAACAAGTGACACTGAAAGTTGAACAACCACTCCCGTCATCGAAATAATGAGTTTCCATATGATAAAAAAAATTTTAATCGGAGTGACCACCATAGGTGCTGTCGCTCTAACTTCGTGCAAGAACAATGGTGACGAATCCGGAGAGACCGTTCCCGAATTCCCGGCAATCACCATCTCTCCGTCATCAATGACAGTAAACGAGAGTTATTCAGCCTCCATACAAGGTCAGCAGGACATCGAGATTTATCCGCAGGTATCGGGTACAATCTCGCGTGTGCTTGTCAAGGAAGGGCAGCATGTTGCCAAAGGACAGCCAATGTTCATAATTGACCAAGTACCATATCAGGCGGCTTTGCGCACGGCAACCGCCAATGTCCATGCGGCGCAGGCTCAGGTAGAGACAGCGAGGCTGGATTATGAGAGCAAAAAAGAATTGTTCAAGGAAGAGGTTATTTCGGATTATGACCTGCAGACTGCAAAGAATACCTTGACAGCCGCCAATGCCGCGCTCGAACAGGCGAAAGCCGGCGAGGTTGATGCACGCAATTCATTATCCTACACCGAGGTTAAAAGTCCGGCTGCAGGAGTTGTGGGCACATTGCCGTTCAAAGTCGGAGCACTCGTAGGGCCGACAATCACACAACCGTTGACAACGGTATTGGACAACACAAATATGCACGTCTATTTCTCCATGACCGAAAACCAGATGCGGTCTCTGATGGGTCAATACGGCACTCCGGCTAAGATGATTGAGGGGATGCCCGAAATACAACTCCAGCTTAATGACGGAAGCATCTACGCCACGCCCGGCAGCGTGGTGTCGATAAGCGGTGTGATAAATCCGCAGACAGGAACGCTCTCAATAAAGAGCACTTTCCCGAACAAGGACGGGATACTCTGGAGCGGGGGTGTCGGTAATGTCATAATCCCGCATGTTGAGAAAGATGCAATTGTCATTCCGCAATCGGTGACATACGAATTGCAGGACAAGATTATTGTATATCGTGTCCACGAGGGTAAGGCCGAAGCCACATATATAAAAGTGCGCTCGGTAAACGACGGCAAGACCTATGTAGTTACCGACGGTCTGATGGCCGGCGACGTGATTATAAGCGAGGGCGTGGGACTCGTCAAGGATGGAATGTCGGTCAAGATAAAGAAATGAACTTATGAATCTGAGATATTTCATTGACCGCCCTGTACTCTCAGGCGTTATTTCAGTAGTGATTGTTCTTATGGGTATCATCGGCATATTTTCGTTGCCGGTGGAACAATATCCCGACATCGCGCCTCCGACAATCAACGTGTGGGCATCGTATCCCGGTGCCAATGCCGAAACAGTGCAAAAGGCCGTCATCATACCTCTCGAAGAGGCGATAAACGGTGTGGAGGATATGACCTACATGACTTCGACGGCATCAAATACTGGCGATGCGTCAATCAATATTTATTTCAAACAGGGGGCAAACGCTGACATGGCTGCCGTGAACGTCCAGAACCGCGTCAACGGAGCCTTGAGCCAACTTCCTGCCGAAGCCACGAAAATAGGTGTCACCACCGAGAAACAGCAGAACGCCGAGTTGCTGACCTTTGCGCTGTATGCTCCTGACGACCGTTTTGACCAGACTTTCCTGAACAACTACATCAAAATCAATGTGGAGCCGCGCCTCAAACGAATAGGCGGTGTCGGTAAAGTCCAGCTTTTCGGCTCAAACTACAGCATGCGCATCTGGATAAAACCGGATGTGATGGCTCAGTACGGACTCATTCCCGATGACATATCGGCGGTGCTTGCCCGTCAGAACATAGAGGCCGCCACCGGCTCGTTCGGTCAGAACTATGACGGGGCCAGTGAATACACCATGAAATACCGTGGTCGTCTGAGCACACCCGAAGAGTTTGGCGAACTTGTGATCAAGTCGCTCCCCGGAGGCGACGTGCTACGGCTCAAGGATGTGGCCACAATCGAACTTGGAGATGAATATTACAACTATTCTTCGGAAGTCAACGGTCACCCGGCGGCAATGGTGATGATAAATCAGAAAGGCGGTTCAAACGCATCGAGCACCATCAATGAAATCCATGAGGTGCTTGATGAGATAGGGCGCGACCTGCCACGTGGAGCGGAGTTTGTAGTGCTTACCGACTCCAACAAGTTTCTGTATGCCTCTATAAAATCGGTGGCCCGCACTCTGTTGGAGGCAATCCTGTTGGTTGTGATTGTGGTTTATGTGTTCCTTCAGGATATAAAGTCAACCCTTATCCCCACAATCTCAATATTTGTATCCATCATCGGCACCTTTGCCGTGATGTCGTTGATTGGTTTTTCAATCAACCTGCTCACCCTCTTTGCCCTTGTGCTGGCGATAGGTACGGTTGTCGATGATGCCATAGTGGTGGTTGAGGCGGTGCAGGCCAAGTTCGACGAAGGCTACCAGTCGCCTGTGCTCGCCGCCGATGATGCCATGAAAGGAGTGTCGTCGGCAATCCTGACATCCACCATCATATTCATGGCAGTATTTATACCCGTGGCGATGATGGGCGGCACATCCGGGGCGTTCTATTCACAATTCGGTATCACTATGGCTGTCGCTGTCGGTATATCGGCAATCAACGCTTTTACACTTTCCCCGGCGTTGTGCGCCCTGTTGCTGAAACCTTACATTGACGAAAACGGCAACCAGAAAAACAACTTTGCCGCCCGCTTCCGCCGTGCATTCAACGCTGTGTTTGACCGTATGAGCCGACGATATGTCGCAGGAGTAATGATGATAATCCGCCGCAGGTGGATTATGTGGAGCACAATTGCGGTGTCTGTGGCGCTTCTTGTATTGTTCATGAACCTTACCAAGACCGGTTTGATACCGGATGAGGACACCGGCACTGTGATGATAAGCATGAACACGAAGCCCGGCACCTCTATGGCACGCAACGGAGCTATAATGGATAAAGTGACCCGGCGGCTTGACTCAATACCTGAGATTAACTATTCCGGAGCCGTGGCCGGATTCTCCTTTACAGGCTCCGGTCCTTCCCAGTCAATGTACTTCCTCAGCCTTGCAGACTGGAATGAGCGTAAGGAGCCGGGGCAGTCGGTGAGCGACGTAATCGGCAAAATTTATGAAGGGACTGCCGACATACCTGATGCCACTCTGTTTGCGATGTCACCTCCGATGATTGCAGGCTACGGCATGGGCAACGGTTTCGAGCTTTATCTTCAAGACCGGTCCAGCGGCGATGTGTCGGCGTTCAAGGCCGAGGCCGACAAATTTGTTGCGGCTCTCTCCAAGCGTCCTGAGATTGGCGAGGTGTATTCGGCCTTTGCAACAGACTATCCGCAATATTGGGTTGACATTGACGCTGCCCAATGTGAGCGCATCGGTGTGGCTCCGGCAGAGGTGCTTTCAACGCTTTCCGGCTATTATACCGGGTCGTATGTGTCGGATTTCAACCGCTTTTCAAAGCTCTATCATGTAACGATGCAGGCACCCGCTGAATACCGCATAAATCCCGAATCGCTAAATCACATGTATGTCCGTGCTTCCGACGGCAGCATGGCTCCGCTGAGCCAGTTTGTGAAACTGACCAAGTCCAACGGTCCTTCCGACCTTACACGGTTCAATCTGTTCAACGCGATTTCCATAAGCGGCTCCCCTGCTTCGGGCTACAGTTCCGGTCAGGCTCTGAATGCCATTGCCGAGACCGCCGGGGAGGTGCTTCCGGGCAATTACTCGTATGAATTCGGAGGTCTCTCGCGTGAGGAGAGCAAGTCGGGCAACAATGCCACAATGATTTTCGCTCTCTGTCTGGTTCTGATATATCTGATTCTTTGTGCCCTGTATGAGAGTGTGTTCGTGCCGTTCGCTGTTCTGCTTTCGGTGCCGTGCGGATTGATGGGCAGTTTCGCATTCGCCTATTTCTTCGGGCTGGAAAACAATATCTACATGCAGACAGGCCTCATCATGATCATCGGACTTTTGGCAAAGACTGCCATTCTGCTTACAGAGTTTGCCGGGAAACGGCGGAAGGAGGGGATGTCGCTCACAAAGGCAGCCTACAGTGCGGCGAAGGTGCGTCTGCGCCCTATCCTGATGACCGTGCTTGCTATGGTGGCAGGTCTCGTGCCTTTGATGCTCGCACATGGCGTGGGTGCAAACGGCAGCCGCTCTCTCGCTACCGGTGTGATAGGCGGCATGATATTCGGCACACTCGCCCTGCTGTTCCTTGTCCCGGCTCTGTTCATCGTGTTCCAGCATCTTCAGGAGCGATTTTTCCCACGAACAAAATCAGAAAAGATAAAATGAAAAAAATCATCATACCGGCACTTATGGCCGCCATCGTGAGCAGCTGCGGTGTCTATAAAAAATATGAGCGGCCGGAAATATCCGTTCCCGAAAGCTATCGTGATATTGATACTCCCGACACAACCACATTGGCCTCTCTGTCGTGGCGTGAACTGTTCACTGAGCCGGAGCTTCAGGCCCTTATTGATACAGCACTGGTTAACAATACCGACCTTTCGGTTGCACGCTTGAAAGTGAAGGAGGCGGAGGCAGCATTGTTTAACGCACGTCTGTCTTATCTCCCCTCTGTCGGACTGAATGCCGAAGGTGGAGTTGCACGGTTTGACGGCTCAACCTCGAAGACATACAATATAGGCGCCAATGCCAGTTGGGAGCTTGACATTTTCGGCAAGATGACCAATGCCAAGCGAGGAGCGGTGGCTGCGTTGGAAAGCAGCGAGGCATATCGTCAGGCTGTACAGAGCCAGCTGATCGCCACGGTTGCCAACAGCTATTACACATTGTCGATGCTTGACGCTCAACTCGGTGTGAATATCCGCACATTGGAAACATGGCGCAAGACTGTCAGGACAATGGAGGCTTTGAAAAAAGCGGGAAAGAGTAATGATGCCGCTGTACTTCAGGCACAGGCGAATGTGCTTTCTCTGGAATCCTCTCTGTTGGCACTGCAAAAAAGCATAAATCAAACCGAAAACTCGCTGTACGCGCTCATTGGCATATCGGATTATCCTGAGATCAGACGCGGAAGGCTTGTCGATGCAGTCTTTCCTGAGTCGCTTGTCACAGGTGTGCCATTGCAATTACTCGCCAACCGTCCCGATGTGAGACAAGCGGAACGAAATCTCGCACAGGCATTCTATGCCACCAACGTGGCCCGTGCCGCCTTTTATCCGAGCATAAGTCTATCGGGAACAATAGGCTGGACCAACAATGGGGGCGGTATTGTAGCCAACCCCGGCCAATGGCTACTGAACGCCATTGGTTCGCTTACACAACCGCTGTTCAACCGTGGCGCGAACATTGCCAACCTACGGATTGCCGAAGCGCAACAGGAGGAGGCGAAGCTCCTGTTCCGTCAATCGTTGCTTGACGCCGGGAGAGAAGTCAATGACGCGCTAGCCGCCTTACAAGTAGCTGATAATCAGATAACGACTACTGACAGTCGGGTGGAGACATTAAAAGAGGCGGTGCGCAAGACCGAACTGCTTATGCGCCACAGTCCTATGACATACCTCGAAGTGCTCACCGCCCAACAGTCATTGCTTGATGCTGAACTCACCGCACTTCAATCACGCTATGACCGCATTCAAAGCATTATCACGCTATATCACGCATTAGGTGGTGGTAAATGATAAAGCCAATACAATCATTACAACATAAAAGGCGGGGCAACTCGCCTTTTCTAATGATTATAAATTCCCAACCTAAATACGTGAGTTCGGGATAAGAACTTTATTTTTTTCAACCAAGCAAAAGACATAGAGT
>ERZ778514.813-NODE-813-length-26131-cov-10.821598_pt1 | contig 26131 bp, 17 predicted proteins | sample MGYA00510344_ERZ778514 | MGnify/ENA primary metagenome ERZ778514 (study PRJEB29527, sample SAMN07138968) | mouse gut metagenome | material: feces | host: mouse | place: China:Nanjing | collected 2016-01-25 ...
AGCCCGTCACCGAGCAGACGCCCCGCAAGCCGGCCACCTCGCCCTACGGCAACACCAAGCAGATGTGCGAGGACATCCTGCGCGACTCGATCGCCGCCTACGAGGGGCTGAAGGGCATCGCCCTGCGCTACTTCAACCCCATCGGGGCCCATCCGTCGGCCCAGATCGGCGAGCTGCCCCGCGGCGTGCCCCAGAACCTGGTGCCCTACATCACGCAGACGGCCGCCGGCGTGCGCGAGTGCCTCTCGGTCTTCGGCGACGACTACCCGACGGCCGACGGCTCGTGCATCCGCGACTATATCGACGTCACGGACCTGGCGCGCGCCCACGTGGCCGCCATCGGCCGCATGGCCGGCGACAAGAACAAGGAGCGCTACGAGATCTTCAACGTCGGCACGGGCCGCGGGGTCTCGGTGCTCGAGCTGGTCACCCGCTTCGAGCAGGTCAACGGCGTGAAGGTCAACCACAAGATCGCGCCGCGCCGCGAGGGCGACATCATCGCCATCTGGGCCGACCCGACGCTGGCCAACGAGGAGCTGGGCTGGCAGGCCACCCGCACCCTCGACGAGACGCTCGCCTCGGCATGGGCCTGGGAAAAGCACCTGCGCGACATGGAGTAGCCGCGCCGCGCGTTCGTCGCAGCCGCACTTCGGGCCGGATCTCCGGCGCGGGGTGCGGCTGCTTCGTCAATGCACGATTCATAATCGGGCTGCGCGACTCGGTTTTTCGGGCCGCAGCCAGCGAAGGACAGCATATTCTGCCAAGAATTGCGGGCCTTCGCCGCCGGTGGCTGCGGCCCGCCGGCTCTGCGAGCCGTTCCGACCGACACTGCATGGCAAAGGGAGATTGCTCGACGGTGAACGACCGAAAACCGGCGGGCCATTATTCGCTGCTGCGCCCTTCGCTGGCTGCCGCCGCGCATCATTTTCCACTTTCCACTTTCCATTTTCCACTTTCCATTTTCAATTTTTTCAGAAGCCCCGTTTAACTTCCGGCCCCGCTGAACGTCTTACATACGAACGACGATGACTACGACCCCCGACATAACCCCGGCCCTGGTGGAGGCGCTCCGCGACGCGGCGCGGCGCAACGAGGCCTTCGACCGCCTCACGGCGGCGATACTGCGCCCCCTCTACTGGCACATCCGACGGCTGGTGGTGGTGCACGAGGATGCGCAGGATGCCTGCCAGGAGTGCTTCGTGAAGGCCTACGACGGCTTGGAGGCCTTCCGGGGCGGCGCCGACGAGCTGCGCGCCTGGCTCTACCGCATCGCCACCCGCGCGGCGCTCACGCTGCTGCGCCGACGCCGGCGCAGCCTCTTCGCCTCGCTCGACGAGGTGGGGCGCGAGCTGGCCGTGCGGGTGGCCGACGAGGCGGGGCCCGACGCCGACCGGGCGCTGGTCCGCCTGCACGAGGCGGTGCTCGAACTGCCGCTCAAGCAGCGCCTGGTCTTCAACCTGCGCTACTTCGACGATCTGCCCTACGCCACCATCGCCCGCATCCTCGGAGAGCGGGAGCAGACGCTGAAGGTCAACTACCACTACGCCGTCAAAAAACTGAAAACGAAACTCGCAAGCCATGAATGAACCGTCACGTACCGACCGCCGGATGCCCTATCCCGAGGTCGACTTCGAAGCCCTGCACGAGCGCATCCGCCGCGCCACCGTGCAGCGACCCACCCCCGGGCGCACTCCCGCGCTGCGCCGCACGCTGCTCATCGCCACGGCGTCGGCCGCCGCGGCCGTGCTCGTCGCCGGAGGGCTCTTCCTGGCCGCAGAGCGGCACCCCGACGCCGCGCCAGCCGACCTCGACGCGCTGCTGGCCACGGCCCCCTCGGAGGTGCTCCGCGACGCAGCGGCGACCAACTACGACGACATACTCTACGACCAGCAACTCTAAAAAAACCGATACCCATGAAACGACTCCTCATTCTCATCTGCGCCCTGGGGCTGGCGGCCTCGGCGCCGGCCGCGCCGCGCACCGCCGCGATGCGGCAGGCCGTGGCCGACGTACGCACGGCCATCGACCGCGCCGAGCACCTCGCCCTGGAGCGGCAATCGCTCGAAGAGCTCCACGCCGCGGCCCGCGAGCAGGTGGTGCGCGAGCTCAAGCTCACGCGCGAGCAGCGCAAGCGCTTCGACCCGCTCTACGATGCCTACCGCCGGGCGCTGGCCGAGGCCGTGAAGGCCGAGCCGACCGACGCCGCGACGGGCGACGAGGCGACGCAGCGCCGCCGCCTGAAGGACAAACTGGAGAACATCGCGGCCACGGCCGAGGTCAAGCGCGACTACGTCGACCGCTTCGCCGAGGTGCTGACGGCCGAGCAGATCCGCCGCCTCTACAACACCGAGGGGCAGATCGCCACCAGCATCAAGCGCGCGACGGGCGGCAAGCACTCCTCGCGCGAGGTGGTACGCATCAAGGGCAAAGGGCTCCGGGCGACCCAGGAGTGGGGCGCCGCAGGCGAATACACGGGCATCGTCGCCCCCTCCTACTTCCGCATCACGGTGAGCCCCTCGGCCCGCACGATCACCGTCACGGCCGACCAGCGGCTGATCGACTACCTCTCACTGGAGCGCACCGACGGGGTGCTGCGCTTCCGCCGCAACGCCGAGATCCGCGCCGAGGGCGCCGACATCGCGGTCGACGTCACCGTGCCGGCGTCGAAGGCGCTGCGGTCGCTCACGGCCGGCTCCTACGGCTCGATCGACTGCCCCGTGGCGCTCCGCGGCGCGACGGCCGAGGTCTCGGTGCAGAGCTACGGCCGCGTGAAGGCCGACCTGGCCCCCGCGGGGCGGGCGACCGTGAATGTCAGCTCCTACGGCAAGTTCGAGGGGACGGTGACGTGCGACGCGTGCGAATACAAGCTGTCGAGCTACGGTTCGGCCACGGGGGCCGTCGCCTGCCGCACGCAGGGATCGATGACGATCGGCAGCTACGCCCGCTTCTCCGACCCGGTGAAGGCGCCCGCGCTGGGGCTCTCGGTGGCCAGCGGCGCCTCGATGAGCGGCGCGCTGGAGTGCGAGCAGCTGCGCCTCACGGTGTCGAGCTACGCCAAGGTAGACGGAGCGATCCGGGCCGTCGACGCCGAGGCGACCCTCTCGAGCAACGCCTCGCTGCACGGCGACGTGAAGTGTCGCACGCTCACGCTCGGGCTCTCGAGCTACGCCAAGTTCACCGGGTCGGCCGAGTGCCGCGAGCTGCGGCTGACCGTGCAGAGCAGTGCATCGTTCGACGCGAAGCTCGCCGCCGAGCGCTTCGAGGCGTTCGTAGGTTCCTACGGCAAGGCGCGCATACAGGGCGATGCGGACGTGGCGAAGGGGGCGGTGAAGCTCGCGTCGAACGCCACCTTCTCGGCCCCCTCGCTGCGGGTCGCCGACTACACGATCGACGCCTGGAGCCACTATTCGAAGGCCGACGTGTGGTGCTCGGGAACGCTGCGCATCGAAACCTCGACCACGGCGCAGGTGACCTACGACGGCCCCTGCCGCGTGGAGGCCATGCCAGGCAACGTGCGGCGCAAGTAGGCGCGAGTAGGCCTCTCGACGAACGAGAAGAAGCGGACCCCGGCGGGGTTCGCTTCTCTTTGTTTTACAAATTGAAAATGGAAAGTTGAAAGTTGAAAATGACGGATTTCCGGACCGCAGCCAGCGGAGGGGCGAAGGAGACGCAGCCGACGGAGCAGCCCTCCGCCCGGGGTGGCTGCGGGCTGCCAGTCTCCGACTGTCATTTGCATTTTCGGGCGGCAGCCTGCGGAGGACGCACGAGTTTCGGCGAAGTGCGGGCCTCCGCCGCCGGAGGCTGCGGCCCGCCGGCTCTGCGAGCCGAAGAGAAACTGAAAATTGAGAATGGAAAATTGAAAATGAGGGGCGCTGGCTGTGGACCAAAAATTAGGTCGCGCAGCATTTCCATTTTCAATTTTCCACTTTCAATCAGTAGAACGTTCCCCGCGGCGCGAAGATGGGGTAGCCGAAGTTGAAGGTGAGGTACATGTTCTTCCAGTTGCGCAGGTCGTACTTGGTGAGGGCCAGGCTCACCGGGCCGATGGCCGTGTGGTAGACGAACGACGCCTCGGCGATGTAGTGCATGCGGTGGTCGACCGGCTCCGAAAGGGCCTCGGGCACGAAGTCGCGGCGGGCGCGGTACATGGCGTAGAAGCCCGTGCGGAAGAAGAAGTTGGGCGTGAAGTCGAACGTGGGCATGATGCCGCCCGCCACGAAGCGCCGCGAATGGTAGTCGGGCATGTAGATCATGCGGGCGTGGGGGATGGGGGCGTAGGAGGGCATGGAGAGCAGCGTGGAGCTCTCGGTGTCGAAGCGCGGATGGTCGGTGATGACCGCGTCGACGTTGAAGCCCAGCGAGAACCACGAGCAGGAGGGCAGGTCGAAGTATTTGTCCCACGTGAAGCGGGCGCCGAGCCAGCTGCGCGTATCGCGCAGGAGGAAGGGGCCGCCCTGCGCCTGCCGCCGCTTGTCGCGTCCGGCGACCCACACGGCCGAGAGCCTGATGTCGGAGCCCCGGCGCGGGTATAGGAATTTGTCGAGCGTGTTGCGGGCGATCTCGGCCTTGGCGGCGAAGAAGGTGAAGCGCGAGTGGTCGGTCTCGTCGACCAGGTGGCGATCCGAATCGTAGTGGTAGTTGACGTGGCCCGCGTTGGCCCGCACCAGGAAGCAGCCGCGCCGCGAGACGGGCATGCCGGCCCCCGCCGAGAAGAAGAGGTCGCCGGTCTTGATCTGCTGGGTGTTGTCCACGCGCGAGAGGCGCCCGAAAGCGCCGTGGCGGAAGTTGCTCACCGAGAAGTTGAACGAATAGTCGACGAAGAGCGGCGCCCGCATGTAGAAGTCGGTGCGGCCGCCCAGCGTGCCCCACGTGTAGAGGGGTCCGAGGTAGAGGTCGGCGCCCAGCTTATGCATCACGTGGCCGATGGTCTGGTAGCTGAAGCCCAGGTAGGCCTGGTTGAAGGCCGTGGAGGAGATGTTGCCGCCGATCATCAGGCGGAAGGTGGGCTTGATGGCGAAGCGCGCGTCGAAGCGGTATCGGCCCGAGAGCGAGTCGTAGCGCACGTGGGGGAAGTCCATGGTGAAGTCGCCGCTCGAGAGCACCGCGAAGATGTTGTCGCGCAGCTCGCCGAAGGGCATCTCGCGCTGCCGCCCGGGGGTGCGGCGGTCGACCTGCACGAAGTCGCGCATGTAGGCCTGCGGCGCCTCGGCGAGCCCCTCGAAGCGGTAGTCGTCGAACCGCAGCGCGGGGCAGCGGGCGCGGAAGGCCTCGCGGCGCGCCGCCACGTCGGCCGGCAGGCGCCGCTCGCGCACGCGGGCGAGCAGCTGCGGCATCGCCTCCATCGCGTCGTCGTAGCCCGCCTGCATCACCTCCTCGGCGCTGTCGAAGTCGAGCATGTTGACCTCCACGGCGCGGCCGATGCGCACGCTGCGGTCGGCAGGCAGGTCGTAGTCGGTCTGCTGCATGGCCAGCAGGAAGGCCTGGTCGAGCAGGCTGTTGTCCTCGTGGGGCGGAGTGTTGCCCGTGGTGCAGATCGACCCGACGATCAGGTCGGGCCGGAACGTGCGGTCGAGCACCTGCCAGGGGAAGTTGTCGAAGATGCCGCCGTCGTAGAGCAGCATCGAGTCGCGGGTCACGGGCTTGAATACCAGAGGAATCGACATGGAGGCGCGCACGGCCTCCTGCAACGCCCCGCGCCGCAGCACCACCGGCGCGCGGGAGTTCATGTCGCTGGCCACGCAGAAGAAGGGGACCATCAGGCGGTCGAAGTCGTCGCCCGCGGCGGCCGAGGCGGGGGCGAACAGGTCGATCAGCGCCATGTCGATCTGCGTCGAGGAGACCAGGCTGGTCGGGGCGCGGAACTTGCGCCGCGGGTTGTTCAGGTCGAAGCGGAAGCTGACGAACGAGGGGTTGCTGCCGATCTGCCGGTAGTAGGAGCCGTAGCGGTTGGGGTCCAGACGCCCCGAGACCCACTCGCGGACCACCCCCGAGGAGACGATGCGCCGCATCTCGGCCGGAGAGTAGCCGGCGGCGTACATCGCCGCGATGATCGACCCCATGGAGGTACCGGCCACGTAGTCGATCGGGATGCCGCTCTCCTCGAGCGCCTGCAGAACGCCGATGTGGTAGAGCCCCTTCGCCCCGCCGCCGCTCATGACCACCCCCACGCGCTCGGCCCGGGCCGGAGCGGCGAGGAGCAGCAGCAGGAGAATCGAGGCGATTTGACGTAACATACCGAAAATTTTTCCTAACTTTGCACGTTATAACAGCGCCTTCAAAAGTAGACAAAAACGACAAACAATCAAAATATGACCGAAAAAATCAATGAACTCCTCCGATGTGTCGAGGAGTTCGAACCCCGGACCGCCGCCGAAGTCGAGGAGTTCCGCATCCGCATGACGGGCAAGAAGGGCGAGCTGAACGCCCTGATGGAGGAGTTCCGCACGGTAGCTCCCGAGCTCAAGCGCGAGGTAGGTCAGCAGCTCAACCGTCTCAAGACGGCCGCCACGGAGCGCATCGCCGCCCTGCGCGAACGCATGGCCGACGCGGCCGACGGGCAGAGCGCCCCGCAGGAGGACCTGACCCGCCCCGGATCGGCCGACGAGCTCGGATCGCGCCACCCCATCTCGCTGGTGAAGAACCAGATCGTGGAGGTCTTCGCGCGCCTGGGCTACACGGTGGCCGACGGCCCCGAGATCGAAGACGACTGGCACGTCTTCTCGGCACTCAACTTCCCGCCCGAGCACCCGGCGCGCGACATGCAGGACACCTTCTTCGTGGAGAAGAACCCCGACGTGCTGCTGCGCACCCACACCTCGTCGATCCAGGTGCGGACGATGGAGCGCCAGAAGCCGCCCATCCGCGTCATCTGCCCCGGCCGCGTCTTCCGCAACGAGGCGATCTCCTACCGCGCCCACTGCATCTTCCACCAGATCGAGGGCCTCTACATCGACGAGGGGGTCTCGTTCGCCGACATGAAGCAGTCGCTGCTCTGCTTCGCCAAGGAGATCTTCGGCGAGCAGGCCGCGATCCGCATGCGCCCGTCGTACTTCCCCTTCACCGAGCCGTCGGCCGAGGTCGACGTCTCGTGCAACCTCTGCGGCGGCAAGGGATGCGCCGTGTGCAAGGGCACGGGGTGGCTGGAGATCATGGGCTGCGGCATGGTAGACCCCAACGTTCTTAAAGCCAACGGCATCGACCCCGAGAAGTATTCGGGATTCGCCTTCGGCATGGGCATCGAGCGCATCGCCATGCTCAAGTACGGCGTGAAGGACCTGCGCCTCTACTTCGAGAACGACGTGCGGTTCCTCCACCAGTTCGAAGAGGCGCTCTGACCATGAGACGCACGGTGGCGACACTGCTCCTCGGGGCGCTCTTCGCCTCGGCCTTCGCCGCAGGGCGGGGCGGGGCGGCAGCGGGTGCGCACGCGGACCGGCCTGCGGATAATCCTGCGGGCATGCCGGCCGGTGCGGCAGCGGGTATGCCCGCCGACACGCTGCGCAGCGCCGACTGCTACCTGGAGGGCATCCGCCTCAAGTGCATCGACGGCGACACGACGCAGGCCGAGCGGCTCTTCGACGAGGCCGTGCGCCGCGACTCGACCTATGCGCCGGCGCTCTTCGAGCTGGCGCGCATACGCATCGACGGCGGGCGCAGGGGGGCCTCGGAGTATGCCCGCCGCGCCTGGCGGCAGGACACGACCGACAAGTGGTACCTGCGCATCTACGGCCAGGCGCTGCTCTCCGACGGTCGCTTCGGCGAGGCGCTGGGGGTCTACCGCCGCCTGGTGCGCACCGACGGCAACGACCCCGACAACTACCGCCTGCTGGCGGCCCTCTACGAGCAGGACGGGCAGCCCTATGCCGCCGTGGTGACGCTCGACTCGGCCGACGTGCGCTTCGGTCGCATCCCCTATCTGGGGGCGATGAAGCGGCGCCTGCTGCTCTCCACGCGCCAGTACGACCGGGCGCTGGAGGAGGTGCGCCGCGCCATAGGCGAAGCGCCGCACGACCCGGCCCACCGCTGCGCCCTGGGCGACATCTACGCCGCGCGGGGCGACGACTCGCTGGCAGTGGCGGCCTACGGCGAGGCGCTGAAGATCGACTCGACCGACATCCGCGCGCTCATGTCGCTCTCCGACTTCTACGGCGAGCGCCGCAACTACCGCGCGCAGCTCGGGACCTCGCAGCGCCTCTTCGCCAACGAACGCGTGCCCCTCGAGGCGAAGATCCGCCTCTTCGAACGCTACACGGCCGACGTGCGCTTCTACCGCGAATACTGGCCCCAGATCGACGCCCTGGCCGCGACGCTCGCCATACGCCACCCCGACGAGGGGCGCGCAACGGAGCTCTACGCCCGCCACCTGACGGCCTCGGGCGAGCTCGAGCAGGCACTGGCCCTCTACAAGATCCTGACGCGCCGCGAGCGGCCCGACGCCGAGAGCTTCCGCCACGTGATCGACATCGAAAGCTACATGCAGCACCCCGACTCGGTGGACCGCTACGTCGACCGGGCGCTGGAGCTCTTCCCCGAGATGCCAGAGTTCCACCTCTCGAAGGGACACGTGCTGCTCTACATGAAGCAACCCGCGAAGGCCGCGAAGGCCTACCGACGCTCGCTGCGCTACGCCGCGGGCGACTCGCTGCGCGGCGTGGTGTGGGGGCTCATCGGCGATGCCCTGCACCAGCAGGTCGAGACGGCCGATTCGACCTACGAGGCACGGGCCGTGGAGACGCCGGGCGGGATTCCGCGCCGCGCCATGAAGCGCGCCTACGAGGCCTACGACCGCAGCCTGGAGCTGCACCCCAACAATGCGGCGACGCTCAACAACTACGCCTACTTCCTCTCGCTCGAGGGCCGCGATCTGGAGCGGGCGCTGAAGATGGCCGAGCGGGTCACCGAACTCACCGAAGGCAACAACGCCACCTACCTCGACACCCACGCCTGGGTGCTCTTCCGCATGGGCCGCACGGCCGAGGCGAAGCGGCTCCAGCAGCAGGCGGTGGTCATCGACGGGCAGCGGAGCCCCGAGCTGCTCGTCCACATGGGCGACATCCTCGAGGCGCTGGGCGAGCGGACGATGGCCCGCTTCTGGTGGCGCAAGGCGGCCGAGAACGGCTACGACGCCGAGGCCATAGCCCGCCGCTTCGAACGCAGCCGCGCAGCCGAAGCGGCGCAAAAGAACGACTAAGGAGATGATGAAAACAGTGACGACAGCCCTCGCGCTGCTGCTGCTCGCTGCCGCCGCTCCGGCGCAGGACCGCCGCATCGAGGAGCAGCGGCGCGCGATCCAGGCCCTCGAAAAGAAGATCGCCGACCAGGAGCGCGAGATCTCGAAGCTCCAGAAGGGCCGCGCGGCCAGCGAGGAGCGCGCACGCCGCCTCTCGCGACAGATCGCCAACCGCAGCCAGCTGCTGGAGGCCACCGAGCGTAAGGCCGAGGATCTGCGCGACGAGATGACGCGCACGGACAGCGTGGCCGGGGGGCTCTCGCGCCGCCTCGACCGCGCGCGGGCCCAGTATGCCTCGATGGCGCGCGAAGCCTACCGCAACTACCGCAACAACAACTTCGTGACCTATCTTTTCGCCTCGCGCGACTTCGCCGACGCGGCGCGGCGCATCGCCACGCTGCGCGAGATGGCCGCCCTGCGCGAGCGTAAGATGACCGAGATCGCCGAGCTGAGCGGGCAGGTGCGGGCCGAGCAGGAGAAGCTCGCCCAGCGCCACCGGGCCCTCGACTCGGTGATGCGGCGCGCCGCCTCGCAGCGCGAGAAGCTGCAACGCGACGCCGCGGCCGCCAAGGCCGACATCCGCAACCTCTCGCAGAAGGAGCGCACGGCCCTGCAACGCAAGACGCAGCAGGAGCAGCAGCTCGACGCCGCGATCGCCGCCCTGCGCAAGCTCACGAAGGGCAACAAGGAGGGAGCCTCCTTCTCGTCGAAGACCTCGGGGCTGCGCCTGCCGGTGGTGGGCGGGCGCGTGAAGCGCTACAAGGAGAACATGGCCGAGATCGTGGGGCAGAAGGGGGCGCGCGTGATCTCGATCTACGAAGGCAAGGTGGTCGAGATCAAGCGCAACCGCATCACGGGAAAATACGACGTTTTCGTGGCCCACGGCGAGTACATCACCTCCTATGCCAACCTGGGGACGATCGCCGTGGAAAAGGGGCAGAAAATAGCCAAGAACGGGACGCTGGGCACCATCGGCATGTCGCTCGACAACACGACGATGAAGACCGAGTACAAGCTCGTATTCGGCATCTACGCCCCCGACCCCGCCCGCAAGATGAAGGCGGAGAACTGCTTCAAAAAGTAATAAGTAAAAAGTGAGAAGTAAAAAGTGAGAAGCGAGGCGGAGCAGGCAAAGGGTGTTCGCGTGTGAAACGACGGCCATAGGCCGGCAGCCCGCAGCCACCCCCGGCGGAGGGCTGCTCTGTCGGCTGCGCCTCGATCGCCCCCTCCGCTGGCTGCGGGCCGAAAAGAAAAGTGCTCCATTTTCAACTTTCAATTCTCAATTTTCAACTTTCAACTCACAACGCATGGCCGTAAGATACTACACCGACGACTGCTCCTACCGCCTGCCGCAGAAGCGGCTGACGGCCGCCTGGCTGCGCGACGCGGCGGCAGAGGAGGGCTACGCGCTGGGCGATGTCAACTACATCTTCTGCTCGGCCGCCCGGCTGCTGGAGATGAACCGCCAGTTTCTGGGGCACGACTACTTCACCGACGTCATCACGTTCGACTACAGCGACCGCAAGGGCACGCGCACGGTGTCGGGCGACATCTTCATCGACGTGGAGACGGTGGCCGACAACGCGCGCCAGTACGGCGCCACGACGCTCGGCGAGATGCGCCGCGTGGTGGTGCACGGGCTGCTGCACCTCTGCGGCCAGAAGGACAAGACGCCCCGCGCCAACGCGCAGATGCACCGCAAGGAGGACAAGTACCTCGCCCGCTGGGAGCAGATGGGCAAGTAAATCGCGGCGGCCGATGAAAACGCATCCGAAGGCCCTTCTGGCGCTCTGGATCGCAGCGGGCGGCATGATCCCCGCGGCCGGGGCGAACGGGCCCGAAACGGCCGCTTACGCCCCACAGACGGGCGATGCGGCGACGACCGGGGCGGCGACTGCGGCGGCAAGGGGCGAGATGACCCGGATAACGCTCGCCGAACTGCCGGTGGTCGACACGCTCTACTGCCGCCGGGGTCCTTTCACCGAGCACGACACGCTCTTTCTCTATCGCTACGCCGCCATCGTCGACGGCCGATTCCGGGACTATTGCGACGTCTTCGTCGAGCGCGGACGCGATTCGCACCTCCGGCGGCAGCTGCTGGACGCGGTCTCGCCCGACGGGGAGGAGAACCGCCGCACGCTGGCGGAGCTGCTCGGCGCCCTGCGCCGCGCCTATCCGGGGCCGCTGCCGCGCCACGAGTGCGGGATCGCGCGCACTTGGCTGTCAGCCGTCCGCGCGGAGGGGACATACTACATCGACGGGCGGGAGCAGTATCCGATCCACATCGCCGATTCGCTGCTGATCGAGCATACGCAGGAGGGCCCCTGGCCCTCGCTGCTCGACAGCTTCGAGCGGGTGGGGGAGGGGCATTACCGCTTCGCCACGCGACGCATCGCCCCCGAACGCACCTGCCGATACGACCTCTACATTGTCGACCCCGAGCGCGGGATCGCCCTGCTGGAAGAGCACACCGCCGCAGAGCCCCTGTACCGGCTGCTGGTGTCGGCCCGCAAGGCTGGCCTGCTCGACCTGCTCGTCTGGCGCAGCGCAGAGATGCCGGCAGGCAACGAGATCCGCCGGGCCGGAGCCGAGGAGTTCCGCCGGTGGGTAGAAACCTTCCATTCGAAACAGAAACCGAACAAATGATACTCGACTACGACATCATCGTCATCGGCGGCGGACACGCCGGCTGCGAGGCGGCTTCGGCGGCCGCACGGCTCGGCTCGCGCACGCTGCTCGTGACGATGGACATGGAGAAGATGGCCGCCATGTCGTGCAACCCGGCCGTCGGAGGAGTAGCCAAAGGGCAGATAGTCAGAGAAATAGACGCATTGGGCGGTCAGATGGGCCGCATTACGGACCTCACGACCGTCCAATTCCGCATGCTCAACCGCTCGAAGGGGGCGGCGATGTGGAGCCCGCGCGCGCAGTGCGACAAGCACCGCTTCTCGCAGGAGTGGCGCCGCACGCTGGAGCGCACCGACAACCTCTACATATGGCAGGATGCGGCGACGGAACTTCTCTTCGGCGGAGAGGGCGAGGGGCTGCGGATCCGCGGCGTCCGCACCCGCATGGGGGTGGAGTTCGCATGCCGGGCCGCGGTGGTCACCGCCGGCACCTTCCTCGAGGGACGCATGCACTGCGGCGATGCGAGCGCCGAGGGGGGACGCGCCGGAGAGGCGGCGTCGCACGGTCTGACGGCCTCGCTCTGCGCCGTGGGCTTCGAGAGCGGCCGCATGAAGACCGGCACGCCCGCGCGCCTCGACGGCCGCACCATCGACTTCGCGCGCCTGGAGCCCCAGTACGGCGACGCCGCGCCGGCCAAATTCTCCTTCTCGGACCAGACGCACCCCGTGGCCGAGCAGCTGCCCTGCTACTCGGTCTACACCACGCCCGAGGTGCACGCCACGCTGCGCGGCGGCTTCGACCGCTCGCCGCTCTTCAACGGCACCATACGCGGCATCGGACCGCGCTACTGCCCCTCGATCGAGGACAAGCTGCGCACGTTCGCCGACAAGGAGCAGCACCAGCTCTTCCTGGAGCCCGAGGGACGCACGACGCACGAATACTACCTCAACGGCTTCTCGTCGTCGCTGCCCTGGGAGGTGCAGCTGGAGGCGCTGCACGGCATCGCCGGACTGGAAAACGTACACGTATACCGCCCGGGATACGCCATAGAGTACGACTACTTCCCGCCCACACAGCTGCGCCACTCGCTCGAAACCAAGCTCGTCCGGGGGCTCTTCTTCGCCGGGCAGATCAACGGCACCACCGGCTACGAGGAGGCCGCGGCGCAGGGGCTCATGGCCGGCATCAACGCCCACCGCACGCGAGTGGGGGAGGAGCCCGTGGTGCTGCGGCGCGACGAGGCCTACATCGGCGTGCTGATCGACGACCTGGTGACCAAGGGGGTCGACGAACCCTACCGCATGTTCACCTCGCGCGCCGAATACCGCATTTTGCTGCGGCAGGACAATGCCGACTTGCGATTGACGCCGATCGGACGCAAAATCGGGCTCGTCGGCGACGAAAGATACGCCCGATTCGAAGAAAAAAAATCGCTCGTAGAATCGCTCGTGGCCTTCGCCCGCGGGACGAGCGTCAAAGCAGCCGAAATAAATGACTATCTGAAATCGGTCGGATCGGAGCCGCTGACGCAGGGCCGCAAGCTCTACGACCTGCTGATGCGCAACCAGGTGACGTTCGAATCGCTGCGGGCGGCGCTGCCCCGACTGGCTCGCTTCATCGACGAGCAGGGCATCGGAGCCGAGGCGATCGAGGAGGCAGAGATCCAGATCAAATACAAAGGATACATCGAGCGCGAAAAATTCATCGCCGACAAGCTGCGTCGGCTCGAAAATATCGCCATTCCCGCCGATTTCGACTACCACGCCATGCAGTCGCTGACGATCGAGGCACGACAGAAGCTCGACCGCATCCGCCCCGCGACCATCGGCCAAGCGTCGCGCATCCCCGGCGTATCGCCTGCCGACGTCAACGTGCTGCTGGTGAAATTCGGCAGGTAGACCCGACAGCACACGGATGTTCCACGTGGAACACGGCAAAGAAAAGAGCCCTGCGAGATTCGCAGGGCTCTTGCTTTATACGCAGATAGATCAGATCAGAGAACCACCGTCGTCCAGCCATGGGTATCCTCAGCACGGCCATACTGAATATCCTGAAGACCGGTGTAGAGACGCATGCTCTGCGCGCCTACCTCCTGCCCATAATCATAGCGGACACCGGTCTGCATATCGAAGATCGTCCCGATGGGAGAGATCACAGCCGCCGTGCCGCAGGCGCCGCACTCTTCGAAGGTGGTGAGCTCCTCTACCGGCACCTCGCGCTCCTCGACCTTCATGCCGAAATCGGCAGCCAGCTGGCGCAGGCTCATGTTGGTGATCGAGGGGAGGATCGAGGGCGACTTGGGGGTGACGTAGGTATTGTTCTTTATACCGAAGAAGTTTGCAGCACCGCACTCCTCGATATACTTATGCTCCTTGGCATCGAGATAGAGTACATTGGAGTAACCCAGCTCGTGGGCATGATGGCCCGAGTAGATGCTGGCCGCGTAGTTGCCGCCCACCTTCACGTCGCCCGTTCCACGTGGAGCAGCGCGGTCCTGCTCGCGATCCAAAGCGACCTTAATCGGCTTGATCCCCTCCTTGAAATAGGCACCTACGGGGCTGCAATAGATGATGAGCATCGCCTCGTTGGAGGGCTTGACACCCAGACCCACCTTGGTGCCGAACATCACGGGGCGCAGATAGAGCGAGGCACCGGTGCCGTAGGGAGGGACGTGGCGCTCGTTGCGGCGCACGACCTCCTTGCACCCCTCGACGATCATCTCCATCGAGGGCACGGGCAGGCACAGACGCTCGGCCGACGCGCGCAGACGGCGGGCATTGTCCCCGACACGAAACAGACGCACCTTGCCGTCGACGCCGCGGAAGGCCTTGAGCCCCTCGAAGAGCTCGAGCCCGTAGTGCAGGCACGAGGCCGACATGTGCATGCGGATGTACTCGTCCTCGGTGACCTCCATCTCGCTCCATTTGCCGTCTTTATAGTAAAAACGGACATTCCAATCGGTTTTGTAGTAGTCGAAACCCAGGGCTCCCCAATCTACCTGATTCATGATCGTATGCTTTATAAGGTTGTTCGTATTATCCCACCACTGCGCCGTTGGTGCAGGGTTCGCCGGGCGAGAGCAGCCGCAGCTTGCCCGAGGCATCCTCGGCCATGAGGATCATGCCCCGCGAAAGGATGCCCTTAAGCTCGCGCGGCTCGAGGTTGACCAGCACCAGCACCTGGCGCCCCACCAGCTCCTCGGGGGTGAAGTGCTCGGCGATGCCCGAGACGATCTCGCGGCGGTCGATACCCGTGTCGACGGTCAGCTTCAACAGCTTCTTGGTCTTGGCGACCTTCTCGGCCGAGAGGATCGTCGAGACGCGGATATCCATCTTCTGGAACTCGTCAAATGTACAACTATCTTTCTGCTGCTCAATATTTTGCGCAGCTTCAGCAGCCTCGTTGGCCGCCTTCGTGGCAGCCAACTTGTCCAGCTGACGCTGGATCGCCTCGTCGTCGATCTTCTCGAAGAGCAGCTCGGCACGGCCGATGCGGTGACCGGCGGCGACCAGATCGGTGGCGCCCAGACGTTCCCACGAAAACTTCTCCGCAGCGAGCATGCGCAGGATCTTCGCGGCCGAGAAGGGCATGAAAGGCTCGATGGCGATGGCCGTGTTGGCCGTGATCTGGAGCGCCACGTAGAGGATGGTCTCCACGCGCGCCGGGTCGCTCTTGATGACCTTCCACGGCTCGGTGTCGGCCAGATACTTGTTGCCGATGCGGGCGACGTTCATGGCCTCCTTGAGCGCCTCGCGGAAGTGGTAGCCCTCGATGTCGGCCTCGAGCGACGCCTTGACGGCGGCCACCTCGGCGAGCGTCTCGCGGTCGTAGTCGGTCAGCGCGCCGCAGGCGGGAACCACGCCCCCGAAGTATTTTTCGGTGAGCACCAGCGCCCGGTTGACGAAGTTGCCCAGCACGGCCACCAGCTCGTTGTTGTTGCGCGCCTGGTAGTCCTTCCACGTGAAGTCGTTGTCCTTGGTCTCGGGCGCATTGGCGCAGAGCACGTAGCGCAGCACGTCCTCCTTGCCGGGGAACTCCTCGAGATACTCGTGCAGCCAGACGGCCCAGTTGCGCGAGGTGGAGATCTTGTCGCCCTCCAGATTGAGGAACTCGTTGGCCGGTACGTTCTCAGGCAGGATGTAGCCGCCGTGCGCCTTGAGCATCGAAGGGAAGACGATGCAGTGGAAGACGATGTTGTCCTTGCCGATGAAGTGGACCATCTTGGTATCCTCGGACTTCCAATACTTCTCCCAGTCGGACGTAAAGTCTTTAGTAGCAGATATATAACCTATAGGAGCATCGAACCACACGTAGAGCACCTTGCCCTCGGCGCCCTCCACCGGCACTGGGATGCCCCAGTCGAGGTCGCGGCTCACGGCACGCGGCTGGAGGCCGCCGTCGAGCCAGCTCTTGCACTGGCCGTAGACGTTGGACTTCCACTCCTTGTGGCCGTCGAGGATCCACTCGCGCAGGAACGCCTCGTAGTCGTTCAGCGGCAGGTACCAGTGCTTGGTCTCGCGCTTGACGGGCACCGAGCCCGACACGGCGCTGCGGGGGTCGACCAGCTCGTCGGGCGAGAGCGTCGAGCCGCACTTCTCGCACTGGTCGCCGTAGGCGCGGTCGTTGCCGCACTTGGGGCAGGTGCCGACGATGTAGCGGTCGGCCAGGAACGTCTGCGCCTCCTCGTCGTAGTACTGCTCGGAGGTGCGCTCGATGAACTTGCCCTCGTCATAGAGCTTGCGGAAGAACTCCGAGGCCGTGGCGGCGTGGGTCGGCGACGAGGTGCGCGAGTAGATGTCGAACGACATGCCCAGCCCCTCGAACGACTTGCGGATAATCTCGTGGTAGCGGTCGACGACCTGCTGGGGGGTGATGCCCTCCTTGCGCGCCTTGATGGTGATGGGCACGCCGTGCTCGTCCGATCCGCAGACCGAGACGACGTCGCACCCCTTCAGACGCAGGTAGCGCGTGTAGATGTCGGAGGGTATGTAGACTCCCGCCAGGTGGCCGATGTGGACCGGGCCGTTGGCATAGGGGAGGGCCGAAGTGACCAGGTAACGTTTGTACGCTTTTGCCATGGGTAAAATCTTTGTAAATTCAGTCAAAATTACGAATTTTTCGGCGAAAAGGAAAGCGAAAGGCGATATTTCGGTTGCGGATCGCCACAGACGCGAAAAAGGCGCGGCCCCGAAGGGTCGCGCCTCTGCGTCGTAAAAGCCCGGAAGCGGGGTTAGCGTACGATGTCGAGCTCGTCGATGAGCCAGCGGGCCCCGGCGAACTTGTCGATCGTGAAGAGCACGTAGCGGATGTCGACGGCGATCGTGCGCTGCAGCTCGGGCTCGAAAGCCACGTCGCCCGACATGGCCTCCCAGTTGCCGTCGAACGCAAGGCCGATCAATTCGCCCTTGGCATTGAGCACCGGCGATCCGGAGTTGCCGCCCGTGATGTCGCAGTCGGCAAGGAAACAGGTCACCAGCTCGCCCCGCTCGTTGGCGTAGGGACCGAAGTCGCGCGCGGCGTAAAGCTCCTTGAGGCGCTCGGGCACGTAGAACTCGGCGGGATTCTTCGGATCCTCCTTCTCCATGACGCCCTTCAAAGTCGTATAGTAGTTGTACTCCACGCCGTCGGCAGGCTCGTAGGGGAGCACGCGGCCGTAGGTGAGGCGCAGCGTGAAGTTGGCGTCCGACGCCCACGCCTTCTCGGGGTGCTGGAGCATCAGACCGGCGACATACTTGCGGCGTCCCTCGGCGAATGGGGCGGCATACTTCTGCCGCTCGCCGAAGAACTCGGCCTGCTTGTCGAGGATCGAGTTGCAGAAGGGCAGTGCCGGGTCGTCGGCGATCTTCTCGGGCACATAGTCGTCGAGCAGCGCCAGGGTCTTCTCCTCGGAGGCGAAGACCGAACGATCGTAGAGGTCGTCGACGAAGGCGTCGATGTCGCCGCCGAACTGCTTGTCGATGATCTCCTCATAGAAGGAGGGGAGCGACTTCATGTTCTCGCGGGCGATGCGCAGCATGCGCTTGGCCACCTTGCGGTCGGTGGGGGCGTTGTAGTTCTTGTACCAGCCGGTCAGCCGCTTGCGCAGCGCCTCGACGTTCTTGAGCTCGGCGACGGGCTTGCCGTCGCGCTGGAACGCCGAGGCGGGACCCACCAGCTCGATGCCGTTGAGCAGCGCCTCGTTCACGTATTGCAGGCCGGCCGCAGCGGCCGAACGCCCCTCGACGGCTGCCCTGACCTTGGGAAGGGCGTCGACGTAGCCCTCTTCGGGCAGCGTGTTGGCCTCGGCCCACGCCTGGAACGAGGCCTCCTGGGCCTGCTTGCGCTCCTTGACCTTCAGTTTCTTGATGCCGCGCGACATGCCGATCGAGTTCTTCCAGTAGTTGGACGACCCGGCGTACTTCGAGGCGTACTGGATGCGCACCTTGTCGCTCGCGAGCATGTCCTTCCAGAGAATCTCCTGCCGCTCGCCGCGGATGAAGATGCGCTGCGGGTTCGATACCTCCAGCATGTCGGCCAGCTCGTAGGAGGTGGCGTAGCGCTGCGTGGAGCCGGGGAAGCCCATGATCATGGCGAAGTCGTTCTCCTTGACGCCGGCCAGCGAGACCTTGAGGTACTTGTCGGCGCGATAGGGGCGGTTTTCGGGCGAGTAGTCGGCCGGCTTGTTGTCGGGTCCGGCATAGACGCGAAAGACTGAGAAATCGCCCGTATGGCGCGGCCACATCCAGTTGTCGGTGTCGCCGCCGAACTTGCCGATCGACTGCGGGGGCGTACCCACCAGGCGGATGTCGGTGAAGACCTCCATGACGAACGAGAAGTACTGGTTACCCTCGAAGAAGGGGCGCACCGAGACCGTCATGCCCGGGTTCTCGGCCTCGAGCCGCTCGGTGAGCGCCTTGACGTTCTCGCGCACGATCGCGGTATACTCCTCCTGCCCGGCCGTCGAGGGGACGTTGCCCAGGATGTCGGCCGTGGCGTCGGCGATCTTGCGGATGAAGGTCACGCGCAGACCCGGAGCGGGGAGCTCCCCGGCGTTGTTCTGCGCCCAGAAGCCATACTTGAGGTAGTCGTGCTCGACCGACGAGAGCGACTGGATGGCGCCGAAGCCGCAGTGGTGGTTGGTGAAGAGCAGCCCCTCGGGCGAGACGATCTCGCCCGTGCAGCCGCCGCCGAAGATGACGATGGCGTCCTTGAGGGCCGACTTGTTGAGGCTGTAGATCTGCTCGGCCGACAGCTTGCAGCCGCGGGCCTTCATGTCCTTGATATTCATCTTCTGAAGGTAGGGCAGCAGCCACATTCCTTCGTCGGCGGCGGCCGTAAGCGCCACGCAGGCGGCCGCGAGGGTCAATAGGAGTTTTTTCATGGGTGTGTATTCGTTAAGGTTTCGTTACTTGTTATTATGACGCGAGACGCAGCGGAAAGTTACGGAACAAGCCGCCCCTTTTCATCTATCGGATCGCGATCATATTGCGGATCGACCGCTCGGCCGCACGACGCGTCTCTTCGTCGAGCACGATCTCCAGGGCGCCGTTCTCGAGGCAGGCGACGATGTTCTCCAACGTCACCATCTTCATGTAATTGCAGTTGTTGCAGCCGCACGAGGGGTCGTCGGGGGGCGCGGGGATGAAGTGCTTCGAAGGGTAGCGCTTGCGCATCTCGGTGAGGATGCCCGACTCGGTGACCACGATGAAGGTGTCGGCGTCGCTCCGCCCGCAGTAGTCGAGGATCGCCGCCGTAGAGCCCGTGAAGTCGGCCGCCTCGACGATGTAGGCGCGGCACTCAGGGTGGGCCACCACCTTCGCCTCGGGGTGCTGGCGCTTGAGCTCCAGCAGCTTTTCGAGCGAGAACTCCTCGTGGACGTGGCAGGCACCGTTCCAGATCACCATATCGTCGCGCCCGGTGAGCTTCTTTATATAGGAGCCCAGGTTGCGGTCGGGCCCGAAGAGGATCGGCTGCTCGCGGGGGATCGATTCGACGACGCGCAGGGCGTTGGACGAGGTGCAGCAGATGTCCGTCAGCGCCTTCACGCCCACCGTCGTGTTAACATAGGAGACCACCGTGTGGCCCGGGTGCTGCGCCTTGAAGGCGGCGAAAGCGGCCGCGTCGCACGACTCGGCCAACGAGCAGCCCGCCTCGGGGCATGGGATGAGCACCCGCTTGTCGGGGCAGAGCACCTTGGCCGTCTCGGCCATGAAGTGGACGCCGGCGAAGAGGATCGTCGAGGCGTCGACGCCCTGCGCCTCGACCGACAGGGCCAGCGAGTCGCCCAGAAAGTCGGCCACCTCCTGCACCTCGGGCGAGGTGTAGTAGTGGGCCAGGATCACGGCGTTCTTTTCGCGCTTGAGCTCCTCGATTCGGCGGCGCAGCGCGGCGGAGTTTTCAACCATGTTTGTTTTTATTTTTTATTCCTTTATTAAATTTAAATAAAAATAGAATAAGAATAATAGCTGTCGATAGTGTCGATAAGAAGATTTGGAAAATCGTTATCGACAGCGAGGTAAAAAGCGTGTCGACGGCTTATTCTTCTTGGGTGGGTCTGTTTCAGCGGGTTATGCGGGTTATGAACAATTGTGGATAAGGTGTATCATCTTGTCGACAGCCATTTTTTGTGAACAGAGCGGACCCGGCCGTATGCCGCAAACGGTGCCATAAAAAGGGAAAACTTTTTTTGGCGATACGGAAAAGCCGTATATACCGCGCTCCGGACGATAAGTGCAACCTCTTTTCGCATGAAGTTTTCAAGAGTTGTGCAGGCGGTTATCGACATGTTTTTGCGGGGTTATCGACCGTTTGTCATCACTTTTTCAACCGTTTTTTCGGCGATCGCGCGGTACCATTCGCCCACGCGAGGGTCGATGCCGGCGGCCGGACGGCCATCGTCGGCGCTCTCCATGATCGACTGCACGATGGGGATCTCGCCCAGGAACGCCACGCCGCACTCCTCGGCGTAGCGGCGCGCACCGCCCCGGCCGAAGAGGTAGTAGCGGGCCTCGGGCAGCTCCTCGGGGGTGAACCAGGCCATGTTCTCGACGATGCCGGCGATGGGGATCGCCACATTCTCGTTGCGGAACATCTCCACGCCGCGCACCACGTCGGCCACGGCCACCTGCTGGGGCGTGGAGACGATCACCGCGCCGTCGATCTTCAGCTCGCCGATGATCGACAGGTGGATGTCGCCCGTGCCGGGAGGCAGGTCGACGAGCAGGAAGTCGAGCGCGCCCCACTGCGTCTGGTGGATCATCTGCTTGAGCGCGTTGACCGCCATGGCGCCGCGCCAGAGCAGCGCGTCGGTGGGGCGGATGAAGAAGCCGATCGACATGAGCAGGATCTCCATCGAGCGGGCGGGGACGATGCGGTCCTGGTCGCCCTCGCGCACGGCGTCGGGCACGTAGCCCTCCACGCCGAACATGCGGGGCTGCGAGGGGCCGTAGATATCGGCGTCGAGCACCCCCACCCGGTAGCCCATGTCGCGCAGGGCGACGGCGAGGTTGGCCGTGACGGTCGACTTGCCCACGCCCCCCTTGCCGCTCGCCACGGCGATGACGCGGGCGATGGAACCCGTCGAGGTCAGCGTCTTGGGCTCGGGGCGGGGCGGGGCGCCGCCCTCCTTGACCACTACCAGCACTTCGGTCGAGGGGAGCTCGCGGCGGAGTGTCTCTTCCACGGTGTTCTTGATCTTTATGGCGAAGGGGTCGCGCGCCTTGGCGAAGCGCAGCACGACGGTGGCCTTGCCGGCCGCCGCCGCGACGTGCTCGACGAATCCGCTCTGCACGAGATCCTTGCCCGTCTCGGGGTGGAGGATCTCGGAGAGCAGCGATTGAATACGATTTTCCATGAGGCGTGAGTCTTGATTATAAATAGGTCTTTGTGCAAAGATAGGGATTATTTCGAAGTTCTTGCATCGTATTTTGTTTTATATTATCGAAAAACGATAAATATTATTTGTTTTTCGTGGATATTGGCTATCTTTGTACTTGGAAACCTTTTTTAAAGAGATAAGACATGAATTTCATCAAAACTTTTCTGGCCGGGCTGCTCGCCTTCTTCGTGGGGATGTGCCTGGTGGTGGTGTTCTGGATCGCCGTGATCGCGGGGCTCATGGGCTCGATGGAGAAGAGCGTGAGCGTGCCGGCCAAGGCCATTCTGAAGATCGACCTGGCGGAGGGGATCGCCGACGCTCCCGTCTCCGACCCGATGGCGGGATTCGACCCCGCGACGCTGCGTTTCTCCCACAGCCTCTCGCTCATGGAGGCGCTGCGGGCCCTCGAGGCCGCGGCCGACGACGAGCGCATACAGGGCATCTACCTGCGTCTGAACGGCGGCGGAGGAGTCGGTGGCGCAGCCGTGATGGAGGAGCTGCGCGAAGCGATCGCTGCGTTCCGCGAGAGCGGCAAGTTCGTCGTTTCGTACAACGAGACCTACTCGCAGGGGGCCTACTACCTCGCCTCGGCCGCCGACAAGATCTACATGCAGCCCGAGGGGGGCATGGACTGGGTGGGCATGTCGTCGCAGCTGATGTTCTACAAGGGGCTGCTCGATAAGCTCGATCTGAAGGTCGAGGTGTTCCGCCCGACCGTGTGCCGCTACAAGAGCGCCGTGGAGCCCTACATCCTCACCCGCATGTCGGACGAGAACCGCCGCCAGATGCAGGAGCTCGTCGACTCGATGTGGGCGACGCTCTCGGGCGACGTGTGCGAGGCCCGCGGCATCGACCCGGCCGAGATGAAGCGCCTGACCGACAATCTCCAGGTCGTGCTGCCCGAGGATGCGCTCGCGCACGGCTTCGTCGACGGGCTCGTCTACGAGGACCAGATGGACGATATCTTCGCCGAGCTGGGGGCCGAGAAAGAGGGTGACGACTACGCCTTCGTCACGCTGGGCGACTACGCCTCGCAGGTCACCGTGCCGCTGCGCGGCATCGACGCCGGGAGCGTCGCGGTGGTCTATGCCGACGGCGAGATCGTCGACGGCGAGGGGAGCGGCAAGATCTACGGCAACACGCTGGCCCGCACCCTGCGCGAGCAGCGCGAGGACGACAAGGTGAAGGCCGTGGTGGTGCGCGTCAACTCGCCGGGCGGCAGCGCCCTGGCTTCGGACATCATCTGGCGCGAGATGGAACTGCTGCGCGCCGAGAAACCCGTGGTCGTGTCGATGGGCTCCTACGCGGCCAGCGGCGGCTACTATATCTCCTGCCCGGCCGACGTGGTGCTGGCCGACCGGCTCACGCTGACCGGCTCGATCGGGGTGTTCGGCATGTACCTCTACACGCCCGACGCGCTGAAGAACAAGCTGGGCATCACGCTCGACGGCGTGAAGTCGAACGCCTCGGCCGACATGGGTACCATGGCGCCCCTCACCCCCGCCCAGCGCGCCTCGATCATGCGCGGCGTGGACAAGGTCTACGAGACCTTCACGGGCAAGGTGGCCGCAGGACGCAACCTGCCCGTCGAGCGGGTGCTGGAGATCGCCGGCGGCCGCGTGTGGTCGGGCACCGAGGCCAAGCGGATCGGTCTTATCGACGACTTCGGCGGTCTGAAGGCGGCCGTCGCCGTGGCTGCCGACAAGGCCGGGCTGGGCGACGACTACCGCGTGGTGGAGGCCGTCGACGAGCCCTCGGGCATGGCCGCCTTCTTCGCCTCGCTCGACGCCCGCGTGCGCGCCGCCTTCGCCCGGCCGGAGCTCGACGGCGTGATGGAGGAGTATGCCGCCGTGAAGGAGGCCCTCTCGCAGCGCGGCGTGGTGATGTATTGTCCCTACAAGATCGAAGTGAAATAGGGGGCGGCGATGCGACCTGTGCGATAAGAAGGGATGCCCTGCGGGGCGTCCCTTTTTTATCCCCCACGACAAAGGCGAACTTGTTTTTGCCCCCGCTTATTCGTATATTTGTACCCTATGGCAGTAATCAGATTGACCAAAGAGTTCTCGTTCGAGGCGGCGCACGCCCTGGACGGATACGACGGGCCGTGCCGCGAGATACACGGCCACTCCTACCGCCTCTTCGTCACGGTGAAGGGGCGCCCGTCGGCGTGCGACGACGACCCCAAGTGCGGCATGGTGATGGATTTCGGCGTGCTGAAGCGCATCGTCGCCGACGAGATCGTCTCGCGCCTCGACCACGCTTTCGTGCTGCGGCGCGGCGCGGAGAACGACGCGCTGTGCGCAGCCCTCGAAGGGCGCTTCTCCAATATCGTCCGGGTCGACTACCAGCCCACGTGCGAGAACATGCTGGAGGATTTCGCCCGGCGCATCGCCGCGCGCCTGCCCCAGGGGGTGGCGCTCCACGCCCTGCGTCTGCACGAGACGGCGACCTCCTATGCCGAATGGCTGGCCGAAGATAATTAGACGACCTATGAAGAAACTGTTTCTGGTCGACGCCTATGCGTTGATGTTCAAATACTACTACGCCTTCCTGGGACGCCCGATGCGCAACCGCGCGGGGATGAATACCTCGGTGGTGTTCGGCTTCGTGAAGTTCCTGCGCGACATCCTCAAGCGCGAGCGGCCCGACCTGCTGGGCGTGGCGTTCGATCCCAAGGGGGGCAGCTTCCGCCGCGAGATCTACCCCGAGTACAAGGCCAACCGCGCGGAGACGCCCGAGGACATCGTCCTATCGGTACCCTACGTCAAGCGGGTGCTGGAGGCGATGTGCATCCCCGTGCTGGAGGTCGAGGGCTACGAGGCCGACGACGTGATCGGCACCCTCTCGCAAAAGGGGGTCGAGGCGGGCTACGAGGTCTTCATGGTGACCCCCGACAAGGACTACGGCCAGCTGGTGCGCGACCACTGCAAGATCTACAAGCAGAAGGGGGCCGACGGCTCGATCGAGATCGTCGACCGCGAGGCGATACGCCTCAAATACGGCATCGACGACCCGACGCTGGTGCGTGACATCCTGGCCCTGTGGGGCGATGCGTCGGACAACATCCCCGGCGTGCCGGGCATCGGCGAGAAGAGCGCCTGCAAGCTGGTGGGCGAGTGGGGCACGGTGGAGAACATCCTCGACCACGCGGCCGAGATCCGCGGCAAGCAGGGCGAGAAGATCGCTGCGTGGGGCGACCGCCTGCGGCTGGCCAAGCGGCTGACGACCATCTGCCTCGACGTGCCGATCTCGTTCCGCGCGGAGGAGCTCACGGTGTGCGAGCCGCGCATCGACGCGCTGCGCGCCCTCTTCGCCGAGCTCGACTTCCGCGCCTTCCTGGGCGATCTGGCCAACCTGGCGCCCGCCGAGGCGGAGAGCGACGCGCCCCGCCAGGAGGCGCAGACCCAGCTGGCGGAGATGGCCCGCGCCAAGTCGGCGGCGGCCAAGAAGGCCGCTCTGGCCGGGCAGGGCGATCTGTTCGCCGCGCCCGCGGCGGCCGCGGAGCCGTCGGAGGCCGTTGCCGACCTTTCGGAGCTGCCGGCCGAGGAGGAGCCGGAGCCGCTGCGGACGGCCCAGACCACCCCGCACGACTATCGTCTGGTCGAGAGCGCCGCCGAGCTGGAGCGGGTGGTGGCCGAGGTTGCGCGGTGCGAGGAGTTCTGCTTCGACACCGAGACCACGGGCTTCGATCTCTTCCGCGACCGCATCGTGGGGCTGTCGCTCGCCGTCGAGCCCCATGCGGCGTGGTACGTACCGTTCCCCGTGGAGCAGCAGGCCGAGTACGCCGCGATCCTCCGCCCGCTCTTCGAGAACGAGTCGACGGCCAAGATCGGCCAGAACATGAAGTTCGACATCGGGGTGCTGCACCGCCTGGGGATCGAGGTGCGGGGACCCAAATACGACACGATGATCCTCCACTATCTGATCGATCCCGAGTCGCGCCACAACATGAACGCTCTGGCCGAGCGCTACCTCAACTACAAGCCCATCGAGATCGAGACCCTCATCGGCAAGGGGGCGCGGCAGCTGACCATGGACATGGTGGGGGCCGAGCGGGTGAAGGAGTATGCGGCCGAGGACGCCGACATCACGTTGCAGCTCAAGCGGGCGCTCTGGCCCGAGGTGGAGCGGCTGGGGCTCGCGGGCCTCTACTTCGAGATCGAGGAGCCGATGATCGCCGTGCTGGCCGCGATCGAGCGCACGGGCGTGCGCATCGACTCGGCGGCGCTCAACGAATATGCCGTGGAGCTGGGCGGCAAGCTCGCCCGGCTCGAGGCCGAGGTGCGGGCAGAGGCGGGCGAGCCGAACCTCAACATCAACTCCACGCGTCAGCTGGGCGAGGTGCTCTTCGCCCGCATGCGCATCGCCGAGAAGCCCAAGATGACGCGCACGAAGCAGTTCTGCACCGACGAGGAGTA
>ERZ778514.814-NODE-814-length-26102-cov-28.278689_pt1 | contig 26102 bp, 20 predicted proteins | sample MGYA00510344_ERZ778514 | MGnify/ENA primary metagenome ERZ778514 (study PRJEB29527, sample SAMN07138968) | mouse gut metagenome | material: feces | host: mouse | place: China:Nanjing | collected 2016-01-25 ...
ACAGCCGACGCAATGTCTATGCAGAAGGATATTGTCGAGAAAATCAGAAAGAAAGGCGGAGACTTTCTGATAGAACTCAAAGCCAACCAGCCGTCATTGCGATACGGCATTGAGGACAGGCTGGTGGAACACACACCGGTATATTCTTACACCGAAGGTCCCGAACTGGCCCACGGCAGGATAGAGACGAGAACCTACCGCGTATATGACGGACTGGACATTATCGCAGACAAGAAGAAATGGGGCGGAAACATGACCATCATAGAGTATGAATCGTCCACAGTCAAAAAGTCAACAGGAGTACACACCTCAGAAAAACGCCTGTACGTCAGCAGTATGCCTACGCATACTCCGAAGCCAGGAATCTTCGTGCGCAACCATTGGTCAATAGAATGCATGCACTGGGGGCTGGACCACAATCTTCAGCAGGACAATATAAAACGCAAGTCGACGAGAGCTGCCCGAAACCTCGACACCATACAGAGAATAGTTTACTCGGTGTTCTCAATATGGAAAGGACTTCGCAAAAAACGATCGGATAAGAATAAAGGCATAGCCGAACTGATGAGACATATCTCAATGAGCTTTACTCGGCTGATGCGATTTTTAAGCCAAAAATGAAAAAAATAAGATTTTGACACCAGAATAACTCGTTGACAGACAGACACAGAATATTGCCCGATTCACAATGAACCGGGTAGGGGAAGTCATGCTTTTTATTTTAGTTTAAATGAAAGAGCCGTGCTTTTTTCAGCGTAGGTGGATTCCACTGGGCGGGTTATGCACTTGACAGATTATGATTTTGTGGTGCATGAAATGGCTTCATAGGCCTTAAGGCATATCTCGGTTGATGCCTGGGCTTCGGCGATGGTGGCTTTCATGCGGTGGGTCGGATTGCGTATGGCGGTAATGAAGTCGGACACGAGTGCGTGATCGGCTCCCGAATGGTATGGTCCGGGGGTGAATTGCGTTGTGACGGGCTGTCGGTTGCCAAACCGCTGATGTGTCAATGTGAGTTCGTCGCCGTGGATTTCTCCGCGGGTTAATACTATGTGGGTGGTGCGTCGGCCGCTGTCGCCGATCATGTCCAGCGTCAGTGTGGCAAGGCATCCTGTGTCGGTGGTGAGATTGATGCTCTGCGACAGCGGGGCATCGGTATCGCAGATGTATGCGCATCGGCCAAACCGGCTGTGTCGCAGATACCGGTCGATGGTCTGTCTGTGTGTTTCGTCGGGCTGTGGATCGAAGTTGTCGGTCCACAGTCCGCGTCGCGAGTATAGATCGACAGCCGAGAACGGGCAGTCGGATTCCGCGTTGCAGTCAATGCATCGGTCGGAAGCGGTGGCCGGACGTTCGTTTCTTAAAATGAATAGCGGTGATGCCATGGTGTTGATGTCGGTGGCGCCGGTGGCGCCTGTCAGCCATAGAAGTAGATCGGCGTCGTGGCAGCATTTGGAAAGTATCGGCGGACTGGTCATACGGCTGTCGGCCCAGGGACCGCGTATGAAGGTATGCAGCGCGCGGTCGAGCCCTACGCTGATGCGGTGGTGGATGGCTACGGGAGTGCCCAGTGATCCTTCTGCGATAAGGCTGTGGAGAGTCTGGAAGTAGGGATGATAGCGGAGTACGTGACACACTCCGGCCACCAGCCGGCGGTCGGTGGCTTCGCGAGCTATATCGGCAACTTCAGAGGAGCTGCATGCCACCGGTTTCTCGACAAGTATGTGGCATCCGTGCCGGAGGGCACGCATGGCCTGCCGGTAGTGATGCCGGTCGGGCGAGGCGATGATTACGGCGTCGATTTCATCAGCGCGTTCGGCCAGCATCTCTTCGTCGGTGGCGTAGAGCCGTGATGCTTCGAGCGATGTTTCGGCGGCAAACCGCTCGCGGCGCCGACTGTCAGGGTCGGCGGCGGCTATGAGTATGGCATCTCCCGGGTGGGAGAGTATGTATTGTATGTATTTGCGGGCGCGGTTGCCTGCTCCGGCCACCGCTATTCTGACTGGGCTTTTCATAGGCAAGCGTATTTCAGTGGGCCTCGAGCCATGTGCGTCCGCTACCGGCTGCAACTTCAAGGCGCACGCGGCCTACGTAGGCTTGTTCCATAAGCCGGCATACGATTTCCTGCAGCTGCGGCAGTTCGTCGGGGATTACATTGAACACCAGTTCGTCATGCACCTGCATGATCATTCTCGATTTCAGGCCGGCTTCTCCGATAGCGCGGTAAATGTCGACCATGGCGCGTTTGATTATGTCGGCGGCCGATCCCTGTATGGGTGCATTGACGGCATTGCGTTCGGCGTAGTTTCTGACGGTAGCGTTGCGGCTGTTGATCTCGGGCAGGAAGCGTTTGCGTCCCATCACGGTAGTCACGTATCCATTGCGGCGTGCGCCGTCAACATTCTCTTCCATGTATGCGCGTATGCGCGGGTAGGTGGCAAAATACCCTTCAATCAGATCGCGTGCTTCGGATCGCGGTATGCCGAGCCGTTCCGACAGGCCGAATGCCGATATGCCGTAGATGATCCCGAAATTGGCTGTTTTGGCGTTGCGGCGCTGTGTGTCGCTGACATCGGAGGGTGCCACGTGGTATATTTTTGCGGCCGTCGCCCGGTGTATATCCTCGCCCGAGCCGAACGCCTCTATCATGTCGGGATCGCCGCTAAGGTCGGCTATGAGTCTTAATTCTATCTGGGAGTAGTCGGCGCTCATGATGATGTCGCCCGGATCAGCTACGAAAGCGCTTCTGATCTCGCGGCCGTCGTCAGATCTTATGGGGATGTTCTGCAGATTCGGGTTGGCCGATGATATGCGGCCCGTGGCAGTGACGGTCTGGTTGTAGGATGTGTGTATCTTGCCGGTGTGGCGGTTGACCATGCCGGGCAATGCGTTGACGTAGGTGGTCAGCAGTTTTTTCAGTGCGCGGTGGCGCAATATCAGATCCACGATGGCATGGGTGGACCGGAGTTTTTCCAGGATCTCTTCAGTAGTGGAGTAGCCCCCTTTTTTAGTGCGCTTGCCGTTGCTGTCGATCTGTAGTTTTTCAAACAATATGCGTCCTACCTGCATCGGCGAAGCAAGATTGAAGCGTTCGCCGGCCAGGCGGAATATCTCCGTTTCCATTTCGTCAAGGCGCTTGGTGAACCTTACCGACATATCGTCGAGTACGTCGCTGTCGATTCTCACGCCGGTATATTCCATTTCGGCGAGCACCTTGACGAGTGGTAGTTCAATGTCGTTTAGAAGCGGCATGAGTCCCTGGTTTTCGACTTCGCCGTTGAGCAGGCTGTACAGACGCAGTGTCATGTCGGCGTGCTCACACATCACTGTTGCGGCCTCCTGAGGCGCGATGGGCTGGAAGCGTTTTAGCCCGGTGCGGTCGTCGGGCTGCTCGGCCATGTTGTACTTAAGGTATCTGAATGCCAGTCCGGCAATGCGGTGGGTTGTTTCCGGATCTATCAGGTAATGTGCCAGCGAGGTGTCGTAGTAGTTGTCGGTCAGGCGTATGCCATGCCGGCGCAGCACTATCATAGCCCGCTTCACATCGTGGCTGATTATGGTGGCCGGTGAGGCTGCCAGACGGCTGATAAGCCCGAAAAACTCTTTGCGTGTGGCTTTATCCGTGTTTTCGGCGGGCACGACAGCGTAGAAGGCCTTGCCCTCCGCCGGAGAGACTGCGATGCCGAGCCATGGGGCGCTCATGGCACTTTCGCCCGGTGCATAGACTGTGATCCCTATGGGTGAAATGTTTGTCAGCGCTTCGTCGACGGCAGTCTGCAATGTCTTGTTGTCAGTGATGCAGGTGTAGTTGTGGGGTGTGGTGGTGAGATTGGAGGCTGATTGCTCGGCGGGCTCGTCGAACAGTGATCCTACAAAACCGTCGGCAGCAGGTTCGGCGGGGTGTGGGGCAGCGAGTTGTCCGGCGCTCTCCATGCGTTTGATGAATGTGCGGAATTCGAGCTTGCGGTATATTTCGGCAAGAGTCTGATAGTCGGGTTCGGAGCGTGTCATGGCCTGCGGGGTGATATCCTCGGGCAGTGGCACGTCGGTCTTTATCGTTGCGAGAAACTTCGAGAATTCGATCTGTTCCTTGTTATCCTCCACTCGCTTGCGGGTGGCTCCGGTCAGTTGCCCGCTGTTGGCTATCAGATTTTCCACGGATCCATAGGCTTGTATGAGCTTTGCGGCAGTCTTTTCTCCTATGCCGGGGCATCCCGGGATATTGTCGGATGTATCTCCTTCGAGCGCAAGCAGATCGATGACCTGCGACGGGCGTTCTATGCCATAGCGCGCGCACACCTCTTCGGGTCCTCTGATCTCGAATCCTTCGCCCCGCAATGACGGACGATACATCTTCACGTGATCGGTGACCAGCTGGCCGTAGTCCTTGTCGGGCGTCATCATGTATGTGTCGAAGCCTTCACGCTCGGCAATGGCGCTGAGTGTGCCGATGACGTCGTCAGCCTCGTAGCCCGGCACTTCCACGACCGGTATGTGCATCGCCTGCAGTATCTCTTTGATCCAAGGTACTGAAAGAGTTATGTCTTCTGGCTGTTTCTCGCGCTGGGCCTTGTAGTCTTCGTATGCCTCATGGCGGAATGTCGGTCCGGCCGGATCGAAGCACACGGCTATATGTGTGGGCTGCTCCTTGTTAAGCACCTCGTTGAGTGTGTTCACAAATCCGAATATGGCGGATGTGTTGAACCCTTTGGATGTGATACGCGGAGAGCGTATCATAGCATAGTAGGCACGGTATATGAGCGCGTAGGCGTCGAGCAGGAATAGTCGTTGGTGCATCATGATCCCAATTTTTCCGCTAAGTTATGAATAATATCCCGAACGGCAAAAGGGCGTCGTGCCGACTTCTCCGGCATTGCGCCGGTATAGGCATATCGCAGGGAGTATGGGTGCGGTCGGATTCTTGACAAAAAGATGACGGCGCATGTGTGTTTTTCGGAAAATTAACTATCTTTGTGGCGGGAAGGGTCGTATATGATTCTAAAGCATTGCTGATTCTTCCCGACAAACCATTTATTTTCACATCGATGAACTATAGTTTCTTGGACTTTCTTGGGCTGCTCGGAGCTGTCGGGCTTTTCCTCTATGGCATGAAAGTGATGAGTGAGGGTCTGCAGAAGGCTGCCGGCGATCGCTTGCGCAATATACTTTCGGCCATGACCCGCAATCGCTTCACCGGCACTCTGACAGGCTTCGCCATAACGGCGCTTATCCAGAGTTCATCAGCCAGCACTGTTATGGTGGTGAGCTTCGTGAATGCCGGCTTGATGTCGCTGTCGCAGTCAATGGCTGTCATTATGGGCGCCAACGTGGGCACCACGTTTACCGCCTGGGTGATAGCCTTGTTTGGCTTTAAGGTAAATATTTCGGCTTTTGTCTTGCCGATGATCGGCCTGTCTATTCCGTTGCTTTTTACCAAAAAGAGCCGCAACAAGTCGATAGGCGAATTCCTTATAGGCTTTGCTTTCCTCTTTATGGGACTTGACCTGATAAGTCAGTACGTCCCTGACCTGCAGAGCAATCCGGAGATGTTTGCATTCCTGCAGCGATATGCGTCGATGGGTTATCTGTCCGTGCTGATATTTCTGGCCGTGGGCATCGTGCTGACGATGGTCATACAGTCGTCGGCCGCCACTTTTGCCATAACGCTGATCATGTGTTCAAAGGGTTGGATCGATTTCAATCTGTCGTGTGCGCTTGTGCTCGGCAGCAATATAGGCACTACGATCACCCCCATACTGGCCTCGATGAGCGGCAATGTCGCCGCAAAGCGTACGGCGATGGGTCATCTGCTGTTCAATCTTCTCGGCACGGTGTGGGTGCTGGCGCTGTACTTCCCGTTTGTGCATTTTAACGCATGGCTGACGGAAACTCTCGGTCAGGGCGATCCTACAGCTTTGCATGGCTTTGTCAACCATATCGAAGCTACGGATCCGGAGGTGTACAATCATCTGTTTGACGGCTCGCTGCCCGACAGTCATCCTGTCGTGGCCCAGGTGGGCAAGATGCAGATGAGTGTATCAATAGGTCTGTCGATATTCCATACGGTGTTTAATCTGATCAACCTGTCGGTGATGATCTGGATGACAAATCTGTATGTGAAGATCGTCATGCGGCTTGTGCCGACCAAACACAAGGAGGACGAGGAATTCCAGCTCAAATTCATATCCGGCGGTCTGCTCAATGCGGCTGAGCTTAATATAGCCCAGGCCGAGAAGGAGATAGCAGTGTTTGCCGAGCGCGTGCAGCGCATGATCGGGATGGCACAGACCCTTGTCCATACTAAAGAGGGCACAGAGGAGTTCAACAATTCTTTTTCACGTCTTGAGAAATACGAGGATATTTCCGACCGGATGGAGATAGAGATCGCGCACTACCTCAACCGTTGCTCCGAGGGACGTCTGTCAAACGAGGGCAAGCTGAAGATCGCAGCCATGCTCCGTATCGTCAGCGAGATAGAGAGTATAGCCGACTGCTGTCTGGGTGCCGGAAAGATACTTATACGCAAGCATCAGAGCCATATAAACTTCAATGGCGAGATCTACAGTAATCTCGATACGATGTTTAGCTACGTCGAGAGTGCGATGGGCAATATGGTGTCGTTGCTTTCCGACATGGACAATGCCCGCGAGCAGGAGATCATCACAGGCTATAACCGCGAGCGCGAGATCAACAACTTCCGCAACCAGTTGCGAACGTCAAATATCGAGAATATCAACGAGCGCCACTACGAATATCAGGCAGGTATCTATTACATGGATCTTGTGGCAAACCTCGAGAAGACTGGCGACTATATTATCAATGTGGTCGACGCGGTGCGTGAGCAGATGAGAAGCAAAGCGGTATGATCGGCAGTGGATTAAAAAACGGTTACAAGACGGCTACAATTTCGTTGTCTGCTGAGGCGGTAGTGTTTTATTGTCTATCTTCGTTTTTTGTTTCCGGCCGGAAGTTGCCTGTAATGCACAGTCCGGACACGCAAATTATCTGCCAATAATGACATTCATATCTGACTTCCAAACATCAAAATATGTCTGACCGCATTCTGATAGTAGACTCCGATTGCCTTGCCTGTGAACTGCTGCAGTTCAAGTTTGAGGACGAAGGATTCAAGGTAGATGTGGAGCATGACTGCCATACAGCCATGCAGCGTCCGCTTGCCGACTACAATCTGCTGCTGGTGGATATGATGGAGTCGGATTTCGACGGTATCAGATTCACACGGATGGTGAGAGATAACTCCGAAACAGCCAATCTGCCTATCATTCTGCTGACAGCCAAGGCATCGGAGGATAATATTGTGAACGGACTCGATGCCGGCGCCGACGACTTTATCCAGAAACCATTCTCAACGCGTGAACTGGTGGCACGCATCCGCTCTGTGTTGCGCCGGCGGCGCGTCATGTCGGCCCGTCGCATGAGCAATATAATGCGCTATCGAGGTCTGAGCGTGGATTTCGGCACCGGCATAGTGACCATCGACGGCGCTCCGCTGATGCTGACCCGAACGGAATACCTGATACTGGCTATGTTTCTGCGCCACCGCAACCAGTTTTTCGAGCGGTCGGAGATCCAGCATGAGGCTTGGGAGGAGGATGGCATATCGGAGCGTGCGGTGGATACCAACATATCGCGTCTGCGCAAAAAACTGGGCGAATATGGGCGTAACATAATAAATCGTCAAGGCTTTGGCTACGGGTTTATTGAATGAGCCGCTTCCGGCCTGCTATGGAGCCGGCCGTCGTGAGGCAGGATGTGATGAGGCCGGACGAGGCTGTCTGGCTGGTCCGGTGGTGGCTGCCGCCGTAATATTGCCCGATGACTTCCGGCATCCGTTGCTTAATGACTCGAAGAAACTCACCGAACGTCAGCGCGACAAGCTGCGTCCGGTCATAGAACGCGAAGCTGTCGCATGGGCGGTGGCGGAGGTCGACAACGAGGAGATCGACTCGATCAACATACTGCGAGCATCGATTCTGGCCATGCATCGCGCGCTCGACAAGCTGCCGGTGGAACCGGGTGCTGTGATAGTGGACGGTAACCGTTTTGCCCGATGGCGCGACAAGGAGTGCCTCACTTTTGTCAAGGGCGACGGACGCTATGCCAGTATCGCCGCAGCCTCGATACTGGCCAAGACCCGCCGCGACGAGATCATGCGCGAACTGCATGAGCGATTTCCGTTCTACGGATGGGATGTCAACAAGGGATATCCCACCGCCGCACACCGTGCGGCCATAGCCTTGCACGGCCCGTCGCCGTTGCATCGTATGACGTTCAGGCTTCTGCCTGACATTCAACTGACTCTTCCGATATGACACTACGTACGTTATATGTCTGTTTATGTGTGTTGTTGACATGTATGCCGGCTATGGCCGGAGGCGAAGGCGACAACACTGTCGTGCTCGGGGCTGAACGCACCGAGCAATATGCTCCGATGCTGCGTGGCAAACGTGTGGCTCTATTCAGCAATCATACCGGAATAGTGCCTGACGGCCGCCATACACTCGATGTGATGCTTGATGCCGGGATCGATGTCAGGATGCTGTATGCACCGGAGCATGGCTTCAGAGGCACTGCCGATGCCGGCGCCAAGGTGAGCGATGCCACTGATGAACGCACCGGTCTGCCTGTACGCTCGCTTTATGGGGCGGGGAAGCAGAAGGCGCTTTCTCCGGCGGCGCTGAAGGATATAGACGTTATAGTGTGTGATATTCAGGATGTAGGACTTAGATATTACACCTACTATATCACCATGGCCGAACTTATGGAAGCGGCTGCGGCCAATGGCAAGGAGTTCGTGGTGTTTGACCGGCCCAACCCCAACGGTATGACTGTCGACGGACCGTCGCTCGATCCGTCGTTGCGCTCGGGAGTCGGACGGTTTCCAATGCCGGTCATGCACGGGCTTACGCTCGGCGAGATGGCTCGCATGGCCGTCGGTGAAGGATGGCTCAAGGGGGGCGCCAAGCCGCGCCTGACGGTGATCCCGTGTCTGGGTTACACCCACTCCACCCGCTATCGTCTGCCAGTGGCGCCGTCACCCAACCTCAAGGATATGAAAGCGGTATATCTCTATGGATCCACATGCTATTTCGAAGGGACACCGGTCAGTCTTGGGCGTGGCACCGAAATGCCCTTTACAATATATGGTCATCCTGATATGAAAGGCCCGTTCAGCTTCACTCCGCGCAGCATGAAGGGTGCCGTTAACCCGCCGCTGAAAGGGCGTCTGTGTCATGGCCGTGACCTGCGGTCGCTTTCCGACGATGAAATAATAGCTGCCGGAGTTGATTTTTCATACGTGATCGACGCATATCGCGCGCTTTCGATCGGAGAGAAATTCTTTACCCGGATGTTTGATCTGCTGGCCGGAAACGTGGAGATACGGCGTATGATCATTGACGGCGACACTCCGGAGCAGATACGCCAGTCGTGGGCCGACGATGTGGAGTACTTCCGTGAGCGTCGTGCTCCATATCTGTTGTATCCCGAATGAGGCCGGGCCGTTGATGGCCGCGGTGGTCAGATCTTCTGTCGATGGTTGAAATAGAAGTCGAGCACCTGTCGTGCGGCAGCGAACGATGTCTGGCGGTTGGCCAGCACAAGGTGTTCGCCCTCGGCAAGATGGCGTTTGATCTCCGGATCGTTGTAGAAGCTTGAGCGCAACTGTTCGTTGATGGTTTCGTACATCCAGTAGCGGCTCTGTTCGGCGCGGCGGCGTTCGAAATATCCGTTGGCGTCGACAAACGCGAAGTAGCGGTCGATCATGTCCCAGATTTCCGGTATGCCAAGCTCGAAATATCCGGAGTAGGTGAGTACTTCCGGATCCCATCCCGATGCGGCTTTTGGGAAGAGGCGGAGCGCCGATCTGAACTGCGCTTGCGCCAGGCGTGCGCGTTCGAGATTGTCACCGTCGGCTTTGTTTATCACTATTCCATCGGCCATTTCCATGATGCCGCGCTTTATGCCCTGCAGCTCGTCGCCTGTGCCGGCGAGCTGTATCAGCAGGAAGAAGTCGACCATCGAGTGAACGGCGGTTTCGCTCTGTCCTACTCCTACGGTTTCAACGAATATGTTGTTATAGCCGGCGGCCTCGCAGAGCACTATCGTTTCGCGGGTCTTGCGTGCCACTCCTCCGAGCGATCCGGCCGAGGGGCTGGGGCGGATGAATGCCGACGGATGCAGCGCAAGCCGTTCCATGCGTGTTTTGTCGCCGAGGATGCTGCCTCTGGTGCGTTCGCTCGACGGATCTATGGCAAGTACGGCAAGTTTGCCGCCGTTTTTGAGCACATGGAGTCCGAATGAGTCGATCGATGTTGATTTTCCGGCTCCCGGCACTCCCGTGATCCCTATGCGTCGTGAGTGTCCGGAGTGTGGTAGACATTTTTCTATCACCTCCTGTGCGATAGCGTTATGATCGGATGCGAGGCTTTCGACGAGCGTCACCGCGCGTGAAAGCATCGTTATATCGCCCTTGAGTATTCCTTCCACCATTTCGGCGGCCGAGGGCAGAGGCTTGCGTTTGCGCCGCTGCATGTAGGGATTGACTGACGGTGGAGCGGCAACTCCCGGATTTACGGTCAGTCCGTTGTAGCGAGGGTCGTTTTCGGGGTGTTCCATGATGTGGAAGGTTTGTGGAAATGGGTGTTGTTGTGATATCAGGGGGTGGCGGTGGGCTCGCCGACCACTCTTACTGTCTGCGACGGCGCCGACGGTGCGTTGGTGATCAGTGTGATCCGTGCGTTCAGCAGTTCGCCGTCAGCAATGAGTGCAGGATCTGCTGTCACTTTTACCGTAGCCTCTTTCCCAGGCTTTATGGTTGTGGACGATATTGTGGCCGTCACAGCTTTGTCGGGTGTGTGGAGGCGTCGCACTATCAGCGGGCTTTGTCCCGTGTTGGTGATGGTAAATGTCATGTGGAGCGGTTTGGCTGTGCGTCCGAACCGGCCGAAGTCGAGCGTGGTGCGGCTCAGTGTGGCCTGAGGCGCTTTGTTCCGATCCTCGTCCTTCATAGTAGAGAAATCCTCTTTGACGATGGCTACGGTGTTGACGGCTGATGACGCGCCGCATCCGTCTGACACCCTTATGGAGTCGTTGACTATTCCCCAGACGGGGCATCGTCCGCTGTCGAATGTGGCGAATATCACGAACTGTTCTCCCGGGCCGACGGTGGCCGGCTCTACAATGGTCTTGATGTAGGCGGGAGTGCCACTGACCACCGGTGTGATAGAGTCGTGCGATGCGTTGTAGGCCTTCATCGTGTGTTTTCCGGTGCGCCCCTTCTTTATCTCTCCGAATGGCATAACGGTAGTGGCCAGGCGTATGCTGCCGATCTCCACCGGATATCGTCCGCGCAGCGAATTGGATGTTCCGATCACTGTGCCGCGTATGCTGAGTGTGGACTGTTCTTCGGTGTTGGTCACTATGTAGACTTTCTTTTCAAACCGGCCGGGGCGTCCCGAGGCATCGTAGGCCACACTTACTGTGAGTGTGTCGCCGGGGGCAATAGGATGGGTGGGGTATTGCGGCCGTGTGCATCCGCAGTTGGCGCGCGCCGATACCACCACAAGCGGTTCGTCGCCGGTATTGACGGCCCGAAAAAGACATGTGACGCGTCCCAGACTCTCGTCGAATGCTCCGAAATCATGGACTTTATCTATCCATTCGGTTTTCGGGCCGGTTTTCTTTTTGCGTGGAGCGGTGTTAGCGGTGGCGGTGAATGCCGCCATGAAGCTGACAGCCAGCAGGAGGCAAATGGTGATATGCCGATGGTGTGATGTCATTTTATTTAGGTATTATCATCCCTTTGAAGCTGAGCAACAGTGGCTTTTCAGCAGCATTGGTGCGCACCTTCACCCTGCGGGCGAGCTGTCCGCGGCGTCCTTCGGGATTGAATGTGATTTTTATTTCGCCGGTTTTCCCCGGAGCTATCGGTTCGGTAGGAAATGTAGGCTTGGTGCATCCGCATCCGCCGTTGCTCACCGATATGATTACGAGCGGTTCGTCGCCGGTGTTTGTAAACTTGTAGGTCCAGCTCAAAGCCCCTTTGTCGGCACGGATTGTGCCGCAGTCGTGGTCGGTGGTGTCAAATTTGATTTCGGGGCCGGCAGCTAACGCAGCCAAAGCCCAGATGGATGCTGTCAATGCAAGTGCTATGCGTTTCATCAGTTGTAGATACTGTTGCGTTTACATTTTATAACCCAAAATTACACAAAGAGGATTTCTGCGGCACCGCTTTGCGCGTTAAAAAAGGCAAAAAGACCTGATGACGGGATCAAAACCGATGACCGGCAACAGTGAACAAGGATTTTTGTGTGCTGGTAAGTGTGTCGACATGTAGTGAACAGTGGCAGTGGATTGATCATGATGTGATCGTGAATGTCAAAGTGGGCGTTAATTGTCTGTCCGGTTTGTGATGGCACGTATTTTTTACTATATTTGCCGTGTTAAAATCATATATTAATGCATTAAATAAAACATCAGTCATGGAGAAGTCAAATCAGCCGCCTTTCTGGCTACAGGTCAAGGAGGATTATATTTTTGATAATTTTGATGGGCTGGTCAAGTATCTTGAGAACTACAATTATAGCCATACGGGTGATCCGCTGCGTGATAACCCTGATTATGAAGCGTCGCTTGATTGCATGAAGGGAATGCTTGACCGTATGAATGAATGTCTTGACAACCATCAGTTCAGCCATGCTTTTCCCGATGATATAGACATAGTGGTATATCTGAAGCTTTATGCAGCGACTGTCCTTGCCGACCTTAAAGCCGGAAATCAGCCCCACAGCTATTTGACGGGAATGCTTGACCTGCTGGTGCTGACTCAGAAAAACACTAAAGATGAGGTGCTGAAACGGCTGTGGGATATAGCCGTGGGATGTGTGCGACGGCGCAGGATCACAAGGATACGTGTAAACTGGACTGACATCCGCAATCTTGATGCAAGCCGCTTGCCGACGTTTATCATCCGTCTTGCCGATGGTTTGGAATTTGCGCCGGACGCTGACGGACAGACCTACTTCTACGAGCACAACGGCACTCTTGCCATAGGACATGACGAAGTGAGCGTGGCAGCCTGCAACCTTGAGGCATTCGAGCGGATGAGCCGCGGATCGTTTGCCTGTCTTGACGGATTGCTGACGATCGTGGCCGACCGCGCCGATGTGAAGGCCGAGCCGTCGTTCGACGAGTTTCAGAAACGTTCCAATGTAATGTTGCAGGGTCTGAAAAACTTCAAACCGTCGGTGCGTCGGCAGCTGAAGGAGTATGCCGACGGTGAGGAGGTGTATGTGAAAGTGACGTCGATCGAAGGCGACAGGATCAAGGTAGCCACTGCTGATCCGTCTTATGTCACTATCCATGGCGAACTGTTCCGCTACTTCTCCCAGCCGGGCGAAATAATGACTATCCCTGCCTACAGCGCTCTGGCGGATCTCACGCGTTCTGCCGGTCCTGACGATGAGGTGGGTCTTGCCGTAGGGGATGTCATGAGGGTCATGTACAAGAAAAATGTTTCAAACAAGTTTGACGTGCGTCCGGCTTTGGAGAATTTCTACAGAGAACTCGCCCGGCGCAGTTGCGCACAGGCATTCGACGGAATATACACCGGCACGTTCGGTTCGGATTCGGGCACATTGTGGCGGCTTGTCAACGGATTGACTGTCGCCGTCCACCGAAGCAAATATGACGAGGTGCCTTCTGAATACATTGAGAGTGTGCGTCAGGCCGCCGACGAGGGTACAAGCATAAGCCTTCAGACCTATAAGGAGGTGAGTGATCAGCAGCCGATGCGCATATATGCGCAGTTTGATACGTTTTATCCATATCGGTTCGGCGAGAATAATTTTAAGCCGGAAGATGCCGACCGCAATTTCCTGTATGAGTTTCTCAATGACTGCAACGCCAACTGTCCGTTTGACGATGAGCCTGTGGTTTCGAGAGAGATGATAGAGGATCCGCGCGGAGTGAGGCTGTTGTCCAATTTTATATGCTATATATTGCATAATGGCGATTTCGGCTCGGTGGAAAGGCTCGAATATATCACTGCGGCACATATGCTGTCGCTGATGTCGGACCGGCCGGACGATGTGGCGTATATGGAGCTGCAGCGGCAATATCTTGTCAGACTTGTGGCGTTCAGCCGCAATCGCGATGTGACACCTCTGGCGCTGAGCGATGATGACCGGCTGGCTTCAAACGCCGACGTTGTAGTATGGCAGCGTATTATCAGTGAGCTTAACCGCTACCGGCATCCGGAGAGCCGGACATTGACCACCGAGGTGCGCGACAATCAGGATGCAAGCATCAACAAGCTTATCGACGCCTCCAATTCGCTGATAGGGATCATTAATGAAACCGAGCTCAACAATATCAAGAAGTCCATAGCTCAGAAGCTCGGGGTTGATGACGAATATGTGGCTATCAACGCTGACCGTACATTCTACGGAGAGGAGTCGTCGACGCTCGAATTGAAAAAGTCGATAGTATTCCCTCCGGTCAACCGCCGGCGGTTCAAGGAGGTCGAGGCCGAGCCCGACGTGCAGAAATGGGCTATACTCAAGACGGTGTGCGGTTTTCTCAATTCGGAGCTTGGAGGAGACTTGTTGCTGGGTGTCAATGACAACGGTTATGCCGAGGGGCTTGATGCCGATATATCCGAACTGATGCGCGAAGGACTTATAAAAGTGGCAAGCAATGACGCTTATAGCCGATATGTGCAGTCGGTTGTGGAGGACGCTTTTGTCGATGCAGACAATTCCAATCCTATTGGCGACGTTCTCGGCTCGGATATAACCTATGCCACGGAAACGAGCAGGGAAGGAAAATATGTATTGCGTGTGCGGGTCAAACCCTATACTTTCGGTCTGGTAAAGTTCAAGGATGGATCAAGGCCGGAAGGTCTGCATGACTCATACGTGCGTCAGAGCGGAAAAACGGTGCCGATGACACCGTCGCTTGCATCAAGACTGCGTGCGCAGCGCACAGCCCGCGATACGTCCGACATGGCTCTGCTGCGCAAGGCCGCCGATGAAAAGCGCGTGGCTGTGCTCAAGGGGTATGCTTCATCGTCGGGCCGATGCGACAGGCAGATCGAAGTGTATAAGATATGGGAACAGCGGCGCACGATATGCGGGTACGATATTCTGAACAAGAAGACTCGGCTGTTCAAGGTGACGCGTTGTGAGGGAGTGGAGCTTGCCGCGCAGAAGTGGAGTCGTGCGCATGGCACGACAAATCTCGATATAGACCCGTTCGGCATGAGTTTTGAACAATATAAGGCCCAGGAGATGGTGATAAGGCTTTCGGCCTATGGCTATCGGCTGCTTGTGGAGGAGTTTCCTGTCGCCGGCAAACTTGTGCAGCAGCTTCAGGCAGCGGATGCCTCAGGAGCGATGTTTGAATTGCGCTGCCCGATAAGCAGTCCGGAGGGTCTTGGGCGGTTTGTCATGAGTGTGCCCGGACATGCATGGATAGTGCAGGGCGACAGTCTTAAAGAATATGTGGAAGAAAAAACAAAAATACTTACGCAATGTATAGGTTGAGCCATGTTATTTCAGCTGTTGCCGCAATGTCGGTAGGCTTTGGCAGTGTATGCTGCGTCAGTCACAGTAGTTCTGATCGTGAAACGGAGAGACTGATACTTCTGTCGGGTAGCTATTCGCCTTCCGACAGCATGGGTGTCAAAGTGTGGAGTTTCGATCCGGCCTCTGGCCGCCTCACGCTGTCGGGCGGGGTGAAGGGTATAAGCAATCCGTCGTTTGTGCATGTTTCAGACGACGGGCGGCGTATATATTCAGTCGGTGAAGATGCTGCGGTGCTGTCGTCGGTCAACATGATACGTTTCGATGCCGACAGTCTGCGGATGACTTTGGAGTCGTCCGATACTATCGGCGGCGGGGCACCCTGTTATGTCAATCTGTCGCCCGATGACCGATATGTGCTTACAGCCAACTATCATGGAGGGAATGTGACGATCTATGCGCTTGATTCGGCCGGGAAGCCTGTCGGAGATCCTCAGATATTGAGTTTCGAGCATGGCGATCCATCGACACAGAGCAAGGGTGCGCCGCGGCTCCACAGCGTCACGTTCACCCCCGATTCGTCACTGCTGGTATGCGCCGATCTTGGCACAGACCGTCTGCATGTATTCCCGCTCAATGGTTCCGGAGCGAAGAACCTGGTGGATGCCAATAGGATGACAGACGTGGAGCTGAAACCGCATTCCGGGCCACGTCATATCGTTTATTCGAAACGGGGCACAGGTTATCTGATCAATGAGATCTCCGGCGAGGTCACGGTGCTTGAACGCCGCGGCGACAGTTTTGAGCCGGTGCAGTATATAGCGTCCGACACCGTCGGCGGCCACGGCAGCGGAGATATTCATCTGTCGCCCGACGAACGGTTTCTATACACATCCAATCGTCTGAAGGCCGACGGCATAGCGGTGTTTGCCATAGATTCGGCAACCGGACGGCTCACCCGCACCGGCTATATGGCCACAGGGCCTCATCCGCGCAACTTCGCGTTGTCGCCCGACGGCCGATGGCTGCTTGTGGCCTGTCGCGACAATGACCGCATAGAGGTGTATGCGCGCGACAGTCTGACCGGGCAACTCACGCCGACTGACCATTATGCCGTCACCCCCAATCCGGTGTGTCTGAAGTTTGCCGGACGGATCGCTGGTGAATGACGTTGAAGCAGGGCAGACATGATGCCCAAAAATATAGTTGCACGGTTCGGCTATTTTATGTAAATTCGCGCTGTAGGGTCATGCGGCCTCGGCTGCATGTCACGTCGCTTGACCTACGGATCAAGGATTATAACGCAATACCTTAAAAACTGAAAATATATGCCTGAAAACAAAAAAACATGTCTGCATTCGCGACATGTGGCGCAGGGAGCGCAGATGAGTCCGTTCGGCGGATTTGATATGCCCATACAGTATGAGGGCATCACCGAGGAGCACGAAGCGGTCAGAAACCGTTGCGGTGTGTTCGATGTGTCACACATGGGGGAAGTGTCCGTGACGGGACCAGATGCCGAGCGTTATATAAGCCGTCTGTTCACAAACGATGTTGCGGGAGCTGCTCCGGGCAAGATCTTCTACGGGATGATGCTCAGGGAGGATGGCGGCACGGTCGATGATCTGCTTGTCTACAAGCGTGGCGAAAACGATTTTTTTCCAGTGATCAACGCGGCCAATATCGACAAGGATCTCGATTGGATGCGGTCGCAGGCCGCCGGTTTTGACGTAGATATCGTGGACCTCAGCGATTCTATGGGCGAGCTTGCCGTGCAGGGACCGGAGTCAGAGCGCGTGATGGAGGAAGTGCTTGGTCTGCCGTGCAGCGAGCTTACATTCTACACGTTCAAGGAGTTAGATAAGGATGGCAGTCATCTGATCGTAAGCCGCACGGGCTACACCGGTGAGGATGGCTTCGAGATATATGCCGACCATGAGGCTATATGCCGGTTCTGGGATCATCTGATGGATTCGGGGCGATGTGCGCCCTGTGGTCTGGGATGTCGCGACACTTTGCGTTTCGAGGTGGGTCTTCCGCTTTATGGCGACGAACTTACCGACGAGATCACTCCGCTTGAGGCCGGACTCGGCATATTTGTTAAGCTCGACAAGGCTGGAGGTTTTGTGGGGTGCGAGGCTCTGAAGAAGCAAAAAGCCGAAGGACTGCGGCGCAAGCTTGTCGGTCTGGAGATACATGACCGCGCGATAGCCCGTCATGGCTGCGAGGTGGTGGACCGGTCCGACGGACGGGTGATAGGCCATGTCACGACCGGCTACCGCGGCATATCGGTCGACAAAAGTGTGGCTATGGCCATGATAGAGACCCCATACGCCGAGAAGGGCAGTGAGGTGGCGGTGAAGGTGCGCAAGAAGACTTTCCCGGCCACAGTGACCGCAAAGAAATTCTATAAGAAGAGCTATAAAAAATAAGAGTAATACCATAAGCAAACATTTAATTTCAAAGAATATGAGCAAGACTTATTACAGCCGCACCCACGAATATGTGACCGTTGACGGCAATACCGGCTATATAGGAATCTCTGAATATGCGCAGAAGGCTCTCGGCAATGTGGTGTATGTCGATATGCCCGAGGAGGGCGACGATGTGACCGCCGGTGAGGAATTCGGCGCGGTCGAGAGCGTGAAGGCGGCCAGCGATCTGATAGCTCCGGTGAGCGGAGCGGTGGTTGAGAGCAACGGGCTGCTGATCGACAATCCGCGGCTGATCAATCAGGATGCGATGGCCAACTGGATTATAAAGGTGGAGCTTTCCGATCCGGAAGAGCTGTCGGCGCTCATGGACGAGGAGGCCTACAACGCTTTCTGCGCCACGGAGGACGCCCACTGATATGACGATCCTCTCTCCACTCACACCCATACAGAGATTCTGAAATATGATCCATCATTATTTTCCACATACGGCCGATGACATCCGGGAGATGCTCGGCCGTTGCGGCATGAGTGACCTCGGCGAGCTGTATGCCGATGTTCCGGCTGACGTGCGTCTGCGGGGCGACTATAATCTTCCGAAAGGCCGTAGCGAGAAAGAGATTCGTGATTTTTTCAATGAACTCGGGCGCCACAACCGCATTCTGACGTGCTTTGCCGGCGCCGGATTCTATCACCACTACACCCCGGCGGTGATACCATATATTCTGAGCCGCTCAGAGTTTCTGACGGCATATACTCCCTATCAGCCGGAGATATCGCAGGGCACTCTGCAATATATATTCGAATATCAGTCGATGATGAGCCGGCTGACCGGCATGGAGGTGTCAAACGCGTCGATGTATGACGGTGCTACCGCTACGGCCGAGGCGATGATGATGGCCGTGAGCGCATCGCGTAAACGCGACAGGGTGCTGATCGGCGCCACGGTCAATCCGGCCGTTCGCCGTGTGGTGGCCACCTACGCCCGTTACCACGGCATAAGACTCGACGAAATAGCTGAGGCTGACGGTGTGATTCGGCGCGACGATATGGAGGCGAAGCTGGCCGATGGCGATGTGGCGGCAGTGATAGTGGCTACTCCCAATTTTTACGGTATCGCGGAGGATTATTCAGGATGGGCCGATGCGTGTCACAGATACAAGGCTCTGTTGATAATGAACTGTGTGCCTGCCGACCTTGCTCTGCTGAAGAGTCCCGGAGAGTGGGGCGCCGACATAGCCTGCGGCGATGCCCAGTCGCTGGGCATGCCGTTGCGTTACGGTGGTCCGTATCTGGGCTTTCTCTGTGCTTCGAAAGCATTGATACGCAAGATGCCCGGCCGTATCGTCGGAGCTACGACCGACGCCGATGGGCACCGTACGTTTGTGCTTACGCTGCAGGCTCGCGAGCAGCATATACGCCGCGACAAGGCCACGAGCAATATATGTTCCAATCAGGGACTGATGGCTCTCCATACCGTGGTGTATCTTAGTCTGCTCGGCGACGACGGCTTGCGCGAGGCGGCCATGCAGGGACTCAATGGAGCGCATTATCTGGCTTCGCAGCTTGAGGCTACCGGACGGATGCGAATGTCGTTCTCCGGTCAGCCGTTTGTCAATGAGTTTGCCATGGATACCGATTTTGACGTGGCTGATCTTGAAGCCGCATGTCTGGAGCAGGGTATCCTGTGTGGAGTAAAGATCGCTCCCCGGAGAATATTGATCGCGGTCACGGAGATGCAGACGCGCGAGGATATGAATCGCATGATAGAAACCGTCAAAAAGATGAAGTCATGAACAAGGAATATTACGGCAAGCTGATATATGAACTGTCGCGCCATGGACGGCGCGGTGCGTCGTTGCCCGACAATGCCACTCCCGATGCACTGGCGGCGATTCCGTCGGCGCTGCTCCGCAAGAATGCTCCGGGGCTGCCGGAAGTCGATGAGCCTGCGGTAGTCCGGCACTATACCAATATGAGTGCCAATAATTTCGGCGTAGACACGGGATTCTATCCGTTGGGATCCTGTACAATGAAGTATAATCCGAAGATCAACGAGGAGATAGCCGGATATTCTTCGTTTGCCGATCTGCATCCGCTGCAGCCTGCATCGACGGTGCAGGGAGCTCTTGAAGCCTATTGGACTCTCCAGAAAGCATTGTCGGAGATAGGCGGCATGAGCGAGTTTACGCTTAATCCTTTTGCCGGTGCCCATGGTGAGCTAACAGGCCTGATGGTGATACGCGCCTATCATGAGTCGCGTGGCGACAGCAAGCGGGTGAAGGTGATCGTGCCGGATTCGGCTCATGGCACAAACCCGGCGTCGGCTGCAGTGGCCGGTCTGAAAGTGGTGGAGGTGAAGAGCCTCCCTGACGGCACGGTTGACATAGAGGCCTTGCGTCCGCTGCTTGACGATACGGTGGCGGCCATGATGATGACCAACCCCAATACGGCCGGCATGTTCGAGCATGGCGTGAAGGAGATAGCCGAGATGGTGCATGAGGCGGGTGCGCTGATGTATTATGACGGTGCGAATCTCAATCCGATGCTTGGCATAGCTCGTCCGGGCGACATGGGCTTTGACGTGATGCATATCAATCTTCACAAGACATTCTCCACGCCTCATGGTGGCGGCGGACCCGGCAGCGGGCCGGTGGGCGTGCGCAAAGGGCTGGAATGTTTCCTGCCTGAACCTCGGGTTTGTCGTCGGGATGATGGCACATTCGCAATCTCGGACGATAGCGGCGAGTCGCTCGGAAGTATATCGGCCACGTTGGGCAATTTCGGTGTGCAGCTCCGCGCGCTGGCATATATTCTGTCGCTTGGCGCCGACGGGCTGAAGATGGCCGGCCCGCTGGCTACGCTCAATGCCAACTATGTAAAGGAGTCGCTGCGCGATCTCTATCTGTTGCCGCTCGAGGGTGTGTGCAAGCATGAGTTCGTGTTTGACGGTCTGCGTGACAAATCGACAGGCGTCACCACTCTTGATGTGGCAAAGCGGCTTCTCGACTTCGGATTTCATGCGCCTACGATATATTTCCCGCTGCTCTTCCATGAGTCGCTCATGATCGAGCCGACCGAAACGGAAAGCCGCGAAACTCTCGATGCGTTTATCGATGTCATGCGCGAGATAGCGAAGGAGGCCGTTGAAAATCCGGAGGTGGTGAAGAGCGCTCCGCATAGCACTCCGGTAAGTCGTCCGGATGATACGGCGGCCGCCCTGAATCCGGTAGTGACATATGATGATCTTAAATCTTCGGAATCATGATCCATTGCGATATAATAGTGATCGGTGCGGGTCCGGGCGGCTATGAAACGGCTGCCCGGGCGGCTGCCAATGGCCTTGACGCGATCATTGTGGAGCGTGATCAGCCCGGCGGAACGTGTCTTAACCGTGGCTGCATCCCGACAAAGGCTCTGTGCCGGTCGGCGGAGGTGGCTGTGACTGTAAGGGAGGCGTTTGATTACGGTGTGTCGACGAGTGGTTTCACTCTCGACTATGCGGCGGCGTGTGCCCGTCGCGATGCCGTGGTAGGCGAGTTGCGTCAGGGGGTGGTGACACTTCTCGGCGGTGTGAGAACGGTGGTGGGCGAGGCACGGTTTACGGGTGAGCGGACGGTGGCAGTCGGCGACGAGGTGTTTACGGCTCCCATGGTGGTCATAGCCACAGGATCGTGTCCGGCGCCATTGCGTGCCGAAGGCTCTGAACTGGCAGTCGACAGCGATCGTGTTCTGGAGATGGATCGTCTTCCTGCAGAGATAACGATCGTGGGCGGGGGAGTGATAGGCATGGAGTTTGCCTCGATATTCGCGGCTTTCGGCAGCAAGGTCAGCGTGCTTGAATATTGTCAGGAGATACTCCCGCCGTTTGACAGGGAGATCGCCAAGCGTCTGCGTATGGCCATGAAGCGCCGTGGTGTGGACGTGACCGTGCAGGCTTCGGTGAGCCGTATATCCAAAGCCGACGACGGCCGTATGTCCGTGGACTATGTCAGCAAGGGCAAAGAGCGGACTATCGTTACCGATATGGTTGTGTCGGCAGTCGGACGCCGTCCGGTGTTGCCCGAAGGACTCGACAAGGCCGGAGTGGAGTTGACCGAAAGGGGCTTTATATGGGTGGACGGATCGATGCAGACTTCGGCGCCGGGCGTGTATGCCATTGGCGATGTCAACGGGCTGTGCATGCTCGCTCACGCGGCCGCGGCTCAGGGACGTGTGATACTCGGCGAACGTGTAGACCTGGATGTCATGCCTTCGGCAGTGTTTACCATGCCGGAATGCGCTATGGTGGGACTTACCGAGCAGCAGTGTGCTGACAACGGGACAGAATATGTCGCTGCCACGGCTACTTTCCGGTCAAATGGCAAGGCTGTGGCCACGGGTGATGCCGAGGGACTCGTGAAGGTGATAGTCGGAAAAACCGACCGCCGGATTCTCGGATGCCATATATGCGGTCAGCATGCTTCGGATCTGATTCAGGAGGTGGCTGTGGCTATGGTCGCAGACGTGGATTCGTCGCGCTTTGCCGCGGTGGTGCACGGTCATCCGACTCTTTCGGAATGTGTGGCAGCGGCTGTGGAAAAGGCCGACAAGGCTGCGAGAGGATCATGAGCGAGATGCATAGTCCGAAAGTCAGCGTGCTGATGATAGCCTATAATCAGGAGGCTTACATCGGTGAGGCGATCAGGGGAGTGGTGAGCCAGAAGGCGCCGTTTCCCTTCGAACTGATAGTGGCCGACGATGCGTCGACCGATTCGACGGCCGAGGTGGCTGCCGGTTGGGCCGCGCGTTATCCTGACGTGATACGGCTTGTGCGACGGGAGACGAATCTCGGTCTGCAGGCCAATTATCTCGACGCTTATTCGAGGGCTCGCGGAGAATATATAGCGATATGCGAGGCCGACGACTGGTGGTGTTCGCGGCATAAACTCGCGCGGCAGGCGAGGATGCTCGACGAGCATCCAGAATACGGACTTTGTTTCCACCGGGTGGTAAACTATTATCAGTCGGACGGGTCGATGTCGCTGAGTAATCCGGGGCAGCAGCGCCGGATAGCGCTTGAGGATCTGGCGCGGGCCAATGTCATAACCAATCTGAGCGTAATGTATCGCGCGATTCCATACGATCGTCTGCCCGGTTGGGTGGCGTCGGTAAGACTGTTTGACTACGCGATGCATTCGCTTCACGCCGAGCGTGGCGATATAGGGTATCTGTCGCAGCCGATGGCTGTCTACCGACGTCATGACAAGGGAATATGGAGCGGTGATCTGCTGGGAGGATGGCGGATGGCAATGGACGTGCGCGAGTGTCTGATCGGTCATTTCCATTCATCACGTCGTAGTGTGGCCGATTGTTTTGCCGAGTCGTATCTGGAGATTGCCGCCGCAATGACAGCCGCCGGCGACGATGGAGCGCGTGAGCGCGCCATGTCGTTTTTCGACGGACTTGGCATGGTATTCGATGGCGATGATTTTGACGAGAGAGTGAAGCAGCGTAGTAGTCGGCTGCAGTCGGCTCCCGGCTTTCTGTCGAAAATCAGGCGGCGGGTGAGCCGTATTCTCCCTTTGCCCAGAATAAGGGGATGAAGTGGAATTCTCTATGAATACTGATGAAAATCAAGACGCTGTGCCAGAAATCGATGTTATGACACAGCGTCCGTTCATACTAAAAAATGGTGCGGGCGTGGCCTGAAGGGCGCCTGCCTGCTTTACAATCCGGTCATTCTACCGGTATTTTTGCTATGCGGCGGTCGTGGCGTCCGCCTTCGTAGGGTTCGGCTATGAATGAGTCGAGCATCTCCAGTGCGAGCGACTGGTCAATGAAGCGTGCCGGAAGTACGAGCACGTTGGCATTGTTGTGGGCGCGTGCCAGTCGTGCCAGTTCAGGGGTCCAGCAGATGGCTGCGCGGATGCTCTGGTGCTTGTTGAGCGTCATGGCAATGCCGTTGCCTGATCCGCACATGGCCACTCCAAACGAGGCTTCTCCTGACTCGATGGCTTTGGCGCAGGGATGGGCATAGTCGGGATAGTCGCAAGAGGCTTCGGAGTCGGTGCCGAAATCCTTTACTTCATATCCGAGATTGGAGAGTCGGCGGATGATGGTCTGTTTCAGCTGGTAGCCGGCGTGGTCGGAGCATACGGCGACTACGGCGGGAGGTGTGGGGAGCTGTGTCATTTTGTTGTCGGTTGTTGTTTGTTCTGCAAAATTACGAAATTTTGTGGAACAACTGCTGATGTCGGTCAACAAACGCAGAGATGCGCAGGTGGTGGTAGCTATAGGTATTGAGATCTAAATGCTACGGCTGCTGTTTCTTTCGTCCGGCAACATATAGCTTTACGATATCTTCGTATTTGTAAGGAGTATATAGGCTCCCTTTGCGGTAGGCGGCAGATCCCCTGTCATAAAGTTGCGACTTGTCTGAAAGGATTTCGGCAAGTGGTTCGTCATCAGAGAAAAATGTGGAAAGCCATTCTCTGGTTTTGCCGCTCTTGAATAGGGTGAAAGGTATGTGGACAAACAGACCGTCATGCTTCTGAAAGAAGTATGGACTGCTGAGAGTGGTGGTAAAGTATACAGTTTCTCCGGTCAACTTGATTGAGCTGAAACATGACCATAAGTTGACATGTTCTCCTGCTGCATGAATTGCAAACCATTGCTTGGACGGCTCTCCCTTTTTGGCATTATGGCCGCAATTCGGCTTATATTCGCCGGTTTTGTTGTCGATTGAGCCGTAGGTGTGCCAGCATATTATCTGTGGGTTGTCGGGATATTTTGTCGGCCAGAAGACGATGTGGTCGATAGAATCCCCTTTGATTTTCAATTTTTCTCCGTTGATTTTGACGGCCACTTCTTTATCCCAGCTTTTTGGCGTAGTGAATTCTACTCCAGAGTACTCGTGACCGTTACGCATTTTTATGTCGGCGGTGAACTTTGATTTGGCGTTTGCCGACATTGTGAATGAAAGTGTCAGCAGGATAAGGATGTAGCGGCAATATCTGTTCATGATATAGATAAATATGAGTTGTTCTTAAATAGGCTTCAACGCAAATTTACGTTATTTTGCGCAAAAGTCAAACAAATTGCAGTCAAAATATCAGTTTCAGGCGCAATTTGCAATTCGAAAGCGCCAGCGAAGTCATCAACAGATGGTTGCTTGGTCGCCTCGCTCAAATCAAGTAGTATTACCGTTTGTAGAGTGATCAGGCGGGGGCGGTGGTGTAGGATATGAGATATTTCCAGTCGCGGGGCGGGGCAGGGGTGGCGTCGGCTTTGAAGAATATCCCGTCATGGCCGCGGAACTTTTCCGTTTTATGGAAATGGCAGAAGCCGATGCCGCAGTCGATGAGCGAGATATCGCTCTTGTGACGATAGTAGAAGTGGACGGTGTGGTTGTCGCAGACGAGTGCCCGCCATGGCTGGGAGTTGGTGGATGATGGTGCGAGCCGAAGCATTTCGAGCGGTTCGGCAAAACGGTTGTCTTTGTGAAGCGGGGTGTGGAAGTCTGTGTGATAGAACAACCGGTCGAACGGGAGCCGGTTAGCGCTGCGAAGCGCCAGTCGTGTCAGTCGCTCTGTGGCTGTCGGTGGGGCCGCCGTTCCTACCGGACAGACTATGCGGAGCGTTTCGCCTTCGGGCCATGTCTGATCCCGGTCGAAGTCAGAGCCTTTGAATGTGGCGGCGATCCAGCACGTGCCCAAACCCATCTGCCATGCTTTGAGCACGATCTGTTCGAACCGGAATCCGGTGCTGAGCGCTGACTCTCCGTCGGCGCCTGATGCGAGCAGGAAGAAATGGCGGGCGACTTTGATCATGCCGTAGGTGGTGGGGCGGTAGCCTTTGCGGAGATCGAATTCTTTCAGGCGTATGGTGAGCCGGCCTCCAAACGGTGAGGATGATTCGTTGATTGCATCCAGCAGTGTGGCGATCTGTAGGTCGGTCAGTCGATTGCCATCGTAGCTTCTTACCGACCGACGCTCTTTGATGGCTTCGAGTAGGTTCATTGCGGTTCAGTTCAGGCCGTTCAAGTCATATTTATATATACGTTCGTCGGCGCCGATGCCATAAATCGTAGCAGTGTCTTCGTCGAATGATATGCTTTGGAGCTGTTCGGGCGCGGCAAGTATTT
>ERZ778514.828-NODE-828-length-25713-cov-4.405488_pt1 | contig 25713 bp, 25 predicted proteins | sample MGYA00510344_ERZ778514 | MGnify/ENA primary metagenome ERZ778514 (study PRJEB29527, sample SAMN07138968) | mouse gut metagenome | material: feces | host: mouse | place: China:Nanjing | collected 2016-01-25 ...
GATGACGGATCGCCTTTGAAATCACTGCTCAGCTTGTCCACCTCGTCCAGCACGATGACCGGATTTGCCGTGCCTGCCCTGTTGATTCCATTGAGAATCCTTCCCGGGAGCGCTCCTATATAGGTCTTCCTGTGTCCTCTTATTTCAGACTCGTCGTGTACTCCTCCGAGTGCTATCCTGACATATTTTCTTCCCAATGCGCGTGCGATTGATTTTCCGAGGCTCGTCTTTCCGACTCCCGGAGGGCCGTACAGGCACAGGATAGGTGATTTCATATCACCTTTCAGCTTGAGGACGGCAAGATATTCTATGATCCTGTCCTTTATCGTATCCAGTCCGTAGTGGTCTTCGTCAAGGACTTTCCTCGCGTTCTTGAGGTCAAGGTTGTCCTGTGACACCTCGCCCCACGGAAGGTCAAGCATAAACTGGATATAGTTGAACTGTATGCTGTATTCCGGTGAACTCGGGTTGTAGCGCTCAAGTTTGGCCATTTCCTTTTCAAAGATTTCCTGGACCGCCGCAGGCCACATCTTCTCCTCGGCGCGCGAACGGAACTTGTCGAATTCCTCGGTGTCATCCATACCGAGCTCCTCCTGTATGGTGCGGAGCTGGTTGTTGAGGAAATATTCCCTCTGCTGCTGGTCTATTTCCGTCTTGACCTTCTGGTTGATGTCCTGCTTGATTTTCAGAAGTTCCACCTGGGTCTCGAGGACGGCGAGCAGTTTCATTGCCCTGGTCCTGACATCACCGTACTGCAGAAGCTGTACCTTGTCGAAGAAATTCTCCACTTCCACGGCCGTCGCTATGAAATTGACGAGAAACTCAAGGTTCTCAATGGATTTCATGGCCTCCGAAGCATCCTTTGATGAAAAGGATGCATATCTGAGAATGGTTATAGCCTTGTCCTTCAGTGATTCAATGATCATCCTGGTCTTGTTGTCATTGGTCTCAGGCGATACGTCATTCAGATAGCTGACCCTTCCGAGAATATAAGGGTCATACTCCGTGATGCTGTCTATTGAGAAACGTCTGTATCCCTGCAGGATGGCTGTAATCGTACCGTCAGGCATTTCAAGGGTCTTCACGATCTTCGCCACAGTACCGAATCCGAACAGGTCTTCCTTCTTCGGATCCTCTACAGTGACATCTATCTGCGGAACGGCTCCTATATATCTCTTATGCTGCTCGGCATCCTGTATCAGCCTGATTGATTTCTCTCTTCCTATCGTCACCGGATATACCATCCCCGGGAACAGGACAGCGTTTCTCAACGCGAGAATCGGCAGACTGTCAGGCAGTTCTGCCGCATCTATCTTTGTCATCTCAGGATCCTGCATTACAGGTATTATGCTGACTTCTGCGCCCATAGGTGATAAAATGTCTTTGATATCCTTCATATTCTTTCTTATAAATTCATAAATGTATACTGCCAAAATGGCAGGAATGCTTAAGGTATAAAACACGCTCCGCTGTATGGTCAATCTTTGTGCCATAGAGTTTTGCCTATGCCTGAAAGCGAAAAAATAATGTAAATCGTTTGTGTATTGTAAAAATAATTCTACCTTTGCACGGATTATGTGCTAAAACACAGACAAGTAAAATTTAAAACGGTTATGACAAAGGCAGAAATTGTAAATGAGGTAGCTAAGGCTACAGGCATTGAAAAGATCACCGTACAGACGGTGGTTGAATCATTTATGGAGTGCGTGAAGGATTCTCTTGCAAAAGGCAATCCTGTTTATCTCCGCGGTTTCGGCAGCTTCATTATCAAGCATCGTGCTGAGAAGGCTGCGAGAAATATTACAAAGAATACAACAATGACTATTCCTGCTCACAATGTACCTGCGTTCAAACCAGCAAAGGTATTTGTGAACGTTGTCAAGAAATAATTTTAAAACTTTCAGATTATGCCAAGCGGTAAAAAGAGAAAGAGACATAAAATGGCTACGCACAAACGTAAAAAACGTTTGCGTAAGAATAGACACAAAAAGAGAAAGTAATTTTTCAGTGTCTGCCATTTTAGCAGTCCGCTAAATTGAGAAAGGCTGACCCTTGATCTGGTCGGCCTTTTTGTTTTCAGGAAATCAATGTTCCTGGAAGTATGTAAGGAAACCTGATGGTTTCCAGTTGTAAAATGGTAATGTTATTTCCTTAATGGAGTCTGTAAAAGATCTTATCGTTGATGTCAATTCAACTGAAGTTTCAATCGCTCTGATGGAAAACCATCGTCTGATTGAATTCAACAAGGAGTCCAGCCAGGGGCATAGTTATTCCGTAGGTGACGTGTATCTCGGAAAAGTAAAAAAAATTCTGCCTGCCCTGAATGCTGCCTTTGTGGACATCGGTGACGAAAAGGAGGCTTTTGTACATTATCTTGACCTGGGCCTGTATTTCAAGGCTTTTGATGAATTCGTCAAAAGGAGCAATCCTAATTCCAACCTTAAGGGGATCTATTCGCATATAAAGATAGGTCCCGTACTGGAAAAGGAAGGAAGGATAGAAAATGTGCTCACACCCGGTCAGATGATTGTGGTACAGATAGTCAAGGAGCCGATATCGACAAAAGGGTCTCGACTGACTGCGGAAATTTCATTGGCAGGACGCAACATTGTATTGCTCCCTTTTGCAGAAAAGGTGAGCGTTTCTCAGAAGATTTCTTCAAAGGAAGAAAAAAGAAGACTTGAGGCACTTGTAAGGAATATTCTTCCAAAGAATTATGGAGCGATCATCCGTACTGCGGCAGAAGGTAAAAATGCCGCCATACTTGATGCGGAACTTATGTCGCTTGTGGAAAAATGGGAGAATTCCTGGAAAAAATTCGCTCTTTACAAGTCCGTGCAGCTGCTCTTTACCGAGTACAGCAAGACGACCACTATTCTCCGGGATCTGCTGAATGATTCATTCTCGAACATATATGTAAATGATGAGAATGTCTATGACGAGACCCGAAAATACATTTCACTTATTTCTCCCGAACAGGAAAAGATAGTGAAGCTATACAAGGACTCTGAGCCTATTTTTGACCATTTTGAGGTCACAAGGCAGATAAAGAGTTCGTTCGGGAAAGTGGTCCCTATAAAGCAGGGGGCTTATCTTGTCATAGAGCACACAGAAGCTTTGCATGTGATTGATGTCAACAGCGGTACCCGTTCCAAGAACAAGGAGCAGGAGCAGAATACATACGATGTCAATCGCTATGCGGCCGAAGAGATTGCCCGTCAGATACGTCTGCGTGATATGGGAGGTATCGTGATAGTGGATTTCATAGATATGGAATCCAATGAGCATCGGAATATGCTGCACAGATATATGCAGGAACTGATGCAGGGAGACAGGGCGAAGCACAATGTGCTGCCGCTGACCAAATTCGGCCTTATGCAGATTACCCGCCAGAGGGTACGTCCGGCCACCGAGATCAATACTACTGAAGTATGTCCGGTGTGTCACGGAACCGGAAAGATATCTTCAAGTATCGTCATTGATGAAGCGATAGAGAGAAGGCTCTCGTATTATGCCGGAGAGAAAGGTGTCAGATCATTGGTTCTCAAGGTCAGCCCTATTCTGGGTGCATACCTTAGCCGTGGCATATTCTCCATACTCTACCGCTGGAAACGCAAATACAAATGCAGCATAAAAATCGTCGAAGTCACAGACTTTACGGTCCTGCAGAATGAATTCTACACTGAAACAGGGGATAAGCTTGACAGCTGATCCCCTGTCTTTTTATTGCAGTGTCACACTTTCCTGTTTTTGTAGGTCTCTATGCAGTTCGGTATGATGCGCTCGTACCTTGAGTCGCTGTAGAGCGGTGAGGAAATGATGAAATCGGCTGTGCTCCTGTTGGTCGCGAACGGGATGTTGTAGAGGGAGGCAAGCCTGACAAGGCCCATGACATCGTTCTGGTGACCCTGCATAATGAGGTTGTCGCAGAAGAATACGAGCATATCTATTTTGCCCTCCGCTATCATGGCTCCGATCTGGGCGTCTCCTCCGAGCGGACCGCTGAGCAGTCTGTTCACCTGTGGCACGTCTTCGCCTAAAGATTCTTCAAGTGCCTGTCCTACAAGTCTTCCTGTAGTCCCTGTGCAATATAGAGTACAGTCTTTCATCGAGCCTGCGTTGAATCTTACCCAATTGATCAGCTCCGATTTTCTCGCATCGTGAGCTACAAGTGCAATGTTCTTTATCATAATTCGTCCAAAAATAAATCCGCCCCGATGCCTCAATAATCACGCCAGTCTGAGGTGTCCAGGTTTATATAAAATCATTATCTTTGCGGCCTTTTAACGTAGCAATATGAACAGAGAACAGAAAATAGGGCATTTGTCTATGCTTGGAGCCAATATGATGTGGGGAATGATGGCTCCGGTTTCAAAAGCTGTCATGTCAGCCGGGCTTGTCAGTTCATTGATTGTCGTGGATGTGAGAATCTTGGGAGCGGCGGTGCTGTTCTGGATTCTGTCGTTGTTTACAAAAAACGAAAAGGTGGACAGGAAGGACTATATCAAGCTGTTTTTTGCAGGAATGTTCTCGTCTCTTCTGAACCAGGGCGTCTTTATCACAGGAATCTCCATGACTTCACCTGTGGACGCATCTATAATAACGACTTCATTGCCTATTGTCACTATGCTGTTTGCGGCCATATACCTGAAGGAGCCGATAACATCGAAGAAAGCCGGGGGAGTAATGCTCGGAGCCTGCGGTGCGCTGCTTCTCGTATTCGGCAATTACCTTATTCCCGGGACTTCGGCCGCACTTCATTCCGGTCAGTCTTCAAGTCTGAAAGGTGACCTGCTGTGCCTGCTGGCGCAATGCTCATACGCAGTGTATCTTGTGCTTTTTCAGGGCCTGATAAGAAAATACTCGCCGGTCACCCTTATGAAATGGATGTTCACATTCGCATCTGTAATATTGCTTCCCATATCTGTCAGGGAAATTGCGTCGACTGATTGGGCGTCCCTGCCTTTTGAGCAATATGCAGGACTCGGATATATACTGTTTTTCGGAACATTCCTCTGCTACCTTATAATTCCGCTCGGACAGAGGAGTCTCCGTCCGACACTTGTGGCGATGTACAATTATGTGCAGCCGATAGTGGCGTCAGCCGCTGCGATAATCTGGGGAATGGACAGTTTCAATATACTTAAGGTCCTGGCTGTAGTCCTGATATTTTCAGGAGTGTTTCTTGTCAACCGCAGCAAAGCCCGGAATGCGGAGGCCAATGCCTGACCGCTCCGGTTACGGACTGTGGGCTGCCGTCAGAATGCTGCCGCCTTTTCCATCTTTTCACGTATTCTGCCGTTGCATAGATTGCCTATGCTGCCGGTATGGGTATGCCTTACGGTTTTCTCTGCATGGAAACGTCCTTCGTTGACCTCTATGCCGACACTTTTATAGGCGTCCCTGAACGGCATGCCGTCCAATGTCCTCCTGTTGACTTCCTCGACTGTAAACAGATAGTCATATAGGGGAGAGTCAAGGATATGTTCGTTCACGATTATGTTCTGCAGCATATAGTCAGCCATAAACAGGCATTTGTGCATCATTTCAAGAGCAGGGAACAGGATGTCCTTCAACAGCTGGAACTCCCTGTGGTACCCGTGCGGCATATTGCTGCACAGCAGTGATATCTCATTCTCGCAGCTGAGGATGCGGTTACAGTTGCCTCTTATCATTTCCCATACGTCAGGATTTTTCTTGTGGGGCATGATGCTTGAGCCTGTTGTCAGTTCATCCGGGAATCTGATGAATCCGTAGTTCGGACACATATACATACAGCAGTCGGCTGCCAATTTATTGAGGGTCAGTGCTATCGCTCCGAGGGCTGAGGCTGTTGCACGTTCTGTCTTGCCCCTGCTTAGCTGTGCGGCGACGGCATTGTAGTCAAGCGAGGCGAAGCCGAGGAGAGACGTGGTCATTTCCCTGTCGAGCGGGAATGAGTTTCCGTACCCTGCGGCCGAGCCGAGAGGATTCTGGTCCGTTACATTATATGCCCCGTGCAGCATATACATATCGTCTGCAAGCGATTCCGCGTATGCTCCGAACCACAGTCCGAAAGAGGATGGCATAGCCATCTGTCCGTGCGTATATCCTGGAAGAAGTATATCCTTGTGTTTTTCGCTCAGTTTCTGAAGAGTCCCGAACAGCTTCAGGACTTCTTTCCTGACCTTGAGAACTTCATCTTTCAGGAACAGCTTGACGTCCACCAGTACCTGATCGTTGCGTGAACGTCCTGAATGTATCTTTTTCCCGATGTCTCCGAGCCTGCGAGTAAGGAGAAGTTCGACCTGTGAGTGGATGTCTTCCACATCGTCTTCAAGGACGAATTTACCGTCGGCTATTTCTTCCGCTATTATGTCAAGCTCCTTTGACAGCAGCTCCAGTTCCTGTCCTGTAAGCAGTCCGATGCTTTCCAGCATTGTTATATGTGCCTTTGAGCCCTTCACGTCATATTCTGCAAGTCTCAGGTCCAGTATCCTGTCATTGCCTACTGTGAAATTTTCTACAAGGTCGGTTGCCTTTGTTCCTTTGCTCCAGAGAGTGTTGCTCATATATAAAATTGTATGAATGTTTCTATGAAATCAATATATTTTCTGATTCCCTCCTCTATCTCCGATACATATACGAATTCATCCTTTTTGTGCGATCTGGAAGAATCTCCAGGGCCCATTTTGATGGCATCGCATCCTATTCTCATCCAGTCGGATGTGGTAGGGGAGGAGAAGACCTCAATGCCGAGTTCCCCGGCGCAGCGGACAAGGGGAGAATCTGGACGGGTGGCGGAAGACCTGTTGACCAGGTTCCGCGCAGTCAGCCTGCTTCGGCACAGTCTGCTGAGTTCGTTTAGTATTTCTTCGTTGGTGTACTGTTCGGTAGGACGTATGTCTATTACGAAACTGCATTGGTCGGGTATTACATTGTGCACCGTACCTGCATTTATCTGTGTCACGTTCAGATGCACCTGCCCCGTCATTTCTGAGATTCTGCTGAATTTATAGCTGCGTAGTCTTTCGATGTCCTCCATTGCTATATAGATAGCGTTGTCTCCGTCTCCACGTGCGGCGTGCCCGCTTGTCCCGTACGATGTTGCGTCTATTACCAGCAGACCGCGCTCCGAAGTGGCTGCCTGCATCCGTGTCGGCTCTCCGACTATCGCCCAGTCAGGAGTATTCTCAAGATTTGCCCATATAAAGCTCATTCCGTCTTTGCCGGATCTCTCCTCCTCTGCGCTTAGTACAATCATCAGATTGACGGGAAGTTCCTCATTGTAGAAATGCCGGAATGCTGAAATCATAGCTACTGCAGATGCTCCGTCGTCGTTGGATCCCAGGCCGAATACCTTTCCACGGCTGTCCCTGATATTGCCGTCTTCTGTCGCTGAATTGCGGTATGCCTGCTCGTAATCAGGATTATACGGGTCGAAGGAATAGTCGTTTCCTGGAGATACCGTGTCTATATGGGCGCACAGCATCAACGTTTGTTTTGATTTGCAGAAGCGGCTGTTGAAAGCTACAATGTTGTTTTTTATGACTTCGTGACATATTTTCTTGTCCGTAAGCCAGTTGCTTATATGTTCCCTTACCATACTTTCTTTAAATGAAGGCGAAGGTATGGAAACCATCTGTTTCAGAAGCTCGACTGATTCCTGTATGTAGTTGTCCGTATGCATTATATGGTGATTTATCCGATCAGTTCGGTTCCTGTCCGGTTGAGGAGATTGCGCGCGTGCTTTATCGTTACGCCGGCTACTCCTTCCCTTATCGCCTTGAATGAGTTGTCCAGCTTCGGTATCATTCCTGCCGCGACCCTGCCTTCCTCTTTGAGTGTCCTGTAGTATTCAGGAGTAATCTCCTGTATCAGACTTGTGTCGTCATCTTTGTCATACAGCACTCCTTCCTTTTCAAAGCAATATATCAGAGATACTTTTTCAGAAGGATTGTGCGTCGCAAGGGATACCGCAACCGAAGATGCCACCGTGTCGGCGTTGGTGTTGAGCAGATTGCCGTGTCCGTCGGATGTAATCGCACAGATGACAGGTGTTATTCCTTGTCCTGTAAGGCTGATGATGAATTCTGAGTTTATCATGGACGGGTCAACGTCTCCGACATAACCGTAGTCTATGGTCTCACCGGAAGCTGCAGTGACGGGAGGCCGTCTTACGGCTGTTATCAAGTCGGCGTCAGCTCCTGACAGTCCGATTGCGCTGCATCCGTGTTTCTGCATAATGGCCACAATGCTTTTGCTGCACCATCCTGCATATATCATAGTGACGATTTTAAGGGTATCCTGGTCTGTGACACGTCTGCCTTCAATCATGACAGGCTGCTGTCCGAGCTGTCTCTGCATCTGACTGGCCATCACTCCGCCTCCGTGTATGAGGACTTTGGGACCCTCCATAGAAGTAAAGTCCTTTATGAAATTTTCCAGAAGTTGAGGATTGTCCACCACATTGCCTCCTATTTTCACAACCTTTATCATAATCTTCTCTTGATATTTATCATTCTGCCGGACTGTCTTGGGAATGCACTAAAGTCCCATCAGCATTTCCTTAAGTACGGTCTGGGCTGACACTACTCTGTTGGCCGCCTCTGGAATTACGATTGACCTGTCGCTTTCGATCACATCGTCGCTTACGATCATATTTCTTCTGACTGGCAGGCAGTGCATAAAATAGGCATTGTCCGTGAGGGCCATCTTTGCACTGTCGACTGTCCAGCTCCTGTCTACGCTCAGCACTTTTCCGTAATTGTCACCGGAATATGCAGCCCAGTTTTTTGCATATATGAAATCTGCACCTTCAAAAGCCTTCTTCTGGTCATATTCGATGACCGCCTTTCCTGTAAATGCAGGGTCGAGCTCATATCCTTCAGGATGTGTGATGACAAATTCATAGTCTGTCAGGTTGATGCCTTCGGCAAATGAATTCGGCACAGCCTGAGGCAGGGCTTTCGGATGCGGAGCCCAGGTCATTACGATCTTCGGCCTTTCCTTCTTTTTGTATTCCTCTATTGTGATCATATCGGCAAATGTCTGGAGCGGATGGCGTGTGGCCGCTTCCATACTGAATACCGGTTTGCCTGAATATCTGATGAACTGATTAAGGATCAGTTCGTTATAATCATCTGACTTGCTCTCGAACCGTGCGAATGAGCGGACGCCTATTATATCGCAATAGCATCCCATTACCGGGATTGCTTCAAGAAGATGCTCCGGCTTGTCGCTGTCCATAACCACTCCTCTTTCTGTTTCAAGTTTCCACGCTCCCTGGTTTACGTCAAGCACTATTACATTCATTCCGAGATTCATCGCTGCTTTCTGTGTGCTCAGACGTGTCCTGAGGCTGGAGTTGAAGAAAATCATAAGCAGGGTCCTGTTTTTGCCGAGGGCCTGGTCTGCAAACGGATTCTTCTTTACATATTCTGCTTTGGCGAACGCTTCCTTAAGGTCGCCTATCTGTGTGATGGAAGTAAATGTTTTCATAAATTACCGTGTGAGTTTTTTCCAGCTTGAGACAAATTCCGATGCCGTTTCCATTGAAATCGTGAGCGACGGAAGAAGGCGGATTACATCCGCTCCTGCTGCTCCTGTGAAGAAATGCTCTTCAAACAGCAGCCTGTCGCGCAGACCTTTGAATTCTTCTTTTATCTCAAGCCCTATCATAAGTCCTTTCCCCCTATATTCCTTCAGGGATGGATCAAGTTCGCCTTCCGGATGGAATGCATCGTAAAAATATTTTCCTATACGTTCCGCGTTTTCCACAAGATGCTCATTTTCAATGATGTCAAGTACGGCGATTGCTGCCGCGCAGGCAAGATGATTGCCGCCGAAAGTAGTGCCGAGCATTCCGAATTCTGGTTTTATCGCAGGGCTTATCAGTACGCCTCCGATAGGGAATCCGTTTGCCATACCCTTGGCTGTCGTGATGATATCCGCCTTTATGCCGGAATACTGGTGTGCAAAGAATCTTCCCGTCCTTCCGTAACCGGACTGGATCTCGTCAAGAATCAGTACGGCACCGTATCTGTCGCAGAGCTTGCGCAGGTTCTGCATAAAGTCATCCGTAGGCTCGAATATTCCGGCGACTCCCTGTATGCCCTCGATGATGACTCCGGCATAGATGCCTTTTGCCAGTTCCTTTTCAACTGCTTCTATGTCATTCAGCCCGACAGATTTTACATTGTCTGTAGAGTTGAACGGAGACCGCAGCCTGGGGTTGTCCGTCACTGCAACGGCTCCGGATGTCCTTCCGTGGAACGCTTTGCCGAAAGCCAGTATCTTGTCTTTCCCTGTATGGAAAGAAGCGAGCTTTATGGCATTTTCATTGGCTTCTGCTCCGCTGTTGCACAGGAAGAGGGAATAGTCGTCATAGCCGCTTGTCCTTCCCAACTTTGAAGCAAGTTCATTTTGCAGTGAATTCTGCACTGCGTTGGAATAGAATCCGAGCTTGCCAGCCTGCTCTGTGATCATATTGACATAATGAGGGTGGCAATGTCCTACGGAAATCACTGCATGCCCTCCGTAAAGGTCGGTATAACGTATGCCGTCTTTGTCCCAAAGTGTGGTGTCAAGACCTTTCACTGGCTCTATGTCCCACAGTTTATATACTTTGAATAAATCCATTTTCTGATTTGTTTTTGCTTTGTTCCGGTATGGCCGGCTAAAATGCTGACGGCTTGAGCTTCAGACCGGTGGCCTGAGGAAGACCGTACATTATGTTCATATTCTGGACAGCCTGTCCTGCAGCTCCTTTCACCAGATTGTCGATGATTGAACTTATGTGTACATACCCGTCGTGGAGCTCAACGTGAAGCAGTCCTTTGTTTGTGTTGACAACTTCTTTGAGGGACACTGGAGAGCTGGAATGGAATACGAAAGGGGAGGACGCATAGTAGTCGCTGTAAAGTTCCTGATATGCGGTTTCATCCATTCCTGCAGCGGCACGTGTATATATGCTTGCGAAGATTCCCCTCGTGAAATCTCCCCTGAAAGGGACGAAATTCACTGTCGGAGCATGTCCGCAGATTTCTCCCATGTTTTTCTTGATCTCTCCAAGATGCTGATGTGTAAATAGTTTGTATATGGATATGTTGTTGTCCCTATAGCTGAAATGGGTCGTGTCTCCGAGCTTTTTCCCTGCTCCGGTAGAACCGGTTATTGCGCTGACGTGAACTTCATCGCTGATAAGACCTGCCTTTGCCAGAGGAAGCAGACCGAGCTGTATGGCAGTCGCAAAACATCCCGGATTGGCTATGTCGTGTGCCGAGGCGATATCCTTGTGTGAATCTTCACAAAGTCCATAGACGAAATTTCTGCCTGCGTACTCTCCCTCGAGCCTGAAGTCATTGCCGAGATCGATGATATGGCATTCCGGGCTTATGTCATGCGTGTCAAGGAACTGGCGTGAAATACCGTGTCCAAGACAAAGGAAAAGCACGTCAGGATTGTTCAGCCCTGTTCCGAATTTCAAATCCGTCTCTCCTGTAAGATCCCTGTGCACGGCTGCGACCGGTGTACCTTCCGAGGAAGTGGTGGTCGCTGCAACTATCTGTACATCAGGATGGTTGAGCAGGATTCTGAAAAGTTCTCCTCCTGTGTAGCCTGTTCCTCCTGCTATTGCAACTCTTATCATTGTGCTGTGTCTGTTTTGATGTTTGTGATGCGTCAGCTATTTTGCCATATCTTCCGCGTTGCTGCCGTTTACGCTGTAATATATTTTCAGCGGATTGGCAAGAACTTTAGTGAAGCCTACGACGTCCTGACCGGTGTATGATTTGTTTATTTCCCCGTATGACCCGAATTTCGAACTCATCAGATCGTGCGCGCTTCTGCATCCGAGTACGGAGAAATGGTAAGGCATAAGTGCCACTTCTACCTCTCCGGTGACATTCTGCTCCATATTGTCCATCATAGCTTCCATATCCCTCATTACAGGATCGAGATACATCGCCTCGTGCATCTGCTGTCCGTACCATCCTGCGATCTGGTCTTTCCAGTAGAGCTGTCCTTTGGTCAGGACGTGCTTTTCAAGCAGGTGGTGGGCCTTGATCAGTATCATCGGTGCGGCCGCTTCGAATGCGACACGTCCTTTGATTCCGATGATTGTATCGCCGACGTGGATATCACGCCCTATTCCGAACGGTGCAGCGGCGTCGTTTACCGCCTTGATGATGTCGACCGGATTCATTTCAGTACCGTTGAAAGATACCGGCTCTCCTTTTTCAAATCCTATCTTTATATGTTCAGGTGCAGTTTTGGTGACTTTGGTCGGGTATGCCTCCTCCGGAAGCCATCCGTCTGAGGAAAGTGTCTCGACTCCTCCTACGCTCGTGCCCCAGAGCCCCTGGTTGATTGAGTATTTGGATTTTTCCCATGAGAAATCGAATCCGTGCTGCTTGAGATAGTCTATTTCTTCCTGCCGTGTGCTGCAAAGCTCTCTGACAGGGGCGATTATCTGAATTTCCGGAGCAAGGATTTCAAACACTATGTCAAATCTGACCTGGTCGTTTCCCGCGCCTGTGCTTCCGTGTGCCACGTATGATGCTCCGAGCTTCTTGACGTGCTTGAACACTTCTATTGCCTGGAATACACGTTCAGAACTTACGGAAAGTGGATATGTGGCGTTTTTCAGTATGTTGCCGAAGATCAGATATTTTATTCCTTTTTCATAATAGGTCCCGGATGCGTCTACGGTTGTATGGGATGCGGCCCCGAGGGTTAGTGCGCGCTCTTCTATTCCTGCTTCCTCTTCTTTGGAGAAGCCTCCCGTGTTGACCAGGACAGTATGGACTTCAAGTCCTTTTTCATTTTTGAGATAGGGGACACAGAATGATGTGTCAAGTCCGCCGCTGAAGGCGAGTACAACTTTGTTGTTCATATCATATAATTTTTTAGATTCGTTTTATTGTGCCTTTTTCATAGGCTCTTTCTTTGCGGACTGTTCCGTATGCTCTTTCGGGTCATACAGCAGACCTGTGCACAGGCACATCTTGAAACTGTTGTTTTCAAGGATGTTGAAATTCCTGCATCCTGTGCATCCTTTCCAGAATTCCGGGTCATGTGTCAGTTCTGAGAACGGGACCGGTCTGAATCCCAATTCGTGGTTCATCTTCATTACGGCGGCCCCTGTAGTGATGCTGAATATCTTGGCATCAGGGAAAAGCTCCCTTGAGAGTCTGAAGATCCTTTCCTTGATTCTTTTGGCAAGCCCGACACCTCTGAATGCGTGTGCCACTATAAGTCCCGAGTTGGCGACATACTGTTTCCCGCCCCAGGTCTCTATATATGAGAATCCGGCGAATCTGCCGTCGTCAGATACGGCTATTACGGCTTTTCCTGCAATCATTTTCTCGATTACATATTCAGGCGTTCTCCGTGCTATGCCGGTACCCCTTTCTCGTGCGGATATGAATACTTCTTCGCAGATTTCATCCGCATATATTGCGTGGCTCTCATTTGCCACCATTACATCAATTTCCATCTCTTGACGTAGAATTCTGTTTATGTTTTCTGAATTAAAAAACAGTGTATGGTCTGGAAAGGACAATAGAATGACCTAATGGCAAGACAAACCTTGATTGTCAATTGCAATCGGCATAAAACCTCTCACAGTGTTGGAGGGAGTATGGAGGGGATCCTTAGAGTTACCCTCCTAAAGTCGGACAAGGGAATAGGCGACCTCAGCGTGGCGTCGGACGACCCACGTATAGAAGCTGAATGCTGATATGTCACCTGTTTTTATCATAATATCGGGCACAAAGGTAATTATTAATCTCAATAAATAGCAAGAATGCTGTTTAAAATTTTAACTTTGTGCGAATTTTATGACTTCCACGTTTTGCAGTCTTATGTCTCCTTTGTTTCTGGAGTTGTTTTATGCCTGTATGCCTGTGGAAAAAAGATGAACCCTGATGAAAAAAAGAAAAACTGTCGCAGTAGATCCGGAATATCTTAAAAAGCAGAAAGCTTCTCTCCTGAGGAAGCATCGTCAGGTCATCTATCTGAATGATAATGAGATGGCAGCGATATCAAATTACTGCAGCCGCTTCAAGGTAAGTGCCAAGGCGACCCTTTTCCGTGAAGCCATAATGGAAAAGGTGCTCTCCGAGCTTGAAGACAATCATCCGACGTTGTTCTGACAGAACCGATTCCATCACGTCATAGCTGTAATAGCTGTAGTTTCGGCTATGGGCAGGATATATTTTGTTGATTAGTTAGTTGGTTGGTTAGCTCAGTTAGTTGCTGAGTTACTGGATGGATGAAGTTAGTTACTGGGTGCAGAGTGGTGGCCATCAGCCCTTTTCCCGGCCGATGGTTACATCGTTCAACCATAACTCGTTGAAAATCAATTGGTATAAATAAACAATCGTGGCCATCGGCCGGGAAAAGGGCTGATGGCCACATCTGCTTGCAGACTCAGCTTGCTCAAAGTAAGCGGCACCGCCCAGTCGCACTTCAATTGCTCTTTTCAAGCTATATCCTCAACAGCTCTATCTTCAACCGCTCTTTTTCAATGCTGTCTATACTGTCAGGTTGGAGAATGTTTCTTCAGTCTATACTGTCGTGCAGGAGAAATTCTTCTCCTGGTGCTCTGCCGGTGATTCTTAGATTCTCAGATGTTTCAGTTCCTGCGCGCGATTCCTATGTAATACAGTAGGGTGGCGAGAGATCCGAGAGCTGCGATAACGTATGTATAGGCAGCCCATTTCAATGCATCGATTGCCATCGGCTGTGTCTTCGCGTCCGTGATGCCTGCATTGCTTAGCCATGCCACGGCGCGTCGGCTTGCATTGATCTCGACAGGAAGAGTGATGAAACTGAAGATTGTAGTCATCGCAAAAAGTCCTATTCCGAACCACAGAAGGGCCGGGAATACATTGATCAGGATTATTCCGAGAAGGATTACCCATTGCACGATATTGGAGCTGAATGTCACAACAGGCACCAGGGCTGAACGCATTTTAAGAGGTGCATATCCTTTTGCATGCTGTACGGCGTGTCCGCACTCGTGTGCTGCGACAGCCGCTGCAGCTACTGACCTGCTGTCATATACGCCTTCGCTTAGCGCAACTGTCTTTGTCTGTGGATTGTAATGGTCCGTAAGCATTCCGTTGGTCGGGATGACCTTTACGTCGTAGATGCCGTTGTCGTGAAGCATTTTTAATGCTGTTTCCGCACCTGACATTCCTCCCGGGAGAGGAACTTTTGAATATTTGTTGAATTTGCTGTTAAGTGTTGACTGTATGATGATGCTGAGGATCATCACAAGAATAAAGATAAGCCAGATATTCATATATTATAAATTTATTGATATTTTTGCAGTCGTTTTGCGCAAATATAGTCAAAGTCGAGAGCAGAAGCAAAGTTTACTTTGATTATGCCGAGACCGGGACGTATATGTGGGCGTAAGCCCAAATTGGTCAAAGTCGAGAGCAGAAGCAAAGTTTACTTTGATTATGCCGAGACCGGGACGTATATGTGGGCGTAAGCCCAAATTGGTCAAAGTCGAGAGCAGAAGCAAAGTTTACTTTGATTATGCCGAGACCAGGACGTATATATGTATTGAACAAATATACAAGAAAGATGCTAAAAGAAAATGATTTTTCAAGATTGGAAATAAACCTGCCAAATTGTCTTGAAAATTATAGATATTTCAGATCAAAACTGAATCCCTCGACAAAACTGCTGGTACTGGTAAAGGCTAATGCCTACGGTCATGGGGCTGTAGAATTCGCTTCTATGATGGAGCAGGCCGGAGCCGATTATCTTGCAGTCGCATATCCTGTCGAAGGAATGGAATTGAGACAGGGCGGAATACGCTCTTCTGTGCTTGTGCTTACGGCCGGGGCTGATTTCTTTGAGGAGATAATCGACAATGGACTGGAGCCGAGCATACCGAACATGTATACTCTGAAGGCATTCTGTGATGTCCTGCGCAGGCGTGGTATAGAGGATTATCCTGTCCATATAAAGCTTGATACAGGTATGCACCGTCTCGGGTTTATGACATCAGAAATCGCGGAATTGACGGAATATCTGTCAGACTGCCGTAATGTCATAGTCAAATCCGTGTTCTCGCATCTTGCTGCTTCTGAAGATCCGCAGAGTGACGGCTTTACGCTCGGACAGATCGATATGTTCGTGAAGAATGCGGACGCATTGTCCGGGGCGATAGGCTACAGGCCTATGTACCATATACTCAATTCAGCGGGCATCGAGCGTTTTACGCAATATCAGTTTGATATGGTCCGTCTCGGAATCGGCATCTACGGTATCAGCGCATTGCCTGAAACAAAACTTTCCCCTGTAGCTTCGTTCAAGTGCAAAATATTGCAGATCAAGCATCTCAAACCTGAAGATGGCGCAATAGGATATGGACGTAAAGGCAGGATCGCTTCTGAAGGGACGGTGATAGCCACTATTCCCGTCGGATATGCGGACGGAATAGACAGGATGCTCGGTCAGGGACGCGGTTCCTTTATGCTCAACGGGCATAGGGTTCCGACAATAGGGAACATCTGTATGGATATGTGTATGCTTGACATTACAGGAGTCGAGGCCCAGGTCGGGGATACGGTGACGATTTTCGGAGACGATCCGACAGCCTCAGAGCTTGCCGGTATTCTCGGTACTATCCCCTATGAGGTCTTCACTTCCGTTCCTCGTCGTATAGACAGAGTTGTAATACATTAATATATGGAATCTTGTAATTCATTCAAATACAAAGTATTGTTTGTGTGTCTTGGAAATATCTGCCGCTCTCCGGCGGCGCAGGGAGTGTTCCAGGCCATTGTGGACAAGAACAATGCGGCTGGCAGGTTCTATGTGGATTCTGCCGGGACATACGGTGGGCATAGAGGACAGCTTCCTGATTCACGTATGCGCAAGGCAGCTCTGGCGCGTGATTATGTGCTGACACACCGCTCACGTCCAGTAGAGGTTACGGATTTTCTTGATTTCGACCTTATTGTGGCGATGGATGACTCCAATTATGCTGATCTGATGCACCTCGCTCCTTCTGTGGAGGCGACCCGTAAGATAGTGAAGATGGCAGATAATCTTTCATCTTCTGAAATGACTTATATTCCGGACCCTTATTATTCCGGAGCCGACGGATTTGAACTTGTCCTTGACCTGCTTGAAGACGCCTGTGCAAATCTGTATGCTTCTTTTGAATAGCCTCAAATTTCAGCTATGAATATTCTGTTTGTACTTAATTCATTTCCTGGACTTGGAGGAATCGAGACTGTCACCGACGCGCTTGCTGATTTTCTTGGAGACCATTTCAAGATATATGCGTTCTCGTTCGGCGGCGATCCTTCTGTGGAGGTTTCGTCAAAGTTCGAAAAGACATTCTGCTGCGCGGGCGGAAGTTTTTCCGGCAACTGCAGGATGTACAATGATATACTTCGGGACTACAGGATTGATGTTGTCATCAATCAGGGTATGTATCCCCATACGACAAAGGTTGTCTTCAACAGAAGACGTCCTTCCGGAATCAAGGTGATTTCTGTGCTTCACGGAATGCCTGGATATGAAAAAATACAGTTCTGGACACTTCCGTCCGTTGTCAATGCCTCTCCATGCAGAAAACGGTTCCGGACAATCCTTTTCAAGGCAGGTCTGTTTCGAAAATATAACAGATATACAGGACGGTTCAGGCGATATTACCGCAAGGCGGCAATAAAAGGTGATGCAGTGCTGATGCTGACTGTAGGATATATAGAGCAGTTTGTCAAAGAGTACGGACTTGAAAAGTACAGAAACAGGATATCTGCCGTAGAAAATCCTCTTCCTGCTTCCTGTTCCGCTCTTCCTGTTCCGGACTGGGATACAAAGAAAAACAATATCGTCTATGTGGGGCGGCTTTCCGATGAAAAACGGGTCGATGTTGTCCTTGATGTATGGCGTGAAGCCTCCAGGCCTGACTGGCATCTGTATATTGTAGGTGACGGGCCTGAAATGTCCGCACTTAAAGAAAAGGCCGCGAATGAGCGTATCGGAAATATTACATTTGCCGGTTATGAAAAAGATCCTTGGAAATATTATTCCGAAGCGAAGATTCTTCTTCTGACTTCAAGGTTTGAGGGATTCCCTATGTGCCTTTTGGAGGCATTGAAGTCAGGTGCTGTCCCTGTCTCGTATGATGTCAGTGCCGGCGTCCGTTCAATACTGGAGGACGGGGGGGGAATGCTTGTCGAAAAGGATGATTTCAAGGGATTTGTAGGCGCGGTGAACAGGCTTATGGACGATGAGGTCCTTCTCCGGCAGATGTCTGTAGCGGCATCGGACAAGTCGCGCAGGTATTCTCTTGAAACTATCGGAGGACAGTGGCTGCAGCTGCTTGGATAGATCATTTGTTCTGTACCGACCAGTGCGTGCTCTGACGGATATGGTCTATATAATACTGCTCTTCTTCTGAAAGGTTGGCGTTGTCTATATACCAGGGCAGATGTCTTGACGTATATGGATAGCCGGTACGGATGAACACATTTCTTTTGTGGTCTACGTCTTTGGCGTTTATCAATGGCTTGTACAGTGCAAATGTGGTGTCGATAGGTGCTCTGTATGCTCCTTTCTCAATTTCTTTTTTCCAGAATCTGCTTTCCCATTCAATCACCTGGCTTTTGTTTTTGAAATGTTCGGGCAGGTCATCGATCCTCAATGAAAATCCCACTTTGCATGCGCGCGGATATCTGCGTGACAGCTTGACGAATTTCTCCATAAAGTCATCCGGACAGTCAGGGTCGATTTCTATGTCCGGATCGGTATATACGAAATATGAACTGTTGAAAAGTTTGTAGAGGCCTGTCTCCCAGATGGCAAGGTATCCTACATTGCGTCTGAGCAGATATACAGGGTACGGAATGGTCCCGTAATATTCCAGAAGAGGAGGGTAGTCTGACCCGTTGTCTATGATATGGATATTCCTGTAACCTCTTGATTCAAGCCCTGCTATCAGCTTCTGCAGCATCGAGCAGCGGTTGAAATTGTTGATTACTACAGGAATGTTCTTGTAGTCGATGTCTTTCTTTTTGCTGAAAATATATTTAACTTCAGGAATGAACCACCTGTTGAAATTGCGTATCCCTCTTCTGAGTCCCATAAAAAATAAACTTACGAATTGTTCTGACTTCCAAAAGTACATAAAACCTGATGCATTGCCAAATTTGTTCTACTCTCAATTATGTCGTATCTTTGTAGTGAATGAGGATAATTTTATGGAAAAGCAAGATATAATTAATGTAACTTCACCTCTGCTGCCGGATATAGAGGAATTCAAGACGCTGCTTGAGAAAATTTGGGACAGCAGATGGATAACCAACAACGGAACTTTCCATCAGGAGCTTGAAGCAGCCTTGTGTGAATATCTTAAAGTGCCTTATATCAGCCTGTTCACCAATGGTACTCTGCCCCTCATCACGGCTCTTCAGGCTATGAGGATAACAGGTGAGGTCATCACTACTCCATATTCTTTTGTCGCTACGACCCATTCGCTTTGGTGGAACGGGATAAAGCCTGTTTTTGTCGACATAGATCCTGCCACCGGCAATATGGACCCGGAAAGGATAGAAGCGGCGATCACTCCGAGAACAACGGCATTGATGCCGGTACACGTATATGGAAAACCGTGTGATACTGTGCGTATAAAGGAAATCGCGGACCGTTATGGCCTTAAGGTGATATATGATGCCGCCCACGCGTTCGGAGTGGAGGTCGGAGGGGAAAGTGTCCTGAATGCCGGTGATATGTCCACTTTGAGCTTCCATGCGACAAAAGTCTATAATACGATAGAAGGGGGTGCACTTGTGATGCATGACGCACAGACCAAACAGAAGATCGATTATCTGAAGAACTTCGGATTCGCTGATGAAACGGAGGTCGTGGCCCCAGGCATAAACAGCAAAATGGATGAAGTGAGGTCGGCTTATGGCCTTCTTGCTCTGAAACAGGTCGACTCCGCGATTGAGGCGCGCCGTTCGGTGGCTGTCAGATACCGTGAGGCGTTGCGCAATGTCGAGGGAATATCGTTTTTTGATGATATGCCTGGAGTGAAGCACAACTATTCATATTTCCCGATATTTGTGGATAAGGAGAAATACGGCATGACACGCGATCAGCTTTATTTCATGATGCGTGACCACAATGTCATGGGCCGGAGATATTTCTATCCTCTCATAAGCTCGTTCTCTACCTACAGGGGACTTGAAAGTGCTGATCCTCTGAAACTTCCGAATGCTGTGAAGATGGCGGATTCTGTGATCTGCCTGCCTATGCACCACGGATTGAGCGAAGAGGACATTGACAGGACCGTACAGCTTATAATTTCAAAGAATGGCTGAAATGAAACAGAAAAAACTTATGCTTCTGGGAGGTCTCAGATATCTTGTTCCTGTAATTGAGGCGGCTCATAAGGCAGGGTATTATGTGATAACCTGTGACTATCTTCCTGATAATATAGCACATAAGTATTCAGATGAATATCATAATGTCAGCATCATAGACAAGGATGCAGTCCTTGAACTCGCGGCACGTCTTCAGATAGACGGGATAATGTCTTTTGCGGTGGATCCCGGAGTTGTCACAGCGGCGTATGTGCAGGACAGGCTTGGGCTGCCGGGCAATCCTTATGAATCTGTCTGTGTACTTCAGAACAAGGACCGTTTCAGAAGTTTTCTGGCTGAAAACGGCTTCAATGTCCCTGAGTCATCTGCCTATTCGTCTGTTGCAGAGGCTATGGCAGACAAAGACCGTTTCCGTTTTCCTGTCATTGTCAAGCCTGTCGACTCTGCCGGCAGCAAAGGCGTGACACGTGTGGATTCGTCTGATGCGCTTGAAAATGCGTTGATATGTGCCTTTGGATGTTCATTCAAAGGCAGAATAATAATAGAGGAGTTCATCGAGAGCAGCGGATGCTCCTCGGACAGCGACTGCTTCTCCGTGGACGGAAAATTGAAATTCATTTCATTTTCCGCACAGAGATTCGATCCGTCCGCTTCAAATCCGTATACGCCTTCGGCATACAGCTGGCCCTCGACTATGACACGCTCTCAGGAGGCTGAATTGTCCTCTGAACTTCAGCGTCTTCTGACTCTTTTGGGTATGCGCACTTCCATATATAATGTGGAGACACGTGTAGGACGTGACGGTAGACCATATATAATGGAGGTGTCTCCGCGCGGAGGCGGCAACCGCCTTTCTGAGATGCTCCGGTTTTCAACAGGTGCTGATCTGATAATGAATGCCGTGAAGGCTGCGGTAGGCGACAGCACGGAGGAAATGTCATCCGGGCATTATGACGGGCATTGGGCGGAAGTCATTCTGCATTCTGACCGGTCCGGAGTATTCAGGTCCGTCGATATCTCAGAATGTATGTCCGGCAATGTGGTTGAGGTGGATCTGTGGGTCGATAAAGGAGACCGTATAGAATCATTCAAAGGTGCCAACAATGCTTTCGGTACCATTGTGCTGAAATTCGATTCGGATGAGGAGTTGAATTCAAGGCTTTCTGCCGTTGACGAATGGCTGACAATTAATCTGGACTGATATGAAGATAGCCATTCTTGGAGCGAGCAGACCCCATCTGCCGTTATATCTCAAAGCGAGAGAAATGGGACTTGAGACATATTGCATCGCCTGGGCGGAAGGTGCTTTCTGCAAAGACTATGCAGACCATTTCTGCGATATATCGATTGTTGACAAAGACAGGATTGCTGAGTTGTGCATAAGTGAAAATATAGACGGAATCATATCCAATGCTTTGGAGCCGGCTGTCCCTACAATGGCTTATGTGGCAGAGAAGTGCGGCTATAACGGCATTTCATACGAGGCTGCGCGGAGGGCTGTGAACAAGAAACTTATGCGTATGCGCATAAAAAGTACAGGAGCCTGCCCCCAGCCGGCGTTCCATTTGATGAAGGACAGTTCCGAGATTCCGGAGCTGTTTCCGGCGATAGTCAAGCCGGTAGACTCGTCCTGCAGCAACGGGGTGACAAAGGTTTCGTGCGCAGCAGATATGAAAGACGCCGTGGAAAGGGCGTTGCAGGCGTCTTCGGACAAGGAAATACTTATAGAACAATATATTGAAGGACGTGAAGTCTCCGTGGAGTCTATCTCTTTCCGTGGCAGGCACCATATCCTTGCTATAACTGACAAAGAGACTACCGGAGCTCCGTATTTTGTGGAAACAGCCCATCATCAGCCGTCGTGCCTCCCTGCCGGGGTTCAGGATAAGATAAGGGAATATACCGTGAGTATGCTTTCTGCGCTTGAGATCGACAACGGGGCTTCGCATGCCGAGTTCAAGATAGATGCGGACGGGAATGTATATTTCATTGAGGTCGGCGCCAGAGGAGGAGGGGATTTCATTTCGTACGAACTGGTAAGGCTGAGTACTGGATATGATTTTGTGAAAGGAATGATTGAAGTGGCTTTGGGGCGTTTTTCCGAGCCGTGGTTGAGTAGAGGAATGTATTCTGGTGTTTATTTCCTTAGTCAGGAGACATCATATATAAAGGATTTCATAGCCTCGAATGCTGATAGGGACTGGGTTGTGGACTACTGCATCCAGGAAGGCGAACTGAAGCCTCTGCGGAAATCCCAGGACAGATCCGGTTATATTATATATCAGGCTGACCATAAAATTATTGCAGACAAAAATGAATATGAAAAATAAGAGAGTTGTTGTATTCGGTGCGACCGGTACTCTGGGGGCACCTGTGGCTTTGCATTTGAAAAATGCCGGGTATGATGTGACCGCTGTCGGGCATCGTCCCGATGATAACGGTTTTTTTGCCGGATATGGTATAGATTATTTTTCTGCAGATGTCTCCAGGGCGGAGGATTTTGACGCGCTTCCTTCGGAGGAGGTGTTCGCGGTGCTTGATTTTGCAGGTGCGCTGCCTGCTTCTATGGAAGGATACAATGCCGGTGTCTATGTGTCTTCAATAGTGCAGGGGACTCTTAATGTGCTGGATTATGCAGTCAAGGTCAAAGCGGACAGATTTGTGTTCCCGCAATCGCTTTTTGACGTGAGCTATATGTTCGGCAGCAGGACGCCCATTCCGGCGGATTCTCCAAGAAAGGCACCGATGGACGGCGACCATGCCGTGTATGTGATCGCAAAGAACGCGGCTGTGGATCTGATTGAGCACTACTATGTCAAATATGGCCTGAAACGTTTTGTGCTCCGTCTGTCAAGGGTCTATCTCTATCATCCCAATCCTTATACCTTTACTGACGGCGTCAGGACGATGGTATCTGACAGATATCTTATTTATAAGGCTATGGCGGGCGAGGACATCGAGATGTGGGGCGATCCGGACAGAATACTTGAGACCTGCTGCATAAAGGATTTTCTGCAGATAGTGGAGAAGTCGCTTGTAGCTGACACGGACGGTGGCATCTACAATATCGGCAGCGGAGGAAGTACTCTTCGCGAGCGCATACAGGGAATAGTGGAGGTCTTTTGTCCGGAAGGGAAAAGGTCGAGAATCATTGAATGTCCTGAAAAAAAGGATTCAGCACAGTTCGTGCTTGACATATCCAAGACTATGAGCGAACTCGGATACAGGCCGGAGTATTCCTGGAAGGACTATCTTCTTGATTTCAGGAAAGATATGGAAGAGCAGCGTTTCGCAGGGCTCTGGGGATATGAATCTGACTACTATAATGCGCAATGAGATGGAGCGGGTGCCTCTTGTTACGGTCATAACATTGACTTATAATCACGGCAGTTATATTGCTGAATGTCTGGACTCTTTAGTGAAGCAGCAGACTGATTTCCCGTTTGAAGTGATTGTGCACGATGACGCTTCGACGGACTGTACTCCGGACATAATCAGAAAATATCATGAGGAGTATCCTGATATAATCAGACCTGTCCTTCAGACCGAAAATCAGTATAGCCGTGGTGTGGCTATAGGGCAGACTTTTATATATCCCCGGATAAGGAGCAGATATGTGGCCTATTGTGAGGGAGATGACTACTGGACTGACCCGATGAAGCTGCAGAAGCAGGTGGATTTTCTTGAAAGTCATCCTGAATACTCAATGTGCTGTACCGAAGTCAACTGGCTGATACAGAAAACAGGACAGATGTCCGACCTTCATTATTACGATAAGCAGGAGCTTGAGCTGAAGGATTTTATGCTGGAGAATTATGTCTCAACATTGACTGTTCTTGCGCGTACTGAATATGTGCTTGACTTCAACTTCAATGTGCTGCCTGGACTGCCGCATTTTATGATGGGTGATTATCCGTTGTGGATTTATCTTGCCGTAAAGGGCAAGGTGCGTAAATTGCCGGAAGCGACTGCCGTCTACAGGGAACTGTCCGGGTCAATGAGCCATAGCCGGGACAAATTCAAAAGAATAATGTTTGAGATTTCTGCATACGACATAAGGTATTGGTTCAACAGGAAATATGGCATTGAGAGCCCTTGGCGTATCTGGAAAAGGGAGCGCAGGGCACTACGTCATCTTAGCAGATCGCTTTGTCCTACAAGGACTGAATCCAGGAAATTGTATTGCAAGGCTCTGTGGTATTGTTTCAAGAAAAGGGTTTTACATAAATATTGATATGAAAGGTGTTTATATGTTTTTTGCTGACGGTTTCGAGGAAACCGAGGCTTTGACTACGGTAGATATGCTGCGCAGAGGGGGCGTGGACGTAAGGATGGTGTCCATAGCGGATTCCGGTTCGGCGATGAGTTCACATAAGATTCATATTATGACAGATATGAATTTCAGCGAATTTATGGCTTCTGTACAGCTTGACGGTACTACGGACAAGGATTTTATGATTTTTCCGGGAGGAATGCCGGGCTCGGCCAATCTTGCCGGCAAGAAGGAACTTATGGACCTGATGCTCAAACATTATGCGGAAGGTGGAAGCGTGGCGGCAATATGTGCCGCTCCAAGCGTTGTCCTGAGTCTTCTGCCTGGAATTGACGGCAAGACTATGACCTGCTATGACGGCTTTGAACAGGCTTTGACCGACAAAGGTGTAAACCACACCAGAGACGGGGTCGCAAAGGACGGACGTATAATCACCGGACGCGGTGCCGGCCATACGGTTGCTTTCGGACTGGAAATCCTGGCGCATATCAAAGACCGCGCAACAGCTGATACTGTCGCCCGCAGCATAATGCTTTAGAACTGCTGCATTTTATACGAAGACACCGGCTCTGTTTATCAGGGCCGGTGTCTTTTGTTGAGATGTTCTGAATCTGTATCCTGACTTTCTTCGTGCACTTCAGTCACAAGCTGAATGGAAGAAAGTATTGAAAATTCAGTAATGCTTTTTGAAATACCGGGATTACTGCTTATTATAGTTTTGAGGTAAAAATTAAAATAACGAAAAGTCTTATTATAGTTTTGAGGTAAAAATTAAAATAAGAAACAAATATATTTTAACTTTGCAGTTGAAATTAAAATATCGTTATGAAAACATTCAAGTCTGGAACATACATCAATCAAGGTTCCTATAAGAGCTTTTTACCCAATCCTATAAACAGAAATTGACAGATTGACGATATGGAAATAATATCGTTATTGAGCAAAGCTGACAGAATGCTTGGAAGATTATCTTAATATTTTCTTGAATTAGAGCGGACATAATACCACCCACAACCCCATTATGGTGTCATACAAGGAAAATAGGGTATAATTGACATTTTTGGTTGGTGATCATGACAAAAGTGGTTGGTGAACGAG
>ERZ778514.829-NODE-829-length-25700-cov-5.383818_pt1 | contig 25700 bp, 30 predicted proteins | sample MGYA00510344_ERZ778514 | MGnify/ENA primary metagenome ERZ778514 (study PRJEB29527, sample SAMN07138968) | mouse gut metagenome | material: feces | host: mouse | place: China:Nanjing | collected 2016-01-25 ...
TTGCCTTCCATATCCTTATGCTGGCATATGAGCCTTCAATATCTCCATAAAGGCCTGCACGTTCTCGTCGCGACGATCCCAGAGAAGGTCGTGGAAAAGGTAGTCGGCAGCTTCTTCGTAGCTCGGCATCTGCGCGAGCAACACGAGCGTCGACGAAAAGTCGTCGTCGTCACCGGCAAAAAGCTCGCGGCGGAAGCGAAATTTATCGTTGAGGGTGAATGCTTTAAGCAAAGCTTCTCCGGCACAGCGGGAAGCTCCCTGCCCTTTAGCCTCACCGAGAGTTATAGCCGCTGTAGCCGCGTCTGTTTCGTCGACAAGTTCAGGTTCGACCGCCTCCTGCTCCTTGATTTCCAAATCGACAGGCTCCGAAACAGGCTCCAGATCAGGCTCCACTACGGGTTCTACCGCCGTTTCTTCATTTTCGTTAGAAACAATCGGCTCATATACCTCAGGCTCGGGTACTTCCACAGTTACCGGGGCTGCAAAATCGCCAAGCGGTTCGTGGCCGCCAACATATGCCCGCATAAGGGCGGCATAGCCCTCGAATTTTTCAGCCAGCATCGAACGCGCATCATCGCTATGGCGCTCTTCCAGTACTCTCAGGAGCCCTTCAATCTCTATGTTCAGACGTATAAGTCGGTTTATTTCGGTCATCTGTCAATCTTTGCAAAATAAGTCAATAAGTAGCTGCTCGGCACCCTCACGCACCTGCGAACGAGGGCAGAAAAAGCCGTTTACCATAATCACAATCACATGGGTTGGCTCGCCTTCGTCATCAAATTTATATCCGGCATAGGCCTGCACGGAGCTGACACTGCCTGTTTTGAGCGCCACAAGCCCTTTCAGCTCGGACTTGGCCAGAAATCCGCGCAAAGTGCCTTCTTTGCCGGCACGCGGGAAGAACGTGGTATATGTTTTAGCATGGGGCGACGATGCCATCCACGCCAGAACATCGGCAATGAAACGCGCCGAGAGGCGATTGGCGCGCGTAAGGCCGCTGCCGTCGTTTATGATAGTGTATTTGGTATTTATTCCGCGCGTTGCCCACAGCTCTTTCTCGCGCTTGATGCAGTCCTTGCGCGATGAGCCGGGAGCGATGGCGCGAAGCATGCCCTCGGCAAAAAGGTTGTCGCTGCGCACCATGAGGCTGCGCATTATTTCGCCATAGGCCGGCGACACATGGGTGTACAGTTTGCGTTCTGCGGCCTCGCAGTCGGTCTTTATCTCATTTTCTGCCACCGTTATGCCTGCTGCTTTCAGCTTGGCTTCAAGCTCGTGGCAGAAAACTGCCGCAGGGTCGGGCATCGACGAGCGCACGGCCCATTTTTTATCGTTAGGATTGCGCGAATATATGGTTAGGACATCGCTGCCAACACCGCGTATGAGGTCGTTCCCCGACGTGGACCGATGCATCTCTATCTTGAGGCCGGGCACGAAAGGCTTGGTTTCGCCCGTGGCCGGGTGGAGCGTGAATGTGTTGTCGCGCCAGTTCAGCCCGTACAGTCCCGCGCCATAAGGCCACGCCACGTCCTCTATCTCCCACTTGCCTATTTCGCCTGCATTTTCGAGAGGCTGGTCGATAATGATGCGGCCGTTTATCTTGCTTATGCCGGCACGCTTCACAGCCGCCACAACGGAGTCGCAGAAACCATAACGGCTCTTGAAATTCTCACTCTCGACAGTAGGGTCGGCAACAGTGTGGACCACAAGGTCGCCATCCCAGCTTGCCCCGGAAGCATTGCCGCGCAGCACCACCGGAGTACGGAAGCGCTTGTCAGCCCCCGCAAGTGAAAGAGTCGACGCAGTAGTGACCGCTTTCATCACCGAGGCCGGGGTAAGAGCAAGGTCGGAATTATGATCCACAAGCACTTTGCCCGTATTGAGATCCTTGATATATATGCCCACAGAGGTCGACTCCTCGCCGTCGATACCGAGAATATCACCGGCCGATGCACCCGCCGTGGCAGACACACAAAGGGCAAATGCCAATACTATATTTAGGAATTTCATATACTATGCTATAAATACAAGGCGAAATTACTCAAAAAAAGCCGCACCGCAAAATCGCCGCAAAGTCACTGACAAGTAATTATGGCTTTTTGTGAAGATATATCATATCGCGGAGCCGGACTCCCTCTTCTATTATGGGGCTGCGATAATTGTCTGTGAAAAAGTTTTTTATCGTATGGGAATAACTATACCCGCATTTGCGGTAAAACAACAGTGTCGACGGGGTTTCGCCGGTGCCGAGCATTATAGTGCGCCCCGGCCACGCAGACTCCACGTGCAGCAACATTCGCCGACCGAAGCCCCTTCGTCTGAAGTCCCTGTGCACGGCAAGATTCTTTATCTCGACTGTCGAGCCGTCTTCCTCCGTAACGACGCACACCGCCACGAGCGCACCGGCCTCGTACCCGGCATAGAGCCTGCCACGCCACAGATAGCGGTGCACCATATCCTCCTGCTCGTCACCCTCGAGAAGCAGCGGCATAAAGGCCTCCTTGCCCTCGCTTATTTCTTTTATTTTCATTACAAAAAAAGCGCCCGCCCCGCATTAGAGGCGAGCGCCGTTATGTTCTCGGAATATCACTTTCCGGCCATGGCTGCATCGACATCGGCGCGGAGCGCGTCGTCCTGCTTGTCACGGCTTATTATCGTTCCGTCCGGTCCGAAAAGAATTATGCAAGGTATGCCGGTGATACCATAGAGGTCTGTAGGTATTGTTCCGGCTCCGATTATGCTCTTCCACGGCAGCTGGTGCTGCTCGATGGCACGCAAAGTAGCATCAGGCTCGTCCCACACGGCAACGCCGAGCACCTCGAGGCCTTTGTCCTTGTACTTATTATATATGTCTTTGAGCACCACGGTCTGGCGGATGCAGGGGCCGCACCAGCTTGCCCAGAAATCGACAAGGGTATAATGTCCTCGCCCTACATAGTCGCTCAGACGCGATTTCTCGCCATTATACTCCACTTCAAAATCTGTAAACTTGGCGCCTGGGCCGGTGGCCTCGCGCCGCTCGGCATTGGCAAGCATCTTTTTGGAACGCTCATATGCGGCAAACGACGGATAGCGCTCGAACAAGGCTCTGAGTCCGGCGGCATCAGCCTGCGGAGCGTCGCCTTGCAGGAAGTAGAAGTAGCCTAAGGCATTGTCGGCGTTGGCTGTCATAGCGCTGTCGAGGGCGGCGCCGTAAGCTTTGTACACGGCTTCGCGCTCTTTATCGTCAGCGGCGCTCTGGTACTTGGCTCCGAGCTGCTGCATTTTCTGCCCCATAGACCTAAGCTGGTCGTTGAGCATGGTGCCGAAAAACGCTCCATCCTTGCCAAGCGAGATTGTGCCGCTTTCAAGTATGAATATTGGCAGGCGGCCGCCGTCGTAGGTCACACGGCCAAGCACGGGCTCGTCGATCTGGCCTTCAAACACGGCCATACCGTCAGCCACAAGCACGCTGTCCACGGTTGTTCCATTATCGTAATTCACAAGGCGAGCCATAGCCCCCTCGTCGTCGGCGCTCATCGGCACTATAACCTTGAAAGGCTCGGCCGAAGAAATCCCGGCCACGGCAAGAGCCGCGGCCAGGACTGTCTGGTTGAGATATTTCATTTCTTGTCTTTGTATTTTTCCATCTGGCGCTCCAAGGCTTCCACGGCAAGGTCGTAGGCTTCCTCGAAGGTGTCGGCCACCTTGGTAGCCACAGCGTCGTCGTGCTGGGGTGTGGCAATCTTCACCACCACTTCCTTATTCATAGCTGTTTCGGGCTTCACCACCTTGAGCGTTACGTCCACGGTGGCTATTGCCGGAAAGCGGCGAGCGAGCTTATCGGCCTTTTTGTTGATAAATTCAACGAGGCGGTCGGCGATTTCGAAATGGATTGCTTGAATTCTTACATCCATGGTTAATCCTCCTTTCTTTGTGCACGGGGGTGTGCTTGTTTGTAATTTTTTTGTAATTCTCTGTAGGAGAGATGTGTGTATCGTTGGGTGGTTGCCAGCGAGGTGTGCCCCAGCAGTTTCTGAACAGCCATCAGGTCGGCCCCGTTGTTCAACATATCAGTGGCGAAAGAGTGACGCATCACGTGGGGCGACCGGCGGCCGGCGCTCACGCCCTCAAGGCCGGCATGAACCGTGCGGTATACCAATCCGTAGTACACGGGCTCTCCGCCGGGACGCACGAAGAATGCCTCCGTGGGTACCCCCGGGAGCATCTGCGAACGCAGCGAGCGGTAATGGTCAATCATTGCGCGCAACTCTTCTCCGAAAGGTATTATTCTTTCCTTATTACGTTTTCCGAGCACTTTTAGTTCGCATCGCGATGTGTCGACAGCAGCGTCGCGCAAGCCTACAAGCTCGGCCGCGCGCATACCGGTAGAATATAGCATGGTGAGCATCAGGGCGTCGCGAACCTCGGTAAAATCGTCGGAAAAAGCGCCGAGGCCGTCGATTTTAGCCATAGTTTCCTCCTGCCTCACATACTCGGGCAGTACCTTGGGCAAGCGCGGCGTCACAAGGCGGGAAGCAGGGTTCGACACCATTCCGTGGCGCCGTACAAGAAAATGGAAGAAAGCCCGTACCGACTGTATCTTGCGAACTATCGTCACCGTCGACAGCCCCCGCGAGGCAAGCTCGGCAACCCACATACGAAGCTCTGCGAGCGTAATCCGGCGCGGGTCGCGCTCAGCGTCTGATTCACCTTTCAGAAAGCCGCGAAGACTCTCCACGTCGTGACGATAAGCTGTCACTGTGTGCGCCGAACGCGCGGCCTCGCCGCGAAGGTAGTCGTAGAAAGCCTCGTAAAGCATATCTTATCCTTTTGGCACGAATTTAGCCACTAATTTCGACACTTGCAACATTAAGGCACAAAAAAAACGCCCGAAAAGCATAAAATGCCTCCGGGCGAAGTCATACAACAAAATTCGCCGACAGCCAAGCCACGATACCTCGTGAGCCTATGCTGCCGCGAACTTGTCGTTGTCGTTCTCTACGTAAAGAAGTTAGTCCTCTACGGCGCGAAGCTGCTGAACGTAAATCGCCTTCATCATCTTCTTGCGATTTGTTACCGACGGCTTCTGGAACGCCTGACGGCTGCGCAATTCTTTCACGATGCCGGTTTTCTCAAATTTACGTTTGAACTTCTTGAGGGCTCTTTCGATAAGTTCGCCTTCTTTTACCTGTACGATGATCATATTTAAATGTTAAGATTAATTTGCAATTGACTTTTAGCGCGGCAAAATTAGGAATAATTTTTTACTCGTCAAAACTTTATAGCCCATTTTTTCGACTTTGACAAAAAATGCGCCTAAAAAGCTCCGCCCATTGCCACTAAAAAACACAAAACACCCCCGGCCACACGCTCTCACACGCAATCCCACATTATATATAATAACGATTGCGCAGTCACGTACGCCCGGCCAACGGATAGAGCCTCAAACGACTGCACGCCACAAAAAAAATTTGTCATACAAAAAAAAAGTCGTACCTTTGCGGCACCGATTATGTCCAAATAAATGAGCGACAGTCGCGCGGCGTGCTTTTGGCCAAGCATCCCTCAACGCGACGGTCAATTTATGTAATTATTAATCAAGAATTTAACTGTGGATACCATTAGCTACCGCACCGAATTCCCCAACGCCCACGAAGTAGAGCACAAGTGGGTCGTTATCGACGCCACCGATCAGGTACTCGGTCGTCTTTGCGCAAAAGTGGCAAAACTGTTGCGCGGTAAATACAAACCCAGCTACTCCCCGAACATGGAGTGCGGCGACAACGTAATCATTATCAATGCCGACAAAGTTGTTCTTACCGGCAAGAAAATGACCGATCGCATATACCTCAACTACACTGGATATCCCGGCGGCCAGCGTCAGGCTACCCCCGAGGTTCTGATGAAGAAATCTTTCAACAAGCACCTCAAGCCCGGTATGCACCCCCTCTTCATTCGCGTGATGAAAGGTATGCTCCCCAAGAACCGCATCGGCCGTCGCCTCATCGAGAACATGCACGTCTACAACGGTCCCAACCACCCCCACGAGGCTCAGAACCCCACCGTTATCGACATTAACACCCTGAAATAATCGATAGTATGGAAACAGTAAATGCAGTAGGCCGCCGTAAAGCCGCCGTAGCCCGCGTTATAGTTAAAGAAGGTACCGGCGTTATCACCATCAACAAGCGCCCCATCGAAGTGTACTTCCCGTCTTCGATTCTTCAGTACATCGTTAAGCAGCCCCTCACAACCCTCGAAGTTGCCGACAAATACGACATTCACGTCAACCTCGACGGCGGTGGCTACAAAGGACAGGCCGAAGCCCTTCGTCTTGGCATCGCTCGCGCTCTCGTCAAAATCAACCCCGACGACAAGTCCGTACTCCGCAAGCACGGCTTTATGACCCGCGACCCGCGCGCCGTAGAACGTAAAAAGCCCGGTCAGCCCAAAGCACGCAAGCGCTTCCAGTTCTCCAAGCGTTAATACCGATCTCCGCCTCTTGCCCGGCGGCCACATGGCCGGGCTAAAATGTGTTTAGTATCTAAACCGCGGCGATGGACCTGCGTTCCCTACCCCGTGGTTGCCTGAAAATTATTAAAAAGAACGTAAACCTAAGCAAACAATACAATGGCTAATCCCACTTTTGAACAGCTCCTCGAAGCAGGTTGCCACTTCGGCCACCTCAAGCGCAAATGGAACCCCGCCATGGCGCCCTACATCTTCATGGAGCGCAACGGTATCCACATAATCGACCTCTATAAAACCGAAGCCAAGCTCGCCGAAGCAGCCAACGTGCTCCGCGGCATGGCCAAGAGCGGCAAAAAAGTTCTCTTCGTTGCCACCAAGAAGCAGGCCAAACAGGTAATCGCCGACATGGCCGCTTCCATCGGTATGCCCTACGTCATCGAACGCTGGCCCGGCGGTATGCTCACCAACTTCCCCACTATCCGCAAGGCCGTGCGCAAGATGACCACCATCGACAAGATGACCAAGGACGGCACATTCGACAACCTCTCCAAGCGCGAACGCCTCCAGATCACCCGTCAGCGTGCCAAACTCGAAAAGACCCTCGGCTCCATCGCCGACCTCAACCGTCTTCCCTCCGCTCTCTTCGTGGTAGACGTGCTCAAGGAACGCATCGCCGTCGCTGAAGCAAACCGCCTCGGCATCCCCGTGTTCGCAATGGTCGACACCAACTCCGACCCCTCAACCGTTGACTACGTAATCCCCGCAAACGACGACGCTTCCAAGAGCATCGAACTCATCGCCGGAACCCTCGTGGCAGCAATGGCTGAAGGCCTCGAAGAACGCAAAGCCGAAAAGCTCGACAACGAAGCAGCAGAAGCTCAGGCAGAAGCTCCCCGTCGCGAACGTCGCCGCGTGCGCCGCGCCGACGCTCAGCCCGAAGCTGAAGCCGAAGTAGCTGTAGAAGAAGCTCCCGCAGCTGAAGCCGAATAATTTTCATTCAAAAAAAGACAAAACTCCAATAATATGGCAGTAACACTCGCAGAAATCACCAAGCTGCGCGGCCTTACAGGCGCCGGCATGATGGACTGCAAAAAAGCCCTCATCGAAACCGAAGGCGACATGGACGCCGCGGTAGAAGTGCTCCGCAAAAAAGGCCAGGCAATCGCCGCCAAGCGCGAAGACCGTCAGGCTTCCGAAGGTTGCGTGCTCGCCAAGAACGAAGGTGGCTTCGCCGCCATCGTCGCTCTTTGCTGCGAAACCGACTTCGTTGCCAAGAACGCATCTTTCGTAGAGCTCACACAGACAATCCTCGACACCGCTATCGCACAGCGCGTGAAGAGCCTCGACGAACTCAAAGAAATCAGCATCAACGGACGCGCAGTAGCCGACCTCATCACCGACGAAACCGCCAAAACCGGCGAAAAAATCGAACTCGGCCGCTACGAATACCTCGAAGCACCCTCCACTACCTCGTACAACCACCTTGGCAACAAGCTCTCCACCATCGCAGGCTTCAACCTCGAAGGCGTAGACTACCATGTAGGTCGCGACATCGCCATGCAGGTTGCATCGATGAACCCCGTGGCTGTTGACCGCGACAGCGTGCCCGAAGAAGTAAAGAACTCCGAGTACAACGTTGCTGTTGAAAAGACCAAAGAGGAACAGGTGAAGAAAGCCGTTGAAGCCGCGCTCAAAAAAGCAGGCATCAACCCCAACCTCGTTGACAGCGAAGACCACATCTCCAGCAACATCGCCAAAGGCTGGCTCACCGAAGAAGAAGCAGAAAAAGCGCGTGCAATCATCGCCGAAACAGCTGCTGCCAAGGCTGCAAACCTCCCCGAACAGATGATTCAGAACATCGCTCAGGGCCGCCTCAACAAATTCTTCAAAGAATCCTGCCTTATGGAACAGGAATTCGTCAAAGACGGAAACCTCACCGTAGGCCAGTACCTCGAAAACAGCCTCAAAGGCCTCGTTGTAGTAAGCTTCAAGCGAGTAAACCTCAATCAGGACTAAGCCAAAAGCAAAAACAAACCTCCGGGCAAGCACAATGCCACGCCCGGAGGCTATACGGTCCGGTAGCTCAGCTGGATAGAGCATCTGCCTTCTAAGCAGACGGTCATGCGTTCGAGTCGCATCCGGATCACTCAAGGGTCACCATCTCGGTGGCCCTTTCCCATATCCATACCACCCCTGCCGCACAGAACCGCTCCATTTTACCTACACTCAAAAAAGCGAACAACGAAAGATAAGATTGCGCACAAAAAGAAGGAAGGCAATATCTATGTATGAAGCGTCCCCACAATAACAGATATAATTATGCGATAAAACCTTGGCGGAATCAAAAATAAGATTTATCTTTACGCCAAACTTAATAAATCTAAGACCATGCGAAAATTCTTCTTGCTGGCAGTTGCCTTACTTTCCGGTTTACTTGCCTACTCTCAGCAATTCGAGCCTGAATGGGCCGGAGAAGTAACCATTCTGAAAATTGATGAAGACACGACTGCTATTCCGACTGAAAAATCCATTCCAAAAGTTAAGACATCATCTTCCGCAGGCCGCCTGCTTGTCGGCATAGGCAACGTCAGGCAGAAAGCTATCATCAAAAACGGCAGATCAACTACGCAAATAAAACCAGAAAACACCGTTACGCTCGTTGTCAAATGTAAGGACAATGAAACTGATCCGACCACTTTCATCCAAATAGTAAAATTCGAGGAAAAGAAAAAAGAAAGACGCGCAGAACTCGCTAACGTCAACTGGCTCGGAAACGTTTCCGAAGGCAATATGGAATATATAAATTTCCAAGGGAAGCGATATGGCAAATCCTCTTATATATTGACTTTCCCGGCTATCGAGGGTGAATTTGGAGTAAAGGTAATGAATCCCAACGAACGCGATGAAAAAACCACCGTATTCTATTGCTTCGGAATACACAACGACAATATCGACAACAACACTGCCCAAAACTAAAAAGAAGCACTTAGACAAAACAATACTAATTGCACTCGGTAAGCCTACTCTATTATCCGCATTGCGGATTATCAAAGCATCAGAAATTTTTGCTAACTTTACAATTCAATAAGCGCCAGTGCAGACAAAGACCGCCTGATGTAAGTAAAAACTTATATCCAACCTATTAAGAAACTTCATTGTAGCCGCGAAAAAGGCTTGGTCGCCTGTCTGCCTACATAGAAGTTTCTTACTTTATACAATGGCAGAGAGAAACGATTTTCTCAATGGTAAAAAACCAGTTACGTTCCTTGACCTCTTTGCAGGCGCAGGCGGTATAAGTGAAGGCTTTCTTCAAGCCTTTACCCACGACAAGTATTTCAAGTTCATACTTGCCAGTGATATCAACGAAAACTGTGAATTGACCCATATTGTCCGCTATAATCATCAGTTCGGCCTCGACACGAAGTTCCTTACTGAAGATATTATGTCACCCAATTTCATACCTCGACTTCTTAAAGAACTTGGTGGTGAAAAAATTGATGTGGTAACCGGAGGCCCAAGCTGCCAATCTTTCAGCTTGTCCGGCCGCCGTAAACGTTTTGATAAAAGAGATAATCTCTTTCTTAATTATCTGAACGTTATTCGTAAGCTGCGACCCAAATACTTTGTTATGGAAAATGTCAAAGGGCTTCTCACAAAGGACAAAGGCAAATTCAAGGATGCCATTTTACGAGAAATTCGTTCGATCATCGATGATTCTAACATTCCGGCTTTCTTGACATACCTTAGCCGTATGCTTGATAAATCGGCTTCTTCATTTGTCAAGAATTGTATCCTGACAAAAATTAATATTGAAGTTGCTGATGACAAAGACGCCATCGTAGCAAGAGATAATTATTTCTCATACATCGAAGCGCAATTCAAGGCGATAACTCGTAAGATTGATTATCGTCTTAGCAAATCTAATATCAATATTGCGACTATTAGACACGGACTAAGCCTTCTGCGACACACTGATGAACGAAATGCCATAGCAGCAGCCGTAATCAACGAGAAAACCAATGCCAATATTGACAATGATTATTTTGTCAATGGGTTTAATAGTTTCCTATCTCTGATTGATGACGACTCTATTATAAAAACTATACTCACGGCAATCGATAACTTTGATGAATTTGACAACTCATCTTTTGATGTGGACGAGTTCCGTGAAATGATAAAGCTTTATTCATTTACTCTTGATGAAACCTTTGATATAATCAGAAATTACGCAAAAAACCATCAGAGTGAAAAAGAATTGGACGAACATCTCAATGCTATACGGCTTTATCGTGTTTCCGGACCTATAGTTGCCCTTTCTTCGGACTATGGCGTACCACAAAATAGGGAGAGAGTACTGTTTATCGGTTGCAGAAAGGATCAGGAACTGATTGACAAGGTGCCTCCAACTGTTGAATCTGACGAGAAAGTAACTGTATATGAGGCGATAAATGATCTTGATTTCATCGGCAACGGTTGCATTGAAAGTGAATACGGCTCTCGACGTGTCATAGGGGAATACGAACCTCTTATCCGCACTCGCGAAATTCAAGGCCATATTTCGAACTCAGCAGAAGCCCTAACATTTACTGATTGGTCTAAATTAGGTCGTTTCGGACATCGCTTTACTTTCGACTGCGAACCTTTTTATGTTCGTTCTCTCGAGGACTTGAATAACAACATATTCCGCGAGCCTATGGCGCTGTTTAATCATCAGACAAGCTCACAAAGCGATGATGTCAAACAACGCCTATCCATCATCGCCATGCATGGTGTATATGACACCGATTGTAAAGAAGAACTTTCACGTCTGGGTCTTGAATCCAATAAACGCAATTACACCGTACTCAAACCTGAAGGTCAGAGTCCAACTGTTGTCACTATGCCGGACGACTTTATTCACTACGCGGCACACAGAGCAATGACTGTAAGAGAAATGGCTCGTTTGCAATCCTTTGACGATTCTTTTGTTTTCCAAGGAAAACGTCAGACTGGTGGCAACAAACGGAAGTCTGAAATTCCCCAGTACACACTTGTCGGTAATGCAGTACCGCCATTAATGGCACGCGCTATTGCCAACACCATTCTCAAACATATCAAATAAACGACTATGATACATATGCGCCCATATAATGCTTTTGAAACAAGAAACGTAAAATTCTTAGTTGATCAGCAAGTGGAATTTGCCACAATACAAATTACCGCGACCGGTCTTAAAAAAAGCATTTTGGACGCAACAGCACCTGTGCGCGCTTACTTCAAAGAAAAAGGTGTGCATGACTACGACCTTCAAGCCCAGGATCCTCAACATAAAAGAACCGTCGACACATATATTTTGACAGATTCGTCTTGTCATCTTACAAAGACTTCACTGTATCGCCCTGTTACAAAAAAAGGAGATCCACGACTTTGGGTCAATAAAGTACATAATGTAGAATTTCTTCATGCCGATGATATATTTGCGTTTATCGCTCACAACGGTTTATTATACACGTTAAATCTTTCAACTGTGGATATTCCCAATGTGTTCCAATCTGCAATTGATACCTCGTTGAAAGATTTGATTGTTGAAATATCTAATAATAAATCTTCAATCAGCAACGAATTGCTCGGCTTGATAAAGGATAGAATGACCGATTGGATGCCTGTCGAAATTCTGGCTGATACAGGCGTCGGCAGAGCTGTTGAAACTATTCTCGGTATTGAAATGAATCCTTCAAAGGCTCCGGACTGTAAAGGCATTGAGTTAAAAAGTCACAGAGAGGCTTCGCGAGTGCGCAACACCTTGTTTACTCAATCACCGGAATGGGAGATTAGCAAACTTAAAAGCGGGCGCGCCATAGTAGATAAATATGGCTATATTCCTGAAGGATACGAGCATAAATCACTCCATATAACGCTTTCAGCTAACCGTCCCAATCCGCAAGGGCTTGGGCTACTGATTCAACCTCAATATGGCAGACTCGAAGCAGACGAGTTCTCTCAAATGCCTTTGAAGGACGGAACTTTTAGAAAGATTGATGATGTTGCAGCTTGGAATCTTATAAAACTGCATGAACGACTGCTTACCAAACACCGCGAAACATTTTGGATAGATGCAGAAACCAAAATAGATAATGGACGGGAATATTTTCGTTGCACAAAAATACTACATACAAAAAATCCTATCCCAGCACAATTTGATGTTCTGCTTGAGCAGGGAATGATTACTGTCGATTTTCTTCTTTGCCGTCGTTCCGGCTGCGATACATATAGCTTCAAGATTAAGAGTGCAGCCCGTTCACTCCTGTTTCCGGAAAGCGACACCTATAATCTAAGCGCCAACTAATATTTTGCGGTGATGACGAAGGCTCTTTATGCACATGTGATTGTGCCGCTGCCGCTCGACGGAGCGTTTACCTACGTGGTGCCGCCGGCGCTGCAAGAGGACGTGCGCCCGGGCTGCCGAGTGATTGTTCCTTTCGGAGCCAAGCATTTCTACACGGGGCTGGTGCAGGACGTTACCCCGATAGCACCCGCCCCCGGCGTGGCGCTTAAGGAGATAGCGCTCGTACTCGACGGGGGCAAACCCATTGTCCGCAACCCGCAGGTGCGCTTCTGGCAGTGGATTGCCTCATACTATCTGTGCTCGGTGGGCGATGTATTCAAAGCCGCCCTCCCCTCCGGCCTTAAGCTTGAGAGCGAAACCCGCATAGAGCTATACGGCGAGCCGGAGCCTGAGGACATTGCCGAGTGCACTCCCCGCCAGACAGAGATTATGGCCTACCTGCGCGAGAAAGGCAGCTCGACCCTTAAGACTCTCGAAGCGACGTTCGGCGGCGCTGCCGTACGCACCCATATCGACGCCCTTGTAGAGAAAGGCCTGCTCGCAAGCTCGGAGAAGCTCGTGGAGAGATACCGCTGTATCCGCAAAGCCTACGTCCGCCCCACGCTTCCGCGCGGCGACAAAGCCGCCATAGACGCGGCTTTCGCTGCCGTAAAGCGTTCTCCGCGCCAAGAAAGTGCCTTAGTGGCATTATTAGCCTTGTCGGAATTCAACCGCGAAGGCATACCGCTCGTAGAAGTTCCTCTCGACGTGCTATCCGAACGCTCCGGAGCAAGCCGCGCACACTTGAAGGCATTATCCGAAAAAGGCTTCTGCGAAATATACAACAAAGAAATATCGCGGTTTTCATACTCAGGCCCGTCGGGCGGCGCCATGCCGCAGCTATCCCCGGCGCAAGCAGGAGCGCTCGACCGGATACACCGTGGCTTTATCGAAAAAGACGTCACGCTGCTGCACGGTGTCACCTCGTCGGGTAAAACCGAGATATATATCCACCTTATCGACTACGTGCTACGGCAGGGACGGCAGACATTGTTCCTTGTTCCCGAAATCGCACTTACCACCCAACTCACTTACAGGTTGCAGAGAGTATTCGGCGACAAGGTTGTAATATACCACTCCAAATTCTCCGACAGCGAGCGCGTAGAGCTATGGCGGCGCCTGCTCTCCACATCAGACCCGCTTGTGGTAATAGGCGCCCGCTCGGCAGTGTTCCTGCCGTTTGCATCGCTCGGCCTCGTGATAGTCGACGAAGAACACGAAAGCAGCTACAAGCAAGCCGACCCCGCGCCACGCTACAACGGTCGCGACGCGGCCATAATGCTCGCGTCACTCCACGGAGCCAAGACATTGCTCGGAAGCGCCACACCCACAGTCGAAACATACCACAAGGCGTTGAACGGCAAATTCGGCCTCGTGAGCCTCACCGAGCGCTTCGACGGCGTGGCAATGCCGTCGGTAGAAATAGTAGACATGCGCTCCGAAAGACGCCGCAAGGCTGTGAGCGGCTACTTCTCGCACAGGCTCCTCGATGTGAGCATCGACGCTCTCTCCCGTAAGAAACAAGCCATCTTCTTCCTGAACCGTCGCGGCTACGCGCCTATGGCCCGGTGCAAGATGTGCGCCTTCACCCCCAAATGCAATTTCTGCGACGTTGCCCTTACCTACCACAAGCGTACCAACCGCCTCCAGTGCCACTACTGCGGAGCCGAGTATCCTGTTCCGCAAGTTTGCCCCGAATGCCACGAACCGTTGATGGAGATAGTAGGATACGGAACAGAACGGCTCGAAGACGAAATATCGGAACGCTTCGCCCAGCACCGCGTGCTGCGCATGGACCTCGACACCACGCGAAACAAAGAAGGACACGGCAAGATCATCGATGAATTTTCACGCCACAAGGCCGACATTCTCGTAGGCACCCAGATGGTAACAAAGGGGCTGGACTTCGGAGGAGTCGAAGTAGTAGGCATACTCAACGCCGACAGCATGCTGAACATACCCGATTTCAGGGCTGCGGAGCGAGCATTCAATATGATAGAACAGGTAGCAGGACGCGCCGGACGACGCGACGGCGTAGGTCGCGTGGTCGTTCAGACCCATAATCCCGAAAATCCCGTTCTCGCCCTCGCTGCCGCACACGACTACGACGGTTTCTATCGGCGCGAAATCGCCGAGCGCGAAGCATTCGCCTTTCCGCCTTTCACACGCATAATAAATATTTTTGTAAAGCACCGCGACGCACGCACAGTGGCAGAGTGCGCCGACAATCTCGCCCGCAGCCTCCGCCAGATATTCGGCCCACGCGTACTCGGCCCTCAGGAACCTTCAGTAGCACGCGTGCAATCGCTCTATATCCGCAAAATAATGCTCAAAGCAGAGGCCTCCGCATCTATGGCAAAAGTCAAGGAGCTACTCCGCGAACGATACGTGGCGCTCGCCTCGTCGCCCCTTATGCGCGGACTGACCGTGTACTACGACGTAGACCCGGTATGACACTCCCCTACCGGATCGATATGCGGCGGAAAGTGTAGTCGCGGTCGGCAATCTCGCACGACATCATATCGGCATGGTGCACTTTGACGTCTTCTATCTTTTGGTATTTGCTGAATTCCTCACGTATGGCCGAGGTTACGCGCACACGCCAGGCATCAACAGTCTGCGCCGTTAGCGAATCAAGCGCGGGCTGCTGAAGCCCGGTAAGCACATTTTGTGAAAAGGTAACACCCGCCGGGTCTATATTCACCTTAAGAGTGGACGCATCGAGCGAAAGGAGCAAAACATCGTCATAGGCGTCGTCCTCCGGCACATACCGCCCCGAAATTGAGGCCGTGGCAGCCACATCAACCTGATATGCCTGGTCAGCAACAAAAGGCGAGCCTGACTCCACTGCCTGACTCACATCAACCGTTGCCAACAGCATCACATCGCCGCTGCCATTCTTGCTGTCGGACGGCGCAAAATCAATTGTCACCACAGAACTGGCATCAGAAGCACCCGACACACCCTCAAGTCGTACAGGCAAGCCCTGCCACGCACCCGCATAATCCTGCATACGGGAACACGAGGTTGACAAAACGATAGCGCCAAGCACAGTAAGCGCTCCGAAAAATGATGCTGAATAAAGATTCATAAGGCAACAAAGCTAAAGAGTTATAATTCTCTAACAACGATGCTGCCTCTATTGTTTATCTGGGCTTTTGCGCCTCCGGGAGAGCCGAAGCAATAGCATCGGCCGACCGCTCCATAAGCTCCGAAAGCTCGTGGCGCCCCGTTTCGCTGCTCGCATGGATAGGCGCGTGGATTGTGAGGGTGATACTGCCCGGACGGGGCAACACACTGCCGCGAGGCATAACGCTGTACGCCCCGTCGATAGTGACAGGCACCACCGGCAGCGAGAACTCCGTAGCAAGCTTGAACGCCCCGCGCCTGAAGGCATGCATACGCCCGTCGCGGCTGCGCGACCCTTCCGGGAAAACCACCACCGACATACCGCCCGAAAGCTGCTTCTCGGCCGTGGCCATAGTATGAGCCGTGGCGGAAGGGCTGCTGTTGTCAACATATATATGCCCCGACACCCTGCAGCTGAAGCCGACAAAGGGTATGCGCTCGAGGCTCTTCTTCATCATCCAACGGAAATTATGCCCGAGATAACCATAAATGGCAAAGATATCATAAGCCCCCTGGTGGTTGGCCACAAACACGTAGCTTGTGCGCCGGTCGACATTCTCGCGACCGCGGACATGGACCTTCACCAGCGACAACATACAGAACGCCTTGGCCCATAGGTGCCCCGGCCAATAACCCATCGAACGGCTCGCCCCGAGCACGCTTCCTATAATAGTGACACTCGCGGCAAGAACCGTCAGCACCGCCAGAAGCGGTATCATCACCAAAAACTGATAAATCCTATAAAAAAACACTGCTATTCTGATTATGGAATACTTTGCGGCCAAGTCCCTTAGAGCCTCGGACTTGCAAAAATAGCAAAAATTTCATAATTTTGCATATCTAATTCAGAAGATATATCTACATGAAACTACTCGAAGGAAAAACCGCCCTTATCACCGGCGCGGCCCGAGGCATCGGCAAAGCCCTTGCCATCCGTTTCGCACAGGAAGGCGCAAACATCGCCTTCACCGACCTCGTTATCGATGAAAACGGCAAAGCGACCGAAGAAGAAATAGCCTCTTACGGCGTGAAAGCCAAAGGATATGCCTCCAATGCAGCCGACTTCGCACAGACCAAGGAAGTCGTAGCGCAGGTACACGCCGACTTCGGCTCTATCGACATTCTGGTAAACAACGCCGGCATCACCAAAGACGGTCTGATGATGCGTATGACAGAAGCCCAGTGGGACGCCGTTATCGCCGTAAACCTCAAGAGCGCGTTCAACTTTATCAACGCCACTCTGCCCATCATGATGCGCCAGCGCAGCGGCTCGATTATCAACATGGCATCGGTAGTAGGTGTTCACGGTAACGCCGGCCAGTCGAACTATGCCGCTTCCAAAGCCGGCCTGATAGCCCTCGCCAAGAGCATCGCGCAGGAAGTAGGCTCACGCGGCATACGCGCCAACGCCATCGCCCCCGGATTTATCGAAACAGCCATGACTGCCCAGCTTCCCGACGAAGTTCGCGAAGAATGGAAGAAGAAAATCCCCCTGCGCCGAGGCGGACAGGTGGAAGACATCGCCAACGTGGCTACCTTCCTTGCCTCCGACATGTCGTCCTACGTTACCGGACAGGTTATCCAGGTCGACGGCGGCATGAACATGTAATACAGCACAAGATCAAAACTAACGGCAGGCGCATCAACCCGATTCGGGCATGCGCCTGCCGCTTTTTTATTAGGCAACTCCCTTCATATTTACCATAAAAAGAACAGCCCCGCACTCGAAAAAAGTGCGAGGCTGCCTATAGGCTGTCGCCGTGTATTATTCTGCTGCGGGAAGCTCGGTTTCAGCTGCTGCGGCAGCCTCTACGGGATTCTCGGCGGCATTGGATTTACGACGGCTACGACGTGTCTTAGCCTTGGCTTCCTTAGCTTCCTTGAGCATGCCTTCGTTGTAGTCAACGAGCTCGATGAAGCAGGTCTTGGCGTTGTCACCAAGACGGTTGCCTGTCTTAAGAATGCGGGTGTAGCCACCGGGGCGTCCGGCAATCTTTTCAGCTATTTCCTGGAAGAGAACCTTCACAGCTTCTTTGTTCTGAAGATAGCTGAACACAAGACGGCGGTTGGAAGTGCTGTCTTCCTTGGCGCGGTTGATCAGCGGCTCGGCATAGATACGCAGTGCCTTGGCCTTGGCCAAAGTGGTGTGGATGCGCTTATGCAGGATGAGCGATATGGTCATATTGGCCAAAAGGGCGTCGCGGTGAGCCTTCTTGCGGCCAAGGTGATTGAATTTTTTATTGTGTCGCATCGGGGTGATTAATCTTTATCGAGTTTGTATTTGGAAATATCCATGCCGAAGGAGAGGTTGAGGCTCGTAAGGAGGCTCTCAAGTTCGACGAGGGATTTTTTACCGAAATTGCGGAATTTAAGCAGGTCTGTCTTGTTGAAAACCACTAATTCGGCAAGTGTTTCCACCTCAGCGCTCTTCAGGCAGTTGAGCGCGCGCACGGAAAGCTGCATATCCACAAGCTTCGACTTGAGAAGCTGGCGCATATGGAGCACTTCCTCATCGAATTCCTCGCCCGGATCGGGGTCGGAAGTTTCAAGCGTGATCTTCTCGTCGGAGAAGAGCATGAAGTGGTAGATAAGGATTTTGGCAGCCTCTTTCACAGCGTCCTTGGGCAGGATAGAGCCGTTGGTGCTGATTTCGAGGGTAAGTTTGTCGTAGTCGGTTTTCTGGTCTACGCGGTAGTTTTCTACTGTGTATTTGACGTTCTTGATAGGGGTGTAGATCGAGTCGATAGCGATAGTGTTGATATCGTCCTGCGGAGTCACATTCTCTTCCGCCGGAACCCAACCGCGACCCTTATTGATGGTCAGTACGATGGTGAAACTTGCGTCGGGATCCAAATGACATATCACCAGGTCGGGATTCATTACCTCGAATCCGCTCATTTCCCGGGCTATGTCGCCGGCCGTGAACACTTCTTTGCCTGATACGGTGATAGAAACACGCTCAAATTCGGTGTCTTCCACTTTTTGCTTGAGGTCGACTTGCTTCAGGTTAAGAATGATGTTGGTCACATCTTCCTTAACGCCGGGCACGGCATCAAATTCGTTCTTAACGCCGTCGATTTTTATCGACGAGATCGCGAATCCTTCCAGCGAGGAAAGGAGCACGCGACGGAGAGCGTTTCCGACAGTGATGCCATAGCCGGGTTCCAAAGGCTTGAATTCGAACTTACCGTAGAAGTTTCCGGCTTCTACCATAACCACCTCTTCAGGTTTCTGGAATGCTAATATAGCCATGGATCTTTTGGGGTTAGGCGTTATTACTTGGAGTAGAGCTCGACGATGAGCTGCTCCTTGATGTTTTCGGGAATGTCCTCGCGTGCAGGCACGTGGAGGAACTTACCGCTCTTCGTAGCCTCGTCCCATTCAATCCAGGGATATTTGCTGTGGTTGAAGCCTGCGAGAGCGTCAGCGATAACCTCGAGCGACTTGCTGCGCTCGCGAACGCCTACTACAGCGCCGGGCTTTACAGAGAACGAAGGTATGTTTACAACCTGACCGTTCACAGTTATGTGCTTGTGGAGAACGATCTGGCGGGCAGCGGCACGTGTGGGAGCAATACCCAGACGGTATACCACGTTGTCCAGACGCGATTCCAGAAGCTGGAGCAGGATTTCACCGGTGATACCTTTGAGGCGCGATGCTTCCTCGAAGAGGTTGCGGAACTGGCGTTCGAGCAGACCGTAGGTATATTTGGCTTTCTGCTTTTCGCGAAGCTGTACGCCGTATTCCGATGTTTTGCGACGCTTGTTCTGTCCGTGCTGGCCCGGGGGGAAGTTGCGACGGGCGAGAACCTTGTCTTCGCCGAATATGGGTTCGCCGAATTTGCGGGCTATTTTGGTCTTGGGACCTGTGTATCTTGCCATTGTAGTTGAAATCAGTTTATCGCCCGACGGGGGTGTATCTCAGTTCCGGCGTCAGTGCATTGTCGGCGCAGCCGCGACCATAGAGAGGTGATGTAAGATATGGTCTATTCGCCTCGATTGTACTGCGTGATTCCGGATTCTTACGCGGGATACCGTAATACCGCCCATGGCGTGGCCGGCTCCCGTCCTGGCGAGTGTTGATGTATGTTTTGTGTTGTTGAACTAAAAGTGAAAGCAGAGTGCGGCACCGCGCGAGGCCGTGCCATGAACTGATTTAAACTCTTCTTCTCTTGGGAGGACGGCAACCGTTGTGAGGCAGCGGAGTAACGTCGATAATCTCTGTTACTGCGATACCGGCGCCATGGATTGTGCGCACTGCCGATTCACGGCCGTTACCCGGACCTTTGAGATATGCCTTTACTTTGCGGAGGCCGAGGTCGTAGGCTACCTTGGCGCAATCCTGAGCTGCCATCTGAGCTGCATAAGGAGTGTTCTTCTTGCTGCCGCGGAAGCCCATCTTGCCGGCAGACGACCAGGAGATTACTTGGCCTTCGCTGTTGGCTAAGCAGACAATGATATTGTTGAAGGAAGAATGAACGTGGAGCTGGCCTTCTGCACCAACTTTAACGTTGCGTTTCTTGGCTGCGACTGTTTTTTTTGCCATGTTGTTCTATTATTTAGTAGCTTTCTTCTTGTTAGCAACGGTTTTCTTGCGGCCCTTGCGGGTGCGGGCGTTGTTCTTGGTCGACTGTCCGCGTACGGGAAGACCGTTACGGTGACGAATGCCGCGGTAGCAGCCGATGTCCATCAGGCGCTTGATGTTGAGCTGGATTTCGCTGCGGAGGTCGCCTTCTACCTTGTAATCTGTGCCGATTACTTCACGTACCTTGGCTGCCTGCTCGTCGCTCCAGTCCTTAACTTTGATGTTTACATCGATGCCTGCCTTGTTCAGGATTGTCTTAGCAGCGCTACGACCGATGCCGAAGATGTAAGTCAAGGCGATTTCACCTCTTTTGTTCTGGGGGAGGTCAACTCCCACTATACGTACTGCCATATATTACTTTTATCCTTGACGCGTTTTGTACTTGGGGTTTTTCTTGTTGATGACATAAAGACGTCCTTTGCGGCGGACGATCTTGCTGTCCGGAGTGCGTTTCTTTACGCTTGCTCTTACTTTCATATCTTTTAGTCTTTTTGTTTATTTATAGCGGAAAGCAATCCGGCCTTTTGAAAGGTCGTAGGGCGACATTTCCACACGCACCTTGTCGCCGGGGAGGATTTTGATATAGTGCATCCTCATTTTGCCGGAGATGTGTGCCGTGATTTCATGCCCGTTCTCAAGTTCTACTCGGAACATTGCGTTGGATAGGGCCTCGATTATAGTGCCGTCCTGCTCGATTGCTGATTGTTTTGCCATATATAATTTTAAATAAATTTATCTCCTATCGCCTGGTGTATGTAGTCGAAAGTCGTCATAATCTCCACGCGGTCGTCGACCATCGCGAGAGTGTGCTCGTAGTGCGCCGAGGGCTTGCGGTCGCGGGTGCGGCATGTCCAGCCGTCACGTTCGATCACAATGTTGCGGCTGCCCATATTCACCATCGGCTCTATGCAGAAGCACATGCCGTTGGCAAGGCGCGGGCCTATGCCACGACGCCCGTAGTTGGGTATCTCGGGCGACTCGTGCATGCTTTTGCCGATGCCGTGGCCGCACATTTCGCGCACTATCGAATAATTGCGGCGCTCGCAGTATGTCTGCACCGCGTTTGAAATATCACCTATGCGCGCTCCGGGCTTTGCAGCCTCGATTCCGACATAGAGTGCCTCGCGCGTGGTGCGGCAAAGCGCCATCTTTTCGGGGCTTATGGTACCCACCGCGAAAGTGTAGCAGGTATCACCCATAAATCCGTCTTTCTCCACCACGGTGTCGATGCCGATAATGTCGCCGTCGACGAGCACGCGGTCCGACGGAAAACCGTGTACCACGGTTTCGTTGACCTCGATGCACAATGTGGCAGGAAAGCCTTCATAGCCCAGGCAGGCAGGCTTGCCACCATTGTCCAGGATAAACTCCCGGGCAATGGTGTCGAGCTTGCGTGTGCTAACTCCGGGTTCTATCCAGCGCGCAACTTCACCCAGCGTCTGCGACACAAGGACAGATGCCGCGCGCATCTTTTCGATTTCTTCCGGTGTTTTGAGATAAATCATTTAATCTTTATGTTAATATGATTTAGCGTTTGGTCAATAAGCCTGGCCTGTGGTGCGGCCTTTGATTTTGCCTTCTTTCATAAGGCCGTCATAGTGGTGCATCATCAGGTGCGACTCTACCTGCTGGAGAGTGTCGAGAACGACACCTACCATAATCAGCAGCGATGTGCCGCCGAAGAACTGCGCGAAATTCTGGCTGATGCCGAAGAAACGCGCGAATGCCGGAAGAATAGCCACTATGCCGAGGAATATGGAACCGGGCAAAGTTATACGGCTCATGATAGTGTCGAGGTACTCGGCGGTCTTCTTGCCGGGTTTAACACCGGGGATAAAGCCATTGTTGCGCTTGAGGTCGTCGGCCATCTGGGTGGGACGCACCGTGATGGCGGTATAGAAGTACGTAAACGCAACGATGAGTACGAAGAACACAAGATTGTACCAGAAACCGTTGATATCGGTGAATGCCTGTACAAATCCGTTGCTGCCGCCCTGGAATCCGGCCAAAGTCATAGGTATGAACATTATGGCCTGGGCGAAGATGATAGGCATAACGCCGGCGGCGTTAACCTTCAGAGGAATGTACTGGCGGGCACCGCCGTACTGGCGGTTTCCGACGATGCGCTTGGCATACTGCACGGGCACCTTGCGTGTACCCTGCACGAGCAGCACTGCACCGACGGTAACTGCGAAGAGCAGCACGATTTCAACGATGAACATCACCAGACCACCCTGTCCGGCACCGTCGCCGGGAAGGCGGCTGTGGAACTCGTAGTAGAGCGCTCCCGGGAGGCGGGCAATGATACCAACCAAGATGATGAAGGAGATACCATTACCGATACCGCGGTCTGTGATACGCTCGCCAAGCCACATGATGAACATAGAGCCGGCAGCAAGGATGATGGTCAGGTAAGCCAAGGTCCAAAAGCCCAGCGAAAGAGTGGTGCCGTTGGAAGCCCCGTTGACCTGAACCTGAAGATTCACCAGATAGGCAGGAGCCTGAAGGACGAGTATAAGCACCGTCAGCAGGCGTGTGTACTGGTTCAGTTTCTGACGGCCGCTCTCACCTTCCCTCTGCATTTTTTGGAAGGAAGGCAGGATCATACCGCAAAGCTGGATAACGATCGACGCCGTGATGTACGGCATGATGCCCAGTGCGAATATGGATGCCTGAGAGAAGGCGCCGCCCGAGAACATATCCAGAAGCTGCATCAGACCGCTCTTGTTGGTAAAATTGGCAAGAGCGTCGATGTCAGAAGGAGATATGCCGGGGAGCACTACGTAGCACCCCAGCCGGTAGATGAGTACCAGCAGGAGTGTTACGAGTATTCTCTGGCGCAGCTCCTGGATTGTCCAGATGTTTTTGAGCGTGTCGATAAATCTCATAATCAGATTTTATTTGCCGTGCCGCCTGCAGCTTCGATGGCCGCCTTGGCAGCTTCGGAGAAGGCATGGGCTTCGACTGTGAGTGCTACAGCGATAGTGCCGCCGGCAAGAATCTTTGCCAGCTGGCCGCGGCGGAGGTAGCCTGCGCTGCGAAGTTCTTCCACACCTACCTTCTGAAGCTGGCGAGCTTCAGCAAGCTGGGAAACGAGGTCGAGATTGATCGCTTTGTATTCTACGCGGTTGAGGCTCTTGAAGCCGAATTTGGGAAGACGGCGCTGGAGGGGCATCTGGCCACCTTCAAAACCAATCTTACGGCTGTAGCCGGAGCGCGACTTGGCGCCTTTATGACCGCGTGTGGATGTACCGCCCTTGCCGGAGCCGGCGCCACGGCCGATGCGGGTTTTGCTTTTTACAGAGCCGGGAGCGGGTTGCAAATTACTTAGGTCCATTTCTTTTTCTATGTTTAGGCGTTGGTCACTTCAACGAGGTGGCGAACTTTGTTGACCATGCCCATCACCGACGGGGTGTCTTCTTTCACCACGGTATGATTCATTTTCTTAAGGCCGAGTGCGTCGAGAGTGCGCTTCTGCACTGCCGGGCAGTTGATACGGCTCTTTATCTGCTTGATTTTAATCTGTGCCATTGTGCTTGTCGTTTTTAGCCTTTGAACACTTGTTCTACGGAGATGCCGCGGTTCTGGGCAACGATAGCGGGCGAGCGCATTTCGTCGAGGGCGGCGATTGTAGCCTTCACGAGGTTGTGGGGGTTGGACGAGCCCTTGCTCTTGGCAAGAACGTCGGTGATGCCCACGCTCTCGAGCACGGCACGCATAGCGCCACCGGCCTTTACACCGGTACCGTGCGAAGCGGGCTTGAGGATTACGCGCGAGCCGCCGAACTTGGCAACCTGCTCGTGGGGAATTGTGCCTTTGTACACAGGCACGCGGATAAGGTTCTTCTTGGCAGCCTCAACGCCCTTGGCGATAGCGGCCTGAACTTCGTTGGCCTTGCCAAGGCCCCAGCCTACCACGCCGTCCTCGTTACCTACAACGACGATGGCAGCGAAAGTGAATGTGCGGCCGCCCTTGGTTACCTTGGTAACGCGGTTGATGGCCACAAGGCGGTCCTTGAGTTCAAGGTCGCTGGTAGATTTTACTCTATTGTTTCTCTTTGCCATAGTATCTTAGAATTTGAGGCCGGCGCCGCGAGCGGCATCAGCGAGGGATTTAACGCGGCCGTGGAAGAGGTAGCCGTTACGGTCGAACACTACTTCGGTGATGCCTGCTTCAAGAGCCTTGGCGGCTACGGCTGCACCAACGAGGGCTGCGATTTCGGTTTTGGTGGCTTTCTGCTCAAGACCGCGCGAAGAGGCGGAAACGAGTGTACGGCCTGCCAGGTCGTCGACGAGCTGCACGTAGATTTGCTTGTTGGAGCGGAATACTGTCATGCGGGGACGCTCGGCGGTACCGGATATTTTGCCGCGGATGCGGGTTTTGATTTTATTGCGTCTTTGTATCTTGGAAATCATGATGAAGTGCGTTTAAAGTTATTTAGCACCGGCCTTCTTACCGGACTTGCGACGTATAACTTCGCCCACGAACTTGATACCTTTGCCCTTGTAGGGTTCGGGCTTGCGCATAGAGCGAATCTTGGCGCACACCTGGCCGAGGAGCTGTTTGTCGGAGCTTTCGAGGATGATGAGCGGGTTTTTGTTACGCTCGCTCTTCGCTTCTACCTTGATTTCCGGGGGAAGCTTGATATATATAGCGTGGGAGTAGCCCAGAGAGAGCTCGAGTACCTGGCCGGTAGCTGTGGCGCGGTAGCCTACGCCCACGAGTTCCATTTCTTTGCGATAGGGCTGGTGTACGCCTTCCACCATGTTGTGGATAAGGGCGCGGAAGAGGCCGTGCTGCGCACGGTGTTCGCGGTCGTCGCTGGGACGGGTTACGTACACGTGGTTGTCCTCTACGGTAACTTTGAGGTCGGGGTGAACAGCCTGCGAGAGCTTGCCGTTCTTGCCTTCGACGGTCACGACGTTAGTCTTTTCATCAACCGTCACTTTTACTCCGGCGGGAATTGCTATGGGAGCTTTACCTATTCTTGACATAGTTCGTTCGGTTTTGGTTGATTAGTAGACGTAACAAAGGACTTCGCCGCCGATCTTGAGGTCGGCAGCCTTTTTGTTGGTCATTACACCGCGCGAGGTCGAAAGGATTGCGATGCCGAGGCCGTTGAGCACGCGGGGCATGTCCTTGTAGCCGGTGTACTGGCGCAGACCCGGAC
>ERZ778514.843-NODE-843-length-25447-cov-7.005514_pt1 | contig 25447 bp, 31 predicted proteins | sample MGYA00510344_ERZ778514 | MGnify/ENA primary metagenome ERZ778514 (study PRJEB29527, sample SAMN07138968) | mouse gut metagenome | material: feces | host: mouse | place: China:Nanjing | collected 2016-01-25 ...
GTCCGTGCTGCATCTTGCGGATCTCGCCGCCGAGCAGCGGGTGTTCCCGCCACTCCCCACGGTTCGCCACAAGCACGTGTTCTATCGTCTGTGCCTCAGTTCCGGCCACCACGCAGCCCCCGCCCTCAATGGCAAGGTCGCCGCAGTTCTCGTATGTCAGAAGTCCGTTCATCGTTCAAAGGGTGATTAAACGCAGGTTAATAATCATTTGATTCTATCACATATTCCGTGTCGCTCAATGCCGTTATCTCTATCACCTGGCGGTTCGAGTGTGTCATCTGCTTCGCCGAAAACCCGGTCACCACCATGTGTGTTATCCCGAACAGATCGAGAAACGCCGAGCTCACCTCCAGAGCCTCCGGCCTCTCCATTATCTCCCGAAGCTGCGCAACTGCCCGCTCCGGGTATTGGTCGCATATCCGGCCATCGTCATCCACGGCCACTATCCCCACGCTTATGCTCAGTTGATAGTCGCCGTCGGTGATATACTCCTTTATCGTCCCGGCGCGGCCTACAAGAGCCGTCTTAACCACCTCCTTCTGCAGGCTCACGTTCACCGTCGCGTCGTTGATCAGAAGCAGACCCTCCCCCGGAACTTTCACCACCATGTCCGTCAGCGCGGTGCGCCCCAACCAGTAGTCGCCGCTCCCGCTCCACTTCTCCTCCGCCTTGTTTATAGCCGAGCCGCCCTCGGTCGTGCCGCCCGCCATCGCGTAGCCGGGCAGTGTCCCAAGTTTGTAATCCTCCTCTTTCTGCGCGTCCCGCCCTTTGTTCGGGCGCAGCCTGTACGCCAGTCCCTTTGCCTGTATCGCAACGCCGGAGGCGATAAACCGCGCATTGATTATGTCAAACTTATATTCCTGCATAGTCTTTATTAAAGTGCATAGTTGGCATCGTTTACGGCAGAAAGCAGAGCCTCGGCAACTGCGTCCTTGATTCTTTCCTTGCTTTCGGAGAGGTTTGTAGTGGTTATGGTGAACTTGTCGATAAGGCGATCAATGGTGATGTTTATGTTTTTGACACGGTCGGTTTCCTTTGAAGCTCCGCCGCCGACACCGCCGAGGGCATTGCCTATCGGAGAGCCGCCACCAAGACCGCCGCCGTTGCCGACGGGGTCGGCGTCATCGTCACCACCGCCGGAATTGTCCGTTGGCTGCTCCGGGTGGTCTGCCGCCCAAGAGCGGTCTGCGGCTTCACGTCCGAGGCGGGCTATCTTGTCAAAATCAAGTTTTTCAGCAATCCAGTTGTATTTGTCAATGAACCAGTTTATCAACGCATAGAACTTATCACGCACCCAGTCAATGATTTTACCGAAGAAGCCTTTTATGGCGTTGGCAACATTCTTGAAAGCAGTGACAAGCGGCTTGCACATCGCGCTAACTTTGGCGACAACAGCGTTGACAACCTTTACAACAAAATTGCGTATAGCGGCAATCCACGAGCGGATTTTGTTCACGACAGCCATAAAGATATTGGCGACTTTCTGCGCCATCGACTTTATGGCGTTCCACACACCAACGGCAAACTCCGTGATTCTTTGCCATAAGCCCGACAGCCATTCCCACAGCAGAGAGAAAAGGGCTTTTATTCCTTCCCACGCCGTAAATACGGCCACGCGGAATCCCTTGCACTTATCCCATAACTGCTGAATAATGGCGATTACTGCGGCAATGGCGGCGGCAATCCACCCCACAATCGGAATGTTCATTATCGCCACGCCGATAGAGCGGCATACGTTCTGCGCGAGAACCTTGAAAGCAAGCCAGTAGCCGCCGGAGGCAGTTATAGAGGCGTTCATCAGCACAAGCCCGGCGCATACATTGCGGACGGAGGAAACGACCCCTGTAAACGCGCCTTTGAAATTCACGCTCCGCAGAAAGATGACAGCCTTTGCCGCGCCCCATATCAGAGGCACGAGCTGCGCGAGCGGCGTGAGTGCGCCCAATACAACTTGCGTCCATATACCGAGGTCGCCACAGCAGTTGAAAATTGAAATCTTGAAATCGTCGAACCTCGCCTGAACGCGGGCAAGACGCTCGTTGTAGGTAGCCATGACGATGTCGGCCTGATCTATCGCGGTAGTTGTGCCTGTAATGGCCTCCGTCCATTGCTGAACCTTTGGGACACCCTGCACGAGAGCCATTGCTGCGGCAGAGTTCTCTTTGCCGAACAATTTGCTGAAAAGCGCATCGTCGGCCATTACGGGTTTGAGGACTTGTAGACGTTCGGCAAGCGATTTGGATTTATCGGTCAGATCATTGACGCTGATTCCGGCAGCGGCGAGTTCCTCGCGCACATCTTTAGGAAGGAAACGGCCTTGAGCGAGCGTAGACATGACATTGCGAAGGGCAACACCGCCCTCAGAGCCTTTTTTGCCCGCTTTGTCAAGAACCTGTATCGCCGCATTCGTTTCTTCAAAGGAAACCCCGGCGGCTTTCGCGGCCATACCGCATTGCTCAAGAGCGACCTTTATTGCGGGCAGCTCGGCAGAACCCTCGCGGGCAGCAGCGGCCATCGTGTTCATCATCTCCCACATTCGGTCGGAAGCGGCCATAGGGTCGTCGAGCGACACGCCGTATTGGTTCATTGCCGTTGTCAGAACCTCGGCGGCTGCGGTCGCGTCGCCTTTCATCATCTTGCTTAGTATGGCGACGTTATTGCCCATATTGTTTAACGCCTCGCTGTTCTTGGTAAGTTCCGGCGAGAGTTGGGAGAGGAGTAATTTGTATGAATCTACCGCTCCGGCTGCTGATACTCCGAACTCTTTGGCCGACGAGCGGGCATATCTTTCGAGAGTAGCGTATTCCTCGGCGGTAACACCTGCAATGGCTTCCAGTTCGGCGAGTTGAGATTCAAGAGCTGCCCCCGGCGCAAGCGTGTCGTTCATCGCTTGCCCCAGGTTCTGAACATACTGCGTGATCTGATTGAAAGCAAGTATCTTCCCCTCAAATGTGTCCCACAGCGACGTGGTCGCACGGAGATTCCTCTGGAGGTTCTCTACCCCTCCCGAAATCTCGGCGACCACGGCGTTGCAGTTGCCGCTTATGTTGAATGCGTAATTGAAATTATAATTGCTCATTCTTCCTTTGCGGGTGAAAATAGTTTGGCGAGGATTCTTGCGGTGTTCTCAAGCCGGAAGTTTTCAAGCCATACGGCCTGTTGGAACAGCATCGCCCATTCCTCGTTGCTCAAGGTCGTGGGGTCTGTCCCGAAGTTGGCGCGGATCAAGGCGCACCCTTTTGCTATTTCTCCGGGGTCGTTGTCCTCCACGCCCCCGGAGAGTTGGTACGCCTCTACAAGTTTTTTAGCTTAGACACGCACTTGCCGAAGATGTTCTGCAGCTCCCCGGTCGCCTGCATCTTGTAGACCGCGTCGGTCTTCATCAGCGGCGACCCGCCGAGCCAGCAGTTGTCGAAAAGAACCTCAGCGGCTCTCACCTCGTTCTGCTTGGCCGTCGCCGAGAAAGCCTGCATAGTCTTCATATCCGGGCGGTGGAAGTAGCCACGGTGCAGTTCCTCAAAGTCGGTGTCGGCCACCTCTACCTCCACCACACGCCCGTGTTTGGCTTTCCAGGCAGCTATCTGCTCCTCGGTGATGTCGCCGTTGACTACTTTGAAATTCTCGGTGTTGATGTCGATTGTCTTGTCGTCCATATCTCGTTGTTTTAATGGTTGGTTATATTGATTGTCATACACCGTCGGGCTTGCCGTATTCGATGTTGCCCGGCAGCAGTTCGAGTTCCACCTGTTGGTTCATGTCCCCCTCCTTCCAGTCGCGCTTGTTCTCGGTGAACTGGCAGTTGCGGATTTTGTCGATCACTATGACTCCGTTGGGGGGAAGATAGGCCACCTCGATGTCGAAAGGCGCGATGTCCTGCATTCGCCCGGTCGGGGAGGTGCGCGAGATTGCCACCACCTCGCTCATGTAGAGCGTGATTTTCGCCGACGGGGTGATGCGTCCGTAGCTGCGGCTCACAGGATGCCGTCCCGCGCCGTAGTTGTTCTGCATATCCTGCTTGTCGCCGTAGGCTATGGCGACAATCCCGGTGACGACTATACCGTTGATGCAGGTCTTGATGTTGCCCCACGAGTATTCCTCGCCGTTGATAAGCGGGATGCCGTTATAGGCTGCGTCTAATGGATTCATTCTTTTGTCGCGTTAATGGTTATAAACTTGTGGCGAACCCTATTTCAAGGTCGAGGTTGCGCATGACCCCTACAGCCACGTTCTTTATCACGCCGCGCACACGCGAGGTTGCGAGTATGTTCTGGTCGGGGTCTATGTCGAAGCGGTAGCCGCTCAGCTCCCCGGCTTTTGCCATCTCCTCAAGCGGTCTGTTCCCGGTGGTGATAAGATGCTCCACGGCGGTTCGCTCCAGTTTCCCGGTGTCGGGATCTACCTTCATGGGTCGTCCGAGTTTCGGCAGAAGATAGGTTCTGACACCACGCACGGCCTTGTCCATTGTGCGGACATCGTTGATGTATGCGTAGTCGCTTGTGGCGGTGTCGAGGGTGTGGTTGTCGTTGAAGAACGACCCGGCCAGTCCGTCGTATGTGCGCAGAAATATATAGCGCGAGTTGTCGAGGGTTTCTATCACGGCCTCGTCGAGGTCGCGGTATTTCTTGCCGTCGCCGAAAGCGGGGATTGATATGTTCGTGGGGAACGATTCCACCCACGCGATGCTTTCGTGGACTTTGGCTTTGCTGACTGCGCCGAGAAGATCGCCGAGTGCCGACACGCTTGCTTTGGCGGCGTTGGCCGCGTCCCTGTATAGTGCGTCGGCCACTCCCGCGCCGTCCTGTCCGATGATGACAGAAACACCGTTGCGGCCTATCTTGGCGAGGTCGGAGGGCAGCTTGGTTACGTCGGTGACTTTTGGCGCGTAGAGTATTGACAGTGGCTTGTTCTGCGCCTCAAGCGTGGTGCGTACCGACTGCAGGGAGGTTACAAGCGTATCGCTCAGTTTCACCGCGCCGTTCCACACGCCCACCTGTCGCAGACGGCCTCCGGCATAGTTCTGGATCTGCTTGATTTCCGAAAAGGCGTTTGCCCCGGATGCGGGTTTGAAGATGCCCACGTAGAGGGTTATGCCGGGGTTCATGTTGAAAATTGAGGTGAGCGTATAGTGCAGCACCTTCATTTCCCACGATTCCGCGTCGGCGGTGATGCCGTATTTCTCGGCACTTTCCGGCGAAGATATGGCGTGGATGCGCTCTGTCGTGGAGAAGCCGTCCACGCCTTCGGCTGCTTGCGGCAAGGTTGCCGAATAGAACACGAGGCCGCTTATATGGTCTTCACCCGCGAGCGAGCGCACGATGTTGCCGTTGGTTCGGGTAATGGTGAGGTTCTGCATTATTCGTCGGTGTTGGCGGGTTCGTTGTCGGATTCATTCACGGCCTCCCCGGTAAGCTCGTCGATTTCCGGCTCTGCCGGATTCTTCGGGTCGTCGGTGATTATCGTGTCGATTTTCTTCCCATCGGGTTCTTTTGCGGAGTTGGCGGATGTGGAGCGTTTGGCACTGTACACCTCGCGGTTCGGCAGGGAGTTGGCGTGGTTCTGCGCGTCGTTGCGGGTATAGAACGCCGTGCCGTCGGAGGTTACATGAACCTCGTTGATGTCGGGGTTCAGACGCAGAGTGGTTTCGGCCACCTTTGCGGCGGCTTGCGCGGCCACCGTAGCCGGATCTGTGGTCTCTTTTTTCTTTTTTGCCATTTGTCGTATGGTGTTTAATGGTTGTTTGAACGGTGTTTGATAACTATGGCGATGACCGCGAGCGACAGGAGCGACAAGGCTATCGAAACCCATGCGATGGTTTTGCCCGTGCCTTTCTCCTCCCGGCTTTCAACCTCGCTCTCGCCGGAAGTTTCGGCCTCGGTTTTGGTCTGCGTGGCCGTGTTGGTCTGTGAGTGAGCCTCACATTCTGCGGCGGTGCTGTCATTCCTTACGGCCTCCACCTTTGCCCGGCTGTCGCTCCGGCTCTTGGCCTCGTGCCTCTCCCGGATGCGGGCGGAGAGTGGCGGCGTGCCAGTGGTGCTGTCCGGCGGCTGCGTGGTGTCGAAAATCTCGGTCACCCGCTCGGTGGCCTCGTCCCTTGTTTCCACCCTCTGCAGCCATGCGGCGAGCCATTCATTCAGAAGCCGCTCCGCCCGGATCGCCGCACTGTCCCCCCGGTGTGTATCCTCCGAGGTCGTCTGTGATACGGACGAGTGAATTTCTGACCGCTGCTCCTGCGTCATCCTTTTTGGCGTGGCGCAGCTCGTGGCTAACAGGACAGTTGTCAGCGTGAGGGCAAGAGTTGACTTTTTCAATAGCATTGGTGAGGGTGTCTACTTTTTCCTGTAACTGAATCATATCCTTGCGCAGCGGCTCGACCACCAGTTCCATTATCATCTGTATGGCCTTTTTGTCGTTGTCGAGTTCGCGCCCGCGCACGTCGGCGAGGGTCTGCTTGACCTCGGCACGGAGCTTATCTACCTCCGCATTATGCTTGGAGCGCAGGAATATGGCCGTCAGCAGTGCCGAGAGCGGCGCGGTGATGATCGCAACCACTGCGGCAAGGATTGTTTCAGTCATCATTCGTTGTTACTGTTTTATTCCGATTTCTTTGAGCCATGCGGCCACGTCGAAGCTCGGACAGGCTTTCATATACTCGAAAGGCTCTATCACTCCGTTGCCGTTGAGGTCGGGTGACAGGTCGCGGTGACCGATGATTTTTACTTTCGGATGCTTGGCGTGGAAGTCGCGGACGTATTTCGCCATCGCGCTTTTCTGCGACGCTGTGCGGGTATCTTTGGGCTTCCCTGACTTGTCGCAGCCCCCGGCATAGACTATGTGGCGGCTCACGGAGTTGTAGCCTTTCGCTCCGTTGGTGACTTCCCACGGGTCAACGTAGTTGTCCTCGTTGTTGTCGGCAAGCCGCTCAACTTTGCCGTCGAGCCGGAACAGGTCGGTGTAGCCCACCTGTTTCCACCCGCGACCGCCCGCCGATTTGGGAGCGGTGTGCATACGCCGGATGTCGGCGGATGACACGTCGCGTCCCTCCGGGGTGGCGGTGCAGTGGATAACGAGATATTTCAGTGGCTGTTTCATCCGGGTTTACGCTTTCAGTGCGCTCACTATCGCGCCGAGTCCCTCGGACTTTGTAGGCAGACAGATGGTGTAGGTGCGCATCGAGAACAGGTTTTCCTGTGTCGTGGGGTTGGAGGCGGCTTCCTGCAGATAGGTCTTGGTCGAGCCGTTGGCTTTCATGGCGCGTTTGAGCGAGAATGCCACGGAGCACTGGCGGTCTGTGGCCGCTGCCGGAACTGCGCCGTAGGCCAGTTTCTTCTTGGTGGAAGTGTTGTAGTAGGGACAGGCGTCGTATTCGTACACCTCGAAGCCGTACATTCGGTTGATTGCGCCGCTGTCATAGTTGTAATACTGTGCGGCGAATTTCTGATCCTGTTCCAGAAGGTCGGCCACATGGTCGGCACAAAGCACGAGGATTCGACCCTCGGCGGGTATCTTGGCCTTGTCGAAAGCCTTTTTAAGCGCGATGATGTCGTGGCGCGTCAGTCGCTTGCGGTCGCCGTCCACCTCGCCCGTGGTGAGCAGAACCGGGGTCTTGGCGGTATTCTCCGCCGGAGCGAGCGAGTGTATGGCGCGGCTGAACCTTACCTCGTCGAAAGCCTCTTTGTGGCGTTCGATAACCGAGGCCATCTTGTCGTGGCCGAGAGCGTGCAGCTCGTCGTCGGTGATGCGCGTGGGCTTGCTCTGGTATTTGTCGAGGCGCACGGCAATGTCGCCGTCCTCAAGCGTCTCCACCTCCAAAGGATAGGAGGTGTTGTTCACAAGCACTTCGGGATCAACGCCGACATCGACCATGTGGATCACGTCCTTTTCAACATACTGGTCGTAGCTGCGGATCTTGCTGTACCATCCGACGGCGGCTGCGGCGGTGCGGAACGCTTTTACAAGCTCTCCCGTCCACGCTTCGGGATAAAGTCCGGCGCGGAGCGCGTTGGCGGGCGCGAGTCCGCCCATGAACGATGTGCCGACGGCAACGCCGTTGAGCGTAAGCGCACCGGCGAGCGGCGACACTCCCACGGCCACACCGAGGGTCGCGCCCATCGCGGAGGTCAGTGTCACTCCGATAATCATGCCCATAAGGGCGAGAAGAAATCTTTTCATTCGTTTTCTTGTGTGATGTTGTTGGTGATTTAGAATTCGGGGGCGAAGCCGAAATGTTCCCTGTAAAGGCGCACATACTCCTCGCGGTTGTTGTCGCGCAGGTCGGCAAGCTGTTCCGGCGTGGCCTTTTCCCATGACAGGGTGGCGGCAGGGGCTGCGCCGCCTCCGGCGGGACGCACCAGGTCGAGGGGCTTCTGCGCGGGCTGCATATCGGCGAGCAGCGCGTTGAGGCTGTCGAGGCCGACCTGCTTGCCGAGGCCGATGTATTTCTCTTTCTTGTCGGGGGTAAGGCGTTTCTCTTTGATTGCCACGTCCACCGCGTCGGTGATGCGGGCAAGCGTCATTGTCGCCTTGTCCTCCTGTAGTTTGGTGATCGCGGCCACCGCGTCGTCCTCGGTGGCGGTTGGCGCGAGGCCGAGTTTCAAAAGGATCTTTTCCATGTTCTTTTTGATGTTGTTATTTGGGGTTTGTTCTGTCTTTTCTTCTTTTGCCGTAAGATTCAGCAGGGGCAGATGGTCGCTCGCTTCCCCGGCGGCGAGGGTGAGCAGTTTGCCCTCGTGGTACAGGCCGACCTGCAGAGCGTCGTCGTTCGCGCCGATGTCCACCACGGACACTTCTATAAGTTTGCTCTTGGTGACGGTCGGACGCGTCTGCCCGGCCACAAGAAGCGCGGGGTCTTCGCTCCACTCTATGATGTCAAGCCCGGCGGAGAGCATACGCAGCGTGCCGCGTTCCCACTTCTTCGAGATATTGCGCTCGTCCTCGGTGTCGTCGTCGAATTTCGGTGTGCCGTAGAGAGTATCCCCCTCGACACGAAGATTCTCCATAATGCCTATCGGCATATCCTCCTTGCGCCCGCGTCGGTGCATATAAAGGACTATCGGATTTTTCTGATACTGGCTGATGTCGATTCCCTCGGTCAGTACCCTTGCGCCGTAACTGTTGAGGCGCGGTGTCGATATGATTGCTTCTTTTGGCATTGATGTGTTAATGATTAAAAATGTCGGCGCGGCTTGTGTGGCACTTCACTGTGTGAAAACCCTGTGCCGCCGCGCCGACGGATCGCAAAAGGGGGTTGTGGCGGAGGTAGGATTTGAACCTACGACCTCGAGGGAATGAACCTCGCGAGCTACCGGGCTGCTCCACTCCGCATTGTGGTTTACGGCGCAAAATTCCGAATAGTTCAATCCCCTGCAAAACAGAGTGTAAAGTTTTTACACTCTATTTTATCACACCGCCGCTTTGTGCGAATTTTGCACTGTAAAATCAACATTGACACAACCCGAAAACATCATTTTATTATGAATGGCTAACAAGGTTTCAACAGATAAGATTGAATTCGCCGAGGCTCTTTTCATGCAGGGTATGCCGCAGAAGTCCATCGCTGAGAAACTCGGCGTGTCGGCAAACACGGTCGGCAAATGGGCAAAGGATGGGTGCTGGGGAGAAAAGCGTACCGCAATGACCCTCACCCGAAAGGAGGTGACAAACAACGTCCTCCGCTCGCTCAACAATCTCGCCATCAAACTCGGCGAAGCCGACCTTAAAGACGTTGGCGGTTTGGCCGATCAGATTGCCAAGCTCTCGGCAACTATCTCCAAGCTCGACAAGGAGGCTTCGGTGGTCGATTTCATCGAATGCTTCATGGCGTTTGGTCGTTGGCTTGAATACCAGGCGGAGACCGACCCCGCTATCACCGCCGAGTTCCGGCAGATGGTAAACAAGTATCAGAACAAGTATATCCTCGAACTGCTCGGCAGTAAATTGTAGCGTATGGCACGGCACACCTCTCAGAACCGCAAGGAAGCGATAGAACAATGGAAGCAATGGTGCGAAACCGTGCAGACACGCTCCGTCGTGGCTGTACGGGAGTCCCCGGCTGAAAAGGAGAAGCGTATCAAGTATCTCCTCGCCGATTATGGCCGTTTCTTCTCCTACTATCTCGCGCACTATTGCGACGACGAGGAAACAGGCAAGCATACCGACTGCGCTCCCTTTCAGATCAAGGCGGCGCACACCCTCCGCGACCACCCCACAATCCAGTATGCCGCGCAGTGGGCGCGAGGACACGCGAAGTCCGTACATTTCGATGTCGGTATTCCCATGTACCTCAAGGCTCTCAAGAAGCTGCACCTTATGGTGCTTGTCGGCAAGAGCAAAGACAATGCCGAAACGCTGCTCGGCGATATTCAGGCCGAGTTTGAGTTCAACCAACGCTATATCTCGGATTTCGGAGTGCAGAAAGTGACTGGCTCGTGGGAGACAGGTAAATTCATCACCGCCGACGGTCGCGCATTCTTCGCTCGCGGTCGCGGCCAGTCGCCGCGTGGCTTACGCTACAAGAAGTATCGCCCGGACTATATTGTGATCGACGACCTCGATGATGACGAGCTTGTCAACAATCCCGACCGCGTGGCACGGCTCACAAAGTGGGTCAAGGAAGCTCTCTTTGGAACGCTCGACGGTGGCCGTGGACGCTTCTGCATGGTCGGCAACCTTATAGGCAAAAACTCCGTCCTCGCCAACTTCATGGCCTCCGACGGTGTGGTGGTCTCAAAGGTCAATGCCATCGACCGCAACGGCAAACCCTCGTGGGCTGCCAAGTGGTCGATCGAGGAGATACGCGCCGAGGAGCGGTTCATGGGATATATCTCGTTCCAACGCGAGAAGATGAACAACCCGATTACCGAGGGCAGCATCTTCCGCAACGACTGGATACGTTGGTGCAAACCTTTGAAACTTGCCCGATATGATTATCTCGTATGCTACTGCGACCCGTCGTTCAAATCCACCACGCGCAACGACTACAAGGCCATCAAGCTGTGGGGCAAGACCGGGACGGATCTACACTGCCTCGCGGCCTTTGTTCGCCAATGCTCGGTCGCCGAGATGGTCGGGTGGTTCTATGACCTCCACGAGAAAATAACCGCCGCCGGAGCGGTTTGCTCGTATTACATAGAGGCTAATTTCCTCCAGCAGATTCTCCTCGACGAGTTCGTGCGCGAGGGCAACATCCGGGGCTATCAGCTCCCCATCTTCGGCGACAAGCGCAAGAAGCCCGACAAGTTTCAGCGTATAGAGGCCATCTCCCCGCTGTGGGAACACGGCCATGTCTATTACAACGAGCGCATGAAAAATGACCCCGATATGCGCACAGGCATAGACCAGACTCTTTCATGCGAGCGCGGCATGACAGGCCACGATGACGGCCCGGATGCCGACGAGGGCGCGATTTTCATTCTGCAGGGACTTACGCGCCAACAGATATTCATGCCCTCCTTCGGTCGCCGCAAAGCCCCTAAAAATTCATGGTAACACTTTTCAAAAACTTTCATATATGAACATCTTCAAAAGCATCAAAGCCTTTTTTCGCGCCGTCGTTTTCGACTGCCGCCTGCGCCACTGCCGCCGTGAGGCCGACCGCCGCCGCGCCCTCTCCGGGCAGAAGCAGCTCGTCATCGTTCTTGACCGCCGTCCGCTCGTCGTCAGCAAACAGCATATCAAGCGGCTCGTCCGCGAGGGTATGTACCGCCGTGGCGTCACCGCCGCCGACATCGAGGCTAAGGCTATTTATCGAACTGTATAACTCCCCGGCCAATGTTCCTTACAGAAGATGATTACCGGGTTGTCACCTGTCCCGCCGACCTCGCCATAATCTGCCAGTCCTCCGACGAGATCCGGCAGATGGCCGAGCGTACCGCTATGGAGGAGGTTGCCGGATATGTCCGCACCCGCTATGACATAGACACCGCATATTCCAAAACCGACATACAGCGCAACCCCCTCCTCGTGCAGCTCACAGTGTCCATTGCCCTGTGGTGGCTCGGCCAGTGGTTGCCCGGTATGATGGGAGGCGAAATGCGACAGACGCTTTATGACAATGCCATTTCCCGATTAAAGGATATACAGAAAGGCAACTTTACGCCGGACTTACCGGAGTACCCGGATGGCGGTGACCCGGACAGCGGTTGGGGCGGCAATCCTATGCGCTATGGCAGCATGAAAAAGAACGGTTACGACTGGTAATTTGTAAAACGCTGTTTAATCGACGTTTGAACGATGTTAAAACTATCTGCTAAAATAGAGATTAAAGGTGATAAGACGTGGGTGTTCGAGAAGATCACCGCTTGCGAGATTGTGCGCGACAGCGAGGCTCTCACCACCACCTGTAAGCTCACCCTGCCACGAAAAGTAAAGTGGAAGGGTGAAGCCTCCAACCCTATAAAGCGCGGCGACAAAATCTCCGTGTGGCTCGGTTACGATGACAGCCTCCAACTCGCTTTTACCGGGTATGTTCTGCGCAAAGGCTTCAAAGCCCCGATTGAGATTTTTTGCGAGGACGAGATGTTTATGCTAAAGCAGACTCCTTGCGTGAAAAAGTCTTATAAAAACGTCGATATTCAGACGCTGCTCAAAGACCAGAATCTGCCATACGATATAAAGGTTCTCGGCGAGCAGAGCATAGGCCAGTACCGCGTGAATTTTGAAAACGTGGCCGAGCTGCTCGCACACCTCAAGGAAAACAATATCCGCACTTTCTTCCGTATTGAAAACAACAAGCCTGTGTTATACTGTGGTGTCCTTTTCGACCACGGCAACGAGATGCGACAGGTTTTCGCCACCGGGGTAAATATCATTTCAGACAGCAGCCTCGACGAGCAGAGAGCAGAGGACATGAAGATAAAACTGAAAGTGGTGAGCCTCCAGCCCGACAATAAAAAGAAAATCAAGGTCGAGGTCGGCGACCCCGACGGAGAGAAGCGCACCCTGCACTGTTACGGCAAGACCGAAGCTGAAGCAAAGGCGTGGGGAGAACAGGAACTGGAACGTCTGAAGCGTGATGGCCTTACCGGGTCGTTTCAGACTTTCGGCCATGTGCTTCTCGATGTCCTTGACGTTATCGGCATTAAGATCGACGGCGAACGCAAGGGCAAATATCAAGTCCATAAGAATACAATAACATACGGCAGCTCCGGCTTCCGGCAGGATATTACCCTCGGCGCGAGGGCGGCAGAGTGATGGATATTAGAAACGCGATCAAACAGCTTGCCCTGTCCGGCTCTGAAATATATCTCAACATCTGCACCGTAGACGCGGTGGACGAGGATGCCCGGACTATCGACTGCACCCCCATCAACGAAGGTGCGCCGCTCCTCGGTGTGAATTTACAGGCCGACCAGACGCAGACGGTCGGGGTGGTTTCCTTCCCGGCTGTCGGATCTTATGTAGTGGTCGGATTCCTAAACCCCGCAGTGGCTGTTGTGGTGCTTGCAATGGAAATAACAAAATCGGTTATCACCATCGGCGACACGGAGGCTGTTGTTGAGGATAATTCCGTGGTGCTGACAACAAAGAAAGGCACGGCCAAACTCACCGCCGACAATCTCAAAATCGACATCGACGGAACGACCCTTGAGATGAAAAAAGGAGTGTCGGTATGGAACGGCGGCAGCGAAACCACAGCCAACGCCACCGAGTTGCAGAAACAGCTTAACCTCTGCAAGGCGAGAATCGACGCTATTATAAACGCTCTGAAATCTTCGGCTGTCGCTCCGCAGGACGGCGGCGCGACATACAAGGCCAATATTGCAGCCGCACTATCCGGCCTCACCTCCGAGGATTACTCAAACATGATTGACGACAAAATAAAACATTGAACCGACAATGGCAAAAAACAGATACGCCACGCAAACCTCGCTTGAGTCTATACGTCTCTCCGCTCGCCGCAACAACGAGCGCGGCGGCAGCATGAAGAAGCGCAAGAGTCTTGTGATGATGCTGAACCAACAGACACAGTCCCTCACCAAACAGGACGTTGCCCGGTGGCGGCGTGCCTGGGCAATGGCTCTCAACATCGAGAATCCCAAGCGCGGCGCGTTATACTCAATCTATACCGACGCGCTGATTGACCTGCACCTTACAGGCTGCTTTGCCCAACGCTATCACAAGACGCTGCTCAAAGCCTTTGTGCTTACCGACGACGAAGGCAAGGAAAACGAGGAGGCCGCAAAAATCTTTGAGAGCAAATGGTTCTATCATTTCCTGCTCAATGCGCTCGAATCCATCGCGTGGGGACATTCCCTTATCCAGTTGGGCGATGTGATTACGGATGCCAACGGCGTGATGAAATTCTCGGATGTTGAGCTTGTGCCGCGTGAGCACGTATGCCCGGAGTTTGGCGTTCTGCTCCGCGATTGCTCCGATTCTCCGCAGCAGGGTATTCCGTACCGGGAGGGCGCGTTGTCAGACTGGTGTGTGGAAGTCGGCGAAAGCCGCAATCTCGGACTGCTGCTCAAATGTGCGCCTCACGCCATATCCAAAAAGAACATGACCTCCTATTGGGACGTGTTCGGCGAGATTTTCGGTATGCCTATGCGTGTGGGAACGACCACCTCGCAGAACCCCGCCGACCGAAAGCAGATAGAGGTGATGCTTGAGGAAATGGGCGCGGCTGGATGGGCTTTGTTCCCGGAAGGTACGACAATCGAAATCAAAGAGTCCTCGCGTGGCGATGCTTACAATGTCTATGACCGTCGCATTGACCGCGCCAACTCCGAGATGTCAAAAGGCGTGGTCGGTCAGACCATGACTATTGACGACGGTTCTTCAAAGTCACAATCGGAAACCCATCTTGAGGTGTTCGAGAACCTGTGCGCCGCCGATGCTAAACTGTTGGCTTACGTTATCAACGACGACCTTATTCCCAAGATGATCCGTCTCGGATTCCCCCTCACCGGGCTTACGTTCAAGTGGGACGACGCAGCCACATACTCTCCGGCGGAGCAGCGCGAACTGGAACGTATGCTCTTGCAGTTCTTCGACATCGACCCGCAGTATTTCACCGAAAAATACAAAATACCGATTCTCGGCGTAAAACAGTCTTCCGACTCTTTTTTCGAGTAGGGGGTGAGGATTCTTCTCGGAGAGAAGCGCCAAAGGCGATTCCCACAGACAAGGAGGCCAAGCCCCAAGACTCAAAGAAACAGAAAGCCGACCATTACCGCCTGTTTAATCGGGCATTAAACACTCTTTACGAGCCGAGCACTCTCGCGCTTGCCGGAGGGGTCGGGCGCGTGGAGTTCAACCATGATGTGTTCGATCGCGCCGTGCGCGAGGTATTCGCTCGCGGAGGATTCTCGCCCGATATGCTTGCCGATCCCGCCGTGCGTCCGCTCGTCGAGGAAACATACAGTGCGCTCAACCGAGCCGTCGATACGGCCATCAAGACCGAAACGCCGCCGGAGCTGACTGCCGCGCTGCAAAACAATGCTTTTATCTTCTCCGGCTTCAAGACTTTCCATTCGCTTTCGGAGGTCGGCCTTGCGCTCACCGACGCGGACGGACACGTGAAGCCTTTTGACGTGTTCCGGCGCGATGTCGAGGCCATCGACAGCAAGTATAATACCAACTACCTCTATGCGGAGTATAACCACGCTGTCCACACCTCGCAGATGGCTGTCAAGTGGCACGGTTTTGTGGCCGACGGCGACCGCTACAATCTCCAGTACCGCACCGCTGGGGACGAGCGGGTGCGCTCGGAACACGCCGCTCTCGACAATATCACCTTGCCGCCGTCCGATCCGTTCTGGAACGACTATCTGCCGCCGAACGGTTGGAACTGCCGCTGCGACGTGGATCAGGTGCTGCGTGATGATTATCCCATGTCAGACCCGGAACTTGCGAGAGCCGCAGGGGACGCTTGCACCGACGAACCGAAAGCCCGGATGTTCCGATACAATGCCGGACGCGAGATGACGCTGTTCCCGGCAAAACATCCTTATCTCCCGAAAGGCTGCGGCAACTGCCCGCAGCGTGGCAGTCTGAATCTTGCCACACGTCCCGACCGCGCTCTGCCGCAGTGCCGTGTCTGCGGTGTGGTGTTCCGCGAGTGCCGACGCGAGGGAGAAAGGAGGCTTAACGAATGGAAAGCGGCCAATATCCCGGAGCGTGGTGGTCTGTCTATCACGGGTGAGAATTTCCACACAGGCTCGCTGCTTATTACCCGTGGCTCTATGAAAGGAGTTGTCGGCCATACTCTCAACATGGCGGTGCGTGATTCCCTGCTCGGCATACGGCACGGCGCGTTGAACTACAGGTATATCGGATGGGGTGAATGTAGGACAGACCCGGAAACCGGGCAGCGCAAGCACCCGGAAGCCGCTTTCTTCCTGTATTATGAAGTGGAGATTGCCGGACGTACCTATTATGCCAATGTCAAGGCGCACCGTGATTACAAGGCTGAGGAACTTTATTGTATCCGCGACCGCTGTAATGTCGCGGATCTGCGGCATGACGCGCCGCCCGCCGTCGATGACTGGTAAAAACAAAATAGACCGCTGAAAACGTCGAGTGGGTGAAAAAGTCCCCGCAGCGGTTCACATCAGCAGTCTATTGTAAGCGCAAATTTAGCGACTTTTTCTTATACAACAAAATAAACCCCAACATTTTCAATACAATGGACGAAAAAATTACAATTACAGCCGAGTTCTCGCAGACTGATGTCGCCGCAGCTCTGATGTGCCTCGGCGAGGAGCTGACCCCGGAGCGGTGGGAGCAGATCAAGGCCGCGCCCTCTAAAATAGATTTTTCAAAGATTAAGGATAAGTCCGACCGTATGCAGGTCAAACTCGGTCTGATTTCCATGCTGTTCCTTAATCTCGCCGACTAAATCACCGCCGCGATGCCGCGCAACATCTATGACGATATTCTGAGCGATGCCCGCGTGAAGCTCACGGAGATGTTCAAGAACAATTTCCGTGAGCAGGGCTTCTTCGGCCAAAAGTGGGTGGCGACGAAAGTCAGCAAGACCAACAGGCGCGGTCGCGGATCAATCCTTATTGTCACCGGGGCTATGCGCCGCTCCATCCGCTCTATGGTGCGCGGCATGGCCGTGGTGTTCACCTCGCATCTGCCTTACACCGCGCTGCATAACGAGGGTGGAAATTTCGCCGTGAGTGTCCGGGCGCACTCTCGCACCAACCCAAAGACCGGGAACACTTTCACGGTGCGCTCGCATACCCGCCAGATGAATATGCCGCAACGCCAGTTCATAGGCGACCACGAAAAGGTGCAGCAGGCTCTCGGCGACATCGTTTTCAAACGGCTGCAGGAGTTCTCGCAACGCCTCGCCGATGACTTTAACCGACATTGATATGAGATTACGCATTTTTACCGATTTAGAGGCGCGTCTGTCGCGTGTACGCCTTGTGGACGGAAAGTATATCTACTGCCGACCTAAAAGCGGCACAAACGCAAAATTACCGGGTGTCCCGGCAATCAATCATGTCGGTCTGTGGAACGAGAACACAGCCCGCCTCACACAGTCGCGTCCTTTCGCGCCGCCTGGCATTTTCGTGGAGTTCCTCCCGGTCGTATGGTCGCCGCTCTCTCGCGGCGCGGTGCATGGCGATATGACTGTGAGGCTGCACTTCGTCACGGCAACGCTCGCGCAGACCGACACGCCTTACCGCGACGAGGCTCTGATCCGCTTCCGGCTGATCCGCGCCGTGAAGCTCGCTTTGGCCAAATTCTCCGGCGGCGCGGACGAGTGTGGACGCAGTTTTTCACAGTTCCAGTATTCCGGCTCTGACACAGACCACAACCACGAGCAGATATGCGAGGATTTGGAGGAGTGGCGCACACACTGCGTCGACTGCTCCGCCATTGTCGATGACGGCTATATCCTCACTCCCCGGAATGTCACGCTCGACACAGGCGACATATTCGCCGACGCTTTCTCCGAGGAGATGGTATAGACACAGCACCGCCCGCAGAACCGAATCTGCGGGCGGTGTCGCTTCTATTCTCCCGTGTCTATATCATCAAACAGGGAGGGCTGGCTGTCGCGGGGCTTGTCGGAGAATCCCTCAAGCCCGCGTCGAAGATAGCTGAGGAACGTGTGGTAGCACATGGGATAGACGGGGTACACAAAACGCCTCCACACCTGTTTATAGCATTTCGCAAGGTTACCCTCCTCGTAATGCTCGCGGGTGATGTCGCAGACGTGTTGTATGCGCAGGAGTGTATTTTTGTGAGGTTTTGTCGCCATGTTAAGAATTTAACCGCTATCTTTGCAACACGTTCCACTGTGTTGCTCGCTGTTCGGTTAATCCCGGCGGCGGGCTTCTTTCTTTTCATGGCTTCCGTGGCTTTCTGTGTGGCTCGATGCTCACGAACCCCTCGATGTGTTTTCTCACTAACCCCGACCCGCAGCATACCGGGCAGATTTCCCGGATATGGCTGCTGCCGTCCTCGGTGCGCCTGTACACAGACCCCTCGGCCTTGCAGTTGCGGCAAACCTCCAGACTGTCGCGGGTAAACTCCGTGCGCTTCTCCATAAGGCTATCCCTCCGTTTTTGGTTCTACAAAGAAGGTTTCGTCCTGTACCACGTCTATACAGCAAGCGTCCATGACTATCTTGCAGTCGTCAAGGTCGCGCTCGGCAAGGAGCTTGTCCTTTGCCACTTCCTCGACCATGCGGACGTAGTTCTTGCCCTTGATCTTGAGCAGTTCGAGTATCCCTGCCCACGTCATGCCCTTGCGGGCTTTCAGTTTGGGATTCCCGGTGCGGAAGCCGAGGATGCCGTGCGTGGTCTCCATGCTCTTGCGCTTGGTGAACAGCTCCTCGCGGTTCTCGGTGGCGAACACTTGCATCTTCTCGAACGCGGCTTTTTTCTCCGCGTCGAGGTCGGCAAGTGCGTCGGCGTAGCTCTCGCGGATCTCCACGAGTTTAGCGTCCATTTCGGCGGTGAGTGACCGCTGTTTCGCGTCGGCGGTGGCGTATGCGCTGAACGCCTCCTCCATTGCCTCGCGGCTTACGCCGCTGATGATGGTTTTCTTTTCTCTTTTTGCCATTTGTCTGTTGTTTAATTGGTGATTAAATAGTGGTTGAATTATTATCTCTCTTTTTGAAGTTCGGCTGTCAGCGCGTCGGCCACTTTTACGGCCACTTCCGCGATTTCCGAATATGTGGGTCGCTCGTCTGCGGGTTGTGTGAGGCATATCCCCGCGCAGTAGGTTGCCACGTCCCGCGCAGTTTCCCGGCGGTAGCGTTCCCAGTCCGTTTTGTTCTGGTCGGCCATTTTGCGGTTCATCGCTATTACCGCGTCCATGTACTGTTTTTCGATTACTGTCATCAACTTGTTTTATTTGTTTAGGAATGATAATATGTGTTTGATTACCTCGACCGTCCACCCGTTTCCGAGCATTTTGTATTGTTGCGTTTCCGAGCATTCCCACCTGTACCATTCGGGGATTGTCTGCAAACGGGCGCACTCGGTCGGGGTCATGCGTCGCAATATATCTCCGGGCTGTATCACTATCGGCGATTGTCCGAGACGTGATGAACACAGTGCCGGAGCGATTCCGTATGGTGAGTAGATGCGATTCTGCTGATACGGCTGTTTGCCACAACTCTCTGTGGAGGGATTTATCTGTCTCACCATGCGGCGGCAGACTATATTGTTCTGTTCCCAGGCATTGGCGGTCAAGGTCGGGGCTTTATCGACGTAAACTGAGCAGCCTTTGTCGCCGCGTGGCCGTTGCAGGATTATATCCATGTCGGAATGATTGCCACAGCCATGACCGCCGACCGTAAGGCACGAGGCTTTCAGTTGGTCGCGCTTGACATATCCGTGTCGGTCTATTTTTACGATGTCATACATACCTTTGCCACCCACTCTCACAGCAATGCTTTTATCGGCGGGCGTCTTGATGGTCAGGCCGAATCCCCTGCCGTTTCTCTCGTTGCGCTCCTTGTGGGCGATAAGATTACGCAGCACTTTATCCGTGATATGGTATTTTTCGTCAACCTCGTACTCCAATATATCCGCGAGATACAGACCGCGATCGGCGGGCTGCGGTATGTCGGTGCGATAGCCGTCAAAAAGATTCAGAGGCGCGGTACGGATGTTGCTCCAATATAGCCTCACACGGTTCTGCGCCGATACGAGTGCGGAGTTTATAACCACCGGGTGCAGCCCGTCGAGGCATTGCGTGATTATCGCCTCGTTAGTCCTTTTCATGCGCACGTTTTCAAGCAGAAATTTCACGTCGGGGTTTAGTCCGTAGGCTTGATGGACTATCCTCTGAAAATCAAAGAACAGTTTACTGCGTGGGTCGTCGAAGTTGAGTTGCTTGCCCGCGAAGCTGAATCCCTGGCACGGCGATCCTGCAAGTATCAAGTCTATTCTCGGCAACTGCCCCATGCTCACCCCGCGCACATCTCCCAACTGGATTGTGTCCGGGAAATTGAGTTGTGTCTGCGCTATGCAGAACTTGTCTATCTCGGAGGCGTAGTATGCGTCCACCGAGATTCCGAGTTCCCGCAGGGCTATTTGCCCGCAGCTCATTCCATCAAATAGACTTAATACCGTCAGCCCCATATCAGTTCAGAAGATTATTGTCCGTGCCGAACCGCGCTTCATACGCTATCTTCCCGGCCACCTCGTTCACGCTCTTTGCGTCCCGCTGCTTGCGCAGAAACATATTGTAGATGGTGGTGAGCCACTCAAGCGATATTTTGTTGAAGTTATCGACTTTAGCCGCTTGACAGGCCACGCCTTTTATGTAGCCGATGCCCTCTTTCTCTTTCCCTATCATGCGAAGCCAACCGCCGATGGCGGCGATTACGCGCTTGCGCATTTTGTCGAGCTTCGCATCTTCGGGGTTGGCTATCTCGTTGAGTTTGTCGCAGAGTTCCAGAAGTTCCGCGTTGGTGAGGTCTTTGCTGCTCTCCACGCCGTAGCCGGATATAAGTGCGAGCTTCATGTCCGCGTCCATGCTGAGCCGGGAGCAGAGCGTGTGGAATTTTTTAAGCAGCCACTTCTGCTGTTGTGCTGTAACTGTTGCCATAATATCTCGTTTATTTGTCGTTGTCAATGATTTGTGCGTAATACTTTGCCGCGCCCTCCGGCCATATCACAAACTCCTCGCCGCCTCCTTCCGCCGTGGCAAAGCGCGTTGTCGGGAATGCTTTGAAACCCTCGACGCGAATTTTTACCTCGGCCAGTTTGCGGACGTGCCGCGCCACTGCCGGATAGGGTCTGCCTCCCTCCTCGTGGGCTATGAAGATGAAAAGTTTATCGGGGAATTCGTCCATCAGCGATGCAAAGGTGCTGCGCGAGAATCCGACCAACGCGGTTATCGAATCTATCACTACCACCTGCGGGCTTTTCCGTTTGCGCAGCCTCTCCCGCAATGCCGGGATCTGCTCCTTTGAGTAAACCACCACCTTGTTCCCGACCTCAGCCATGTTCGCGTCGTTCCACGAGTTCTGAAAGGAAAGCGACAGCCCCTGCTCGATGGTGTCGTAGGCGGCTTTGTCCACAAACTGCGTCAGATAGGCAAGAAGCGAGAGCGCGAAATGGGTCTTGCCGCTGCCACTCTCCCCGAAGATGATCCACGCGCCGCGCAGTTCCGGCTTCCCGAATGTGGCGAGCCACTCCCCGGTAAAGTCGGCGACCTTGAAATTCGCGTCGCACACGTTGCGGTTGCTTAATGCCTTTGCCATTTTAATCAGTGTTTAACCGGGGCTTAACCCTCGGCTGATTTCAGTTTGAGAGCGCACACAAGGCGTTTTACGCGCCGTAGGTCGTTGTCCGCGTCGTCGATAATACGTTCTATCTCCCGGCGGTCTTCAAGGCCGTTGGCGGCGCATACAGCCTTTATATCGCCTCGGTTCACAACAGGCATAGGAATGAATTTGCGGCCTATGCGGGAATATATCTCTTTATAGCCCTTGCGGTTGTTTACCACGCCGCGCTCGATGCGCTTCTTGAGGTACTGCGTGGCGCAAAGGACGATTCCCACAGTATCCTCCAATTTGTTGTATATGGTGATGAAGAAGTGAAGCACTTGATCGGAAAGCTTGTCGGCCTCGTCCAATACTATCAGCACCCCCTCGCGGCGTTTGAGCTGCCGTATCGCTTCGCGCACCATGTCGGCGACCGTCGAGCCGCCCGGCTCTGTTCCGAGGCTCTGCAGCAGTTCGCCGAGAAATTCTTTGCGGTTCCAGTATTCGGAGCAACTCAACGCGATCACGTTCCTGTTGCTCTCCGCATATTTCTTTATTGCCTGGCTCTTGCCGCAACCCGCGTCGCCGACAACGGCCATTACGAGCGAGTGTCGCTGCGCGTCGGTCAGCACCTGTGTCATGCGGCGGTAGCCCTCGGTTTCTATCACAGCCCAGTTACGCGCGTCGTAGCCTATCTGATTGGCTACCGTGCGCCACATATCGTCGGAGATAAGATCCCAGTTGCCGTTGAGCATTTGGCTTACTGTGGCCGCGCTCACACCCCGCAGGGATTTGGCGGCGGCGTTTTGGCTCTCCTTGCTGTCCACATAGCTCCGAAGTTTGGCGGCTATGGCTTCTTTTTCTGTCTGTTTCATTTCCTATATTAGTTTTGCGATTATTCGATTTTCAGTATAGATCTCTTGTATCCGAGGCAATGCCCGCGCCTTCGCTTTCCTCGTAGGCTGTTTCCTCGGCGATGTCGGTATATTCGAGGCGGTACTGGCTCTTGCGGTCTTTGTTCTGTCCCCGGCTGTCGGTCAGTACCCCGGTGATGTATGGGTTGCCGAGGTCAGGGTGGCGCAACAGGCTCTCACGCGCTATCTCGGTGGCTTGCCTGTCGTAATCGATCACTGTACGCTTCAATTCGTCGTTGAAGTCCTTTACCCTCTGCAGCTGCTCCGCGTCGCCGGGACGACGGTCGGCAAGTGCCATCGGCTGCACATATTTTTCCTCAAGCAGTATGCGTATGTCCCCCTCGTCGCTCACGGCCAGAACCTCGTGGAGGTTGTCGGGGTCGTATCTTATGCTCCACCGCAGGTGAGCGTATTTTCTGAATTCGAGATTGAAGCTGTCGTATGTCCTGCGCTCGCCGAGCAGCCGGACGTTGAGGCCGCTGCCCTCCAATGTGTTCTTGAAGCCTGTCTGCTCTCCGAATGTCAGCAGATAGCTTTCGGTTGTCATAGGCAGAAGTCGGTCGGCGGGAATCCGGCTGAATCCGGCTATGTATTCCTCGCGCTTGGCGGCGCGTTCCGATTCGATTATCCATTCTATCTGCGCCCTTACCCCGGCCTCGTCGGGTATCTGTCCTTTGTGCGCGTTGACCCATTCCATATTGGGCTGGCTCTCTTTGCGCGAGGTGATGCCGTAGCCGCTCCAGTTGCCGGAGCATTTCTTCGCGTATTTGTGGTTGAGCCGACGGAAGTACGGCTCTATCGGCTTGGCCTTCGCATTGCCCACTTGTGCCGGGGTCACATATTCGGCCATGCCGTAGGTCGGCAGCATTATCTTGATATGGTAATTGTCGCTCTGTATCTGAACGGGGCGAAGCCGCTTGCCGAACAGTTCTGCCGTGTGGTTCGTAGCGTCGCGCAGCGCGGCCTTTATAAGTTCCGGGCTTTCCTGATAGCCCGTCGCATATCCTATCGGGTATTTGTTAAAGGGGTCGAGTACCACAACCACCGTCATGCGGTTGCAGTAGGTGGTGCGTCCGCCGCGCTTCCCCTCGATGCGCTTCTTGTACCAAAGCTCCACCGTCCATCCGTCGAGCGACCAGAACAGCATCGGGGCTGTCGGGGCAAAGCGTTTGTTCTGCATACCGTAGCGGTTCATGTATTCCTTTGCTCCCTGCCGCCCGGCGTTCACGAGCCAACCGAGTTTCTGCAGCCATACCAGCATTGTCCGGCGCGTCACAGTCGGCCATCCGAACCCCTGCGCGACCGTATTGTAGTAATCGGCCACCTCCTGTCCGTCGAGGTTTGTATGATACTCAAGGAATTTTGTAAGCCATGCCACCTGTTCCGGGGTCGCCACCCTCGCTGCGTTCTTGTTGCGGAACTTGCCCGAAATCAGCACCTCGTAATTAGGCTGACCTCCACGAAAATATTCTTGATATTTGCGTTGCAGCACTCGCGGGTTCTCCGGGAGGCTATGGGGATAGATGTCGGCCACGCGGGGGAGGTGTGCTGCCACTGCTGCCCAAAATTCGCTCAGTTTTACCCGGCGGCTTCTGCCAACTTTCTTCTGCTCGGCCTCGGCCTCCATAAGTTTAGTCCGGCAAGCGTTGAGTATCGAGGCGGAGTTGGTATAGAGCATCCGCTTTTCGTCGCTCAATCCCCGCGCTCCATCTATGCTCACACCCTCGTAGTAGGCTGCGGCCACATTGTCTATCACAATTATGTCGATGAATGCCCGCGCCTTTGCCTGTGCTTCCGGGTCTACATACCGCCGCTTCACCTCTGCCCGGTATTTGGCGGGCAGACTTTCCACGGCGTAGAGTGCGGGAGTACCATAACAAGCCCTCTGAATTTGTGTGGCTTTCCCTCTCTCCACCAACTTGCGAAGATTGGACGCAGTAAGTATCCCGTCGGTCAGTTCGGCGTGGCTTATGCAAAGCGTGTCGTTGTGATACTCCATATTTTTCTGTAATTTTGTAGTCGTTAATTCTTTAATCTTTTACGCTATGTTTTCAGATCCCTTTGGTGGTGAGTCCGGCCTTGCAGTCGCTAAGGAGGAAGCCAACGAAATCAAAAAGGCCATGCCTTGTCCCGTTCATAAGCGCAAGATTCTATTTCAATGTGATTATGACGATTCGGGGCTTAATGCCTACATTACGCGCTATTGCTGCCGTGAACACGCGGAGCGCGTGGCGAAAGCGTTTAAGGAGGCTGAGATTTTCGACCACATATACATCGAAAAACAGAAGTGATTCGCGGCCAAAATCGGTCGAGGTCATCGTCATGGTCGCGCCGTCTGTTGATTTGCGCCATGCCTTCTCGCGTAGATATTTGCGCTCCTCGGCGGTAAACTTGCCGGAGAGTTTCACTGCGGCAAGTATCGGACGCTTGATGATTGCTTTCTCCATACCTTAGAGCGACATCGCCACCTCCTGTATGGCTGCTATTTCCGTCGTCCGCGGGTTCTGCCACTGTCCTTTGACCTCGCCGCGCTTGTCGCGGATCTCCACAAGCCCGGTCTTGAAGTTACCCTCAAGCGTCGCGCCGTTCTCAAAGGTCTGCACCATGTAGCGGGTCATGCCCGTGTCCGCGTCCTGACGATTTGTGATGTATATGGTGTCGAATTCCGGCGCAAGCACCATCTGTTGGTTGCCGCGTTCTATCGCCGCCTTACGGATCTTCTTGTGCAGAGGATTGTTTTTGCGGTATTTTACGGCCTCATACACCGATACGTCGCTACAGCCGAACATCCTCATCAGGTAGTCGCGCTCCTGCGGGGTGATTACAATGATTCTTTTACGTTCCATTATTT
>ERZ778514.848-NODE-848-length-25332-cov-4.591882_pt1 | contig 25332 bp, 19 predicted proteins | sample MGYA00510344_ERZ778514 | MGnify/ENA primary metagenome ERZ778514 (study PRJEB29527, sample SAMN07138968) | mouse gut metagenome | material: feces | host: mouse | place: China:Nanjing | collected 2016-01-25 ...
ATCCTCTGGCACGCTCCTCTCCGAATGTCGGCATCAGGAATCCCGTAGCCCTGTCGGGACGTTTGGGGATGAAACCGAACGGAAGGACCACAGGAAAGAGAGGCACGTCTTCTATCACCGGATAAGCCGGTCCGAATACGGTTCTCTGGGATGGCTGCGTCATTACTTTTGCCGCAGTAAGATGAAGATAGTAGTGGGGATGTTCACAGTCACATACCGTATATCGTCCCTTCTTTATGTTTATGGACCTGTCAGGATTCATCTGGATATTCTTTCCGTGCAGAATACCTTCCTGCTCCTGAGTGATCATATTGTTGATTCTCGCCTTGCGTGTCTCGAAGTTGTACCTGACTTCCTCCATCGTGTAGGTCTTGCCTCCCTGGGTCATCTGAGGCTGCCCCTTGAACGTCCCGCTCGTGTCCCTTGTTCCCCTTGCAAAGACGGTCTGCGCCTGCATATCGTACTCCATATAATCAGCGGTAAGCTCCATATCGCCGTATTTGACGGTGACGTCACCGTAATAGTACATCATCCTCCTGCCGTCGGTAAAGTCTTCTATGATCGAATCCTTCGCGGCCGAGAATGCCGGGCGGTCAATGGAACTTTTGCTCAGAAGGCTCAATGAGTCCGTCCTTGAAATGGAGTCGGCGCGTGCCACGGAATCACGTACTGCACGCACTGAATCGGATATCTGCACCGTATCCTGCGCGATTTCCGTTCTCTGCGGGTTTCTCTGCCTGTTCCTTCTTGACCTCCGGTCGTTCTGCGAGGAAACAGAAAAAGAACTGATGACAAGTAACAACAGTACTATTGACATCAGCCTCTCATACCCGATCTTATTGCTCCCGTGCTTATATTGAGACATCAAATAATCTTCTTATTCTGCTAATTCTGCAATTTTTTCGTATTTTTGCAAGATGCAAATTTAAGATTAATTTCAATTACTACCAAATAGAGTTGCTGTAATGAACATCAAATACACCTATATATTATTGATATCCTTTGTTTTTCTTTGTTCAGGAACATCTGCGCACGCACAGCAGAAAGGCAGCCAGCTGAAGCTGAAGACCGTAGTCATAGATCCCGGCCACGGCGGAAAGGACGCAGGCTGCGTAAGCAAAGACCGCAAGACATACGAAAAGAATCTCACCCTGTCCATATCGAAGCTTTTCGGACAGAAGATAAAGGAAGCATATCCTGACGTCAAGGTCATATACACCAGGACGACGGACAAATATGTCACTCTCAACGAAAGGGCCGACATAGCCAATCGCAACAAGGCCGACCTGTTCGTCTCCATTCACATCAATTCCGTGCAGCAGACTTCGCCGAGCGGATTTTCCGTACATATACTCGGGCAGTCAAGTTCAAAGAACAAAGACCTTTTCGCATCAAATATGGATGTCTGCCGCAGAGAAAACTCCGTAATTCTTCTTGAAGAGGACTACAGCACCAAATATCAGGGATTCGACCCGAACGACCCGGAATCATTCATCTTTTTCACCCTGATGCAGAATGCGTTCTACGAACAAAGCCTGCTGTTTGCCGCCGATGTCAACAGCCAGATGGCCAAAGGTCCCATCAGAAACAACAGAGGGATTTCACAGGATCCGTTCTATGTGCTCTGGAAGACGACAATGCCTTCAGTGCTCGTGGAGGCAGGATTCATCTCCAATGCCGCAGACCTGAAGGTACTGAACTCGGCTACGGGGAAAGAGCAGATAGCCCAGAAGCTGTTTCTTGCTTTCAAGGATTTCAAGCAGAGTTATGACGGAAGCATAAATTACACGGCAGATACATCATCCCGGTCCGTTTCAGAGTCTTCATCCGATGCAACAAAGCAAACGGGAGAAATCTGTCCTGATACCGGGACTTCGTATGGCATCCAGGTGCTGCTGCTCAGCCGCAGGCTGCCGGAAGGGGACAAGGCCCTGAAAGGTTACAAGGCCGAAATCTATCCTGCCGGCAAAATGTACAAGCATATAATCTGCAGGCAGACGTCGCTTGAAAAGGCAAAAGAAATGCACAATGAGGCGAAAAAAAGTTTCCCTGACTGCTTTGTTGTCAAAATACAGGACGGAAATGTAACGAGGCTGTAATGCCGCAGTATATAAACAGGAAAAAATCATAGATTATGAAAATAACAAATGAATTGAAAATCGGAATTTTTGTGATTTTCGTATTGACAGCATCATTCTTTGTAATCAATTTTTTGAGAGGGAAAGACATTTTCGGGAAAGAAATCGATGTCGTGTCATTTTACGAAAATGTGGAAGGACTGCTTCCTTCCGCTCCGGTATATATAAAAGGGTATAAGGCAGGATCCGTCTCCGATGTAGTCTACCGTCCGGAAACAGGGGAGTTTGAAGTCATCTGTTCCGTACTCAAGGAATTCGTCATCCCCGAAGACTCGAGGATGATCATATACAGCGTCGATATAATGGGAGGCAAAGGAGTACGCATCGACCTCGGCACATCGGAAACGCCTGTCAGTGACGGCGGAAGACTCAAAGGGGGATCGCAGCCGGATCTCGTAGCGACAGTATCCGAGAGCATAGGGCCTCTACTTGACAGGGTGACGGGTACAATGGACAGCCTGTCGGTTACCGTAAACAACATCAACAGGATTCTTGCCGCAGCCGACGAACAGAGCATACGCCGCACTCTGACCCATCTGGAGAACACCTTGGCCAATGCGGAGAAACTGTCCGCTTCGATAAACGGCAAGTCTGATGAGCTTTCTGAATTTATCGTGAATCTTGCGAATGTATCAGGAAAGCTGGATGGAGTCATGGTCAAGGCGGATGCCGCGATGGGAAATGTCGCCGACATCACCTCCGCTTTGAGCGAAAGCGATATTGAAGGGCTGGTGCTTTCATTCAAGGGACTTCTCGACAAGATACAGGATCCGGACGGAAGCGTAGGAAAGCTTCTCAATGACGGCTCGCTATACACCTCGGTTGACACATTGCTTGAAGGCATAGACAGCCTCGTCAGGAAGATAGAACAGAACCCTAAAAAATACATCAAAATTTCAGTGTTTTAAGGCTTGAAGCTGCCTCTGGCAAGGCAGAGGCCATATTTTATAAATTAGAATAATTCAAAATAGCTAACAGTCTAAAACATAGCGGAATCAACGTGTTTTTGCTTTTATAATACGTTGATTTACAGTTATTTATAAATTAAACGTTTCGCATATCGCGAAACATTTAATTGTAAATTATTTTTAATAAACAATAGGAAAAAGAATTTTTTATAACTTTTTTTCCCTCATCTTTGTCATCCTTTTCAAAAAACACTTATTTACGGATGATTCAGGATAAGCACATAATGGTATGGAACAACTGTCTCAAAGTATTTGAGCAGATCGTAGAACCTCAGCAGTTCAACACTTGGTTCAGACCAGTCAAGCCAGTTGCTATGGAGGACGCGACCCTTACGGTCGAGGTCCCGTCCGAATTTTTCCGCGAGTATCTGGAAGAGTATTTTCTGGATATGATCAAAAAGGTGATGAAAAGGGAAATCGGAGCGGATGCAAAGCTCCATTATATGGTAAAGCCTGTAAAACGCCAGCCGGCGATGACATATCCGGCAGCTCACGGCCAGGCACCTGTAAACAAGACCATTTCCGTATCGACATTTTCTCCTGCGGCGAATCCCGGGCCTTTTGTCTACCCTGGACTCCAGAGAGTACAGATCAACCCGCAGCTTAATCCTATATATTGTTTCGACAACCTTATCAAAGGCGAGTGCAACAAAATGGGAGTTACAGCAGGGGAGAGCATCTCTATGGCACCGGGCAAGACTGCCTTCAATCCTCTGTTCCTTTTCGGAGCGTCAGGATTGGGAAAGACGCATCTTGCGCAGGCCATAGGTGTGGCAATCAAAGAAAAGTATCCTGACCTTGTTGTCCTCTATGTACCTGGCAACAGGTTCAAGACACAATATATGGATGCTGTCAACGCCAAGAACAAGCTGACGGACTTCCTTGCATTCTATATGAAGATGGACGTGCTCATTGTTGACGATATTCAGGAGCTGGCTACACCGGCTACCCAGAATGCGTTTTTCCACGTGTTCAATCATCTTCACCAGTCAGGCAAGCAGCTTGTGTTCACATCCGACCGTGCTCCTGTGGACCTGCAGAATTTTGAGGAAAGGCTTCTTTCCAGATTGAAATGGGGGCTTTCCGTTGAACTCCAGAGACCGGACTTTGCCACAAGGCTCGCTATGCTGAAGGCAAGGAGCTTCAGGGAAGGGGTCAAGCTGAGCGATGAAGTGCTCACTTTCCTCGCCACAAGAATCAAAACGAATTTCAGAGAGCTTGAGGGGGCACTCATATCCCTGATAGCCAATGCGACGCTCGCACATAAGGAAGCCACAGTAGAACTTGCCGAAAAGATTACAGAGAAGATAGTAGGCGAGGAGAAGAACGACATCACCATAGACAAAGTGCAGAATGTCGTGTGTGAATATTTCAATATTTCAAAAGAGCTTCTTCTGTCACCGTCGCGTAAACGCCAGATAGTACAGGCAAGACAGATTGCTATGTATATGTCAAGAAATCTGATCAATTGCTCGCTGTCTACCATTGGTGCTGAAATAGGGGGAAAAGACCACGCTACAGTGCTTCACGCATGTACGACAGTATCGGATCTGATGTCAACTGACAGACTTTTCAAACAATACGTTTCCGATATAGAAAAGATGCTGGTGCCTGTAAGCAGATAATACAGGTAATATGGATTCCAATAGAGTTTTAGAGATCTTCGAGGAGATCACACGTATCCCGAGGGAATCGGGACACGAAGAGCTTATCATCGCTTTTCTACAGAATTTTGCTGCAGTGCATTCCCTTGAATGCAGGACCGATGAAGTCGGTAATGTCGTGATAGTCAAACCGGCTTCACCCGGAAAGGAAGATGTGCCGACGATAGTGCTGCAGAGTCACAGCGATATGGTCTGCGAGAAAAATTCAGAGGTGGACCACGATTTCACAAAAGATCCTATCAGATATGAGTTCAGGGATGGCTGGATGGTCGCTCCTGACACTACTTTGGGTGCAGACTGCGGAATAGGAATAGCTGCCGAGCTTGCCATCCTCGAAAGCGGTCAGCCCACAGGGCGTATAGAATGCCTGTTCACCGTATCTGAAGAGACCGGGCTTGACGGGGCCAATGCACTGCAGCCTGGATTCATTTCAGGGAAGACACTGGTCAACCTCGATTCTGAAGATGAGGGGGAACTGTTTGTCGGATGTGCCGGAGGACTTGATACAACAGCTGTATTCGATGCCGACTACCAAAAGACGGAAGCCGGTGTTCTGTGTGAATTTGAGGTAAGCGGAGGACTTGGAGGACACAGCGGAGATGACATAGACAAAGGAAGGGCAAACGCCATCAAGGTTCTTGTGGAATTCATCCATAAATATGCAGGCAGATACCGTCTTGTGGACATTGCCGGAGGAAACAAACGTAATGCTATCGCAAGAAGCGCGAAAGCAGTGCTCGTGGCTGACGGAGATGAGGTATATGCAGATATGGAGGCCGCTTTCGCTGAATATGCAGAAAAGACAAAAGAACAGTACTGCACATCGGATCCTTCGCTTGAATTCAGATGCAGCAGACTGTCTGCCGCCGTATATCCGGAATCCCTTGACAAGGAATCTACAGCACGCCTTGTGGAAGGTCTGTATGAGGTGCCGCACGGAGTGCTTGCTATGAGCCGTGATATACCGGGGCTCGTGGAGACTTCTACAAATCTTGCTTCCATCCATCTTCATGGCAATGACGGAGACCGTTACTTCCGTATCGGGACAAGCCAGCGCAGTTCAATTGACAGCGACAGAAGAAATGCTGGAGACAGGGTTTCAGGGTGTTTTGAACGTGCAGGGATGAAAGTATCCCACGAAAACGAATATCCAGGATGGAAGCCGAATATGGATTCGCATATACTTGACGTGACGAGGAATGCATATAAGGAACTTTTCGGTGTAGATCCTGTAGTGCGTGCAATCCACGCAGGACTCGAATGCGGACTTTTCCTTGAAAAGTTCCCGGGACTGGATATGATTTCATTCGGACCGACACTCAGGGGAGTGCACGCTCCAGGCGAAAGGCTTGAACTTGCATCACTCGACAAATTCGTGAAACTGCTTGACAAAGTTATAGATGATCTGAGTTGATATGGTACAGATTGCTCCATCAATGCTTTCAGCGGATTTTCTGCATCTTGAAAAAGATGTGCGGATGGTCAATGAAAATGCAGACCTTTTTCATCTTGACATAATGGACGGCACTTTTGTGCCGAACATTTCATACGGGTTTCCTGTGGTTGAAGCTATAGCCAAGAAGGCGGAGAAGCCTCTTGACGCTCATCTTATGATTATAAATCCGGACAAATATGTAGAGCGGTTCGCCGCGGCCGGCGTAAAGATGCTGAGTTTCCACTATGACGCCGTAGAGGATCCGGCTTATGTCATCGAAATGATAAGAGCCAACGGAATGATGCCTGGAATAGCGATAAATCCTGACATTCCGGTGGAAAAACTCTTTCCGTATATCAGTTCCTGCGGATTTATGCTCATTATGTCAGTATTTGCCGGATTCGGAGGCCAGAAATTCATAGAGACCACATACAGCAGGATCAGGACACTGAAAGATGAGATAATCCGTCAGGGAGCCGAATGTCTGATTGAAGTTGACGGGGGAGTATCTCCGGCAAACGCATCTGCCCTCGCTGATGCAGGAGCGGATATCCTGGTGGCAGGCAGCGCGGTGTTCAAAGCCGCCGACCCGTCCGCAGTCATCTCCGCGATGAAACAGGATCAGATTATATAGCTGATTTCTTTGAAAGCGAACTGTACCGGTTCGCTTTTTTCGTTTTCCACAGTCAGGCATCCGTTTGTGCTGATGCCTCTGATGATGCCCCGGAATTCCGTACCTGTCCTGCAGTCTATGAAATTGTGCAGCTCATTCCTCCTGTACATCCGTTCCAGATACATCATCTTCAGCTTGTCATAACCGTTTTCGGAGGATGCCATACGGACATATCCGCTGAAATGCTCCATAAGAATGTCCAGTTCTTTTTCAGGAGCATAGCTTTCTCCTGTTTCAAGTTTCATTGAAGTAGGGTTGGGGACATCAGACGGGAACACGGTCTGATTAAGGTTAAGGCCGACTCCTATGACGGAAGAGTTCAGGAGTCCGTCCCTGACGCTGTTTTCTATGAGTATTCCGCAGATTTTCCTGTTACCGCAATAGATGTCGTTGGGCCATTTGATTTTTGACTCTATTCCTTTGGATTTCAGATATCCGGCCAGTGCGAGCGTAATGATTTCCGTGATGATGAACTGGTCTGAAGCATTGACTGCGCCCATATTATGCTCTACAGGCTTGAGGATTATGCTGAACGTCAGATTCTCCCCCGGAGCACTTGTCCACCTGTTCCCGCGCTGTCCGCGTCCTGCGGTCTGACTGTATGCCGCGATTACTGACAATTTGTCAATGTCTGCCAATACCCTGTGTGCCTCTGAATTGGTGGAATCCGTAGTCTGTAGCCATATTGTTTTCATTGGTGCGGTTTTTGTTTATATTTGCGGCTGCAAAAATAACAATTATAACTGATGGATAACAAAGATTTGAAGATCATTGCTGATGCAATGCTGGAGAAGAAAGGGCAGAATGTTGTATCACTTGATCTGAGGGTGATAGGTACGGCTATTTCTGATTATTTTATCGTCTGCAACGCGGATTCAACTACAAATGTGATGGCGATTGCCGACAACATAGAGGACAGGATGCTTGAAAAGGCGTCACGCAAGGTTCTCCGAAGCCAGGGAAAGGAAAATGCAATCTGGATAATTATGGATTATGGAGATATTGTAGTGCATGTTTTCCAGACGCAATACAGGGATTTCTACCGTCTTGAAGACCTGTGGGCTGACGCGGAGAGGACAGAGTATAAAGACGAATAACCGGGAAGGAAATGGCTGACAAGAATATCAAAAGAAAAAACGGCCCTGACGGAAAGAAACCGATAAGGGTCGTATTCAATATGTCCTGGATATACCTTCTTCTCATTTTCGGTATATTCTGGATGTTTTTCAACAACGGGGGAGCCAATCCCCAGAAGATAGAATGGGACGAGGTAAAGACGCAGATTGCTTCCGGAGATGTCAAGGAAATAGTTTTCATAAGAAACGACTTCGAGGGACGTGTGACCATACGGCCTGACAGGCTGGAAAAGTACGCCGACAAATTCGGAGGAAACATACCGAAGAAATCTCCTCATTTCATTTTCCTCGTATCCGGAAGCTTCAATGCGGAAGAGATGTTCGGAGAGTTGAATGATTCGCTTCCTGCGGAGGACAGGTTCAAGGTAGTCATTGAAAACGACAGCAAGGTCTGGAGGACACTGCTTGACTGGCTGCTGTTTCCGATACTTCTGATTGCGATGTGGTTCTTTATGTTCCGCGGAGTCAACAGGAATATGGGAGGCGGTGGAGGTCCTGGAGGCATCTTCTCTGTGGGGAAATCTACTGGAAAGCTGGCCGAGAAAAATGATATGAAGGTGACTTTCAAGGATGTAGCCGGACTTTACGGAGCAAAGGATGAAGTGATGGAAATCGTGGACTTCCTGAAAAATCCAAAGAAATATACGGCTCTTGGAGGCAAGATACCCAAGGGAGCGTTGCTGGTAGGCCCTCCGGGCACAGGCAAGACATTGCTCGCAAAGGCTGTGGCAGGAGAGGCCAATGTTCCGTTCTTCTCCATCTCCGGTTCGGATTTCGTGGAGATGTTCGTCGGAGTCGGAGCTTCGCGTGTGAGGGATCTTTTCCGTCAGGCCAAAGAAAAGGCCCCGTGCATAGTCTTCATTGATGAGATCGACGCTGTGGGACGTGCCAGAAGCAAGAACGGAGGATTCACCTCAAATGACGAAAGGGAGAATACCCTTAACCAGCTGCTTACGGAGATGGACGGATTTGATTCCAATTCAGGTGTCATAATCCTGGCCGCCACCAACAGGGCTGACATACTTGACAAGGCTCTTCTGAGAGCCGGACGTTTTGACAGGCAGATCCACGTTGAACTTCCGGACCTCAAGGAAAGGGAAGAGATACTGGAAGTGCATCTGAGGGGACTGAAGCTCGCTTCCGACTTTGATGTCGCATTCCTTGCGAAGCATACGCCGGGATTCTCCGGAGCCGATCTCGCCAATGTGTGCAATGAGGCTGCCCTTACCGCAGCAAGAAGGGACAAGAAGGAAATCGACCGCCAGGATTTCCTTGATGCGGTGGACAGGATAATCGGAGGGCTTGAAAGGAAGAGCAAGATAATCACTCCTCAGGAAAAGAAATCGATTGCCCACCACGAAGCCGGACACGCTACGGTCAGCTGGCTTCTGCCGAATGCCAATCCTCTTTTCAAAGTCACTATAGTACCGCGCGGACAGGCTTTGGGTACAGCATGGTACCTTCCTGAAGAACGTCAGCTTGTGACAAAAGATCAGATGCTTGACGAGATGTGCTCGCTGATAGGAGGACGCGTAGCCGAGGAGATAGTGAACGGACAGTCTTCTACCGGAGCCCTCAATGACCTTGAAAGGCTGACAAGGATGGCATACGCTATGGTGACGTACTACGGAATGAGCGACAGGGTCGGGAATCTCTCATATTATGATTCCACAGGCTCAAGAGGCTACGAATTTACACGCCCTTACAGCGAAAAGACGGCTGAACTCATAGACAGCGAGGTAAAGGAACTTGTACAGTCGATACACGACCGTACCGAGGCCATCCTGAAAGAGAATATGGACGGTTTCCTTGAACTGGCTGCTCTACTTCTCGAAAAAGAAGTTATATTTGCAGACGATCTTGAGCGGATTTTCGGTCCCAGAAAAGGAGAAAAGTTGGAGCAGGGACAGGAGAAAACTGAATCTCAGGAGATTACATTGTAAATATCAGGTTTAGTTCGTAAATTGACTTATGAAAAATGTTGTGGTGAGGACTCTGTCGGGAGTCGGGTTTGTAGCAGTTGTAATAGGGGCGTTGTTGTGGAACAGGTTTTCTTTCGCTGCGCTGATACTGCTTATTACCGGTATGATGATGTATGAGTTCTTCAGGATGACGATGGGCGGCTCCTATAAATTTTCAAGGATTCTCGCGTGTGCTGCGGCAGTCATTCTGTTTCTGCTGACATTTTTGTATAAGAGTTACAATATACCCGGAAAGATGGTGATAATAGCCATCCTTCCGGTTTTTATCGTTATGATAAACTCACTGTATGTCAGAGACAAGACCGAATTCGGCAAATTCGCCAACCTCTATACCGCGCTGCTCTATATAGCCGTGCCGATGAGTCTGTGCAATTTCGCTGTATTCGATTCGGCCGGCAATTACGACGGGAAACTGATGGTCTGCTTCTTTGCTATAATATGGGGGTCTGATGTTGGTGCATATCTTCTCGGAAGCACCCTCGGACAGAGATTCGGACGCAAGCTGTTCCCTTCCATATCTCCTAAGAAGTCATGGGTAGGTTTCTGGGGCGGATTCGTTACAGCCATACTTGTAGCCGTAGTGCTTCATTACCTGGGGATTTTCAGGCTTTCTCTTATGCACAGCATCATAATAGCTGCCATCATGAACATTTCCGGAGTCTACGGAGATCTCATTGAATCCCAGTGGAAAAGGCACTATGTGATCAAGGATTCTGGCAACAGCATCCCGGGACACGGAGGCTTTCTTGACAGATTTGACAGCACTTTGACGGCAATCCCTATGGGCATCATGTATCTGGTGCTTATGAATATCCAGTAAAGACAGTCTTTTACCTTTTAATTCTCAAGTTTTTTTTATAGTTTTGCAGCCTGAATGTAAATTCGGTTCATTATTTATTTGATATGAAGATTCACAAAGACGGTTTTGGAACAATACTTCTGATCTGGGGACTCTGCGGAGTGCTCATTTTTCTGTGTCTGAATTTCATTCCGTTCAGTATCATTTCATATCCTTTGTCAGCTGTATTCATCTTTGTAATGTGTTTCGTGTTCTTCTTTTTCAGGGTACCTGAGAGGGAGACCGCACAAGGGGACAGGCTTGTCACTTCAGTCGCTGACGGTGAAGTCGTGATTGTGGACAGGGTTTATGAAGGTGAATATCTGAAGAGTGAATGTATCCAGGTTTCAGTTTATATGGATTTTTTCAATGTCCACGTGAATTTCTGGCCCGTTTCAGGCAAGGTGACATATTATGCCTACCATCCCGGGAAATATTTCCTTGCTTTTCTGCCGAAGGCATCCGAACTGAATGAACATACTTCCATTGCCATCAGAAGTGAATACGGGGAAGTTTTCTTCAAGCAGATTGCAGGGACTTTCGCCCGCAGAATTGTAAGCTATGCCATTGTCGGAGAGGGCGGGACCAAAGGCGAGCAGTGCGGAATAATCAAATTCGGTTCACGCATTGATATGTATCTTCCGCTCGGGACAGACATCAAGGTAAAGGTCGGTGATGAGGTAAGGGCATGTGAGACTGTTATTGCCGAACTTAAGTAATCCGTTATGAGAGAACAGCTAATCTATATCATTATGTTCATTGCGCTGGCAGTGTCAGCGTTGTGCTCTGTACTTGAAGCGACTCTGCTTTCGACTCCGCTGTCGTATATTACAGGTCTTGAAGACACCGGGGTGAAAGGAGCGAAAAGATTGAAGAAGCTTAAGCAGAATTCGGACCGTCCGATTTCTGCTATTTTGTGTATCAACACTATAGCCAATACGATAGGCGCGTCCGTTGTCGGATCGCTTGTATTTGAAGTCTATGGAGATGCGATGGTAGGTATTTTCTCCACCGTATTCACTTTTATGATCCTTTTCTTTTCGGAAATCATCCCGAAGACTATAGGCTCCAACTATTGGAGGACACTTGCCATTCCGGCTTCTGTGATCATAAACGGAATGATTATCATCACTTTCCCTCTCGTATGGATTCTTGAGCATATTACAGGGCTTATTTCATCACATTCCAACCAGGTCAGCGTAAGCCGTGAGGACATTTCCGCTATGGTCAGCGTGGCCACAGAGGAGGATGTCATTGAAAAAGGGGAGAAGAAGATGATACAGAATCTCCTTAAGCTTGACGAGATTACCGCCCACGAAATCATGACCCCGAGCGTAGTGGTGGAAATGGCGGAGGGAAGTATGACCATAAGGGAATTCTATGATTCCGAGAACAGCCATTCAAGGATTCTCATATACGATGACGAGAACAGCGACTACGTGATCGGCTATGTGCTTCGTCAGACTGTTCTTGAGAAGATGGCAGAGGACAAGTTTACCACTACTCTGCACGACATAATGCGCCCTGTTCTCAGTTTCCCGGAGGATGAGCCTGTAGGGAATATCTGGGAGAAGCTTCTGGAGAAAAAGGAGCATATTTCCGTTATTATCGACGAATATGGAACATTCCGCGGTATAGTCACTATGGAAGATGTCATTGAGACGATGCTCGGCCAGGAAATAGTGGACGAGACCGACGAAGTCGTGGATATGCAGGAGTACGCCAAGGAACAATGGGAAAAAGCCCAGAAAGAGATTCCCAAAGCGGACTGACCGTTTGAAGATATATGACATACAGAAAATATGATACATGCTTCTTTGAGCGATATGCGATGCTCCAGCTTCAAATGTTGCTCGGACATAAGTTCGACAACCTTGCCAATCGTGACAGACCTGATCTTCAGAGCGTAGGGAGCAACAGTCTCGGCATAGAAGTGACCCGGGCGATGGAAGGCGGAAAAGAAGCCGCTCTCCAGATGCTGAAGGATATTTCCGGCATGACAAAGGATGAGTATGACAATGCCGCTGATTTTCAGACCATCATAGAAAGCGGCTACGGCTACGGTCTGCGCGAGGGCAGTTTCATAGGGGGAATCGAGCTTGACTACTGGAAATCGGCGCAGCCGATGATGGACATAATATCAAACAAGGTTTCCAAAGTATCATCAGGCTTCTATGGTTGTTTCGATGAATTCGGACTTTTCATATTCAGCAAAGAACACATAAACGTGATAAATGCCTTCGATACGGTCCAATATACACTGAACCTGCAGCAGCCCTTTGATACGAAGTACTCGAGACTCTACATCTCAGCCATTTCTGATTTCTATGCATGTAATCTTGAAGATGGAATATCCCCGGACTTCCGCGTCACATCCATAAAGGTAGACGAACTTATGCGCCGTGACCTGTTCCTTTCCGCATTACGGTCCGGTCCCTCCGGAAAATGCTGAAACGGGGAACGAATAAAACTTGAACTTCTCCTTTAGCATAGTAGTGTTTCATACATCAAAGTATACAGACTGGTATTATTTTGCACGATTTTCCATATTCGTATGTTCCTTTGGAATATCTGGAGAGAATAAGGGATGTAATCCGGGAAGACTGTTTTTTCGTATGTCCTAAATAGCTTTGTTTTCAATTTCTTTCATTTAAAATTGGATAGGCGACAAATTAATCCCTGTTCCGTATAATGACGGTTATCTGTCCTGATCATGCTGTCTTTCTATAAGTTCCAGAAGTTTGTCAATCGCTTCGGATTCAGGGATATGGCGAAGGAGTGGAGTCTTGCCCTTATAGATGGAAACCATACCGTTTCCCTCACCTACATAGCCCCAGTCGGCATCCGCCATTTCTCCCGGACCGTTCACTATACAGCCCATAACGGCAATCACCATCCCTTTGAGATGAGATGTGCGACGCTTTACTTCATTGAAAGTGCTTTCCAGATTATACATAGTGCGTCCACATCCCGGGCAGGCAACATATTCAGGACGGTAGAAACGTCTTCTGGCAGCCTGCATAAGTTCATCGGCAAGATATTCTGAATATCCGCTTCCGTCAAGCACCTGCTCCATTCCGCTCTCATCAGTATAAGTGCCGCAGATTACCACATCATCAAGTTCCTTGTCAAGAAGCCTTTTGCCGAAGTCGCACGAAACGTCAAGCATCAGTCTTTCGCGTGAAGGAGAACAATACGTCGCGACTGCCTTGCGTCCTTCAATTGACACAGAGGCCAGACTCGAATGTAGCCTGCGGTCATATCTGTCAGCAAGATACCGGGCCACCGGAAGCTCGTTTACAGGAGGCTCTGTCAATGAGACACGGACCGTATCGCCTATGCCTTCTGAAAGAAGAGCAGATATGCCTACCGTTGATTTTATCCTTCCTGAATCTCCGTTGCCGGCTTCAGTAACCCCAAGATGAAGAGGGAAAACGACTCCACGCTCCTTCATAGCTGCGGCGAGCAGGCGGTATGCTTCCACCATAACTATCGTATTGCTTGCCTTGAGCGATACCACCACATTATAGAAATCATTTTCAATGCACATTTCCAGCCATTCCATCACCGCCTCCTTCATCGCAAGGGGAGTATTGCCGTAAAGGCCGGTAATACGCTCTCCGAGCGATCCGTGGTTGAGACCGATCCTCAATGCCGTACCGCACTCTCTGCACACATCCACAAGTCTTGCAAACTGCTCACGGGCCTTCTCGTGATCCTTATGGAAATTGCCTGGATTGATACGTACCTTCTCCGCCACACGTGCGGCGGCAATTGCGATTTCGGAAGAAAAATGCACATCAGCTACAAGGGGAGTGCCGATACCGCGCCCACGCAGACGTGACTTGATTTCAGCCAGATTCTCTACATCTTTCAACGACGGTACAGTCAGACGTATCATCTGAGCTCCGGCTTCCGCAAGGCCGATGCACTGGGCCACCGAAGCATCCACGTCCGCCGTATGCGTATTGCACATAGTCTGTACTACTATAGGATTGTCTCCTCCTATTGTTATATTTCCTGCTTTTACTTCAAGAGTGCGCATAGCTGTAATGTATTATTGTTCATCTTTGATATCAACGGCTGCCGCCGGATTCCTTCTCTGTTCAAACTGACGCCTTGCCTCTCTTTTGAGTTCGTGGCTTGTCTTTCCTATCCTTTTTGTTATCTGGAAATGCAGACTGACGCTGAAAATGAAATTTGAAGGATAGGCATAGCGGTAATAGTATTCGCTGTAGTAGTCAGGCTTGTACAGAGAAGACATGCCGTATTTGTACATGGCATTGAAATGTATCTCCACAGGATCAAATACAAATCCGAATCCTGCTCCTCCCTTGATTCCATAGTCAAAACGCCTGTCAGTCGGCAGGAATGAGTCCGCGATATCCGAGTGGAAGCCATCACCCCAACGGTGTATGGAAAGCCTGTATCCTGCATAGAATCCGAGATTGACCATCAGCTTCATCTTCCAGAAATCAAAATGGCAATGGGCGAGCACAGGCAGCTCCACCACATCCATAATGGCATTGCGGGCACCTTCGACCTCATAGCCTTCATCCAGACTGTAGCCCTCCCTGGCATAGAAAAGACCGGCCTGGATTCCGAAATACGGCATATAGCCGAACATCTTTCCATATCTTGTCCAGGTGACTCCGAAATTGACGGGCACGAACTGCATACTCTGCCTCATTGAAGGATTCCAGTTCATCTGGTTGAGAGCCATACCATAATGCAGTCCTATCATCGTATAGTCATTGATTACAGTCTTTTTCTTGAAGTCGACCGAATCAAGATATTCGTCCGTAATCACAATCTCCTCTTCTTCAACCGTGATATTGCCTATCTTGACCTGGTTGTCCTGCGCATACGATATGGTGCAGGACAATAGTATTGCAATAAATATGTATGTTATCCTGTTCATCACTATCTGAAAAGTTCCGCTAAATTGATACTCTGCTCAAGCTCTGTCATTTCCGGAATATCTATCAGGAACGTACCGTCCGCCAGCTTGTAGAATTTGACCTTTTCCGGCTGTTTGTGCTGCAGAAGATTACCTGTGTCCACAAGACCGTTCCTGTTCAGGTCTTCCGTGATTCTTATCGAGTATTTTCCAGCTTTGATATACGGGAAATTGAGCGTACAGTCACTGTCAATGATATATGAACGCAGAACTTTGTCGCGTTTTTCATTCAGAAGGTCCACAATATATTTGTTGTGCACATCACTCAGCACAAGATTCATGGAACTGAGCTTGTCATCATTCGGCAGACTCACCTTGACTTCTGTGCTGTCATTGTAGAATCCGTTGATATCCACAAATTTCCGGTGTGGTACCTTAAGGAAATATTCATATCCGGGCATAAGTTTGACATCAGGACGGATGACATATTTCCTGAGATTCAGGCTGTCACGGACGACTGTATACGAAGCTTTTGATTCCTGCTGTCTCGGATTTAGATATCTGAAGGAAAGAGAATCAAAGGCTGATTTCACAAGAGGGTATTTGAATTCCATCTCAAACCCGTACTGCTCTATAGTCTCCGGCTGGGCATTGACGGTAAAGACCGCCGTGGTGTCCTCCTTCTTTATATCCCTCCTTGAACTCTTTGCCGCTGCGGCTGTCTTGCGCGGTTTTGTGAGCTTGATATCTTCCACTACCGGTGCAAGCTGCCAAAGCGAATCTGTCTTCATATAGGAAACACTGAGGAAAAGCGTATCCGGCTGCGGGCGCGGATCATTTATCCATATCTCAAGACTGTCCTTCTGAAGATTGAACTGGGTAATCAGCTTTTCCGGAGGAACGCCTTTGATCCATATTGAGTCAAGCTGCGCATACGGAGCCATAAAGGTTATGTACGCAGTGCGTTCTCCTATACGTTCCTTGTTGACTATCATCTGTTTGGACGGGGTTTCCCTGAAAAGGTTCAGCTCATACTCTGTCTTCCTTGCAAGGCAGGCGAGGGTATCTGTCATAAGATATTTGTGAAGTTCCGGTATCGAATCATTCACTTTTATCGAAGGACGGATTACAGAATCCAGAAATGCAATCTTTTCATTGTTGTCCGGATCGTATCTGTTGTTCCTGTTTTCATCCATAATCGCATAAAGCCGGTACAGGGTGTCAGGAATGTTCCTGAGACAGAAGAATCCCCAGTCATCGGTCTTTACGGCCGCATCAGGTCTGCGCAGATATATCAGGGAGTCGGTAGGAACCTTCACAGTGTCATTGATTGCGGTTGAGTCCCCCTGGTATTTGTAGAGCATAACCGTCGCATTCTTTACCGGCATCAGAGTATTGCAGTCAAGCACGCTTCCGGTAATCATCATAGAGTCAATCTTTTCCCCTGTGGAGAAAGTAAGGGTGAATCCCGGAAACATATTTCCCTCGTTGTTGTCGGCTATGGCATTTGTAAGGTCCAGCGTATATGTCTTGTTGGAATCAAGGTCGTTTTCAAAATAGACTATTACCGACTTGCCCTTTATCTTATATTTGGGAGCCTTCTCCAAAGGAGGGGAGAGGAATATGTTCTGCTGCTCCTTGACAACTACATATTCGTCGAAAGTAAAGGAAAGTCTGGTCTTGCGGACCGGTATCATTGTCGCTCCGTCATAAGGCTCTATTTTCCTGATGACAGGAGGAATAGTGTCTTTAGGTCCTCCGCTCGGAGGTGTGGTCGTATTTGCACAGGAATGCGAGAAGATCACAGCCCCGAGTACGAGTCCTACCGGTATGGCAGGGAAATATTTTGAGAAAAAACGTCTGATCATATTATTGTATGTCTGTTCTGATGACACTCTGGATACCGTCTACCTTGCCGAGTTTCCTTGTCAGCTTTTCAAGGTCGTTCCTGTCGTGTACATACAGGTCAATCGTGCCTTCAAACACGCCTTCATTGCTGGAAATGTTTATGTTTTTGATATTTACGCTCATCACAAACGATATGTATCTTGTGATTTCAGTGATGATGCCTATCCTGTCAAGCCCTTTTATGGAAAGCCTTACAAGGAAAGATTTTCCCGCGGCTTCATCCCATTTCGGCATTACAATCCTGTCCCCGTGCTTTGCCGCGAGGTCATTTGCCACAGGACAGATTTTCTTGTGGACCGTCACTGTACCGTTGGCTGCAAGGAAGCCTACGACATTGTCACCTGGTATCGGATTGCAGCACTTTGCAATCGCGAACTTATGCGTTTTCCCGTCGTCGGCATTAAGTACAAGTTCCTCCTTTCTGGTCTTCGGACTGAACCAGGAAAGCCACTGCTTGGCAGTCCTGCCGGCAGAAGAGGAATCCCTGAGCAGTTCTTCAAGATTATCAGGATGCAGCTGGCCTATTCCTATCCTGAAATAAAGCTCATCCGGATCACCGTCAAAAATCTCATAATGGTCCATCAGCATACGTATGATGGAATCCTTCATCTTGTAGCCTGACGCCTCCAGCCGTTCCTGAAGAAGTCTTTTGCCTGATTTGACGCTTTCCTTGCGTTCTCCGCGCAGATAGTCCTGCACTATTTCACGGGCCTTGCGCGTCACAAGGAACTGGAGCCATTCCAGTTTAGGGGCTTCTGTCTCAGCCGTGATGATCTCCACCTGGTCACCGCTTTTGAGCACGTATGACAGAGGCACCAGTCTCATGTTCGCCTTCGCGGCAATCGCCCTGTTCCCGATATGTGAATGTATCAGATATGCAAAGTCAAGCGCGGTAGCGCCTTTGGGAATCCTCTTCTGCTCTCCTTTAGGAGTAAACACGAAAATGTCTGAAGTGTTAAGGTCATTATGGATTATGTCCAGAAGCTCAAGGGCATTCACATCAGGATTTACAAGTATGTCCTTCACCTTGCTTATCCATTTGTCCATTTCGCTCTGGTTCTCTTCCGCAAACCCGTCCTTTTTATATGCCCAATGGGCAGCGATGCCTTTTTCAGCGATATCGTTCATCCTTACAGTACGTATCTGCACTTCCACCCAAATGCCCGTATGGCTCATTACGGTGCAGTGCAGAGCTTCATATCCGTTGCTTTTCGGATGCTGAAGCCAGTCCCTTGTACGTTCCGGAGTATATTTGTATATGCCTGTGATGATTGCGAACACGTGATAGCAGCTGTCCCTTTCCGTGAAATTCGGATTGTTTTCCGGGGTGAAAATGATTCTTACTGCATACAGGTCGTATATCTGCTCAAAAGTAATCCCCTTGTTTTTCATCTTGTTCCAGATGGAATAAGGAGTCTTTACCCTTTTCTTTATTTCAAAGCTGAAACCGGCTGCCTTCAGAGCTTTGTCGATAGGTGCGATAAATTCGTCTATTTCCTTTTCTTTATCGCTGATATTGCGGTTAATCTGCGCTGTTATCTCATTGAAAGCTTCAGGTTCCTTGTAGCGCAGCCAGATGTCTTCCATCTCCGATTTGACCTCATATAGACCGAGCCTGTGGGCAAGAGGTATGAAGATGAACATAGTCTCGCTGAGAATCTTGTCCCTTTTGTACTCAGGCATATATTCTATAGTACGGCAGTTGTGGAGCCTGTCGGCCAGTTTTATAAGCACGACTCGTACATCATCATTGAGAGTAAGGAGAATGCGTTTGAAATTTTCCGCCTGTATGCTTCTTTCCTTCGCTTTGTCCTCATTGTCAAGCACGACCTTGATCTTGGTCAGTCCTTCCACAAGCAGGGCTATCCTGTCTCCGAAAAGATGGCGGATGTCATCCACGGTATAGTCTGTATCTTCCACCACATCGTGCAGCAGGGCCGCCGCAATGGACTTGTATCCAAGACCTATATTATTGACGACAATCTTGGCCACAGCTATAGGGTGCAGTATATACGGCTCTCCTGAGCGTCTCCTGACTCCTCTGTGCGCCTCGTTGGCAAAGTCAAAGGCCTTCTGCACAACATCCATCTCATTCTGCTCCGTACACCTTTTCTTCGCCGCTTCCTTGAGGTCGGCATATTCTCTTGCTATGACGTCATAGTCCTGCTGTGTAAATTCAAAAAAACTCATAATCAGTCATCAAGGTTATAATTGTTCACATTCTGGAACGCATAGGACAGTTCCGCTCCGAAAAGTATGATGAACCATCCGAAATTCATCCAGAACATAAAAAGAGGAATAGCCGCAACGGCACCGTATATCATATTCAGCCTTGTAACGAACACCTGGGTCTCAAGATACAGATACTGCAGAAGCGTGAAGGCGAAGCCTGATATCAGCGCGGCACGCAGGGCTTCCTTATATTTTACCTTATAGTTCGGTATCAGTTTGTACATCGCTGAAAATGTCGCGGCAGCCATCACATAGAAAAGCCCCCATGCGAGCAGCGATGATATCGTGTCGAAATAGGCTACTCCCAGTCCGATTCCTTTCAGGGCATTCGTATATACGATAGAGCCGGAAAAGAAAAGCATCATCACAAAAGGGGAGATGCCGAGTATCACGATGTAGAATGTCAGCCTCTTGAAAAGATTGCGTGACTTGCGTACTCTCCACACATTGTTGAACACTCTCTCCACGCACATCATCATCCATATCACAAGCCATACGAAAAGAAGTGCGCTGACAAGCCCCATCGCGCTGCCCTGTGCCGTTGAAATGATGTTGCTCGCAAATTCAAGCACCTTGTCTATCACGTCAGGGCTGTTGGGAAAATTCGCATACAGCAGAGTCTTCAGCTTTTCCGCCAGCCCGAGACCGTCGGTGACCGCAAATGCCACAGCAACGAACGGAACCACGGCCATTGTCCCGAAAAAGCTCAGTGCAACAGCCTGGAATCCTATCTTCTCTGCTGAAAACGTCTTTATCGTAATCAGGAGCACCTTTGTATATCTGATGCTTCTGGCTTTGGCCCTTGAAAGGCTTTCGAGATCCGCCTGCCAGATTTCATCATAGAAAAATCTGCGCGCCCTGTCCTTATAATATTTTAAACTCCTCATCATCACCATATTAAAATAAAGACAGCTGTCCGCCTTCCTCATTGCCTGCAGGCTCTGCCGGTGCCAGACCTGCAATCCGGTTGAACTCCTCTTCGTCTATCACAGGCACTCCGAGACTTTCGGCCTTTTTAAGCTTTTCAGGCCCCGGCTTGTTACCGGCAAGCAGAAATGATGTCCTGGAACTCAAAGAACTGCTGTTTTTTCCGCCGTGGAGCTCTATCAAAGATTTCATCTCGTCTCTGGATATGCTGAAATTTCCGCTGATGACAATTGTCTTCCCCGCCAAAGAATCGGACAGGGGAGCATCCTGGACTTCCATTGACATATTGAGTCCAGCCGCCCTCAGACGTTCTATCTCATTCCTGTGAGCCTCGTCCGAAAAATATCCGAGTATGCTGTCCGCGATTACTTCCCCGACATCTCCGACGGCAAGAAGCGCATCTTTGTCGGCGGCCATAATCGCATCTATCGTTCCGAAATGCCGTGCTATCGACTTAGCCGTAGATTCTCCCACATATCTTATTCCTATGGCGAAAAGAACGTGCTCGAAGCCTGCCGACCTGGACGCGTTGAGGCTTTCAAGAAACCTTTCAGCAGAGCGGTCTTTCCATCCTTCAAGCCTCAGGAGATCCTGTTTGTCAAGATCATACAGATCCGCAGGGGTCCTTACAAGACCGAGGTTGTAAAGTTGCTCCACCGTTGCATCACCGGCTATTACATTCATAGCTTTCCTGCTGATGAAATGGACAAGCTTGCCCATTATCTGGGGAGGACACCCGTCCGAATTCGGACAGAAGAATTTAGCTTCCCCTTCATCCCTTACCAGCGTAGTGCCGCATACCGGACATTCCGCGGGAAACTGAGGAACAGCAGTGCCTTCTTCACGTCTGGAAAGTTCCACCCCGGTGATTTTGGGAATTATCTCGCCTCCCTTTTCAACATACACATAGTCTCCGATACGGATGTCAAGCAGCTGCATCTGCTCCGAATTGTGAAGAGAGGCACGTTTGACCGTAGTACCTGAAAGGGGTACAGGATCAAGGTTGGCGACAGGAGTCACGGCACCTGTACGTCCGACCTGGTAATCTATCGACCTGAGCCGTGTAAGGGCCTGCTCGGCCTTGAATTTATATGCTACGGCCCAACGGGGGAATTTGGAAGTATATCCCAATGAACGCTGAAACGGAAGCTCGTTTACTTTGATCACGATGCCGTCTGTCGCGAACGGAAGATTCTTACGCTCCGTATCCCAGAAATTTATATAATCCTCTATTTCATCTATGCTGGAACAGAGTTTCCTTTTGTCAGAAACCGGAAGTCCCCACGATGCGGCCGCTTCAAGAGCCTCATCGTGCGTGGCGAACGGCAGGTTGTCCCCAAGAATATGATAAAGGGTACATTCCAGCCCCCTGTGACCGACCTCTTCCGGGTCAATCAGCTTTAGGGATCCAGATGCGGCATTGCGCGGATTGGCGAAAGGCGCGTCTTCATCCCTGAGACGTTCAGCGTTGAGCCTGTCAAAAGCCTTGTAAGGCATATATACCTCTCCTCTTATCTCAAACTCCTCAGGATATCCGGAGCCTTTCAGAGTCCCCGGTATATTGCCTATATGTCCGGCATTTTCCGTGACGTCGTCTCCTACGGTGCCGTCACCGCGTGTGAGAGCACGGAAAAGCTTGCCGTCGCGGTATGTCAGGCAGATAGCCGTTCCGTCAAATTTGAGTTCACAGGAAAATGTAAACTTATCTCCGATGCCTTTTTCAGCCCTGTCGGCAAATGCCTCCACTTCTGTTATGTCATAAGTGTTTCCCAATGAAAGCATAGGATATCTGTGGGCATATTGCCTGAATTCATTTTTCTTCGCTGCGGACAGATCGCTTCCGACACGCTGTGTAGGGGAGTCCGGAGTTATCAGGTCCGGATACATCCTTTCCATGGCAATAAGCTCGTTCATCAACATATCATAGTCATAATCACTGATAAGAGGGGAATTCTCCACATAATACCTATGATTGTTTTCGGCTATGATGCGTTTCAGCTCCTGTATTTTCTCTTTTGCCTGTCTGATATTCATATACGGCGAGTAACTTCAATAAAACTTACAAAATTAACGATTTTTTCGTTGAAATTTGCCGAAATTAGATAATTTTGCACCGCAAACGCGGAAAACCCGCCGGCAAGACTGAATTTATTTTGTATAACTTTAAATATTCTAAGAAAATGAAAGACGCAGTTATTATTCTTTGCGGAGGCGGTCCGGCTCCTGGAATGAACTCAGTATCAATGAGTGTTGCCAAGACATTCCTTTCAAAAGGCTACAGGGTAATCGGACTTCACGGAGGATATTCAGGACTGTTCAGCAAGAACGCACGTACAGAGGACCTTGACTTCTTCAAGGCTGACCGCTACTGGAACAGGGGAGGTTCATATCTTGAAATGAGCCGTTTCAAACCTACCGACAAGGATTTTGAGGATAACTTCAACCTTGACCTCTTCAAGGACAATAACATCAAGCTTCTTGTAACCATCGGAGGTGACGATACAGCTTCTACAGCCAACAGGATTTCAAAATTCCTCGCGGCAAAGAACTATCCTATCGCCAACATCCATTGTCCTAAGACAATCGACAATGACCTTCCTCTTCCTGCAAATGCCCCTACTTTCGGATACAACTCCGCAAAGAACGAGGGAGCACACCTTGCAAGGACTATCTACGAAGATGCACGCACATCAGGCAACTGGCTGATTATCTCAGCAATGGGACGTACTTGCGGAAGTCTTGCTTTAGGTATCGGAGAGGCTACTCACTGTCCTATGACCATCATCCCTGAGATGTTCAACAAGACTGAAATGACTCTTGAGAAAATCATCAGGCTTTCTATCTCAGCTATCCTCAAAAGAAAGATTATGGGCATAAACTACGGTACCATCGTAGCTGCCGAGGGTCTGTTCCACGATGACGGAGTAGCCAAAGAGGCAGTTGCAGCCGGTATCCATTTCACATACGACGATCACGGCCACCCTGAACTCGGCAAGATTTCAAAGGCTGTGCTCTTCAACGACCTTCTTGAGAAGGAGTTCAAGAAAATAGGCCTTAAGGTAAAGAGCCGTCCTGTAGAGATCGGATATGATGTACGTTGCCAGGACCCTGTTGCATACGACCTTACATATTGTACAGAGCTTGCTATGGGTGTATACCAGCTTTTCAGCGAAGGCAAGACAGGATGTATGGTGTACGTAGACGCATACGGCAACGTGTCTCCACTTTATCTTTCCGAGCTTCAGGATCCTGAGACAGGAAAGATTCCGCCTCGCGTAGTGGACATCAATGCAGGTACCGCACAGAACTACTACAACTACATCGCACATTACATCACTGAAGATGACTATGCTGCAGCAAAAGAGCTTGGCATTGAGAATCCTGAGATGTACGACTTCAAGAAAATCCTGGAGTGGTAATCACTGACAGACAAAAGTCTGCATAATGCAAGAGAGCCTGTTTCAGGCTCTCTTGTTTTGTTTTATGACAGAGTTCTTTATGGCATTTTTTTTGCGTAAATTTGCGCCGGATTGAAAATTTTAAGACCAACACTATGGACAAACCGATAATTTACCAGCTGCTGCCGCGCCTATGGGGCAATATCAACGGAAAAAACATCATAAGAGGCTCACTCGAAGAAAACGGCACAGGAAAATTTTCGGACATAGATGATGCAAGTCTTGAATACATCAGATGGCTCGGATGCTCACATATATGGTACACCGGAGTAATACGCCATTCCACCAAAAGCCTATCAGAAGGATGCGAGGCTTCACATCCGCAATTCGTCAAAGGGGAGGCAGGTTCCCCATATTCAATATCGGACTATTATGATGTAAATCCTTACCTTGCGGATGTCCCTGAAGACAGGATGTCCGAGTTCCACGCTCTTGTGGACAGAACACACAATGCAGGTCTGAAAGTCATAATAGATTTCGTCCCGAATCACGTGTCGCGTGACTACGGGCATTTTTCGGCCCACAGCAATGATCTTGGTAAGGATGACGACAAGAATGTACATTGGGCACAGGACAATGACTTCTACTATTATCCAGGTCAGGAACTTTCCCTTCCTGACAAAAACGTTTTCAATGAAGAGGTCCGCGCACTCAGGAACTGTGATTTCAGCATCAGATACAGAATACTGCCGAAATGGATGGTAAATCAGGCTGAGCATCTGCATTTGAAAGGTGATTCCGTACAGTTCGATGAATTCCTGGAACAACACAAAGCATTGCTCCAGCCTTATTGCGAAAAGCCCGCTATGGCAACAGGCAACAACTGCTATTCACCGTCACCTACCTCCAACGACTGGTATGAAACCATCAAGATAAATTACAGCGACGTGCACACTGCCACTTGGGAAAAAATGTATGAGATAGTACGTTTCTGGGCAGGGAAGGGAGTTGACGGATTCAGGTGCGATATGGTGGAGCTTGTACCTCCGGAATTCTTCAAATGGATGATATCCAGGATCAAAGAGGAATTCCCACATATCATATTCATTGCTGAAGTATACCAGAAAGACCTT